>Ga0307982_1001928_pt1 | contig 16882 bp, 12 predicted proteins | sample OrgLakmetagen989_FD_201847 | JGI IMG/M metagenome (GOLD analysis project Ga0307982, IMG submission 201847) | Saline water microbial communities from Organic Lake, Antarctica - #989 | ecosystem: Environmental > Aquatic > Non-marine Saline and Alkaline > Saline | place: Antarctica: Organic Lake... | reverse complement strand
TGCCCCTCCCCCTCATGATGCACTCCGCACTTGTTTTGTTTGCGCAACGCACGCGCATTCCCACTTCTGCCCGCAGCATTGGCTTCTGTGTCATTTGGGTTTGTATTAGTTCGAGTTCGAGTTCCCCTGTAGCCAGCAGGACTCTCGCTCGTTAGCCCCTTGGTTCCCTAGCTAGTTTGTGCACATCTTGCGGGTGTGGGATTTTTTGATTAAATTCCGTCCGAGTGAACTCTCCGTGGGAGTGGACCCATAAGAGCGAGGTTTCCGGAGGGTAGTGGTTGCGCCGCACCGTAGGTAGAGGATATTGAACAACGAAAAAACGAATAAGAAATGCGCGCTCCTAGTCAGCTCGTTTTATTTTATTCTCCACTATGAACAGGCAGCGCCTTGGGTGTTTTCTTCATGAGGCGCTCTCTGCGCACTCACCTGAGCAGGGGCAGCGGCAGAGCGGGGAACAAAGCAGCGTGAATGCTTTGTGCCGACTCGTCACTCGCACTTCGCTCTGATTGGTCGAGGAGAAAGCAGAATGTCCTCTTTCACCGGACAACAACGCAGATAACAACATAGACATGCTCTGAAAAAGGTGTTGTCTAAGACATTTAGAGGCTTTGCTGTTTATTCTATTTACTATTTAATATATGTGATTATCTGACCGCACAAGTTTATGCGTCGAGTTGGAATTCACTTCTTGGGATCTTTGCTAGGATAGCAGGCAATTCGAAGGCAACTACACCGCGGCGTGCAAGGAAGTTCTGGGACTAGCCTGGAGTGCGTACTTGATTGTTTCATCATAATACTGCTCGCTGACAGCAGCTCACTCACTGCAGTACTTGGCAATCCCTATCGTCGCACCGCGTAATCATGGATGACACCGATACTGGCGCGGCAACGCCTGACCTCTCTCGATACCCTGAAGGCGATGCTTTGCAATCCGCTGCGGCTTCACAAGTTGAACAATCCCTGGTGAATGCTACGGCTCAAGCTAGCGCTATGGCCTTGAGATTGGGAAGTGATTCTAGTAACTCCTTCTCCGGTGAGGATGCTCCTAGCGTTGTGCAGCGTGGCGCGGAGCCATGGTCGTTGCTCGGGGCCGTCACGACAGCAACAGCCGACACGTTTAGCGATGCTGTCTCGCTCGGGGCTGCTGAAGCAGCCGAAATGGCGACAGGGAGCGTGTCTGCGGTCGCCTCTAGCCTCCAGCCACTCGTTGACAGTGCGCCAGAGTCGTCACACCCACGCCTAGTAGCTCCACCCGACCAGTCAGCAGCAGAGGAAACAAACCCGGAGACGAGTCCGAGTGCGAAGGCGATGCTGACTGCCCATGACAGTTGCGGTGATTCTAAGCTATTAGGCAAGAGTAACGATGAAAGGCAATATTCCTCAGCGGAAGAAGAAGACCATGGCGTAGACGAGGACGCCCAGAAGGAATGGCTTGACGCGCAAGAAGAAGCAGACATCTTTACATGTGCGAGGTCGGTGCCAGCTGGCCACCGCTACCGGGTGCGGCTCGACAAGGCCTCGAATGGTAGCTTTGGGCTCACCGTAAAGCTTTACCGTCACTGGGGCGTTGTGGTGCATGCCTTACCTCGCAGCATCGTAAAGACTGAATCGAGCAGCCAGGTAGTCTCTTCCCCTACCGCCCATGATTCGGAGCGCCCAGGTACACCCCCAGTGTCGTCTAGAGGAGTAGGCCAAGAGGTCAACCCTGCAGCACGCGCTGGCGTTTTGCCGGGTGACGTCCTCGTCGCGGTGGGAACTCAAAGCGCTTTTCCGACGATCAGCACGAACGACGACCACAAGGACGAGAAGAAGGGCGCTGAGCTCGCTAATGCTATGCGCAGCTTGGGGGAGCTGTTGCTTGCAGCCCCAGGCCAAGGTGCAGTCCTCACCTTCGACCGCCCAAAACAGCGGGAGCTTCTCGCTGCAAGTCCTTCGGAACCGCCGCGCTTTCTTGGCTTCGAGAACGAGTCTGCTTCCTCTTCTTCTTTGAAGAGTCTGGCTTCTTCTCGATCTTCTTCTTCAGTTCAAATGGCGCCACTGGTACTTGTGCGTCGCTTGGCAGTCGCATGGAGGCCAGCCCTGAGAACACCTGCTCGTGGCAGCGGTGGTAGCTTTTACAACGGAGGTCGGCCGGCCAAGTCGCGCGCGCTGGCGGCGCTGTTGCAGGCCCACGGCGCAGTGTCGACAGCAGAAGCCCTAGTGCTGAGCGCGCAGCTGGCGTGCTTGGAGCAGCGCACCACCGAATGGGCTGCGCGTGGTGCGGTTACGTTGCCTTTAAACGAGGCAGCTAATGAGGACACAAGTGGCGGCGGTGGCAGGAGTATAGGAGGGCAGGCTCCACCGCAGAGTACTTCCTTAGTGTCGCGCCTCCTCAGCCCTACCCGCGTCATGACTGGCGGGTTCTTTTCGTCATCTTCTTCTTCGACTGTTTCCTCTCCCTTAGCAGTCGGGTCAATTGCAACGATAGGACGAGACGAAGGAGATGGTGCAGGAGCCGATGATCCTTCCTTCGTAGGCCTTTCTATGGCAGCTGACAAACTCGAACAACCACCTGAAGCTTGGCGCATGCGTCGCACGGCTCGGAAGCGAAGTCTGCTCCAATGGTTTCGTAGAGAATCAACCAGCAGCAGCAGCAGCAGCAGCAGCAGCTCTGCAGCAGATGGGCAGCGCCTGTTGCTGTTACGCGGGGTACGGCGCGCGCTGAGCGTGCGGATTGTAGGCACTCTCTCGCAAGCTCCGACGGCATCTTCTACTCGGCCAGAGCGCGGCAACAACAGCGGGAGCGCTTTTCACACCGCGTACATCGTGTTTGTGGCTGACGCGGAGTCCGGCACGCAATGGACCGTGAACCGACGGTTCAGCGAGTTTCGGACCCTGGAGCAGAGCCTAGCCGATTGCTGGCCAGATCTTCGCAAAATGTCAGATTTCTTCTTCTCTCCCTTTTCCAAGTGTATTGCTTACTTTTACGTTGTTCCGCTGTGTTTTTATTGTATTGTGCATTCCATAAACTGGGACCCTCAAAGAGTTCCCATTCATTCCATTGTTTGCTCTGCTTTCGTTAAACAGTTTGGCCCCAGACTTTCCAGCCCGGCGCGGGAGCCACATCTTCGAGACCATTCCTGGTTTTGCAGTGCAAGACCGTCGGCAGAAACTCGAGAAATTCATGCGAAGAGTGGCGAGCCTCCTCTTGCCTGGGTGGCACTCGTACGACACCGCCGCTGTTGCCGCTGCGATGGAGCAGTCCTCATCGATAAATCCTTTGGATTCAACCTCCTCCACCGCTGCTGGAGCTGGTGCTTCCGCCGCTGCTATGGCAGTGGCATCTTCCGAAGCATGCGTGGGCGGGTTGCTCCATCCTGGAGCCGCCGATGCAGTGAAGTGCGTGCAAGCCTTCCTAGACGCCGGTGAGCGCCGCTTTGGCCCCCTTCCTCTTGCGACCACGAGTGAATCTGCGAAGACATCGCCCCGTGCGAGAATTCCAGCGGTACTGGTGGCAACTTCTGCGCCTCGAATCTGTGAAGACCTTCCCGCGTCTTCTTCTTCTTCATCTTCGTCTTCTTTGCCACACGAAGAGCCGCCCTCTCCCTTGAAGCCGCCTTCTGAGCCGCCGTCGCCGCAACCTGCAGCTCCTCCTAGTAGTAAAGTGAGTGCCGAGACCGCGGCAACTTTATCGATCGATGACGTCGAAGTCTTGTTGTTAGCGCGTCGCATTGCAGCATTAGAGGTGAAGGTTCTGGCCGAACATCCGAGGTTGGTTCGTGCTAGCGAAAGGGTTGATCAGCTGCAAGGGGCACTTACTAATGAAGTGTCAGATGAAGGAGAGCAGCGAAATCCACGACTATTAGTAGACGATAGACGAGAACAAGAGAGAGATGACACGGCCTCCTCTGTGCCACCGCTCCCGATGCATGACTGGAGTGGAGAAACTGCGGATGCGAGTGACGAGAGCATGAGGGTAGCAATGACAACAGGGCTAGCGGTGGTGTATCAGGCGGCCACAGCAGCAGGTGCTGCTCTCAGCAACACAAGAGCAGCAGTAGCGGGAGCAGCAGTCGACGAAGCAACTGGAGCAGGGGGAGGAGCAGCGCAGAAAAAGAACTCAATGGGTTTGTCTCTGGACACGTCCTGGGTCCCTGCGGGACATTTCACCTTCGATTTGGAGACCGGCGCGGGCGTAGGCCTCTCCAAGACCTTGCGGGTGACTCGCGTCGATCTCGGCTCGGATGCTGCTCGTGCGGGCGTAGCGAAAGGGTTTCGATTGGTTAGTTTTGACGGCGCTGCAGTGACCACTCTAGAAGCGTTCAAAGAGGCTCTTCAGCACAAACGCAACGCCCAAAGCAACGCTCACTGCAACAACGATGGCAGGAAATTTGCCAGAGGCTATTCGGTGGAATTCGAGCGCCCAGCAGCGCGCGCAGTTGGAGCGCGAAAAGAGCTCAACTCATCGCAGACCGTGCCAAACCGAGCTAGCAGCAGCAATGAGCACGTCAGCGATGCGAGTCCATTTAGCAATAATTCTCAGCTCAAAACGCCTGAAGGCATAGGTGAAAGCAGTGGCTTACTACCACAACATCAACCTCATGTTCCTCCTACTTTGAAACAGCGGCGTTCCGCGAAAGCAGCGGCCACGAAAGCGAAAACTAGCATGCAACGCGCGGCGCAGGTAGTGGCGTGCCGAGTGCTCACTTTGCCAGCGCTCAACGGTCTCATTGAAACTTTCTTGCAAAGCCTCAATGATGACGATGCCGTTGGAGCGGCGGCCACCAAAGCGGCGGCTGCTGCGGCGGCGGAGACTACCTCAGACCTAGCCGGTGGACGAAGTGACGACGAAGACGATGACAGGAACAGTCGCAGAAAGCAACCCGTCGCCTGCGCTGCTGCCACTACCCTCACTTTCCTGGCCCAGTTCATGAATTGGATGTCCAGTGCGGTGGCCGAGGGTTGCCGCGACTTCTTGAAAGCCGAAGTAGAGCGTGCAGGAGTGCAAAAGTACCGGCTCAAGCTAGCTGCATCAGCTGGTGCAGCGAGTTCGAGCACTACTAGTCGTCGTCGTAGTCGTAGTGATGGCCACCTTACCAACTCAATACCGTTGTTGCTGCTGCCTGAAGAAGACGAAGCATCTTGGGCAGAAGTGGCGGCAGACGCAGCAGTGGACGGGGTGCGCCGTGCGGTGGAAATTGAGGTTTTCGTGCCAGCCGCGCGCACTCTTAGACGCCGGCTCCGGGCCGCAGAAGACCGAGAGAATGACTCCATTCTTCACAGCAGCAGTGGCAACGGCAGCAGCCGCAGCGGGGGTAGTAGTAGTGGTAAAGGGGCATCGACAGCAGCCGACAGATTGCAGCGTGCCTACGATGTTCTAGGGCGCTCCCCGGGCAACATCGGTCCACGTGGGGGGCAAGCAAAACTGGGCCTCCCGCCTGAGCACCGCTCGCCGTCTGGCTGGGAACCGGTGAGGGCTTGATGCGCCTCGTACTCTTCTTTTTCTCCTACTTTTCGTGCCTCCATTCTCGAATCATTTGCGTGAAACCCGACTAAATTGCTAGACCTTTGATCTGTAGAAAAGAATGCAACCACTTATTTTCAATTTTTGGATTCCTGGTTATGGTTCCCTTCGTTGACAACAGGTCGCCGATTTGCTTGCAGGCTTAGACTACCGCCGAGGCGCCGTACTCCCGCTAGACCAGTTGGCTTTGTTAGCGCAAGCCGGCGACGAAATTGGCCGTACGTTTACGCGAGAAGCCCCCCTCCGGGCCGCGAAAGCCGCCGCGGCCGCACGGGTAGCGGCCGCTCGGGCCAGGCAAGAAGCCGCTGAGAACAGCGAGAAGGCACGGCGATCGGTGGCCTTGGCTGCTGTAGTGGCTGCCCCTGCTGCTGCTGGTGCTGCAGCTGCTGAGACAATGGAAGTGCCTCCTGCACCTCCTGTTAGCACTTCTGCAAACGATTCGCTGTCAGCAGCAGCAGCAGCAGGTTTTGAGTCGACGGCTCAACCCAGAGCGCCTCTAGCTCCTCCCACGCAGGAAGTTTTGGGCGCCGACAGCATCTTACCGGTGTTCATCTTTGCGCTGGCGCGCGCGCGGGTCGCCAATTTAGGCGGTCTCGTGCAAACCTTGACGGCTTTGATCGCGCCGCAGCACCGGGTGCAAGCAGCAGGCTATTACTTGGCAACCTTGCAGGCGGCTTACGACGTGCTTGCTTCATTTGAGGACGATGAGACGCCGGAAATGGCCACGGCTTCAATGGTTGCCACGGATGAGTAAAAGTAAAAGCATTCAAACGACTCAAGAAGAAAACGTGTGCACTTAGCCATATGCCCCTTTCGTGGCTCCCTGCCTATAGCTCTGGGATCTTAGTTGCTTTTAGTTATTCCTTCATTCTCTGCTGCATGGCTCATCATGTCGACTAACCGGCAGCTAAAGGGAGGTCACTTTTCGCAAAAGCGGCAGATTTAAGCTCCTTCGGCTCTTACGCAGCGCAAACATGTCACAACCGCTCTAAAATGTACGCGCGAACCCCATTTGCCTTGCGTGGGGTGGTCCTGTGCCGTAAATCCACGAAAAAAATTCCGTTGGATATGGAAATTTTAATTTTGGAGCTCATTTCACACAGCAAATGCAGCTCTGCTGAACTAGAAATTCCAAGCGATTTTGGCCAATTCTAGGCCCCAAATTCAATAGAATATCGTGGTTATTCGCAGCGGGATCCCCCCTCGAAGCGTTCAAAATTTCGGGGCCCGGGGCCCGGGGCCCTGGCCCTATGAGCTCGGTTAGGGGGAATCCCGTTACGATTTGCATATAATAATGGCCAGAAAGGGCGATTTTTCAGAAGTGACCCCCCTTTAGCTGCAAGTTGGTCTGTCGTATAATTCGCTATCAAGATTAAACATAAAAAAGTTATTCGAAGGAAATTCCTCGACACGAACTTCTCTACCGCACAGTCCTCCGTAACCCACAAGCAGCCACGCAGCCACGCGGGTGCTTTATCGCGCTTTGGCTCTTAGGTAGTGTTAAAAGCAGTGTATATTATAACTAAAAAACATCTGTTGTCTGTTATGATATGTGGTATATATATGAAGGCCCGGTTGAAATTGAGTTTTGTGCCTGAATTTTCACATGGAGTTGGAGTTGCCTGGGCGCGTGTGCACCAATATTGGGCTTCCATGATCCCAAAAAATAGGTGCCATTGACAATTAAGATCGCGTGCGCAAAGGAGATGTATCTTAAAAGCCACAAACGCAATTCTGTATGTGCGTAGTTTGCAAGCCCTTTCTCAACCTCCTCGTCGATCGTCGATTCGCACAACCGCAATGCGATGTGCGCGCGCCTACCCAACTTATTTGTTTTTCTCAATCGCGTCTCGGATGTCTGCGAGGGGCACTTCCGGTGCCACGTGCCATCCCGCAGACCACGCCACTTCCTGGTGTTGGGGGTTCGTGAGCACTCGGACGTAGACCCAACGGTCAAATTGCGCCCGGGCCGCTTCTTCCGACGGGAACGGGTACCGGTGCACCTCGTAGCCCACGTCCCGAGTCCAAATCGCCCATCGGCACTGGCCCTCGCCGTTGCCACTGCTGCTATCTCCTCCCTGTAAGGCGGCTTCCGCCACCGTCTGCGCGCCCGCCCAGTCGTCCCGAGCCACGCTGCCGGCCACGGCACGGGCGGAATTCGAGGAGTACACGAAGTAGCGCTGGCCGTTGATGGGGTTCAACTTGCTGGCTTGCGGCAGGTTTTCGGAGGGCAAAGGGCCGCGGTCCATGCCTCCGAACAAGAAGGCTGCGACTTTGCGGCCTGGCTCTTGCTCTTCGCGCGCCCTCTCTGCGGCGCGCGCGGCGACTTCGCGTTCTCGCTCGGCCGCCATGGCTGCAGCTTCGCCGCCCCCGCCCGCCACCATCGCAAACAACAGCACGTCCGAGGCCTCCATGTCCGGCGGTGTGGCCATGGCTTTCTCACTGCTGCTGCTGCTTCCGTCGCCGCCGGTAGTGGTTCCGGCGGCGCCTACGGCTGCCCCAGTGGATAAACCTACTGCAGCAGCGGCTGCGTCTGAGCTACTCGCAGGCGACTCGGGCTGAGCCCCGAGCTCGGTAGCTGCGCGGCTCTCGTCGGCCCGTCGGAACGCGGCTTCAATAGCCGCGGCATCGGCCGTCGGGAGCTCGCCTTGGTCCTCTTTGGCTTCGTGCATCGCTTTCATGCGGTCCTGTTGTTCGTTATAATAGCAAGAGGCGGAAAGAATAGAACAAGAAGTGTGAAGAAAATTAGAGACAAGAGAGATAAGGAGGAATGGCCAAGGATGCATGCCGCAAAAAATGGAAAAAACGTCTCCCTTTCATTGCATTACTTGGAAGGATTTGAGGTGTGCAAAGGCATGATCGGCCTTGGTGCGCTTCAGGGATATTTCTTTGTTGACTTCGTTCACGCCAGCGCCAGCCCCCGCCCCAATGAACCCGCCGATGATGCCACCAATGGGGTTTAAGGTTAAGACAGTGCCTGCCACGAAGCTGCGAAGAACAGCACATAAGAGAACGACCGCACACCGGAATGGAGAATAAGACAAAAAAAATGAGTACTGTAGAGGTAAAAAGACTTTTAAAATTGATTGAAACAAGAAAAGAAATAGAGAAGTGTGTCTTTCATTGAACATACCCAGCTACAGCGCCGGTAATCACGCGGCGGTTTTCGAGGGTTTCTTCTCCACCGAGTGACTCATCGAAGGCGTCGACAGACTTGTGAATCTATACCAGAGTCCAACCAGGGCAAAGAAAGACAGTGTAAGCAAAGACACGACAACGTGAGGCATTGCCATGGGCTCGAAGTCCTACTCTGAATACTCTGGGAAGCCTTGAACTTTGGTTCCTCTTTCTACCCTAAGGGTTCCATGAGCATGTCAATCAACCACTCACCGTGTTTGGCACTGTTCCGAGCGCAGCAACTGACGAAGCACCCGCAGACGCAACTCCATTCAGAGACGCATACCCGTAACTGAATGCTTGAGACAACGAATCGTCTGCCGTCGTCATAGCAACTGAAGTCAACTGCTCTGGTTGCTCCTGCGCACCCGACATGAAGCCTAGGCTGCTCCCCCAGCTACTGCTGGTTGAAGTAGTCGTGCTGTTACTGCTGCTGCTGCTGCTGCCGTAGTTGCTGACGGTTACGTTACTGGCTTTGTTCTTTACAGGGATCAGCTTCGCATTGATTGGCTCCAGCTCCATAGCACGAGGTGCGCTAGGACCGTTGATATCGCCTTCACGCGCTGCTTTCACTTCAGCACTCATGACAACACGCCGCGCCCGCGCAAATTCATTGGCTGCTGCACTGACCAGCTGATTGCCAGCGCGGCGCTCTGCTGCCGGCAAGCTTTTGTCCTGCTCAATACCACACGCACACACGCACGTATACAAGACAACTATTTAAATACTATGCACACAACACTATCGACAAATGAAAGATTGAAGCCAATGCGTCGAGGACAGCTCGCTCTTCATTGAGATGCCTAAGTCCACTTTTTTTATTCTTTGAACCGTCATCACAATTTCACCTGAAGCAGTGCCAAGAATGCGTTTTGCCTCATCGCCACGTCCGTTAAGGTGGCGTCTTCATGCAGTGCGAGAACCTTCAGAGGATTTAATTCTTTCGCCTGCTCATTGTAAAGACAAACACATGAATGCACACGCGAACCAATGTTTAAAAAAGGAGTCAACAGAAGCTGTTGGAACACGGGCGAGCATTCAAACCATAAATCAATCCACGCGACTTGCTCTCACCTTCACTGCCGCCTGTCGCTGCAGCAGTTTATCCAAGACGGCGCGGCTGTCTCCGAGTTCCTGCTCAGCGTACTTCGGTGTCGCAACTTCTTCCCTTGCTTGGCACGTGGCTCTAGCGGAAGCGCCGCGCTCTCGCCACCCCTCCGGCCAGTTCTGACCTTCTTCACTGCCATCATCATCGCGATCTTCTGGTATGCTAGCCATGGGATTCACTCGTGCATCGTCCACGGTCATTGCGCTCGCTGACAGTTCCGCTCCAGGCGCCATCGATTTCTGGGCTAGACGCTCAGCTTCCTCGCCTGGAATCACCATGCCACGCAACAAAGCCGCCACCGACTCTTCGCCACCCCCAAATTCATCGTCCTCGTCGTCGTCGTCGTCGCAGTCGAAATTGTTGTCGTTGGCCATGGCTTTTTCAGCAGCGGCTACCGACGGTTCCACTTCGTCATTGTCTCCTACAAGACCACCACGCAAAGGTGATTTTTGTGGAGAACCGCCATTCGTCTCCGCAGCTTCTTGCTTTTGCAACGTCAGAAATTTGTCCGCCAGCGCGCCCCAGGACTCGTAGGTCTTCCCCAGCTCGTGCACCGTGTTGGCTGTGATGCGCTGCTTGAGCATAGTGGACTTCTTGAAGACCACTTCGCAGGCAATTTGAATCTCAACGTGTTCGGCGCCTTGGCCCTGCGCTCCCAGTGGACTAGGAGTTGAGGTAGGCGACCCCGGAGGCCCGCTCCCGTTGCGGCCCATGATCACCCAGCGGGCCACCACCACGAAATGGTCGGCGTACGGCATGCCCGTAAAACTGGCGGTTTCTACCACCACCAGCTGGTCGTCGCCCAGGGCCGCCACCACTTGCACTTTGGTAGAGTCCACGAAGCTCGACAAGCCCGGAAAGGTAATGGCGAGCGGGTGCTTCGAAGTGATGGTGCGGGTGATGGAGTTGAGCGGGGGCTTGCCTTTGAGCACTTCGTCTTGCCCAGCAACCCAGTCCGACATGACGATGCTTTCGTCGCCGAGTGAAAAACTGAGGAAGTCTCGGTAAAAGTTGCCGCCCGTCCAAAAGAGCCGTCGGAAGTCTGCCATGCCAATTGGCATAAACTTGTGTGCCACCAACACCGAACCTGTGCAAAGCAAAGCAGGCACATGTGCACAGTCAATCAGCCGCCACATGATATTTTGAAACTTATTTTCTCATCATGATTCTTTGTTGCTATATGTTTGCCCTAAGCTAGCTTGAAGAGTGAGAAAAAAAGGGAGAGGACGGACTCGGGCATAAATAGGAGAGCGTGTGCGTAGGATCTTCTAGCTAGGTGCATACCAGTGCCCACGACTTGGGAGATAAGTTCAGTGTGCCCAGCTGCATCGTGCACGTGGCGGCGCTTATTCGGGCTTGGCGAAAGCTGCGGGCTGCTAACCACTTTGGAAGCTTCTGGTTTCGCCGATGCTTTCGCTGAAGGCTTCGCTGATGAAGCTGTCGCTTCAGACGATACCTTGGCAACTGGTGCAGTTGATCCTTTTGTCACAGCTCGTGCATCTCGTGACTCGGAGACTTTTGCACCAGAGCTTGCGTTTTGCTCGGCTTTCGGTACATTGTTCTCTAGTGCGGGGCCGCCTGCGTCAACTGTTGTGGTCCTGCCCCCGACTTTTCCAGAGACTCCAGTAGCCTGGCTAGGATCAGAGATAGGTGGATCATTTGTGCTTTCTTCCTTGTCATAAGTTTCATATTTCTTTTCAGCGGCGGGCGTCTGCTTCGACTTCGAAGGCCCACATCCCATGGCACAACACACTCGTTCACTTTTCCACAACCATGTAGAAAAAAGAATGATACAGAAACTCATCATTCATTGGCTCCCCAAAATTTTCGAAACACGCACCAACATCTGCCGACGACGACATCAAAATGCCATCACCTTAACCTTGCCACAAGTTGCCTAGTCCTTGCCTGGCTAGCTAGCCTGGCTAGCTATCTGCAGGAACGCTACGAGCTACTGCGCCTAGCTAGCTAAATCGTGCACAGCTTCAAACCTGATTTTATAGTGGTGCTCACTACAAGTGCCTATACTGCGACTTCTTTACAAGCTATTCTGACGAGTAGGGTTCGTGGTAGGCGATAAATAAATCCGGCACCCGCGACGACATTTAGGATGTATTTACATGTATATTCTTTGACGAGCTAGCTACAAGAGAGTTGCAGCTTTATAGGACACAAATTGAGGTGATAGGACAACAATTACCATCCTGTTACAGCACGCTCGACCTCGAACTCTGGGAAAAAATGCTGCGTTGGCTATCGATTTATGTCTGGATCACAAAGCTATTGACGCTCCTATTCTGCGCGAGGTTCTCATCAAGCATCTCGCCAGCTACTTCTCAGCGTGAGCGCGGCGCCGATGTATTTCTTGTATCGCCCATTGATGGTGCAATTGTCCTGCCGGGGACGCGAGTACCAGTGACATACCAGGTTTGTTACAGTGAGTGTAAATGTTCATGCTAAATTTGTTTTGAAAACTAAGATGTCGTAGATCAATCTACGCAATAAAAGTCCAAGTGTGATTTATAGATTGATTGACTCATTTCATCGAGTTTTATGCTGTTCTCAATTTAGTCCTTCGATATGTGCCTTTAGATAAGTGAATCACTTCTAGCGCAGCCATTGGTTGAGTATTGCATCAATGTTCGCGTGGCACCAGAGGGCGAAGGCAGCCGTCACTCCGTAGCTGAAGAAGCGACACAGTGCTTGAACCACCACAACACTTTCAGTATGGCGCCCAATGAAGTTGGCCGCTATGAAGTTTGGGTCACGGGCACTGTAATATTGCCGGGTGGCCAAGTCAATGAGACCTTCTGGTCTCAAGAAGCTGCGGTGATTGTCCGAGACGATGCTCCGTTGACCACGGAAGAGTACACACGGCAGGAAGGCTTTCGGTTGATTTACGAATTTCGCCACTGGAGTGAGCATGGGGGTGGGTCAGGGCATGGGTCTTCACTCGCAGGTAGCGCCTCGGACGCGGCCTTCCTCGCCGAATTTGTGGCGCGCTTTCAAGTGAACTCCATGTTTGACGCGGGCTGCGGAGCCATGGAATGGCAACCCGGGATGTTAGCCCAAATCAAGCAAGGCACAGGGCGCGACCTCATCTACCACGGTGCTGACATTGTCAGCGATGTTGTCGAAGCTAACCGTCGACGCTTTGCAGGTCTTGAGCACATGTCTTTTTCAGTGACAGACTTAGCGCGCGAGAGGCAGGAGCATGAGGAGCACTCAGTGGTGCCTCCAGGCTATGAAGCAGTCCTCTGCCGGCATGCCTTGTTTCACAACACGAACGCTGCTGTGTCCACGATATTGAAGGCGGTGCACAAAAGCGGTGCCAATTGGTTCGTAGCGACTACTCTACGCCCTGTGGATGACGCAGTCCCAAGCCCAGTCTCCGAGATCGTGAACGCAGATGCTGCACTGGGGACCGACGGCCGGAGCCTGGCCATGGGCGGCTACCGCCCTGTAGAGCTGGAAGCGCCGCCCTTCGGCTTGCCCCCGCCGCTGTCGTTTGCCCCGGAGCTGGGCTTGGATGGCGAATTGGTGCAAGTGGAAGGAAGGCAACAGGGCCTCGCTGTCTGGGCGTTGCCGTTTGCGCAAATGTTTTAGATGTAAATGGACATGCAGAATCGCAGTATGTATGGTAGCGAGAGACATCCCCTGGAAAGTAAGGAAGCGTGATGTGAAAATTTCAAAATAAAAAAATTACAACGAAGCCTTTTTTGGTAATCTGGATGGCTCTTGATTTAGAGGTGCTTAATTGCTTATCTGCCTATTAGCCATTTACGAGTAAAGTAGCAAAAACGAAATGGAATGCAGAACACAGCCAACAGCAGCAGACCGACTTCACACGTCACACTTTACTTATCACCTCAAACCTAAATTCACTGAAGTACAAGTCGCATGACGTGAATCTTCCCTGGGTCGCGATAAGTGGGGTGCAGATCACCCAAATCAACGGGAAGTACATCAAGGCCGGCTAGTGTGCATTGTTTGAAGAAGTCTGACACGTCAAACCGTTCTTCATAGGCCAACAGCGCGCAGGGTTTGTGAAAATCGGTGCTGTTGGTGCGAGTGCTGCTCGATGCTGACGTCTCAGGAATTCCGTCGTGCACTTCGTCAGGAAAACCATTTGAGGAACAAGATTGGGAAGCTAACGGCGTCTTGTCTCGGCCGACGGCGAGAAGGGCAGCGATGGAACGGCAGAGAGGGCCAAAGAGTTCGGGTGCGAAGGGCAAAAGTAAGTCGGTTCCAATCACGAGGTCTATGGGCTCTTGTGACAACACCGTTGGCAGAGGTTCGCCCCAGAAAAGTGGCACCACGTGTGCTACTCCAGCATCATTGTTGTTGCTAGCACTCGTGCTACTGCCGTCGCTGACGTCACTGTTGCTGCTTGCTTTATCGCTGTTGCTATGCGGTTGGCTGCTAGACTTGTCGCCGCTATTTCTTCTTCTAGAGCTACTCGCGCTGGCCGCAGTGTCTAAACTATCTCTGTCTTCAGCAATCGCTATGCAGCCATTCGCGCGAGCATTCTTGCGCAACAATGGGCAGCACTCCGGCAAATCAGTGAGCACCACATGTGCAGCGCGAAGCTTCGCGATCAACAAGCCGAGCGCGCCAGTCCCGCTGCCTAGCTCTACTACTCGCTTGCCAGCCCAAAAGGACTTATTGCTACCACCAACCTCCAGTGGCGCAAAAGCAGGACAGCACTCAAAGTAGCCGGCGAGCACGAGCGCCGAGTCCCAGAGGTCAGAGCCAGTGCCGTTCTCTCGCCACGCTAGCCCAACTTCTACTTCTTGACCACAAAAACGCAGCGTGTAGGAGTCCACGCCACCGTCAATCTAGCAGCAAGAAAATTACAGCAAGTCTAAGGCGAAATGCAAGGCTGCAGGGAAGGGTCTATGCACGATTGAAAAACCTGCTCGTGGAAGTCTGGCAGCCAGCCACGGCGTTTTGCAGTATGTTTGCCAGGCACCCTCGCTGGTCCTTCTTCGAATACTAGGTCAGCCTCCAGAGCAGCAAAGACTTCCCACACCTCGCTGCCCTCGCCCTCAACTTCATCAATTAGCATTCTAGCACTTTATATGGATACTATTTATTGGTTTGGACTAGCCTTGCTAGAGGATAATCGACGTTAAGGTGTAAAAGTTGCCATGGCTGGAAGCTAATAGAAATGATGTCGTCAAGATGTCAAGCTTGAGCATAAAATAAACTCGAGAACTCAAGCTTATAATACAGGGACGATTGATCCCAAGCACACTCCAAAGAGTGCAAGTGCAAGTACCTGTAGTACTCAAGTGGCAAGGCATATACCCCGTAAAGGAAGTAGGAAGAAGTGCGAACTCAACAGCCAAAGATCCCAACGAGCGCCCCCTTGAAGCGTTCTATCTGAGTTAGACGCCAGGAATTGAATGAAATCGAAGAGGCCTGTCAGAAGCCTCCACAAAACATCAAAGACAGACGCACCTCAGAGGAAGCAAAGAAGGGCATCTCTTCCACCTGCGGTAGATACCTCTTCGAATTGAGTATGGGGTTTCAATGGATTTATCGCGTAACTCTACAGGTCTTACTTCAGCAATATTTCCATGTCGGTTTCTTCAGGTGTGAATAAATACTCGCTTAATATATTACTAATAACCAAAAATATACATGTTACTACTGTGTACTTGTTTTTCTTTGTTATTGGGAAAGTATTATCTAGGCTAGGCAATATATATGTTACATGCTGGCTGCTCGGTGATCCATTTCTCTAGAAGACGCAAAAATATCCGCCAGCCGCCCTTACTTGTAGCTGAGCAGTGCTCTAGGGGAAATACTCCTACTCGAAGAGAAAGGGTACGGTAATTTCAGTGTTTTGCCCATTGTCAGCCACAGGAAATTGAGCCTCGCTTAGAGCATCGCTAAGAGCAAGCAAAACATCAGCGCGTGCATCCTCGTAGATCTACAGCGGAGTAAAGTAAAGAGCGAAGATACAGAGAAAGGAAAATATAAAATATGAGACAAAAATAACTCTGAATCATAGACCTGGGCTCACACCTTTGGTCATAGCAAAGCATCCACATGCACACTACTGTGTGCTTCTCACCGTTTCTCCGAGCTCGGTTTCACCAATGGCACCCACGAAGTCTTCTGGATCTGGGACCAGGGAGTCGGCAAGGGAATCGACTGCTAGCACTCTGCCGCTGACTCCTGCCACCGTGACGCGCACTGACAAACAGCCGGTGACCCGCCCTACTTGCTCTAATTTAGATAGCGCTGCGTTGAGCGCCGCATCCAGCACCGCACCAGCGGTGGTGCCGCTCTTGTTCTCTTCTTGGCTTCCTTCTTGACTGCTGCTACTGCTGCTCTTGCTCTCATGCTCGCTTGCTTGGCCGTTGGCTTGGCTTTCGGCCGCGAGCCCGCCACTCCAGAAAGGCACCGGGTCCGAAAACCACCCATGCAGCACCAGCCTCCCTGTAGCCATTTGTCGCGGGCCGTGCACTGCGCGCACCCCGTGAGGAAAACGGGGGTCAAACGCGAGGAAACGCCCAAATTGGGGGGGCACCACCTGTGCAGCAAGAAAGTGAGCAAAACAAGGTGATAAAGATGAACGAATGCTTATAATTCGTAATTGGGAGAGGTCTGGGAAGAAATACACTAGCGAGAACACCAAAAGAGATATTATATTTGTACTCATAACATACTTCGAAGAGGTCGTCTTGCTCCTTGGCAAAACCGTCGAATCCGCGCCAAAAGTCAAGCACGCCAGGCTTCAAAATCTGTAAGGTGGCATCAAGATAGACAATACCTCAAAGAATACAAGGGCGAGCCAGACAGAGACTGAGGCTTGTTGGTCTAAAGGACATTTCATCTTCTCCCTCTCTTTCTCTTCCTCACTTGAGTTTCGCCGCCCGACATGGCCTCTACCGCTTCGTCTGGAGTCAAGCTCAGCACGAACGCCCAGGGGCCGTGCGCTGGGTCCGTGTGCAGCCGCTGCTCGTGGCCTTCCACGTAGCACGACAGCCAAGGCGGGGTGATGCTGTTCATGCCTGTGTAGCGCATGTAAGAGAGAAATAGGACGTAAGGTAATGACCGAACAAATGCGCGACCGACGAGGA
>Ga0307982_1001927_pt1 | contig 16883 bp, 13 predicted proteins | sample OrgLakmetagen989_FD_201847 | JGI IMG/M metagenome (GOLD analysis project Ga0307982, IMG submission 201847) | Saline water microbial communities from Organic Lake, Antarctica - #989 | ecosystem: Environmental > Aquatic > Non-marine Saline and Alkaline > Saline | place: Antarctica: Organic Lake... | reverse complement strand
CCACACGTTCTTGCTGCGGGCCAAAGCTTCGGCGCGTGCCCGTTCTTCGTCTTCTTCCTCTTCGGCAGAGGTGCGGTCGCGAGGCAAAATCGACGGCGCAAAGCACAATGCTGGCAACCGCAATTCGTGCAGACCCATGCTTTTACGAAGAGGTTTCACAACACCACCGTCAGATTTTTGCAACGCTGCGTCGCTACCAAGGATATTGTTACCAGCACCACCATTGTCACCTCGAACATCTGCGGTTGTGATGCCGCTGCCAAGATTCATCGACGCAGCAAACTCTCGAAGAATAGAGGCGTAGGCATACGCAAGCATGTGTGTGGCCTCGTCACGCGTCAAAAGATCATTGTTTGCAGCAGCACTGGCAGACTTGCAGTGCTGTTTTGGTGACAACTCTGGCAGAACGGCATGAATCACCGTGACACTTGCTGTTGTAGTCGTAGTGGTTTGAGCAGATGGAGTTTCTGTTTCCGTACCGTTGGACGTTGAGGATGATAGCACTAGTGGCTCGTCAGAAACACCATTATCAGCAGTGGAGGGAAGTATCGGCAACGAATTCTCGTTGGAAGCACTGTTAATGGAAGGTTCAGCAGACACAAGCACTCTATCAGAAACTTGATCATCATCATCATCATTATCATCATCATCATCATCAGCAGCAGCACCAGCAGCAGCACCAGCGGATGCAGATGCGGTATCACTCAGAGGTTTTTCAAATGGAGGAACATCTGTTGGTGACACTGCCACAATGACTCCGCCATCATCTCCATTTGAGTTGCTGGGTGTCGTAGCCGTTTCACGCGTGTCATCTTCCGCCGCAGCAGGTGCAGACGCAGGGAGAACAATCGGGTACGCAACAGTCGTAGCGTCACCAAAGCCTAGGAAGACCTGTTCTGCAATATCAACTGCTGCAGCTGTTTGTGTTGGAGTGTTGACGTCAGAAGCTGGAGAGAGGCTGTCTATTACGTTAGTTGCTTCTGCGCTTGCTACAGCGACCTTAGTTTCATTGCTATTGACTCCATCGTCATTGTCATCCCTCAAATTTCCATCGGAACCACTTGCTGCATTTGCTTCGGTTGCATCAGCAACGGCAGCGACATCATCCGTGGGATTGGCACGACTTTCGGCGTCGGTCAGAGCCAGAGGATTTACGGACACAATATAAGGTGCAGGGAAAGCTACGGATTCTTCAGCCCATTTGCCGAACAGACGGCGCTTGAAAGCAGCATGATGCGCTGCTCCCACCGCCTGTTCGTAACAACATATTGCAACCAAAGACACAAAATAAAATAAAAACATGCACATCAGCACTTTGCACAAGAAAGAAAAAAAGAAAAGAGTGAACGAGAGGAAAAACAAGCTCACACTTCTTCAGTTTCTGTATCCCACAATAAGTATTTGACATGCAAGGAACAGCATTTGACCTGAGCAGCGGCATGCGCCCTTTCTTTTTCCAACGCTGCTGCCAGAGACTCTTCATCATCATCGTCGTTGTCGTCCTCTTCCTCTTCTTCTTCCTCGTGTTCCTCTTCTTCCCCTTCTTCACTGTCATCCCCTTCCAGGCTTTCCTCTTCCTCTATCTCCTCTTCTTCTTCAGGCATTGGAGGAACATAGTCCGGAAAGCAAGCCAGAGGCACTGCATCCACTATTGCGCATCGCCCCGCGAACAGCGAGGGGTGATCGGCCAAAGTACGCCCCAGAACGCCACAAGGCACTACTGCAACAGCACTCCAAAACTGCGCAGCCTCGGCATTGCTTACGGGCTCAATTATCACTTCTTCTTGTTCTTGTGCTCCTCCTTGTACCCCATTCATTCCAATTCGTCCGTGTTTCTTGGTCAACCACCTCTTCGAAAAAGAAGGCGAAGACAAAGGCACTGTTTTCTTGGCATAGCCCGGGGGCAAATTGTTGAAACAAGTACCCGCTATTAGCGCAGTATGCAGGGCCGGCAGAACTCCGGCAGCCAACAAAGGCGCCCGCAGAGGGGGGAATTGCGATAAGCGCGCGATGACTCGACACACTTTCCAGGGCGAGGCTGACAACTGAGCCGGTAACAACGTTTGAGTTGCATGTGAAGAGTTCCCTGACATTGCTCCCATTTCTCCCGTATTCTGAGCATCATTGACGCCAAAAGAAGACGAAGATGAAGATGCGCGTTCTGTTCCAGGAAAAGGCAAACCTTGAAGCGCGGTGTGAAGGAGGTCAACCAGCGCACTCACGACGCCTGGCTGCTGAGCTAGGACCATCAACGTAGGGTGATCTGCCTTGCCGCTGACGCCATCACCACTGCCACTGCTGCCGCTACCTCCACCTACACGTGCAAGAGCATCTAAGTCTCCGCTCCCACTGCCGTCCCCACTGCCACCTTTCTTGACTGCTGAGTCAGACGTCTTGAGAAGCGCAATTGCACAGGCCGCCTCTGGCGCTCCCCATTTTTGACCTCCTCCTTCTTCGCCTGCTGCTGCTCCGCGTTGCAGGATGGCATCCAGCACCCACACTGCTGGTTCCAGGTTGCGGTGGGATTTGGTGGCCGTTGCAAGGGTGGCGATACAGCGACAGAAGGCGGGCGCTAAGCTCAGCGGTAGAGTGCGCCCCCGCCGGGACTCGAGGGCGTGCAAGAGGGGAGCCAACGCGCGGAGCAAAGGGGCATGCGCCTGCCAACTGCAGTCAGCTACTCGGGTGCAGACGTCCAGCGTGTCGTTGGCAATGCTCAAAGCACTCGCGTGGTATGCCTCGGAGTCTTCGTCTTCACCGTCGTCGTCGTTGTCGTTGGTGTTATCTTCATCGTTGTCGTCAGTGTCAATGTTGACTGCATACTTAGTAGGCTTCTTTACTTCGTCTGTTTCTTCCTCTTCAGCCTGTGCAACAGCTGCATCACTAGCTGACTGCGAAGCAGTACGGATCGGTAGTGCACCGCCTACAGTACGAGAAGCAGGGACATCTGTCTCTTCAAGAAGGTCTGAGTCACCCAAGCCGAGTAACGCTGCACTCAAGTCAACGTCCTCCTCGTCGTCGTCGTCCTCGTATATAGCGTTGCTTCTGACACCAGTGCGTGCACCGGATGTGCCTTCAGGAATGGCAACCGAGAAAACAGGAGCTATTACTGGAGATGATACAGACGGTGCTGTGTTAGGAGTGGCAGCAGCGGGAGAAGCCTTCGTAGCTTCTTGTTGATGATGACTAATAGACAAAGAAGAGGAAGACGACGACCCCAGCATCCAAGGCCTCTTGGCTTCCGCAGTGCGCGTGGGATTGAACGAGCAAACCCCCTTAGCGGGGGCGAGGGCGGCACGCAAGCACAGCTCAAACCCGGGGGTTCTCGCAATCCGTTCCGCGGCGGTGCGGTGGCGATAACAAGCAGCCCCTAGGACCCGCAAGCAGGCACTGGAGAGGGTTAACGAGTACCCAAGCAGCCGAATACCGCCGGGCCCTGCTCCTACAGCAGAGGCCGGCTGCAGCAGGCGCTTCATTTCTTTCTTCTTCGTCTTCTTCGACATCTTCTTCTCTTTCAAGGCGCTTCCTGTATCAGTGAAGTTCTCGAAAACAACATGTGCTGAAGGCTCTGGAAAAGTTGAAGAAGTAAGAGGTGGTGACGTACTCGTCGGTACTACATTCGTGCTCGAGGTGGTGGCTGCTGAGGACATGGCCACCAGAGAAGTCCAGGATATCGGCGAGTTGTTCTCGTCTTCAGCGAGTAACCGATTGATGTCATCATTGGCGCCATTCTCACCATCACAGTATGTTTCTGTTTCTGCTGCTGCCATATTAGGTGAACCTTTCGACTCACGGCGCCGGAAAGGGTTGTAGCGCCCGTGCAGAGGTTGAATGGAGGGCGGCTGCACTGCTTCAAACACTTCACGAGGCTCTGCTTGTAGGCCCAAACGTACTGTTGCAAAGAGCGCAGACAGCAGGGCATTGTCTTGGGCAGCGCTCAATTGATGCTTGCGCCAGTTGCTGCCATCACCACTACTGCCAGTGGTACTGCCGCCAGTACTACTGCTATAGCCAATGACGCAGTGATTACTACCACCACGACTACCACCTCGGAAACCCTTCAAGTCATTAGGGGGCAGATTTGAAGGATAGGGCGCTAGGAGTTCCACCATCGCCTCGAGCGCCACTCGAGCATCTCGGGCAGCTTGCAAACACTTGGACACAAGCTCTCGGCCTTCATAACGAATGCGTTCCGCGCGTTCTGTACGGCGCTCCAGGAGCAGCACCGACTTGGGCACTCGCATAAGGTCTTCAGCTTTGACGTGTTCCATGGAAAGCTTCCGAGCAGCTTTAGCTAGCGAATCACCACCACTGCTGCTGCCATCGTCGTCGTCGTCATCAGCACCAAAGAGCAGCCGCATTACTTCTTTGCGCCGTCGTTCTAGCTCTCTAGCGCGCGCCGCGGCTTGCACAATCGCTGCTTCTTCTGCCGCTGCCCGCTCGGCCGCCTCCCGTGCCGCCGGCTCAAACAACCGGTCAATTTCTTCTTGTTCGGCTTCTTCTTGCTGCAGTGTGGACGCAACCTGTTGCCGTTCTCGCTTCAAACTGCCAACACGCGCATCTCCGACAATGTCCTTTTCTTTGGCGCTCAATTCCTGTCTCTTCAAGAGCGTGCCCAGCTGTGACGAGTCCATGACCTCAAAGAGCGCGTAAATACCGGCCGGCAATTTCTTCTCTGGCTTTGCAGCCGCTCCTTCCTCCCCTACTCCTTCTCCTTCGCCATCGCTGCTTCCCTGATTCATATCGAGCGCAGCATTCACCCGCTTCGTAGCTTCCAGCGCACTCGTCACCGCGTCCGCTGCGGCTTTTATCCGTTGTGCTCTTCGGGCTTCCACCGCCTCGAATGCAGCCAGGGCCGCGTACTCGACAGGTTCTTCGGGTTCTTGGCTGTCGTCACCGTCGAGCGTGCTGGCGTCATCCAACCCCAGCAACTGCGAATACAGGCTAGCGCTAGCACCATCCCCGTGGTTGCTCCCTTCAGCTAGCGCCGCAATCAGAGCGTCTTGTTGATCCACCGACAGGCTGGCCACGTCTACATCGCTACCACTCCTTCCCTGTAACCGCGCGAGGTCCAGGCTCCGTTCCCAGGGCAGCGGCTCACCCCTCGTACCCCCAAGAGAGGCCCACAAGGTTTCTGCGTCAGAATCGCCCATTTCGTCATTGTCGAAGTCGAAATCACCAGCCACAGCTGAAAAGTCCACGGAGTACACGAAATCCCCCGCGACCAGCAAATGCTCACCACCTTGGCCTGCAATACTGCTGCTGCTGCTGCCATTACTGTTGTTACTGTGTTGGCTGCCCCCGTTGTTGGCTCCCTCATAAGCCGAGGCAGCGGCAGAGCGCTCTTTCGCTGCGGCGACGAGGTTTGCAGCGCTTTGCGCTTTGCCTCCGAGCGCGGCCGCCGCTTTCACTTTTTTCGCAGCCGCTTTGAAGCGCTCTAAGACTGACAGGTGGCGGCTGTTGTCGTTGTTGTCTTCTACATCAGTGTTGTCAACGGCACCACTAACAGCAGCAGCAGCACCCTCTGCACTTTCGTCCTCGACATTACCAGCATTTGATGTTGCACCAGCAGCAGCAGCAGCGGTAGCGGTAGCAGCAGCACCAGCAGCGATATTTGCATCCTCGGGAGATGGTTCGTCGAGGTTTCCCAAGCTCTTGCCCTCTCTGTCCAAAATGATCAACCCGTGCTCCCCAGGCAAACACCTCAATTTGTCCGTGACGACGCCTCGCATCACTACCCAAGTCACTTCCCATTCCGATGCTTCAATGCCCGGCTCCTCTGTCTTGTCCTGCTTATCGTTCTGCACCTCTGACACAGCGCCTTCTGCTGCATCGTTGCCAGCTGGCAGTGGCAATTCGCTCGAGGAACTGCCACTGACAGTGCTCTCCTCAGCAGCAGCTGCTGAATTAACCGCAGTATCTCCTGCAGTGACCGTATCGCCACCACCATCATCAAGAGCAATACTATCACCACCACCACTTGCAACCGTGTCATCATCATCACCGCCTTCACCAACGCTAGTGCCATCGGTAGGATCAGCGACAATATTACCAACACCAACAGCAGAAGTAGGAGCAGCTGGCGGTGCCACTTTCCGCCTGCGGCCTAACCTCCGTACGAGAACGTCTTCCCCGATTTCAAACGGTTTTATTTTCATTGCAATTGCTTTTGGAGTTGTCAAATGGCCAACCATACCACCCTTAACACCTCCCCTTTCTGGCTGATTCCTTCCTGCCAATTCTGGTGCTGGTGGTGCAGGCGCCGACTGCAAAGCATTGCTCGACATTTGCCTCGGCAGAGAGGTTGGAGTAAAAGGCGTAAACGGCTCGTTTTCAATGGAACTGAGAGCGTATTCGGCGTGCTGCTGTCTCTGGTTGAAGTGCTGGCTCCGCTGCTGTTCTTGCTGCGCGCGTCGGTGTTTTTTCTCTGCCAATAAGCGAAGGCGCTCGTTTTCGGCGGCGGCAGCCGCGGCAGCCTCCACTTTTTCTGCTTCTTTGCGTGCTTCCTCCTGTCGCTCGGCTTCCTCGTGAGCCAATAAGCGAGCTTCTTCGGCATTATCGGCCAATCGATCTTGCTCCGCTTGTGCCGCCAATTCCGTGACTTCTTTGTACAACGCCTCGAGTGAAGACAGGTGTTTGCTAGCATCTTGCCGCGCTTGATGGAAGCGAAGAGTTTCAGGAGGTACCAATTCTTGCTGTGGTAAAAGTGCGTTTTTTTTGCCTTTCAAACTGCCCAAGACCACGGCTGCCGTGCCGTTCGAGGCCAGAGACCTGTACCAATTGGAAGAGAGAGAGAGGGGATAAAGATTCAAGTTCCATTGCTTCAATAACATCAACAAGAAGAAAATATATAAAGAATGAGGCGACAATTAATCATAAAAACCAACCTTTTCCTATCGAGATCCGCTTGAATCGACGCCAATAAAGTCGAGCGTGCCCCCGCGAGCGCGCGACTCCGCAGAGCTTTGAACGCCTCTCCAGCTACTCCTCCGCCATCTTCACTGCCATTTCCTCCATTGTGTTTGCCTCTTCCTTTACTACCACCTATTTTGGCAGCTCCTTCCCGTTGCCGTTTTATGCCTTCCTCGATAAACCTGGTAACACAGAAGAGGAGACCAGTCATGAAGAGATGAGTACAAAGGGAGATAAGTTTATGCATTGGAAACCAGAACGAGTATCATCTTATTCCCGGGAGAGAGATAAGATACTTGAAACTGAACAAAGATTTGAAAGCATTCATTAGACGTGTGATTTTGATGGTGTACACGACAATAACTTGTTTGCACTAATATAGTTTACGTACCAAGCTTCGAATTCTTCGTAATCCACATCCCCGCTCTTGTCGCTGTCCATCTCCGCCACCAACAAGAGCAACTCTTCCTCGGAACAAGGCACTTTCAGTGTGCGCAGCAAAGGCGCTAATTCCGCTGCTTCAATGCTTCCTGTGGTTGTGGCGACACCAGTGGATAGATGGGTAAGGATTAGACAACAACCGCCAGGATTACTCCCAAGGTTATTATTATACTGGGTTGAAAGGGGGGGCACATTAGTTGCCAGAATCTGTATCAACGCCACCCTCGGCACCGCAAATGCTAATACAGGGGACATTAGATGCTATTTTGCACAGGGCTGTAGAAAATATCATTGCACTGTAACGCCATCACGCACCAGACGCGTCTAAATCGTAGAGCTGGAAACAGTGCCGCGCCGCTGCTAGTGCTCTCTGGTGCTCGTCGAGGCCTCGAGTAGCTGCATCCAGGGAGTCGCGGTAGGCGCGCACCTAACAATTGCGTCGTTTTTGTTGAACACGAAAAAGAAAAGAAAAATAGAAAGAGATGAGACGAAGAACAGGGCAAAACATAGATTCTCTAATTGCAACCTGGAGGTGTCAGGTGAGGCAATTTTCAAAAAAGGAATGAAAAAAAAAGAGAATCTCGCACGTGCTACGCACCAGAGCTCGTTCTTCTGCTAATATCCGTTGCCCGTGCCGTGACGACAGAGACTTTTCGAGACTTGCGTGGGCGTCATGCTCGGCGCCCATCTATTTTCGTATCAAGTATCATATTAGTATTAAAGAATGGAATCGGAGGAGGAATAATGCGTTTATCATGAATGAATACGACAAATAGGAAAAAGAAAACCTCACTCACGCGCAGCAATCACACCCATTCGCACTTACCAGCAATAACTCGGTTTCGTCGGCAAGAAGCAAATCTTGCAAGCATCGCTGGCGGTTTACGGCTCGCGATAACCACGGATTATGCTTGACCTAAACGAAAGGTACAACAAACCCAACACGAGAAGTGATGACACGAAATATTTAGGAAGCAAAGAGAAAATTGAAATCTATCTCAGACGCCAAATGAAGTGTATTCACGTGCTTATTCAGAAGTCTATGCATGTGCATGCGCGATTTGGGCTAGATTTGTTCGCTCACCAGTGTTACTGCTTCTTGCGCTGCTAAGTCGCCGGCTTCGCCTTCAGCGGCCAGAGCCGACAGAGACGACACTTCTTGGGCTCGCGCGATCGATCTTGATGCAAAGACATACGATGCCAGAGGCAAGCCAAAAAGAGGAGATTAAGAAGAGGGTAAATAGAAAGATAGAGAGAGAAAGAGGGGGGGGGGACTCGAGGAAATTTAGACGAAGAATAAAAAGAGACAAAAATGATGAAATGAAATCTAAAGAAAGCGGAGAGGGTTAAAAAGTGCATGTTTGCCTTCAATCAATATGTACCGTGCTTTCGCTCTTAAGCGCAGCTCTGCGTCCACAGCTGCTCGACCTCCTTTCGCTAATCGCCATTGCAAGGACCGGTACGCGAGCGCTGAGGGGCCATAGAGCACACTTTTGCCAACCCAATCCGAAGGCTTCCTTATCGTGTTGTTAATCTTTATTTTGTTGCCGTAGAAATCGTATTCCTCGGAGTGACGGTCGGAATCTTGATGGACTTGCAATTCTTGTGGTTCTTGTTTTGGTTCTTCTTTTGATTCTTGTGCTTGTCCTTGTTCTTGTAATGGTGATTGAGGTGGTTGTGATTGCAGTTGTTCTTGCGATGGCACCTCTGCTTGAGGCAGTGGCTCACGCTGCTGGCTCAAGGGCTGATGTCTTCTCCTTTTTCGTTTGTGTGGAAACGTGCGCCAGGTCCAGCCGTCTTGCGCAAACCAATTCACAAACTCGCCACAGCCAATGCTGCCGTTGCCGTTGCTGTCATTCACGCTCCACAGGAAGCGCAAACGGGCGATGGTCAAGGGCACCCCTAGGCACCGCAGCACAAAAGGCATTTCTTCGGCATCGATCTCGCCAGACCCGTCAACGTCGTGCAAATCGAAGTAGTACCTGGAGACAAGACGACCGAACACCGCACAAAAAGCCACGGACAGCAATTACGATAAATATGATATTAAATCAAAATTGAGATCGTTTAAAAGTCGGAGACAGATATGCATCTCAAACAACGTTGTAAAAGCATGTAAATTAGTTATTTCTTTTCAATTTTTTTTTTTCTCATTATCTCATCATACCGAGCTTCTTGCCGCCAAGAATCGTTTGCTTCTCGATTGACGCCACTGTTGGGGTCTAGCCACACGGCGCGCAGCCGGACCTGGTGTGAAGAGATGAAGAAAAGAGCGAGAGAGAGAGAGAGAGAGAGAGAGAGAGATGATAATGATGATATGATAATAATGGGGGTAAAATTGAGAAATGAGACTAATATTACTTCGATGACCATTGCGATTTAGGCAAGGTCAGATAACAAACACAACACGTATATAAGGATGCACCCATTGCAGTGATGCAAACGAAAAATGCAATTAGCGCATGTTCAGGCAAACTCAGTACGCGTGAATCTCAATAGTACGTCACTGCACATAGCACAACATATGATCCAATGCACTACATTATTGGATACGCTCTCGCACCGCTTCTTGGCGGAGTTGAATGGAGCCTGGTCCCGTCTTGAATCCTTGCACCGTTCGCTTTTCCGCGGCTCGCGCAGCTCTTGCTAGGCTCGCTTCAGTGGGCACTAATTTCGCATAAGGGCCGTTCAAAATCTTCGGTGGTCCCGAACGAAAGCCTTCTTCTTCATCGACAACACCACCACCTCCTGTTCCATCGCCTCCTTCTTCTCCTCTTTCCAACAGGTTGACTTCTGGGCCAACGCGATTCCGAGAACTGCCCCGAAAGAAAAAAGTGATACCTCCACTGCCACTGCTTTTGTTTTTGTCGCCGCTGCTGCTCGTAGGACGGCTGTTCGGTTTACTGCCAGAATTGCTAGTGCTGTACCCTGCTGCCGTTGCTGCTGCTGCATCAGCAATTTCCTCAGTTTCCAATTCTAAAGGTACATAGGTGTGCAGAGCGGACTCTAGCGCAGCATCTTCTAATTCCTTGGTGCGCGCTCGGTCAAAGAGTTGGTCCAAATGCATCAAATCATGAGGAGCAAGCCACGCTGACGGAGGGGATCCACACCACCCAAAGATGGGAGGCCGCCGCTGCCGAAAAGCAGCCAGCGCTAAATGCCTCGCCTGTAAAAAAATAAACGAATACACATCCACTCAAATTATTGTGGTTCTTCATTCAATTTCTTAAAATATGCTTCTGTGGTAACATGTATCTGAATTTGCTATCAAAAACTGACAATAAGACACGAATCGAATCTTTTCTTTGTGTATTGTGCGGGCCCAACACTACATGTAGTGCATGACTTGCCTGTGCTTTTGCTCGGCGCAAGATCGCAATTTTCGCGGCTTGTTTGGTGATCCCCAGCCCCACGTGGTCTTTTCCGTCCACCCATCCCTGTAAACCCCTCAACAGAGACCCACCCAAGCGCGCGGCGCCTCCCTTCTTCTTTCTGGCCTCTGAGTGGCTGAGCAGCCACCCACTGAATTCCGTGAGGTCTAACTCGCCAGTGCCGTCAACGTCGATTGATGATAGGGCCTGAGAAGAATATTCATATTCGGGGTTAAAGAATGGCGAAGCTCAAATGCACCACGAGAACACTTCATTAAACATTGAAGGTACTCGAAGACGTTCGACAGACGAGGTATCTGTGAAAGAAGAAAATTACTGAGGCATCAAGATTAAAACTTCAGAAGAAGCATTTGCAGCAAGCGTGCTCTCTTCGGGCACTCAGATCCTCTTCCCCCCTGTACCTCTTCCACGGCATGTTCGCCGCCCGGCAAGTTAATCCCCAACACCTGCACCAATTCACTGAACTCTTCGCGGTCAATGGTGCCGCTCCCATCGGCGTCAAAAATGCCAAACGCTTCCGAAGCATCCGCTAAAAGTAACGCTTGGCTGACGTCGACGGTCTCCGGTAACGCGGGCGCCATCGCCACAACATCGCCTTCATTGTCCTCGTCGTTATTGACATTCTTGTCTTCGCTATCCTTTTCGTTCTCGACCTTATCTTTGTTGTCATTGGCAGCCGCATCGGCATCTTCACCTTCTTTGCTCTTTTCGTCGGACTGCTCTTCATTCTCCCCTTTTACAGACTTCTTTTCCTCTTTCTCCTCCTCTCCTTCTTCCTCTTCGAGATTTGCATCCGATTTGCCAATGTGCAACACTTCGCTGATTGATACCATCCCTCCATGCGAAGCTGCGTATTCGGCCAACGCCAATTTTTGTCCTTCTCGCTTCCGGTACAAATACGCAGCTAGTTCCTGCCACTCAAAAGCTTCTCCGCTGTCAGGCACAGTCAGTGCCACTGCACTGGTCACGCTGGCTTCTAACGCTGACGACACCATGTGAGCCTCTTCGTCGTCCCAGCGTTCATAGAGGTGCGTGGCGACGTTGCGGCGGTCTTGTTCTTGGGCGTGCGCCGAAGCGATGTCAAGAAACAAGTCACCTCGATCGTGCGCGTGCACGCCACAGCGGTCGGCCGGCAGCACGGACAACACTTGGGTGAGATCCACCTCTGGCAGAGGTGCCGACATGAGGCCAAGCGAAGAGAGCACCGACCCGAAAAAGGAGGCTACTGATTTACTCCCACCGCCAACACTGCTGCCTCCTCCACCGACGCTGCTGCCATCATCGCCGTGGGAATGATGAGACTGGTGATCACCGCTGTGGCTGCCTGCAAAACTTCCCTGGTTGAAAGAAGTCGCAGAACCGCCATTCGGGTGCGAGTGGTCTTGCGACAAACGGTAGTGCTGGAGGCGGTGGCCGACGTCATCAGCCCGGGCCTGCTGCGTGGCTAGCCTACACAATATCGGGTCGCGCTGGAAGTGCTTCCGGAAGTCTCCGTAGAGCGCATACGGGTGGCGGCAGGCTGCGCACGCGAACCTCGGGGCTTGGCCTGCGCCGTTGTCGCGAAACTCTACGAGCGCGTCCCGAGCCGCGAAGCGCGTGCGGCGCAGGGTGATGTTGTGGGCGGCCTTGTTCAAGCGCCGCTGCGACTGCAACGCAAGCACACTGTCGTGGTGGTGGTGGTGGCCATGGAACAAACCCGAGCCCCGGACAGCTTTGGTGTCAGCATTGTCTGGATTGGAGTACCTAAGTATACAAAGGACATTGGAACAAAAAAACAGAAAGGAAGGCAGATTATCATACCGTAGGCAATATTACATGCATTTTCTTAAGTGTATGACCCATATCAAGAAGGAACGTTGAAATATACAGTCGAAAAAAGGGCAGGGCACAAGCTATTGTCGTCACAGGAAAAAGAACTGTAATGCTTTCGAGAATGAGAGCCTCACCAAGCCCAAAACTCATTGAAGTCAATTTCTCCGCTGCCATCTTCGTCCATTTCTCGGACCAAAAACTCCAATTCCGCTCTCGATTTGGCGAGCGAGCTCAACCCCAGCTCCGTCAACAAATGGCCCAATTCGTCGACGCTGATTGCGCCGCTGCCGTCGTTGTCGAAGCCGGAAAAGACGTCCAGGGTCCGAGCGCGCTCCTGCAGCTCGGGCTCTTCTTTCAGCAACTCGAGCTCCTGTTCTTTGCGGCGCTCGTGCGCGCTCAATGCAATCGCATCTCGGTGTGCTTCCCATTTTCCCTCAGGGGTCTCTAAATAGGCCTCAGCGCGCAAACGAGCAAGCTCGACAGCAGCGTTCACCGCAGCCAGCTCCCGTTGCCGCCTCGCGGTTTCTGCCATCACCACGGCTTGCCTCAAAGTGGCGCCATCCAAACGCCCCAAGTGGCCCCGCATCAGCCTGGAAATCGTAGTGGCGCAGGCCGACAGGTACGAGTGCGCGGCCATGATCATTCGCCCCCGCACCAGGCGCACCGTGTAGCCCCGCCAATTGCTGGAGATCACCGTGGAAGCCCCGTTCACATAACGACGCCACGCCGTCCAACGGCTCGCCACTTTGGCGCGGTACCTCGCTTGGACGCGCGTCAATCGCCGCATCCACAACGCTTGCAGGGTTGCCTTCTTGCGCCCTAGCCTACCTCGGCAGCCCGCCTGTAAAGCGACACGGTACGGCAGCAGCTGCGCCAGGCGCCCGCGGTACGCGCGCGCCACCTTGCGCTGGGAGACGGCGTTTCGCCTTGACGCCAAAATGCGGGTGTAACGGCAGCGGAAACCCCGAAACGCCGCAGCAATGCGAACGGCGGCACGGATGCGTGTCTGGACTCGCCTCCTGGCGTGCACTTGAATCCGCCGCGCGTGCTCGTGGGCGTCCCCGTGGAAGGCAAAGAGCTTGGCGTTGGCGTTGACCGGTTTCCCCCTGGGGCGGGAGGAGGAAGCGGACGACGACGACGACGACGACGAAGCAAATCCGCCCTGTAACAAGGCCTGCGAAGCTTCTTCGTACAACTTCAGCGCTTGCTTGAAGTTCCCACTTTCTTTGGCGAGGTCCGCTTGCCTTCGAAGCATCACGACGTGGGGCACTTCGGCCTGCAGAGAGGTCGTGTGCGTCAAGCCAGGTGTTTTGGCGTCCGCAGCCTTGACTGCGACCAAATGCCGAGCTAAAGCCGCCTTGACGAGCTCATCTCGTTTCTCTTCGTTTTTGTCTTCTTCGCCTTCTTCCAACGCCTCTGCTTTGTGTTGTTTGCGGCCGCCGTTGGCGCCGTTGTTGGCCTGGACGAGGACATTCTCAGAAGCAGCTTTGTTGTCGTCGCCGACGGCGTTACCCTCTGTCATCCAAGCAGGCAGCGGCTTTGCCTCTCCATCTTCCTTCGCTTCGTAATCACCAATAAAGTGGTCGTTGTTGTGGGTTGAAGTAGGCTGCGAACGAGGGCGCCGAGGAGAGCTCCGACTGCTGCCGCTGCTGCGTGAGCCACTTCTGTCTCTTTCGCTTGGGCCACCGCCTACTATCTGTAACGGTGTGCTTGAGCGACGATGCGTGCTATTGTTGTCTTTGCTTGCTCCAGCGACATCAGCACTAGTAGGTGCGGTAGCTGCTTCAATCACTTCCACAGCTGCTTTCAAGCCAGCGTTGTTTCTGTCTCGGGCTGGTGACGACGACCGTGACGACGAAGGTTGGTGGTGCGGATTCAAGGTCGCCAGCTCTGCGGCCTTGCCAGCGGCCGCGGTTGCATCTTCCGTGGATCGCGCCGCTGCCATCACCTGGGAGGCTGTGGGGTCGGGCAACTGGGGCAAAGCTTGGCTTACATGTGGCACGCCGAGCATGGCTTTCCGGGGCGCATACACCGACAAGGCATCCAGAGGGGCTGCTAAGGTGCTCCCCACTTCATCTCGCCAAGTGCCGGTGCCCAAGTTCGATTCCAGCGTCTGCGCTAGGTACCCCTTCATTTCCGTGCTCACGTTGTTGCCCACAAAATCGCTGTGGTGGCTCCCGAAGGTGTCTCGCGCTGCGACTGCTGCTGCTCGACCGCCTACCCCGGCCAACCGACGACGTTCGGCTTCTTTCTTGGCGGCAGGACCGAGATGGGCTTCTTTCACGGCACCAGCCGCAATTTTGGGGTCAATTTCTCCCACCAGCAACACTCCTGCGCCGCCCTGTTCCGAAGGCTGCTTCCACTTGGGGGTGGCCAAATCGGACCCCAAAAAGGCTGCCAGCCTTCGTCGGGCTTTTTCAGCGTCGTCCACTGGGGATTTGGTGGCAGTGTTTTCCCGGCTGCGAGGGCGCTGCCCATTAGTGGCGGTGGTGGCTACAGGCTCTCGTGTATTAGAAGAAGGCGATAGTGAAGATGAAGCAGCAGCGCTCTCGTTCTTGGCGTCTGCAGCGGGCACACCCCTCGTTGTGGTCGTTGTAAGTCTGGAACTACCCGCTGTTGTCGCTCCTGCAGCAGCTGATTTTTGGGTAGGTTGTCGACTGTTTCTGCCCTGATTGCTGCGGCCATTCATTGAACTCAAAGCGTTGTTACCAGTGCTGCCACTGACGCGACTTCCAGTACGGCTCTGACTTCGGCTCTGGCTGCCGCTGCCGAAGCCTCCTTGACCAGCGGTGGTGGCAACCCCTCCAGCACTGCCAAAGTCGTCATCAGCGCTTTCCGAATGAACGTAGCGCGGTAGCTCGTACCTGAGAAAAAATATGATTGTTAACAGTATAGGGGGGGGGGTGGCAGTAGGACGAATGCACGCACGAGAAGAGTCCTAGAAGGTGAAATAGCGTTCATGCTTCGCGAGCTCTCTCCTAATGAAAAGAAGAGGTAGCAGCATAACACAAAACTTACGCGTCCACACGTTGCTTGAGGCTAGCACCTCCTTGGTCCAGCGCTGCCGACTGCCAAATCGCGCTCGTCATCGCTTCGTCGGAATCGGGCGGTGGCGCCCCCTGTGGAGGTGGGCCGTAGCTCAAGCTGGCCACCCCTTGCTGCGACGCCAGTGACGTCAGCGGGAACTTGGCAGGGCTCTGCCCCGATTCCCCACTGTATCCTAGCCCCGCGCGCGGCGGCGACACCAGGATGGAAGTGTCCAATTCGTACGGATTGTTATTGTGGATGTCGTCGCGGGCTCCTCTTCCTCGTCCTCGAGAGGCTGTACGAGAACCGTTGTTCTGAGGTGTGCTCACGCCGCGGCGTGGAGAAATTCCAACTTTGGTTTCTTCTTCTCCGCCGCCAGCCATCGCCACCTTTTCAATCGTAGAGAAATGAACACAAGAAAAGACACTTGAAGTCGCCATCGAATATGAGCATATACACCAATATTCATTCCAAGGATATACAGTGTCTTCAAATTACGCCGATTCTTTAAATCAAGGAGATGATCATTTAGTAGGGCTAGGGAAACACACATACCAAGACGTCGTCGAGTTCTGTGCGCCAGGCAGCTAGCACACTGGCGTCTAAATCCTCGTCCAACGAGAGCTCCGAGGTACCACCGCCTGCCATGGCACTACTACCTAAATTGAATGTAGAGTGCGCACTTTTGGAACTCTGCTGTTGCTGTTGCATGTTTTGCGTGTCGTGTGGCGTTAAGGTTTGTGAAAGGGCAATTCTGGCAATTTCGTCCGAGGCCCGTAACTTGGCTCGACCTTTGCCTTTGGCCCGTTTCCGGCGAGCTAGCTCCGCTTTGAACGCGTCGCCCGCGTCTTCTTGCTCGCCCGCAGCCACAATTTTGTCCAGCTCCACCACAGTTTTCAGCATGCGCTTTTCGGCGACGTCAGCAGGCCTCGGGCGGCGCTTTTGGGGCAGCAACGGTGCAACGTGGCCCTGGTAAGGGCTTTGCGTCACCGTGAAGTGACGCAGCTCGTCATGGAAAGTGCGCGGCGGTTTGGTCTTCTGCGGCCGCCCGAAGTGTTGCTCGTTGCGCGTGTCGACGCCGGGCGCGGAAGGCCAGGGGACTTCGCTCATGCGCTGCGCTGCCTCGTTTGGCGACAGCATTTTTGTGTGCCGTTAGCTTGTTAGCTTTGTCTCTCAGGATCAGCAAACAATCCCATGAACTCGGCAGTTTTCCGAAGGATTAACCTAGGAATGCAACACAGAGAATACATGAAACATAAATCAACTTGTGCTCATGTAGGCTGTTGGGCCGCACACGTGGCC
>Ga0307982_1001925_pt1 | contig 16917 bp, 18 predicted proteins | sample OrgLakmetagen989_FD_201847 | JGI IMG/M metagenome (GOLD analysis project Ga0307982, IMG submission 201847) | Saline water microbial communities from Organic Lake, Antarctica - #989 | ecosystem: Environmental > Aquatic > Non-marine Saline and Alkaline > Saline | place: Antarctica: Organic Lake... | reverse complement strand
ACGGCTCGCCGCCATGGCGCGCGTGTTAGGACGTAAATCGACGTGTTCTTGGGCTTCCAGCCACTGCCAGAGGTGGCCCAAGTAATGGTCGACCAGCTGTGTAATTGTGATGATGATAGTGATGAATTGTGATTGGCGTGATTGGTGCTTTATGAGAAAGCCTAGGAGGTTAGCAAAAAGAAAGCAATCGAGTAGATGTATATAGTCCCTTTGATGGATCTAAATAAGCGCACACCTCGTGTCCTGTTGGGAAAGTCTCTGGATTTGGTCTCGCTACGCCCATCGCATCCAGAATCGCCAAGCCATGTGACGTGGTGTTGAGCTCTGATGAAGCCATCAGATCGAAATGTGCACACGTACATGAATACGCATTTACACACAAGCACGTAGAAATGTGAACAAAATCCAAATGACACACCGTGGGAACAGGCAACCTACTAGCAATTGCTCTGCGTTCTCCAGACTAAACTAGCCAATAAAACTGTGTACCGCCCGCCGCATCTATTCTCCTACTAGCAGGTTGAAAAGGTGCCACCCTTTTTTTTTTTTTTAACGAGACGAAGCAATGAAAAGTGAAATAAGTGGCAGAAGAGTGATATTACCCCATGGGCTGAAGAGAGTGACGTGTCCCCACGCGCGCACGTGTGCTAGGGGGCAGCCTTGTTCAACAAGAGTTACGCTCCAGCCGTCAGCTGCTGCTCGACAGGCTAGCTCTACCCCGATAGGCCCTCCGCCGAGCACGAGAACGCGCTTTTCCTTCGTCTTCGCCCCTTGTTGTAATGATGCCAGTTGCTCTGACATGCTTTGGTTCGAGTGATTTCGCTGACAACGCTTCTTTTGACTGTGAGGATGGTGCTCTAGCTAGCCTAGGATTACTTGTGCGTGCCCTGTGCCCTGTGCCCTTGCCTGCCTGCCTCACTGAATCCCTGCGACATACACAACCAACTAAGATAAAAAGATCCGAAGATTCGAATCAAGTTCGAATTCTGATCGCGAGATTTCCCGATTCCTGCAAGGGAGGAATTTGTCAGAAGTGTGTCAAATGATCACAAATCCCGATAGAAAGATAGGACAACATTAGTCTTAGTCGAACACCTTCTTGAAGCCGGGCTTCATCTCGAGCGTCTTTCCCTAGTAATGCAACGTTATTATTTCTACTTTACCGCTGCACTCTATCCTTGCTAAGATCACAACACGAGCTACCGAAGGACTGGCTCTGAAATAATCTGTAGGGCTCTGTAGCTGCGTATCACTATGGATGCTGTTAGCCCTGATGCCGGTCATTCAGCATCCAAGGCTGCCGCCGAGGAAACTGAATCCATAGAAATTAGTAGTCTAAGCATAGAAGAAGGCAGAACCCCCGATGGTACAAGCGTTGATGTTGCAAATTCCTCGAGTTCATCGTCGAGTTCAAACAACGCCCAAATTCCAGCTAGTCCTCCTCCTCCTCCTTCATCAGCGAATGCTGGAGCCATTGGCAGTGGAGCGGCTGCCAACGATGTGGTAGTGAAATGTGCTATGGTAGGCGATCTTCGAGTGGGAAAAACGACTCTTATGGTCAAGTAAGTATGCGTGCTTTCTTTGAAATTCATACGCAAGTTGTAATGAAGATGGGAGGATGTTCTCGCCGGGGGCGTTAGCGCGTGTACGAGAAGGATATTTTCAACTTCCTTTTGCCTTCTTCTTCTTCTTCTTCGCTTACTTCTTCTTCTTCTTCTTGTCGTCGTCTTCGTGTTCTCCTCCTCCTCCTTCTATGCCTTCCTTTTCTTCCTCATTAATACCGTTGCAGGTACGTGGAAGGCCGTTTAGACGAAGACTACATTCAAACGCTGGGGGTGGTGCCCATGTCCAAAACGATTCGATTGCGCAACACCGACGTGACCTTCAGCATATGGGACCTCGGCGGGCAGCGAGAATTTCTCAGCATGCTTCCTCTGGTAAGTGAAAGGCGAGCACCTTTTCTTTTGATGCGCGAGAGCGTGGGTTTACGGCAGGCAGCTGACCTCTGATCCCTGACCTTCGATCTTCGAGCTTTGACCACAAATCCCCTCTCGAACGTCTAATCTCTAACCACTGACTCTCGAATCCTTCTGTACTTCTCCTCCTCCGATGCGAATTGATTGCCAAGGTTGTCAACGATGCCGCCGCGCTTTTCTTTTGCTTTGACTTAACCCGCCCTTCCACCTTGAGTTCAGTGAAAGAATGGCACCGCAACGCGAGAGAACTGAACCCGAGAGCCGCTGCCTTTCTTGTGGGCACGAAATTTGACGAATTCTTGAATCAGGTAGAATCTTTATTCGAAAAATCAAAACAAGTATCAGCTTGAACATTTTTAGCCTACTATCAGCTTGATCATACTCCCCCTTATTCTCTGCTGTTCCTTCGTGTCGCTTCTGCCTTTATCTCCACTCTTTAACCAACTCTGAATTACCCTTTACTGCTTTCCTCGCCTACACTTCCTTCCACCTCCACCTATTCCTCCTAATATAACTTGATAAAAAATATATGTGCCAGTCGGCCGCTCAGCGGGAGCAAGTCGAATCGAAAGCGCGCAGTTACGCCAAAAAAATGAAAGCCAAAGCACTGGTATTTACCAGCTCCACGCACTCCGTCAACGTCAACTCCCTCTTCAAGGTGCGTGTAGTTGACGTAGGTAGGTATTGTATGGATATTCATCATTATCAGATTCAATGATTCAAGTGGTGATCTTTCGTGATGTGGCTGTCTCTATCTTGGTCGCTACGTACGTCTTATTTCTGCATTCCCAGCTGACTTTCACTGTGATCCATGACCTTACCATCTCAAATGCTTGCTTCTTCTGCTGCTTCTTCCTCTCTGTCACTTTGTTCGGGGCCTCTTTTACTCAGGTTGTTCTCGCCACAGTGTTTAACTTGAAGTGCACTTTGCCTTCCATTGACACACCTGGGGAACCATTGCTCATTTACCACAGCTAACCCTGGTGCTCTCAGCTGCGGAACACTTTTATAAATAGTGCCCACGTATAGTGCGCATAATACCAACAACCATTTTACAATCTTTTTTCATGCGCGAGCTATGTAGCCACTGAGCTATCTGGAGGCAATTGGATGTCCCCCATTTAACTCCCTAGTCTCTAGTTATATGCCGAAACAGAAATGGCCCGATTAGCCACACCTTAGCCCTTAGCCCGCGCCCTTTACCCGTATACCCATGTATATATCATAATAACCTCACATCTCACATCACACCCACCTCGAATTGCATTGGAGTCAACAAAGCTTAAAGCAAAGGACAACTACACCAGAGATGTCTACTTACATGGGGAGCTGGCATAATGATAATGCCTAAAAACCTCGGCACTATACAATAAAAGTCCTGCTCTTAGCTTAGCTGAGGAGAGTGCCCGGGCCCGTGCAGGCGTAAAACCGTTTCTCAGCGAAGGCGTTTTTCACCGTAGGCCACCAAGCTTCACAGGCTACATAGGGAGATGAAGATGAAGGTGCTGCTGCTGCTGCGGTAGTGGTGGTGGTAGTGGTGGCAGCGGTGGTGGAAGTGTGTGATCTTAACAGAGGAGGGGCTAGCCCTGGAGTGTAGAAGTCCGGAGCCATTTTGCGTAAAGCGGGCAGTTTCAAGAGGGGCACCTGAAGGAAGATAAAGATGATGAAGGTAGAGATGAAAATTGAAGAATAATGATGATGGCTGCTAGCTAGGGGAGGTAAAAGCGGAAGGAATTACTCAAATATATTGATATCAGAAAACAAGAAATCAAAGGTGAAGATATTGACGTCCATTGTATTCATCTCCCAATCTCACCTCGGGAAAATCGTGGTGTTCAACATGGTAATTCGCGCACACTGTTGCCACGTCATACCATTTGCCCAAATACACCGAAGTGGACGGCTGGCAGGGACACAAAGATGACGAGGTACCAGTAGACGACGAAGACGAAGAAGAAGAAGAAGAAGGCGGAATGCCGTCGTGCCTTGTCTCATGGTTCGAGACGAACATGGCGCAGGCCGGATGAGTGGGAAGCTGCCACGCCACTGTGTTGTGATGATAGGGGAAAAAGGAGACAGGCAGAGAGGCAAGTAGAGAGATAAGTATTAAGTAAGTGGCCATCGTTCTATTTCAGCAAGAAAATACCATGAAAATTTTTAGTCCTAATAAGATAAACCCAAAGATGAGGATTAGAGAAAACATATCGCACACTCGTCTAGAAAGTGCTCTAACTAAATATCGATTAAAACATTGCTATGTACTAGTGTACCTTCCGCGAGCCATAAATATATTAGAGCAGGCCAGCCGCCGACGCAGTAGCAGGCCAACTGTAACATATCATATCAGTAAAGAGAGAGGAAGAGACGGGTGAGGCAGATGCCCATGAAACAATGACATGCGCAATCGCACAGCAAAAGCCTCATAACTTCCTTTTTTTATTCAACTGTCCGCACATGTATGGAACTACTACTACTACTACTACTACTACTACTACGACAGTACTAACCTGCACGATTGCTGACAAGCGAGCATGAGTAGCACCGGCGGAGTGAAAGCTGGCGGGTTTATTGGGGAAGAAAGCGGTATTTTTACCGGTGATCGCCACCACCTTTTAGGGAGGAGGAATTGTTGGGAGCGGTAAGGTATGCGCACAGGTCAAAGCATAGTGAAGCACGAAGAACACGGGAAGGAAGTAGAAAGATAGAAACAAGCAATGCCAAGGGTGCAATTTTTCCAAATTATTCACCTACTGTCAACTACAAAGAATGTATATCTCACGCAACACAACTACTGTACAACAACTTGCAGCTACGATAGGATATGGACTACCCTAGCACCACCTTGTCATTGATCGCCAAAAGCGCGCGCTCCAGCAGCATCGAAACGCAGTACAACGCCATGTTTCGCCTCCATGCGCCGCTCTGCCACTGGCCGAAGAACTTGCTGCTGATGCTCATTGGGAAGCCTTCCCCCTGTAGTTGTTGCCTGTTCGTGGGAGTTGGGTGTGATGTAAACTTTTGAGGAGAAAATAAATCAAGGGCAACGAGATCAGCTGTGCACAAGTCTACGTATCATAGACTGAAGAGAGAGAGGAGAAAACTGAGCAGGTTTGAATTTGAATAATTGAGCTCTCTCGCACTTAGACCTAATTTCTATCTGCTTCCTCGTCCGCCTAGCCATCTTTAACCCTTTTTCATCAAGCACACTCCATGACTTCCTCCCACTCCACTACTAGCTTTATTCCCACTCCACTACTAGCTTTATTCGCCTAATTACCCCATCGCCACCATCCTCACATCTCACCTGTGCGCTACGAACAGCACGTCGCCGTCTTCGAACTCGTTCCGGCTGGAGCTGAACAGCTGACCTAAACCTGCCTCGGCGCCCTGGCCTACATGTGCGTGGTGCGACAAGTGGCCCGACCTGCGAGAGAGAGAAAGAGAGGGTAAAGGTGGGGGTTCAAATTATTACAAGCGACACATAGGTGATGAAGCATGAGGCGGACAGGTAGATTTTGAGTTGGTTGGTGGGTGAAGAGAAACTCGAGATGTGTTAGTACATCTGTAGGGCTCTCTTTTAGACCTTCGTTAAAAACGGAAATGCACCATATTCTAGTGTGTGGCTCGTCTCTTGCTGCGCCCAAAGACCTGTCATTCTCTCATCATTTTTTATTCCAGGATCAGCTCACCTTAGATACAGGAAGTACCCAAAGACCGCAGGGAGGGACCCCGCCCAAAGGAGGATTTTCTTCCATTTCGGGTGCTTCACCACTCCCCCATGCAACACGTCGTGCAACACCTGTGTGGGAGTGAAAAAGGGTGCGAGTGGAAGTGAGGGTGTAAGTGCAAGTGAATGTGACTGTTGGCGGATTATAATGTTGGGGAGGTAGGAGGAAGGCAAGGCATAGATGCATTATCATTTATAGACGCGTAATATGCGTATGCACGTGTTCGAGTGTGTATTCGAACATGCCTGCATGAACACGTACGTGCCTTAAGAGACTCCCAGTGTTGTGTGTGCCGATATATAAACACGTGTGTGTATTGTTTGTGCATATTGTTTCATTCTATATGAAGATTGTTTCATTCTAAATAAACGCACCGAAAACTGCACGAGGCTCAGAGTGCCCCCTAGGGTCAAGGCAAGGGCTACGGTGGCCCAGGGGCCCCCTAATATACTACTGGAGTGCCAGAGCTTAGGGGCCACGCTGCAGGTGAGCCAGAGCTGTTTCACGGGGTTGAGAACGGAAAGAAAGTGGCGGAAAGGAACGAGAGAATGAGAGAAAGGGTGGAAGGATAGAAAGGTAAGAATAAGGTGAAAGACAATCGACTATGGAGACAGGAAAAGCATGAGAAAAAGAATAAAGTGTCTAACAGGGGAGACACGTGAGAGACTCAACTGCAACTGGCATTCCTTCAATCGCTCACTCTATATGGTAGAAGAGCAAATCATACGTGGCGTCGTGTTTTGCCGCAACAAAAACAATCTCCAACCTGCATCGAGTTCGCCGCCACCAAGAGAGGCACTCCTCGAGAGTCTGGCTCCATGAGGCTCCGCACCTGCATGCGAGAGCACATGTAGGCAGAATGCATCAGGAATTAACATGAGCAGATGTCAAAGAATAGAGCTGAAATTGAGAGGAAACAGACGAGAAGGAAAAAAATGTGGAAATTCAAGGGGCACAGCAATTTATGAGAAGAAAGGATGTGCAATGATTAGCGACAGCATCAGGCCCTCCAGTTTGGTCAGCCCAAGTTTTCTCGAGAATTTCAAATGTGACTTATTTCTGTGTTATCTTCCGTAAAAAACTAGCAGCAGCAAGAAGCCAGGTAAAGACTTTGTACTGCTTTATTACGCCAAACGGTCAAACAACTCAGCACTATGTTGTGTACCTCTGGATACTTCGTCAAAATGGCACGTCGTCTCTCCACGTGCCACTGCGCTGCTGCAGACGGTGGAAGGGCTGCTGGTAGTGGCGAGTGCGTCGCTGGCACTGTTGCATCAAGTTTTGCTGGAGCTGCCGTTGCAACGAATGGCTCTGCAATACCAGTAACATCAGGAACCGCGAGCTCAGACGACGTCAACGCAACATTAGAGGAAGCTGCCATTTGCACCTGCTGCGAAGAAGCTCCAGTATGGTCATTGCCTTGCTGCAAAGCATTCTCGCCGCCTAAGGCACGCATCTCGTGCTCATCAAGCCGAATTCTTCTCTCGAGGCGAATTTTCCGAGGTTGAGTCATTGAGCTGCTAGAAAAAGAGTACGCTGGGCCTAGCAACGCGAGAAAAGCTACCAATAATATCATAACTGGTCGAGTTCCTAGCACCACCATCTTGCACTCGAGAAAACGTGGTCGCGTGGCCACTGCTGTCCGCAGGATATGAGCTAATGAAGTGAGGGCTAAAAAGATCCTGAGAAAAGCTTGGAACTCGCAGCTTGCAGCAGCCTTTCTCTCTAATAAACCTGACTCACATTTGTATAATTCGTGATTTTTGGTACGTTTACGGGCACAGGAGATAATCTCGTCGATAAAAAAAATGTGCGGCACCGCAGCGCTCTCGCTCTAAGCCTCCTTCGCCATCTCATCACTAACTTTTCGATGTCGTATTTACTATTAAACAGGTCTTTCGCTGCTCGCTCATTCCTTCGGCCAGCGGCGCGCGTAGTGGCGGCGCCCCGCGTGGCAGTCCGGGCGGCGCCTCGGGCACAGCCAATGTCCACGCAAACAGCTTTGTGAGTGAGCTGCATTCCCGAATGGCTTATTTTTTACAAGTGCAGGCTCCAGCCTTTTCTCGTATTTGGCATTTTCATCGACAGGCTTAGCTGTAGCACATGTGGCGGCAACGCACCTCTTTATAGGAGCCTGCCAAGGATCTTGTCTTTCATCAGCGTAGCGCTCCTAATAGAAACCACTACGCAGCGTGACCGCACTCTTCCTTAGATTGAACCTTTCATTGTGCCCTTGTTATTTCACTTGTTCCTCTTAACTTTTGCTCGTTACATAGGTACCAAAACGTGATGAGCTCAAACATGAAGTACATTACCTTCATCCTTGCCGGTATGGCTCTTCATTTGTTATGGTGTTATATCCGCTTGCATTATGGTTGCTATCCTTCTAGGAAAGATATGTACATCCTAAGCTGATTTTGAATAAATTCTTCCAAGTTTCCCTTTTGCCTGTGCTTCTCTTTCGTCCCATTTTTTCTGCGCGTCCTTTGAGCAACCTCTTAATCTTCTCGTGGAAGCAGCGCCTTGCTTTAGTGCTTCGACTACTGCCATCTTACAACCCAAACCCTTGTTGTATACATTGTTGCTTTTCATCAGGCGCGGTTGCTGTTGAGTTTGTGTACGGCAACACTGTAGACATGCTGTGGAACGCCGCCAACGCCGGCAAACTCGCAAAAGACGTTGATTGGTCCAAGTGGGCTGACGACGAGGAAGAAGAAGAATAAAGTGCTAGTTTAGGAGATGGAGAAGCAAACGCCACATATGGCTGTTTCTTTAGAGTGATTATGCGCTTCCCATGCACCTGAAAGCCGCCTTTGTTGCTAGACCCCTTTACGTAGTTATCCTCGGCTGTCGGGCCTGTCGGGCGGCGCTTCTAGAATCCTATAGTACAGAACGGAATAGGAAATAGGAGTCGGCGCCTCGAACTCGAACTAATACAAACTCAAATGAATGACACAGAAGCCAATGCTGCGGGCAGAAGCGTACGCGCGTGCGTTGCGCGCAAGTCAGAATCGTAAGGAGGATAGTGTGTAGAGGGCAGGAGGCATAATACTTCCACCTTCCACCCCCTTCGAAAGTGGAAACTGCTTATGAAATAATTTTGAAACCGGACTTAAGTCGTTTCTGCGTCTGTTTCTGCATTGAAGAGAGCGCGCCGTTGTTTAGTCTCTTGGGCACGCCGCGCCAGGAACCTCCGCTTCTCCTCTGGTGTCACTCCAGTGTCGCACCGAGGTGGCCGCAGCTGCGGTTCGCCTAAAGCATAACGTTCATTTAATAAGATATTTAGCAGCTTCGCACGAAGAACTACACTTGACACGTACGTCTACGCATTCCGCTTTCAATCGCCTGTTTTTTCTAACTGTTAGCCCCGTCAGAAGCTTTCTGTAAAGCCCCTTAGACCATTACAACTGCAGATTTCAGCAAGGCTGCGATTCACATTCACGTCCACGCGTGATTCACGCGCCAGGGCTGTAAATTCACTTCACGCGTGATTTGCGCGTGATTCGTGCGCAACTTACGTGCCGTAAATGCATAGCATGAATACGGGAATACTTTATTGAGTGTTATTTGATGGTTTGATGACGTTTGTCGTGCTAATGTGGCGCGGAATTTCTTCGTCCCTCGTAATCCTTCCCTAGCTAGATTTTGCCGGCAGCTACAAGCATTGTCAGCACGATCGTGCCGATCACGAGCGCGGAACCTGAACTCTTCGGGGTATACGCAGACGACTTGCTCTCAAGGTGGAGGGCCTTGCGAGGGTTTCGAAAAACGCTGGAGGACGACCACGACTAGCGACCGTGGCGTTTGATGGAAAATTTATGGGTTTAGCTCTATGATAGGGAGGGACCGCTAGGCCACAAGTTGCATGTTGCTGTTTGTATTATTGAGGGGGGGCTTTCTATTCACTGCCACTCCGCGGACGAGGAAGGAGTTTCTGTCCCGTCAAAGCCACTTGTGGCTCAGGGGCAGAACAATAGGCGCCTTGCGCGCTGAAAGGCACACTTTGACCTCTGCCGAGTGGACCTCGTGTTCCGCATGTCACGAGCTTCGTTGCTCGCGCGCCTTCCTCTTCATTGTTCTGCGGAGTGCGCAACACCCACAAATACCTCGCTTTTTGCAAATTTTCCGAGGAATTTGGCCAATGCCCCTCTCCCTCCTGAATAACTCCGCACTTGCTTTGTTTGCGCAACGCACGCGCATTCCCACTTCTGCCCGAAGCATTTGCTTCTGTGTCATTTGGGTTTGTAATAGTTCGAGTTCGAGTTCTAGCTAGATGCCCGCGGGCATCTGTTCCGCAGCGGTGCTCACGGCCATTGGCCATGGGTGTGCATGTCTTTCTTTGTGTACCTATGCGCATATTTCGCTACTGGAGTCGCAAAATTTACTGGTGGGGGTCTTCTTTCTTACGTCGACCTCCGACAGACATTTAGCGGCCTTGTTGATGAAGGGCGCTTAGGGCCGTTGGCCATTGGGGTTGGGGCTTGGGGCACGTGTAGTAAGACGAAACAAGAAACGTGCTCCAAACCCCGAAAGCCAAGGCTATTTGCCTTGCCAATGCCCAGGAGTCCCTGATGAGGCCCTGATAAGTTCATTAAACAGCTCTATGTCGCTACTGATATACAAGTACGATTTAACAAGCAAGGAATTTAGGAGCGCCGTGCGCCGTGAACCTGAACCAAAAATGTGAAGCCTGCTGCTTACTGCCTGCTGCCGTGTGGCCGCTACTATTATTTGCACTGGCATTCAGGAACCGCGTCAGGAATTCAAAAATTAAGCTAATCCCTTCGAAAATTCATCTTCCCAACCAAGTAGCCCCAGTTGAGTAGCAGCAATTTTCGGATTTGCGCTCCGTGACCCAAAACTTGGGCGGTTTATTTTTATTTCAAGGACATAGCTATCACCGAGTTGAACTCAGAGCTCGCTTATTGAGCAGGGCAGGCTTGGTGAACGAGTTAAAGCGGGTACTGCCGTGGCCGCACGAGCTGGACGAACAGAAGGAGGAAGCCGGGGGGGGGGGCTTGATTGGCAGTGCCGAGTGCGACGGCCACGGCGCCACAGCCCGTTGTGAGTCACCTCTTAGCTGGGCCTCCCCTCGTTCGCGGGCCTTTCCGAGGGCTATTCGCGCGTCTTTTTCTAAATGCAAAGGTAACAAGCAATTCTGGCTCGACAAGCCTCAGGTAAAAGTACCGGGATCACAGCCCGACGGGAAGGAAAGAATTGGACCTTTTTTCTTATTTCTGGTGCAATTTTTCGGATTTCCATGGAGATGATGTCATAATTATTTTGCGACCCCACGCTGCGCTGACGCACGCAGGTCATTTCTATCAGCTTCTTCACAAGATGGCGCAGGCGAATAGCAACAAAAGCGTCGCCGCTCTGATGCACCCATTCTGTCAACCAGGCTCTGGCATGGGCATCGAGTAAGTCTTTACACATGCGTTTTCAGTGACAATGCTAGCTCGTTGACTATTATGTATTATTGCGAGTGAGATTTACTTCGGATGGATGACGCGATTATCACGATGAATGAGGCTGCAGTTCATTCCACTTTGCCTACGAAAGCCCAAAACCCGCATGCTAATTGAGCAAGATGCATGCACTTTGTCCACTTTGCGTAGAGTACATGTGTAGGACAGAAGTTTACACATTGCATTGTATGTGAGTGTTCAAATTTTCACGGCTGGACGATGACGCTGCTGTAATCATTTCATAAGGTGCGTAGCGGGCGGCGTGGCTGTTGGCCTAGCCGTAGGTGCCGCCCTGATGCACTACACTTCCAAGACAGGTGGGAGTGGCGGTGGTGGTGCACCAGCAGCCGCTGCCCCCTCGGTGCCTCTGCACTGCGACTTCAGGGAACCGGTCCCGTCGGACATCGCGGTGTCGCAGAGCGTGAAACCTCTGCACATCAGCGAAGTGGGCAAGGCGGCCGGCATTCAAACCGATGAGCTGTTCCCATACGGCACCGACAAAGCCAAGGTGGGGTTGCTTGTTGATAACGCAGAAGAAATAGTGCGAGAGTGAAAGCGAGAGAGAGAAAGAGCGGGTGCTATTTTTTCACTTCGTGAAGTGAAGATGAAGGTCATGTTTTCATTCATACCTGAGACCGTCTGAGTATGCTCCTTGTTCTGTCTCCTTTTGATTACTATACTATGGCTTCTTAATTTCTCTTAATTTCTTTCTATGTGTTTCTATTTTAATACTTAGGTGTCTCTGGACGTGCGAAGCCGGCTGAGTCACCAGAAGGACGGGCACTATGTGGTGGTGGCGGGCATTAACCCGACGCCCGCTGGCGAAGGTGAGAAGAAAAGCAGGCAATGTCAGGAGTAGCAGAAGGAGTAAAATCAGAGGCGCAGTTCTACTCCAGATCTGTATAGGAGTGTTATTGTATTGTTAGTATTGGTAGTCGTCGGTGCGGAGCGACTGCTCTCTCAAGTCACCTTTGCCGCTTCTACCTTCCTGCACTTCCCTGCATTCCCTGCGCGTGTGTGCTTCGACGCAAACGATGTGCTTGTTTTTACATGTGTGCTGCAACTGACAACACGAAAACAACTGACACCCCCCCACGCCAAAATACCATATTAGGCAAGTCTACGACTACCATCGGGGTGTGCCAGGCTCTGGGAGCGGTTCTCAAGAAGAAAGTGGTGACTTGCATTCGCCAACCCTCGCAGGTGAGTGAGTGAGGATGGGAGGAGGGGTTGGGTGGTAGTATCACATCTCGAGCTAGCTTTACTACTCTGCAATTCTTAGCTCTGTGCTCTAAATATCTGTCAAACACTTCGCATAGTCCTGTAATGATTGCACAATAGTCTCTTATTATCGTGCTTCATGAGAAGCCTCATGATAAATCTGATTTGGCTGCTGTTGTTCGAATGATCACAACCTCATCCACACAACCACTGTACAGGGTCCCACTTTTGGGGTGAAAGGCGGCGCAGCGGGGGGCGGCTACAGCCAGGTGGTGCCGATGGAAACCTTCAACCTGCACTTGACCGGTACATGTATATTCGCGATGAGGCGGGGGTAGCACCGGAGTGGTCAATGTTGTGGGAAGAGAGGAGAGAACGAAATAAAGCCAGAGAAAGACATAAAAACCGGAAAAAAAAAAAGAAAAAAAAAAACGTTGTAGCACACATGCGTCCGCGTCTCGATTGCGTCGTTCGTGTGTTGTGTTTGTCCTTTCTCGCTTTGTGTTCATTTATTTTCCCTCTCACTCTCCCACCACTCTTTCTCCACTCAACCTTCTCTTTCAAATTCGCTTTGTGATAACAACTATACAGGGGACATTCACGCGATTACCGCGGCCAACAACTTACTGGCAGCGGCGATTGACACGCGCATGTACCACGAAGCCACGCAGGTGCGGTGATGTAGTGTTGAGGGAAATTATGGCATTATGAGGTCGCTTGTCTTGGGAAGAAGGTGCTGTTTCTCAATCTCTTCATTTTCGATCCCATGATGTTCGCGTCTCTGTTTGTTTCCCATCTGTTTTCTCTCTTCTCTTGGTTCGAATACACTACTATCTTAGTCGGACGATGCGCTGTGGCGCCGCCTAGTGCTCGACAAGGGCGCCTTTTGCGCAGTGATGCGGCGCCGGCTCGCGAAGCTGGGCATGAACCCAAAGATGCACCACGACGACCTCACGCCCGAGCAGCGGTAAGGGTGTAATGTATGGGTTTATGTACATGGGTATATGAATCTGCACGTGATTGCGTACCAGTCCTAGTGCTGTAGCATTTACATACAGTAAGGGCATGTATGTGTGTAAGTTTCCTCCTTGCTCTCCTCAATCTGTTCTTCTCTTTCTTGTTGTTTTCTGCTGCTGGTGTGTTCAATTGTCACATTCTGCGCTTTGTGCTTTCTTCACCTTTTCGCCCTCTCTTGGCTCTAATTTATTCTATTCTATCCCTCCTCTTCACGCCAGCTCCAAGTTCGTGCGGCTGGACATTGACCCGTCGACCATCACTTGGAACCGCGTGCTCGACACGTGCGACCGTTTCTTGCGCAGCGTGAAGATTGGGGAAGGCAAAGAAGAGGTGATAGATGAATGTTCGTTTGCCCGTCATTGAGTTGCCCGGTAGAGTAAGGAGAATCAAAACGCAAAAAGTGCTCTCTTTTCTGCCCTTCAATTCTGACCTATTCTTCTTTTCTTCGCTGCAACCGCCGTTCCACGCTATTGTCATTCCTACCACTACATTAGGTCAAGTCCCCCAAGGGGGGGGGCTATATTAACCCCCCTCTTTTCCATTCTATTTCTCCGACCTAACTCCGAACTCCTACTACATTAGGTCACGTCCCCCAAGGGGGAACCCCGCCGCACGCCCGCCTCCCGCGATGCAGGCTTCGACATCACGGTGGCCTCTGAAATCATGGCGGTGCTTGCCCTGACCACCGACCTGGCTGACATGCGGGAGCGGCTCGGGCGCATGGTAGTGGCCCGCTCCAAGGTGTGCTTTACATGTAGTACATAAAAAAGAGGGATTGAACGAATGTGGGGTGCGCTTCTGATCTCAGAGTGCGTCCTCTTTCTCTGAAGCCCTTTCATTATTCTTTCGTCTTTTATTAACTTCACTCTCATCACTATCCTTTCTTGCTGTGTTCTCTTCTCTCTACTTTGCTCCAACTCACACAACAATTTCATTCGCAACTCATACCAACCAAACCTCCAACTCCCCTTCAATCTTTACAGGGCGGCGACACGGTGACGGCTGACGATTTGGGCATGGGCGGAGCTCTTGTGGTGCTGATGAAGGACGCGATTATGCCCACGCTGATGCAAACCGTGGAGCAAACGCCGGTGAGACAGGAAGAGGGAGAGAGAAGGTGGGTAGGTGCGTATTCAGGGTAGGAGGAGGTGTTTGAGATAGTGGTGATGGCGATGGCGATGACAAAAGCGAATGGAAGGAAGTTGAACAGAGGGATGAGAGAAACGGGACAGTTGCTTTACGAATACTGGTGTGTATACGAATGAAATCAAGTACGTGCTTGTGCTGACTGCTCTTTAAATTGAATAATCATCGTCGACACATCATTCACCACATCAAACCCACTTACCACACAACCATATCAACATACACAGGTCCTGGTGCATGCGGGGCCTTTTGCCAACATTGCCCACGGCAACAGCAGCATCGTGGCAGACCAAATCGCGCTGAAAATGGTACATAGAAGATTGCACGAATGTAGTGTATAGAAGAATAAGTAGTGTGCACGAAAGAGGTGTATGTTGCCGGAGCCATGCTTAGTGTGCTTCTGATAGATGTTAGAACTTTTTTCTCCTTCTTTTCTTTCTCTCTCGTTGTCCCTCTCTTGTCTATGTCTATAATTCTCTTCTATGACCTCTTGTGCGTAATCTTTTTCCACATGCAATACCCATGATCCCTACTGATAACCCCCCCCCCAAGGTGGGCGAAGACGGGTATTGCGTGACGGAAGCGGGCTTTGGGGCCGACATTGGAGCCGAAAAGTTCTTCAACATCAAGTGCCGCTACTCCAACTGCAACCCCGAGTGCGTGGTGATTGTGGCCACGGTGAGTCATAGAAGAAGAAGGAGGATGATTGTAGTGATACTGATATCGTGTGTGGTTATGTTGTGTTTTATGAAATTTATGAGGGAATCTACTATACGATCCAAACGATGATAGGGGTAATCATACACTTCTCCATGTGTACTCGTCTATCTGCTCAAATATATCTATCTTGTTCCATCTCTAACCCTACGTACTTTCTCTTCCTTCATCTGAACACGCGCTCTCTTTGCTAATTTACAACCACACTATATTAGGTGCGCGCGCTCAAGATGCACGGTGGCGGTCCTCCCAAGGTGGCCGACCCCGTCTACAAGACCGAGGGGCTGGACCTCCTCCGTAAAGGGGTCTGCAACCTCCAGCACCACGTGAAGTCCTGCAAGAAGTACGGCATCAAGGTATGGAGTTCTCCGTGTAGCGAAGGGTTGGTTAAGAGAGGAAGAGGTACCATTGTCTTGTGATTGTGATCCTCTGTCCTTTTTTTCTCCCAAGTACTACTCTTCTTTCCTTCATGTATATGTTACCTACTTTTGTACCTAACCTTACGGTGTCTCCACGTGTACGCATCAGCCTATTCATCCATTCAGTCATCCGTTCAAGCATCCCTTTCTCACCCAATCCTAATTCACCTAGGTGGTGGTGGCTGTCAACAAGTTTTTCACCGACACCCCGGCCGAAATTGACATGGTGCGTCAAGCTGCCATGAGCGCGGGGGCTGATGCCGCCGTGATGGCCAACCATTGGGCACAGGGAGGGAAAGGCGCGGCCGACCTCGCCGAGGAGGTGGTGCGGGTCTGCAACGAGCAGCGGGCCGACCCAAGTGCGCAGTTCAAGTTCTTGTACCCTTTGAACCAGCCCATCAAGGACAAGATCGCCGCGGTGGCCGCCAGCTACGGTGCGGCCGGGGTGGAATATACGCCGGAAGCCGAGGTCCAGATCAAGGCGGCGGAGGTCGCGGGTTTCGCAGACCTCCCCGTATGCATGGCCAAGACCCAGTTTTCCCTGTCCACCGACCCCGCCGCGAAAGGAGTCCCGACGGGGTTCACCATCAAGGTGCGGGAAGTGCGGGCGTCCGTTGGGGCGGGTTTCTTGGTGTGCATTTGCGGCAACATCATGATGGTGCCTGGCCTCCCCACGCGCCCGGGTTTCTATGACGTGGACTTGGATTTGGAAAACGACCGCATCGTGGGGCTCTTTTAAAGTCAACTTAGGTGCAAGAAGCACGAGAAGAAGAACAAGGCGAAGAAACCTTTGCCTTTTTGCCTTTTCTTTTCTGTTTCCCAACGCAACACATTTGCGCACTCAGAAGCGGGGCGAAGGAAGATTGAAATCGGAATCGAAGAGAGACGAGGAGGATTCTGATGTCTTCCTAGTATAACTGGGGAGCACGTTCGAACCGAATCGAAAGGCTTATAAAACACATGAGATGATGACAAGAGACCCGAGGCAAGATTTTTATTATACAACTTAGGTGTAAGCAAGTCTAGTCTAGTCTAGTTCGTAATGACGATAGGCAAGCAGATATCATATACCTCATTTCTATTAACTGTTTACTTCAGGCTTCAGGATATGCGCTACTGCACCAGCTCCACGGTGAGCATAGCCCTCTCTCTTTTCTATTTCCTGGGTATATGTGTATATGTCCTTGGGTATGGCATGGGCTTTTTTGGTGGTGGGTATTTGGTA
>Ga0307982_1001924_pt1 | contig 16921 bp, 16 predicted proteins | sample OrgLakmetagen989_FD_201847 | JGI IMG/M metagenome (GOLD analysis project Ga0307982, IMG submission 201847) | Saline water microbial communities from Organic Lake, Antarctica - #989 | ecosystem: Environmental > Aquatic > Non-marine Saline and Alkaline > Saline | place: Antarctica: Organic Lake... | reverse complement strand
CGAGAGTTGATTACTCAGGAGCAAGAACTCTAGAGAATGAACGTTGGGCATATCGTCGAAATAACAAAGTTAAATTTATCTATTTCGATTCTGGAGTAGTTGAAGGCTGGTCTGAAGAGTAGTATATTGTCCTGATATACTGAAATTAGGTGAATATATGGACTATACATTAGATTTTGAAAAACCCGTTCTTGATCTTGAAACTCAAATCAAAGAACTAAAAGAAGCCAACGACAAACCTGGAATTGATATTTCTAAAGAGATCAAGGCACTTCAACTTAAAGTTGATAAGATGATCAATGAAATTTATGGAAACTTAAGTTCGTGGGAGAGAGTTCAACTCTCAAGACACCCTAAACGGCCTCATGCAATTGATTATATAGAAACAATGATCGATGATTTTCACGAGCTTCACGGCGATAGAAGATACTCTGATGATCCTTCAATGATTACAGGCTTTGGATTTCTAGGCGAACAAAAAGTTGCAATTATCGCAATTGAAAAAGGTCGAAAGACTCAAGATAAAATTAAAAGAAATTTTGGAATGGCATCCCCTGAAGGATATAGGAAAGCTATGCGAATCATGAAAATGGCTAGTAACTTTAAAATACCTATTATCACACTTGTTGATACTCCTGGTGCATATCCTGGAATTGGTGCAGAAGAGCGTGGCCAAGCCCAAGCTATAGCAGAGAATCTTGAAGAGATGTTTGGAATTGAAGTTCCAATTATATCTGTTGTTATCGGTGAAGGTGGATCCGGTGGAGCATTAGGAATTGCGATCGCTGATAAAGTTTTTATGATGGAGTATTCAATCTATTCTGTTATCTCTCCTGAATCATGTGCGTCGATACTTTGGTCAGACCCAAAACAAGCTGAGTTTGCAGCAAACTCACTTCAACTGGGACCGGACAAGGCCAGTGAGCTTGGTATTATTGATGCTATAATAAAAGAGCCAGTTGGTGGGGCCCATAAAGACACATCTGCAGCAATTGAAGCAGTTAAAAAGCTAATTGAAAAAGAACTAAAAAAACTTATAAAAATAAAAGCAACAACTCTTATGAATGGAAGATATGAAAAGTTTAGAGTCATGGGAAACCAAACGATCTCAACTTTAACTGAAACTCCACACGAATAGAGTCTAAGGACTAAGAATGCCCATTCAATCAATGACTGGTTTTGGTAAAGGTGAAAAAGAAGGCGAAAAGTTTACTGTCTCTGTTGAACTAAAGACTGTTAATAATCGCTTCAAAGATATTCGCTTTAAAATGAGTAATGTTTTCAACTCCTTTGAACTTCCACTTAAAAAACGTATTGAAAAATCTTTCACCAGAGGAAGCTTTGACGTCTATGTTAATTATAAAAAGATTCAGACAACTAAAACAAATCAAGAAATTGATTATAAAAAAGTAGAAGTCTTTCTCACTGAAATGAAAAAAGTATCTGAAGCGGCTGGAGTAAAGTTAAAATTTTCTCCCACTGAATTCATGAAATCAGATTTCTACGTTGAAGATGAAACTAAAGAAGAAGAGCTTACAGAGCTACTAAACCCAGCATTCGAAGACGCAATAAAAGCTCTTGAAACTTCTAGAGTAGAAGAGGGAACAAAGCTTGTTGAAAAATTAAAAGAACACGCTGACGCTTATAAAGAACACTTTGAAATAGTTAAAACTCTCAAAGGTACTTACCAAGAAAAAGTAAAAGAGAAGTTAGAAAAAAGATTTGTAAGCGATGCCAGTGGCCTAAGTATAGATGAGCCAAGGTTTTTACAAGAAGTGATCTACTACCTGGAAAAACTTGATATCGATGAAGAGATTAATAGAATTGTCATTCATCTTGAAAAACTAGACAGTATCTTTAAGATGCCTAGTGAGATTGGAAGACAAATTGATTTTCTCGTTCAAGAGCTTAATCGCGAAACAAATACTATTGGGAGTAAATCTGGCAATAGTGATATATCAGCACATGTAGTTCAAATGAAAGTTCAATTAGAGAAAATAAGAGAACAAGCACTTAACCTAGAGTAGAGGATTTGTAGTGAACACCAGAGGAAAGATTGTTGTTATTGTTGCCCCCAGCGGAACGGGGAAGTCAACTCTGTTGAAAAAACTGATGGAGGAAGTTCCGTCGTTACAGTGGTCCGTCTCATGCACAACTAGGCCCAAAAGAACGGGCGAAGAAGAAGGCATTGATTACTTCTACATAACGACTAGAGACTTTGAAAATAGAATTGAAAACAATGAATTTATCGAATATGCAAAAGTACATTCTAATTACTATGGAACATCTAAGGCCTTTGTTGATAACGGTTTAGATAAAGGGTACCATCTTCTTTTTGATCTCGATGTCCAAGGTTGTGATTCGATTAAAAAAATCTACGGCGATGAAGCTCAAGTAATATTTATTGAACCCCCAAGTGTAGAAGCTCTGAGAGAGAGACTTACTGGGCGCGGGACAGACAACCCCGATGTCATTGCAGAGAGATTAAAAAATTCAATTGAAGAATTGAAGAGAAAAAATGACTTTGATTATAATGTTGTAAATGATGACATTGATAAAGCATACAGAGAACTCAAAGAGACAGTTCTCAAGATACTGGAGAAGTAGTTGTACGATCGGATAGATTTCTCACATGAAGGCGACCTCTCTGTTGATGAGTTGGCAAAAAGAATTAAATATCATCTCCCAGAAGTTACGGAAGATGAGATTGCTCTGTTGAGAAAAGCCTTTGATTTTGCAGATCATCATCATAAGCCGCAAAAAAGAAGTTCAGGCGAACCCTATATTATTCATCCGCTAAACGTAGCAGCCACTTTAATTAAACTACAGATGGATATTGAAAGTATTATCGGCGGAATCTTGCACGATGTTGTTGAGGACTGTGATGTTTCTGAACAAGATATAATCGATGGATTTGGAGCTGGAATTGCTGACATTGTTATCGGTTGTACAAAAATTTCAAAAATTAAATTCAAAACAAAAGAAGAGTCTCAAGCTGTAAACTTTCGTAAGATGGTTGTAGCGATGGCCAAAGATATTCGAGTAATTATCGTGAAGCTTGCCGACAGAATGCATAATATGCTGACGCTGCAATATGTTTCTAAAGAGAAACAAGTTAAGAAAGCTCAAGAGACATTAGATATCTACGTTCCACTTGCAAGTAGACTTGGTATTAACTCCGTTAAATGTGAGCTCGAAGATTTATGTTTGCGTTTTCTTCACCCGGAGAGTTATTACCGACTCGCTGAAAAAGTATCAATGAAAAAAAGTGTGCGTGAAACCTATATTCGCGACACTGTAAAAATGATTAGAGAAAAGCTCGCCGAATTTGGAGTTAAAGGTGAAGTCTACGGTCGACCTAAACACTTTTATTCTATCTATAAAAAAATGAGTAACAGAGAAGTAGACTTTGATCAAATTCAAGATCTTTTGGCCTTTAGAATCATGGTCAGTAATATTACTGAGTGCTATAAATCACTTGGTGTTATTCACTCATCATGTATACCTGTTCCGGGAAGATTTAAAGACTATATCGCTATTCCAAAAGTAAATGATTATCAGTCACTTCATACGACAGTAATTGGCCCGCAAGCTGAGAGAATAGAGATTCAAATTCGAACTCATGAAATGCACGAAGTAGCAGAGACTGGGGTTGCTGCCCACTGGAAATATAAAGAAGGTACAGTTAAAGATCTTAATAAACTTAAGTGGGTTGAAGAACTCATGGAATTTAACCGTGATATTACTGGAAACTCCGAGTTTATGGACATCGTTAAAAACGACCTCGACGGTGAAGGAATTTTTATCTTCACACCATCGGGAGATGTAAAAGAACTTCGTTATGGAGCAGGACCACTCGATTTCGCATATGCTGTGCATACTGATGTTGGTCACAGGTGCGTTGGGGCCAAAGTTAATGGTAAAATGGTTCCTTTAAAACACAAACTTAAGTCCGGAGATACTGTTGAGGTTTTAACAAGTAAAACTCAGACTCCTAGTAAAGACTGGTTAAAGGTTGTTAGAACTTCTCGAGCAAAAACAAAAATCAAGCAATATTTATTACAGATTGAACGCGATAAAAATAGAGATATCGGCGAAGAGATGCTTGAAAAAATTCTGAAACGTTACGGCACGAGCGTTAAGTCTTTAGAAAAGAAAAAAGACTTTCCGAAAGTTTTTAAAGCTGTAAGAGTCAAAACCTTGGATGAGCTTTTACAAAATATAGGTGCGGGCAGAATTTCAGTTAAACGAGTTCTCGAACACGCTCCTTCAATTGAATATGAAGCCGAGGAAGATAATCAAAAAGACTCTAAAAATAATGAATTTGATACTCTTTATAAAAAACTTTCAAATACTGCTAAAAAATCTACGAATAAAGACAATGCCGTCACTGTTGATGGCCTTGATGATATCGTTGTGAGAATGGGAAAATGTTGTAATCCAATTCCTGGGGATCCAATAATGGGGTTCATAACTCGTGGTCGTGGAATAACAGTTCACACTAATAAATGCTCTAGAGTCGATGAGTTTGATGATATGAGAAAAGTTGATGTCGAATGGAACTCATCATATGCATTTACTCATTCAGTTAACCTTCGAGTTATTGTTCATGACAGACCTGGTATTCTTTCTAGAATTTCAAATAATATTAACAGTCTCAATGTGAATATCAAAAGTGCGATAGCTAAAAGTATGCCAGATTTAAAGGGAAGTTTTCTTTTTGAAATTGAAGTCAAAGGTTACGCGGAATTTTTAAAAGTTGTAAGTATTATTGAAGCAATGGAAGAAGTTATTACGGTTACGAGAGCATAGATAAACGATGAGAAAGAAACTAAATCTTAAGCATACAATTATTAGAATATAAGTTTTTTCTTATCATCCATAAGTCTCAAGACCTGGCTTGATAAATGAAGTGGGTCGATTTGAAACAAACAGAAATTATGAACAATACATGTATTATGTTAGTGATGACTAGATCGAGCCGATCTCAATATATAAAATACCACTAGGATTTCCAGCAAACCATTCAGCTACAAGAAGCCTATCTGTTAATTCATGAATATCCTGAGTGTTTCTTTGAACGTAGTCCATCGTTTTATATAGATTCTCGATAAGTACTTTTTGATAAAGAGAATTATAATTGATTTTACATCTTATAGACCTCTCATCGGCTTGTAGACAATGAGCTCTACCGAAATAAGAGTTGAGTGTATTTACCCCAACATCATTTCTTTCAAACTTAACTTCATAAGCCACTGCCGATGCAATTTCCGGTGGCATAGTAAAACTTAGAGAGTCTGGAGAGATCTTTATATTATTAACTCTAAAGTCAGAAAGCGGAACTAGGGAAGGGTCATCAATGGGAATGATAAAATGGCCCGTCATCGCATTTGCTGCGGCGCTTAAAAAAGCGATTAAAATTAAGATGTTTTTCATAGACTCTAATTCGCTGTTTGCAAAGAAATTGTCAAGACGCTTATCTATGTACAATTCAATATTTGGCACTAAACTTGCTCCATATTAGTGAAATGACTTAAAATAGTGTGTTTTACGTGAAATAATTGTTGAAATTATAGACACGTGTACAAACTATGGAGATTTGATGAAAAAGGGACTTTTAATCACGGCCTTTGGCTTATTAATAAATTCTGGCTTTGCCGCTGAATTTATGGAGTTTGGAGCTAAAGATTTCCTTCAGGAAGATTATAAGACGAGTAACTGGCTCTTTGAGATGGGTTACAGTAGTCTTCCTTACGAAGTTGTTATGCCTGTCTATGATGGCTCATATGACAAAGTTAAAGCTAAAGAAGACCTGTCGCTATCTGGTTTGAATCTGGGATTTGGTGGACAGATATATTTTGGAGCCGGATTTTCATCAACGATAAAAATTGTTGGAACCCACTACAGGGCTTTTGAAGATGTTACTGCCAAAGCAGCTGAAGATATAGATTTAGACTTAGTGAAGCTTGATTTTACACACGAAGTAACGACAGCAGAGGCATCTGGCTCACTAGATTATCTTATTGAGACTTCTTATTTTGGAGTTCAACCATTCGTGGCATTTGCTGTAGGTGTTGGAGAGTCGAAGACGGAAAGAGATTATGATTATGATGGATTAAGTGGTGGAGATAACCCTAATCCAGAAATATATGATGTTACTTCTAAAGAGAAGTTTAACTATAACAAAATTACTTTGGGATTAAATTTCATCTCGAAGATTGGAATAACATCATTTTTTTCAGTTAGTCAGTACAGTATGGTTAAGACTGATCGTGAGATTAAAGGAAAGTTCACTACTCAGGCACAGCAAACTCCACAACGAGTAGACAGTGAAAGTGAAGACCTCAACGAAGACTCAAGTATGACTGTGGCAAGTGTAGGTTTTGGATATTTATTTTAAAAAAGAAACAATAACTTTTAAGGAAATGAAAATGAAAACAACAGCGATGATCTTATGTATGGTTCCAGTTCTTTTCTCTTGTGGAAAAACTGAAGAAATATATCTTTTTGAAAAAGGTAGCAAGAATCATAGTGCATCAGCTGCAGTGATGGCCGAAAAATGTAAAAGTGAAAATAAGAAACTTGCTGATAATTTAGATGAAACATCAAGTTTTTCAAATCTTTTTACAAATGGTCAAAATGAAAGAATCTTTAAACTACAAAGGTCAAGAGCATATTCAGAAGCTGCAAGTCTGACAGATATAAAAGATGACAAAGCTGCTATAAATTTTAATCAATATATAAGAATCGTAAAACCCTCTGTTGAAGGAGATGATATGATTGTCCAATTCTCTTCATCAGGAAACCCATCTAATTGGGGCAAAGAGCAAGAGACAAAAACTTTCTTTTATTCTCAAGCTGATAATAAAGACCTACAAAATGAAATTATAAATGGTGTGTGTAATGGAAGTGAGAAGTCTTACTCTGGATCGATTGGAGCAAGTAAAACACAGCTGAAATTTACAGATATCAGAACAACAACAAAGAAAGTTGATGATAAAGATCAAATTCAAAAACAAGTAAAAGAACAATACATTCTTGATTCAGGTTATCCGCTTTTCTTTTACCGTTATAATGGTTCAACTGAAAGAATTGATAGAGTAAACTCTTCAGCAGTTACAAAAGTAAATTATACAGCTCCTAAAATCACAGAGATAACTACAGCAACGGAAAGATCAAAATGTGAGAATAATGCTGAAGGGTACGAAGGATGTAATGCAGTCTTAATTGATCTTAGCGTTCAAAGTTGTGATTACGAGCTTACAAAATCACATGCACTTATTGAAGACCCTGACACTTACCTGACTTACTTCACAAACTGTACAGGTAACTAAACTAATCATTCCAAAAAATTAAGAAGGTCGTTGTTCGAATAAGCTTATAAACTTCTTTGAACAACTTCTTTAAATTTCTAGTCTCTGAATAATCCATTGGAATACTTTCAAAGTAAAAATTATAGTTTTCGTTCTCAGATTTTAATCTATTAAGGATGAGTGAGATCCTACGAATATGATAGTCACTCGAGATGATTAAAATGTTTTTATGGCCTTTGAGTCTCGACAAATAGTTGTAGGTTGCAATTGCATTTTCTACCGTGTTTCTTGCAAGGTAGTCGATTTCAATATGGTGACCTTCAGTTCTTAAGAATTCTTCAACTGAAATATCACGTCCTTGCTTGTCGACAAGTGTTTTAAGATTGTTCTTAGCATATACTCCAGAGATGAAGACCTTACTTGACGGATACATCTCAATCTTTTTGAAAGTGTAATCAAGTCTTCCAGAGTCACCAGTATAAACAGCTATGAGGTCCGGAGATTTTTTAAAGAAAGCGAGTTTAGTGATTTCGTTTTGTTCTTTAGCATAAGTTGGGAGGTAAACACACAGGAGAAAGAATGCAACAGATAGTGCGCTCAAAAATAAAATCAAATTTCTAAGAAGTCTTCTTGAACGCGTACTCTTTGATTCGAATATGTATTTACTATTAAACATTAAGCTTTTGCAGCAATGACTTCAATTTCAACTAAAGCACCCTTGGGAAGAGCTGGTACTTGTACGCAGCTTCTAGCAGGATATGGCTCAGAGAAATATTCGATATAGGCAGAATTCACCTTATCGAAGTTTCCAAGGTCTGTAACAAAGATCGATGTCTTTAGAATATGAGATCTTGTAATTTTACAATGCTCTAATAGTCCATCAATGTTTTTCATTATCTGTTTCGTTTGATCTTCAAATGAATCAAGTAACTTGCTGGTTTTTGGATCAATTCCAATTTGTCCAGAAAAGTAAAATACTCCTCCGTGCTCAACGCCCTGAGAGTATGTTCCAACTGCACTTGGCGCAAGTTCGGTACTAATTATATTTTTTTCAAAAATCATAATTTCCTACTTCTTTAATTCACTCAAAAGAGTCGTTAAATGTGTCATGTTAATAATTTCTTCTACGGTAGAAGTTCTTTGAACAATATTGATTGGATAATCCATTGGAGCTAATATTGGTCCAATTGGAGTACATTCACTCAATTGCGACAGAAGCTTGTAACTAATATTGGCAGACTGAAGATCTGGGAAAATTAATATATCTGCAGGCTTTTTAAGATCTGAAAACTTAAATAGGTTAGAACGAATTATCTCGTTTACCGCAACGTCTGCTTGCATTTCACCTTCAACCATAAGCTCTGGGTTTCTTTTCTTAGTAAGCTTAACGGCTTCAATGATTTTAGAAGTGTTAGGGTCAATATTTGATCCAAAGTTTGAGTAACTTAAAAAAGCTACAGCTGGATCTTTTTGCATTAGTTCTTTATAAAGGTTTGTAACCGATTCAGCGATAGTTGCAAGTTCTTCTGAACTTGGATTTCTTTGAACGGTACAGTCAGCTAGGAAAAGGACTCTGTTTTTAAAGACAAGAATCATAACCCCTGCAGTTTTCGCATCTTTACTTCCACCAGTTGTTTTCATTATAGGACCGAAACAATCAGGGTAATTTTGAGTTGTCCCTGTGATCATTGCATCTGCATGACCTTTCTTAACCATCATTGAACCAAAGTAGTTACCGTTTTTCATCGAGTCTTCACTAAGAGATAGGGAAGCTCCACGTCTTTGTCTTTCTGTATGGTAAGTATGGTAGTAATCCTTAAAGTGCTCATTATATATAGGTCTTATAATTTGTACTTTATCTTTAATTCCAGATAAACCAAATTTCTCCATGCGCTCATGAATTTGTTTTTCATGTCCAAGAAGAATAGGATCGATCTTTCCTTCCTCAACAAGAATTGAAACGGCTTGAAGAACTCTACTATTTGTTCCTTCAGAGAAAACAACTTTTCTTTTACTCTTAGGATTAAGTCTTGATCGAATCATTCTCATAAACTCATCCGCTTGACCCATTCTTGCTTCAAGTTGAAGAGCGTATTGATTAAAATCTTTAATTTCAATTCTATTTACACCAGTATCCATTCCAGCTTTTGCAACTGCAGGGGATACGCGAGTAAGAACTCTTTTATCAAATGGTTTGGGAATTAAATAATTTTTTCCAAATGTGAAATCTTCTCCACCGTATGCACTTTTTACATCTTCAGGAACTTCTTCTTTGGCAAGATTTGCTAAAGCGTGAACCGCCGCAATTTTCATCTCTTCGTTAATCGCAGTTGCTCTAATATCAAGAGCTCCTCTAAAAATAAATGGGAATCCTAAAACATTGTTAACCTGATTTGGGTAATCTGTTCTCCCTGTCGCCATAATTGCATCGTCGCGTACTTCAGCAACTTCTTCGGGAGTAATTTCTGGATCTGGATTTGCCATAGCAAAGATAATTGGATTAGAAGCCATGCCTTTTACCATCTCTTTACTCACAACCCCCTTGGCAGAACAACCTATGAAGGCATCTGTTCCTTCCATTGCATCAGCTAAAGTTCTCATTTTTGTATCAACTGCGAACTCCTCTTTGTAAGGATTCATTCCTTCAGTTCTTCCCTTATAAATAACTCCTTTAGAGTCACACATTAAAAGGTTCTTAGGATCTACACCTAATGTAAAAAATAGTTTTGCAATGGCCATTGAAGCTGCTCCAGCTCCACTGAAAACCATTTTGGTTTTTGAAATATCTCTTTTAGTAATATCGATAGCATTTAGAAATGCTGCTGTTGCAATAATTGCAGTACCGTGTTGATCATCATGAAAAACTGGAATATTGAGTTTTTGTAATTGTTTTTCAACTTCAAAACACTCTGGTGCTTTAATATCTTCAAGATTAATACCACCAAAGGTTGGAGAAATAGCTGTAATAGCTGTCACCATTTCATCTACAGTTGTACAGTCAATTTCAATATCAAAGACATCGATGTCAGCGAACTTCTTAAAGAGAACGCCTTTACCTTCCATTACTGGCTTTCCAGCTAGTGCTCCAATATTTCCAAGTCCCAATACAGCTGATCCATTAGAAACAACACCAACTAAATTTCCTTTAGCTGTATATTTGTAGGCATCTTCGGGATTCTTTGCGATTTCTAAACACGGTTCTGCAACCCCTGGAGAGTACGCTAAAGAGAGGTCTCTTGAGGTTATGCAAGGCTTAGTTGCTATAACTTCAATCTTCCCTGGTCTTCCGCTAGAATGGTATTCAAGTGCTTGGCTTCTTTTCTTTTCTTTCACGATATATCCTTTAATAATTTTTAGACATACTCTCTCAAAAATTACGATTTTTCTAGTGGTTTGCAAGGTGTCAAATCTTTAACTTTCAATAAATAGTCAAAATAAGTATAGTGGGGTCATGAAAACTTTAATGACATATTTCAATGTGTTGAGTCATGGATATAATATCTAATGATTCAAGTTACAGGCCTTGATAAAGAACTTGGCGATCGCATACTTTTTAACAACGTAACTTTTGGTCTTTCTAAAAATGAAAAGGTTGGTCTCGTAGGCAGAAACGGCTCGGGAAAATCTACGCTTTTTAAAGTCATCATGAATGAAGTAGATAAAGACGGCGGAGACATTAGTATTCCTAAAAACTACTCAATTGGCTTTTTACAACAATACATAAAATTTAATAAAAAAACAGTGCTTGAAGAATGTATGCAAGTTCTAACTAAAGAAGAACAGTTTGATTTATATAAAGCTGAAAAAATCTTGTTTGGTCTGGGATTTACCGATGAAGATCTACAAAAAGATCCACTCAGTTTCTCTGGTGGATTTCAAATAAGAATTAATCTCACTAAGATTCTTTTAGAAAATCATGATCTTCTACTTTTAGATGAACCAACAAACTATTTGGATATCGTCAGCATGCGTTGGCTTGAAGGTTTTTTAGCTCGCTACCCAGGTGAGATTATTCTTATCACTCACGACAGAGATTTTATGAATAAGGTTTGTGATCATACAATGGGTCTTCATAGACAAAAACTTGTAAAAATCAAAGGCAACTATGAAAAATACAAAACTAAAATAGAAGAAGAAGAAATAGTTTATGAAAATACAAGGCTCAACCAAGAGAAAAAAAGAAAAGAACTAGAAGCCTTTGTAACTAGATTCAAGGCAAAGGCGAGTAAAGCTGGCCAAGCTCAGTCCAGAGCTAAAATGTTAGAGAAAATGGACGAAATTGAAGCATTAGAAAGTGTTAGAACTCTAGACTTTAAATTTAACTACAAAGACTTCCAGGCTAAAACATTTTTAAAAGCAGATGATCTCTCTTTTGGTTATGATAAAAATAAAATTCTATTTAAAGACTTATCCTTCTTTATTAATGCAAAAGACAGAATCGCTATCATTGGTAAAAATGGTAAAGGTAAATCTACTCTTTTAAATATTATTGCAGGAAAGCTCAAGCCTTTAACTGGAAACATTGAAGCACATCAAAGTGTTGCTCTGGGACACTTTGGTCAAACAAATATTGATGTACTACACGCAGATAATACAATTGAAGAAGAAATTAATTCCGTGAACGCTGATCTTGGTACTGCAAAGGCCAGATCAATTTGTGGAACGATGATGTTTACTGGTGATGATGCTAAAAAGAAAATAAAGATTCTCTCTGGTGGAGAAAAAAGTAGGGTCTTGCTTGGTAAGATTTTGGCCAAAGAGACAAATCTTCTCCTTTTAGATGAGCCAACAAATCACCTGGATCAAGAATCCGTAGATGAACTCACTCGAGAACTAAATAACTTTAAGGGCGCAAGTATTATTGTCACTCATAATGAACTTATTCTTCGTCGATTTGCTACGAAGTTTATTGTCTTTCAAAAAGACGGATGCGAAGAATTTGTTGGTACTTACGATGAGTTCTTAGAGAAAATAGGTTGGGAAGATGAAACTGGAGAAGAAGAAGAGAAGCCAGTAGATACTCCAAAGCTTTCGCATAAAGAATATAAACATCAACGCTCTGAGCTCATTAAAGAGAGATCAAGAGCAACAAAAGATTTGAAAAAATCAATTGAGAAAATTGAAGATAAGATTATGAAGGCTGAAGATAATATCAACCTCGCCAATGAAAATCTGATTAAAGCTTCTCATGCTGAAAATGCAGCTGATATAACAAAGTACTCGAAACTTTTAGCCGATAGTGAAAGTGATGTTGAATTATTATTTGAAAAACTAGAAGTTGAAAGTGAGAGTCTCTCCCTAATTGAAAGAGACTTTGATGTTAAACTAGATGAGTTATCTTAGTTAGATATTTTTAAAAGCATATTATAAGTTTTTTGAATTAGGTCGTTAGCGCCTCTATACTCATCCACTCTTTGCATCTCTCGACCATTAAGCAATAGTATAACGCCGGGGTATCTTTTTAGATCATATCTTCTGTGAACATAATTTCTTGTGATATCTACATTTACAATTTGAATACTTTTGGTCATCGCAAGCACTTTTGGACTTATAAAATCAAGCTTCGTCTCAAAAGGGTAGCAATCAAAACGAGTATCGTTTACTGGACAGTAGCGACCACCAAAAACTACGATAGACCATTCTTTTTCAGCAACGACTTTCGAGAAGTTGAAATCGTCGGCCTTATTAAAGCTTTCAAACTCATATGAATTTTCGTGAGCAAAAGCACTGAGACTAAGTAGCGCCAGTAAAATTAATGATTTCATTATAACTCCAAATAAGGTTGATTTTTTGGAGCATAGCAAGTTATTGAAATAAAAGGGCTGGGTTTGAAAAAATTACTCAAATACTTCATCAATAAAAGCATCTACTTGCGAGTCTAGCTCATCTATCGAACCGCTATTATTGATAATGTAGTCAGTCATATCTCTTTTACTATCAATTGGAAGTTGCTTACTAAGTATACTTTGTGCCAAAGATAAATCTATATTGTCCCGATCAAGTAGGCGCTTAGTCTGTGTTTTTTGTTCGCAGTAAACTAAAACGGTAAAATCTAGAGATAGTTGTAAATTCTTTTCAAATAAAAGTGGAACGTCGTAAATAATAAATTGTGGGTCTTTAAACTTATCTAGTGCCGCTTTAAAAGCATCGGGTAATTCTTTATAAATAAAGTCTTCAATTCTTTTTTGTATATCTTTGTCGCTGAAAAAAAATTTCCTCAATACTGTGAAGTCAATTTTCTGATCTATGATACTAGTTGGCGCAAGCGACTCGATGAATGAAATCGTTTTACTATCTGCGTAAATTTGATGAACAAGTTTATCGGCATCAATTACAGGAAAGCCCCTCTTTTGTAATATACTAGAGACGCTAGACTTTCCTGTGGCAATACCTCCAGTTAAGCCAATTATAGGTATTATTAACCCATATAGCCTTGCACTAGACGTCTGCGTTATGTATGTTGATTTGAGCTTTGATTCTGTCATAACTCATTGTAAGCTGAGTGCGACATAAACTAAAGTAAGAAGTTAAAATAGATACTGAGGTCGATATATGAAAGGACAAAAATACGTTTCAAATCCTGTTGATGAGAGTGGTTATGTTAAGTGGTCCGATATAGAGAATGAGACATGGACTAATTTAATAAATCGTCAAAGTGATATCGTAAAAGACAGAGCATGCGATCAATATATGGAAGGTCTTAAAATTCTCAACTTTCAAAGTGAAGTGCCTCAAATACCTGAACTCAATAAGAAGTTAGACGAGTGCACCGGTTGGGGAGTTGCTCCAGTTCCTGCACTTATTCAACCTAAAGAATTCTTTGAGCTTTTGGCCAATAAGAGGTTTCCCGCCGCTACATTCATAAGAACACCAGAGGAGATGGACTATCTTCAAGAGCCAGATATTTTTCATGAAGTATATGGCCATACTCCATTACTCACAAATCAAGCTTATGCCGACTTTATGGAAAAGTTTGGAAACATTGCTCTTAAAGCTGACCCAAAAGATAGACGTCGATTATTTCGCCTCTTCTGGTTCACAATCGAATTCGGTTTATTGAAAACAAAAGACGGATTTAAAGCTTACGGCGGAGGAATCCTATCTTCAATAGGTGAGACACAATTTGCACTATCTGATAATAATGAAAAAGAAAAATTCGATATTTTAAATGTACTAAGAACTCCTTATCGAATCGACATCATGCAACCACTTTACTACTACCTTGAAGACTTTGATGAGCTCTTTACAATTCTCGATCATGATATTTTGGGAATTCTAGCCGAAGCTAAACGTCTTGGTGACTTTGATCCAAAGTATCCACCAAAAGTTAAAAAAGTAGAAGAAGATGACTGCGATGACGGTCCAATGGGTTCAATGGGAATGGGGTGTTAAAATGAGTCATGATTTAAATTCAGATTGGGAAACAATCGATAGTAAAAAACTTAAAAGAGTATTTAAATTTAAAGGGTTTCTTAAGACTATGTCTTTTGTGAATGCTGTTGCTTGGGAAGCCAATCGTCAAATGCATCACCCGGATATGGAAGTTACATTCAATACATGTACAATAAATATCACAACTCACGACGAGGGAAATACTCTGACTGATAAGGATTACAAACTTGCTAAGGGCATTGACTCTTTAGTGTAGGTTTTTAATTAAGAAGGAGATCCGAAGATCTCCTATATTGCTACTAAAGTAGTTCTAGTAGTTGTTTTTCGCTCAGTTGCGGATGATAAGGATTAATTCTAACTTCTTTAGAATTATCAAGTTTCCCTTGTCCGTAAATATACTGATTAAAATCACCTTCAAAGTTTAAACCTGAAAATGTTTCTAATTCTGTTCTGAAAAGCTCAGTATTAATATTTTTATGCGTATACTTCTTATACATATTGCTCAAAAATGTTTCGAGTCCACCTATGTTTTTTAGATTGTAATTTAAGTAGGCCATAAAGTTTGCACCTTGAGTGTAAGCTTTGCGATCAGTCGTTCTCTGATATTGTGAGTGAGCGGCCATCTTTGTTGAACTAAAATTTGGCTTTGAATCCGACTTATAACCATCATCTCTCCAACTTGCTATAGCTTCATCCATCCAACCCGAATTACCATCGATTGGCATAACACCTCTAGCAAAGTAACTATGAGTGATTTCATGTCCTAAAGCGCTTAGAGAAGTTATAGTTGCTCCACTGTGCTCCATTCCCCCTTGACCGGCTACATAGATAACAAGGTTTTCGTGTGACCATGCTCCAAGTTTAGCTTCTAATTCTTTTAAAACTTTCTTTGATCCCTTAACAGCTTTTGGAACATTTCCACCACCCCAAATTGAACTTTTACTATATACAGTTACAGGAAACACTCTTCCGTTTATAGAAGTATAGTCGTACTTCTCTTCTTCGAATCTTCCTTCCGTTGCTGTATGAAAAAACATAGAAGATGCTGTGAAATATTTTGGAAAATCGATGACATAAGTATTGTTAGACTTCTCTACGACTTTACCATTTGTATAAATCGTCTGTTTTGCTATTGTGTTAACAAAACTTAGTTCAATGGTCATTTTGTATTGATCAAACTCGATATTACTTGGAATATATTGTTCAAGATATCTTCTGTCGTTTAGATCACTCATCCAAAACGCTGATTGCACTCCATCTTTTTCAAATCTTACATTCTTGTCAATTTCATTTTTGATTTCTAGTGTGTGGGTACCAGCTGCTAAAGTTTTAAGTGCCGCTTTGTAGCTAGTAACTTTGTCTGGTGATTGAACAGTTTTACTTTTAACAATTTCGCCATCGAGCTTAATTTCAGTTACCTGAGGCACGAGATCAAATAATGGAATACCAGCTTCACTTTGCTTAAATACTATTTTAGTAAAAGCAGATACTTTCTCATTTTTCACATCATACTTAATAGAGTAATTAGCGGATTGAAAATCAACAAATGTGTATTGTTCATTCGGTTGTCCTGATGTGTGTGGGAAGTTATTAGGTGCTGTATTGGCAAATGCACTTACGCTTAAGATGACTAGTAGAGTCATTAGTTTTGTCATTTTCGTCTCCTTGAAAATTATTATGTAATAATCCTAGGTTTTCTTAAACTTACTGTAAATTCATTGTTAGTAATCGTTAGAAACTATATACTAAATCCGGTAGCTTAAGCTGCTTAGTTGATATTTTAGGAGCAGATCATGAGAAAAGTAGACGTCGCAATCATTGGAGCTGGAAGTGCTGGTTTGTCTGCCAGACGAGAAGTTGCAAAGAAAACTGATAACTGGGTGGTTATTGATGACGGTATTTTAGGAACAACTTGTGCTCGAGTTGGTTGCATGCCTTCAAAAGTTCTTATTCAGTCAGCGAATGACTTTGCTAGAAGAGATAAATTTGAAGTTCAAGGTATAAGTGGAGCCGATAAACTAAGTGTTGATATTGATAAAACGATGGAGCATGTTCGCTCGCTTCGTGATCGGTTTGTTCGTGGAGTTTCATCTGGAATGTCTTCTTGGATGAATGATGAAACACTTATTAGAAAACGAGCAAAATTTATTGATCAAAACACCTTGGATCTTGGTGATGAAATAATTTGGGCCCGTGAAATAATAATTGCCACAGGA
>Ga0307982_1001923_pt1 | contig 16923 bp, 17 predicted proteins | sample OrgLakmetagen989_FD_201847 | JGI IMG/M metagenome (GOLD analysis project Ga0307982, IMG submission 201847) | Saline water microbial communities from Organic Lake, Antarctica - #989 | ecosystem: Environmental > Aquatic > Non-marine Saline and Alkaline > Saline | place: Antarctica: Organic Lake... | reverse complement strand
GCTGCTGCTCCTTTGTCGCCGGGGAGTTGCTCCTGCGCTACTAGTTGTAGAAGCGATGGCTGCCTCATTCGTAGCAACAACAGGTGCTGCAGTTGATTCATCTGCCGTGGGTGCCGCTTCCGCTGTACCTACCGGTAGTGATTCTGGTGGTGCCGCTTCGGCAGTTCCTGCTGTCGCTCCTCCAGCCAATGTAGGCGCCACTGGAGAAGACGTCCCCACTTCGTTGGCAGTATCGTCGTCAGGCACGAGGGAGGCAAGGACAACGCGGCAGTCCCCCACGTGAGCGGTGTACAGCCAGCCGCCCAGCACGCACACCAAGACTGCGCAAGACCCAGCGTTGCACAATCCCGCTGCTAAGCCGTGGCTGGTGTTGGTGTTGCTCCTGCTGCAACTGTAACTGTTACTATCACTGCTGCTGCTACTGGTACTGGTACTGCCGGCGGCGGTGGTGCCAGCAACGCTGCTATTGTTGCCAACAACAGCTGTGGCAGCGGTTGCAGAGTTGCTACAATCCATTACTACTGCTTCACCCGCCACTCCTGAAGCGCTTTTGGGTATACTAGAGGACGAGGTGGCACCAGGAAGAATGCTTTCCGGCAGCGGTGCAGGTAGCAGTGGGCTCCTCGGTCTCATTCCTTTTTGTTCCTGATCTCTGTCGTCTGCCGCTTGCCACTCGTGGCAGGCCCATGTGGCGTCTAAACTCGCTAAAAAAGCCGCTTCCGTTGAGGCGAACGCTTTCATTAGGGCGGCTTGCACAGCCTTTTGCAAACGGCCCGGCATTTCTGCTGCAGACTCTGTAGCAGGCATTTCAGTTGGATCAGTGGCATCCGGCAAAGATTTTGAGTCGTGCTCACTGGCCATGCTACTAGTATTCGCTGCTGCTGCTGCTGCTGCTGCTGCTGCTGAGTCATCATAAGCTGGCAAAAGTCTGAGCTGTTGCACGGCTTCAAGAAGCAAATGATCGTTCACAAACTGGGCAGCAAGCCCGCCGCCATGACCATCGGCAACCAGGTATAAGTGGGCAGTGGCGGTTCCATCACCGGAAGCATCAAACAGGTTGCTGCTCGAGTAGCCATTGCTATCAGTGGCATCTTCAAGGGGTCCATCAGGTGGGCAACAGCGAAGGCCGGGCACTCGCAGTGACGAGCTACGGTCCTCGGATGGAGCGTTGGCGCCATACCTATGAGATGGAAGAAAACAGACATGAAAATATGATGAGGTACAGTCAAACTAAGTAAGAAGGTCAAACTAAGAAGGGTGCCAAAACTTAACTTCGACTACATGAGCTAGCACTTGATTGGGGTTGGGTGCGGTAAGATAACTTCCGTGAGGGTGAGAAACCGTACCCGAAGCTGCACATTCCCAAGGGCGAACTGCACTGTTGCTCTCGCCCGCCCGCAGCCACGGTGCGGCTTTCATCGTTGCTTGTGCTAGTAGGGGTACTGAGTTTACTACGGCCAGAGAAGACGTTAAGATTGTTGCTGTGGTTGCTGCTGCTGCTGCTGCTGCTACTAGTATCATTACTGCCAGTATTGTTGCTATCTCTGCTGTTGCTTCCACTGCTCCTGAGCGTTTCTGAAATCTGCTCTGCATCGCATACCGTGGGCGCCTTGATCGAACCTTCCGTAGAGTCTGTACTTTCGGTTAAGTCAATGGTATAATCTAAGTCTGGCGTATTGATTGCTGAGCCGGAAGCTAAAGCCACCTCTGCAGCAGGCACCATGGCCGCGGCGACTTTTTCCTCAAGTGCATCCATAAAGTCTCTCCTTAAAGCGTCGTCAAACGCTTCGGGCTCGCCGGGGCTGAGCTTAGGGTCTGATGAACTTGCTTCAACGTTTTCGACGGGGCCGCTCCTAATTGGTCCACTAGAAGTATCAGCGGCGAGATCCGCTGCAGGCTCTGCCAACGGCTCTGACGGCGACGGCACGCGTGGCCGTTTCCGGCTTCCAGATCCTACAGCATAAGTGGCAGCTACGTTATCTCCAGCAGGCGCCGGAGTTGATGCGGCTAAGGGGAAGTGATCGGGTATGTTGGGTATCGATAGCGCCAGTGAAGGCTGCGACGGTTGCCAGGGCGGCCCACCGTCTCGGCTGAACGAACAAGCTATGACCGGGCCTAGCGCTTCGAGGAACGCTGTCGCAGGGCTCTGTTCAAACCGCACGCTCACTAACCCTACTATCTGCACTGCCCTGAGGTTGGAAGTACTACTAGCGCGACTACGCGCACTCGTGCTGCTTGCTCCTACCGAGGCTTGCGCGGGTCCCTGCGAATACGTTCGTACGAGAGCGTCTAAGTGTGGTGCCACCTCCGCGTGCACCCACGCGCAGCATAGAAACGCGGAAGTTGTACCAGAGTCTAGTCCAGAGCGAGTGGCTGGCAAACTACTTGATGAAGCTGAAGTTGATTGAAAAGTAGCGGCTTCAGTGGCGGCAGCTGAAGCATCTCCCGATAAGCCGACGGCGTGAACGCTACCATTGATCCGAGCTGCGACGGCACCAGCAAGGGTTGCATCCATCCAAGTGGTCGGCGAAGAACGAGCGACTAGGAGCACGGAGCCAACTGGAATCCTAGCGACTACTGACGCAACTAACTTTTCGAAGTGCTTTGGATGGCCAAACAGCGGATGCAGCGGTGGCTCAACCCCCGCCATTTTTTTTCTTCTCTGTTTTCCGTTTCGAATTTTCGAATTTTCTCTACAAATTTCTGTAACTTTTCCCGCGTATACAGTACAGTACACACACGACGGCAGCAGTTCAAAAAAATGCGGGCAAGCACGGTGGCTGTAGCTGGCGCGCCTGGGCGTCGCTCTCGCGGACGTGGTGGTATCCGCCTGAGCATGTACACGGTAGGAGTCCAGTCGAGCTTACTATTGTCATCAAGTGTCATAGCAACCATTCATTTCCTAACCCACGCCTTTGTCCCTCCCGATGTCTCTGTGCCAATAGAGCCCTCCGGATGCGGAACTGTCCTTGGATGAGTTCGAAACTTTTGCGATTGATCGGCTAATTGGTGCGAAACATGAAGCTTACTTGAAGGCACAACTTTTTAGGGCTGCACGATTTGTCGAGCCTATAATGCTCTTTGCTTTGCCTTGATTGAATCACGCTTCAATTTTTGTCTTTCCAGTGCTCCGAGGCATTGAGTCGGCCAAGATTCGGCATGCTAGCAGGCGCGAAGAAGACGAAGCTATTCGTGGTTACTTGACCAAGCACTTGGAATGGCGACCTGACTTCTACGAGGAGGACTCGCGCAAGGATCAGGTAAATTTGGGCCAAACACCCACTGTAAGAAAACAGAGAAAAGGTCAGCTAAGTTACATCAAAACATCGGACAATCTCTCTGCGTAGCTTCTCGCACTGCGTCTGCTTCTGCTGCGCACAATTAATTTCAGCCAAGAAGTGCGCTGTCAATATTGCTCAGAACTCACAAGTGCTGGTCGCAATTGCTTTCATCGAATGCGTTATTGTGACAGGTGTCTCACTTCGTGCTGCGGCTAGCGCACTGCCAGACTGAGGACCAGCGGCGGTGGTTTCTGGCGCAAGAATGCGCGCTGTTCAAGCACCGGCTCGGCGCACTGAGCGGCGAAGAAGTGGCGGCATTTACCAAGGTGAGCGCAGACAGGGTTGGAGGAGGATGTATATGTTTAGGTTTCCTCTCAAGTTAGCAACTTTTAGAAGGAAACTTGTTGAAGATAATGTTCAGTCGAGATCACTCTAAGCTTCTTAGCACTTCCCCTCACGCCTTCATTTCCCCCCTATTTTGCATGCATTGTTTGCTCACGGCTAGGCCAACGGTCTTGACTTTGAGCTGGTGTCTGCTGCGGAGAAAGCCGCCAAGACCACGGAGCTCCTCACGGTCGGCCTTCCGAGCGCCCCGCCGGGCACCGCAGGCATTGTTGGGTTCGCCGACATGCCTTTTTACAAGATTCCGTTTGGGCAAGCGCTGGACTTGGTGGCGCGGCGGCAGGTACGGCTGCTGCTATTTTTAAAAAAACGTTGCATGATAGGTGTTCTGTTTGTCGTCCAAGAACAGGACGCTAGATTGCGAGGCGAGATGAAGTATTACATTTGACAGGGAAAATTGGTTGGAATTTCGAAATGAGAGCCCAGCCGCCCGGGTCCATACCTATCTCCTTCCTCACTTGCTTACGAAGTCCTAGATGTATTTTTCCCGGATTTCCTCTGTCTTTTATCTACTCACACGTATTTCTGTTTGTGTTAGGTCTACCTCGAAGGCGGCATGGCCTATGTGCCGGGAGGCGACCTCGCTGCCATCATCGTAAGCCGGTTCCGCATGTCCCTCTCCAAGCAGCTCTTGGCGGCCAAAGCCACCTTTCCAGCGGCGTCGGCCGACCCGCGCCTCGCCCCCCTGCTGCACGGGGTGCACAAGCAGTACGTGGGGGCCACGGAATTCAACAACGCCGCTGCCAAAAACAAGGGCGGCCTCACCCCAGAGAACTTGGACGTGGCGGCCAAGAAAAACATGCCCCTGTGCATGGCCCGGCTGCACTCCACGGTGAGTTTGCTGAGGAGTGCCGCGATTTATTTCTTCGCGTGTTTGCACAGCAGACTGAGTGAAAATGTAAAATGTAAATGGTAGCGCATTCTTTATCTAGAAGGAGAAGAGCCTTCTCAACTAGTTCTTTTGTGTTTTTTTAAAGCGTCCTGGCTTTGACCTCTCTCAATACGTGAACTTGATGCCTTTCAGTTGAAGAAAGACCACAAGCTGAAGCACGACGGCCGGCAGCAGTACTGGCTTTTCCTCAAGGGCGCTGGCTTGAGCATGGAAGACAGCATACGTTTTTTCCAAGCCGAGTTTTCCAAGGTGATGACGGTGGAAACCTTCAACAAGGAGCACTTGTACAACATTCGCCACGCGTACGGGAAAGAGGGGAAGCGCACCGACTACTCGCCGTACTCCTGCATGAAAATCATCATGGGCTCCCCCCCTGGACCTGGCCACGCACACGGCTGCCCGTACGTTTCTTATTGCATATAAAAATTGTTTGCTCCTTGGTTTGCTGGCTTGCTTAAAAAAGCTTCTTTCAACTCTCCACAATCCCCTATCGAAGTGTGACCGCATTGGACTCCGTTTTTTATTGTTATGCATGGTGCTCTCTTGGGTAGTACATGTGGCTCTTGCGCGTCTTTTTCATTTCCTTACAAGCATCGCACACCTTGGGCTCTCGTGTGAATCTTTCCTCCTTCCGCCCACGCCTCGCTTTCATTTTGTCTTCTGCACTAACCCACCTCTCTTCTTCTTCTTCTTCTTTGGACACAGATACCGCCACATGGACGAAGCCAACATTTCTGCGATGCTCGGGACCTTGTCCCTGAACGGGGCTCCTCGAGACGGCGTCTTGAAAGAAGTGCGGAAAGGGGCCTTTCAAGTCGCTTGCCAACGCCATTTCGAAGCCACCCACCCAGAGGCTTACTCCAAGGGAATCAACGTGGACGGAGTCGGGAACCACCCAAACGCGTGGATTGCGGCCAGCATGGACTACCACGGCCACGACACCAAAGCCAAAGCACCCCCCGCTGGCGTGACGTCGTCGAGCAGCAGCAGCAGCAGCAGCAGCAGTGGGAACGCAGCAGAAAGAACGGACGCCGCTGCCGCTGCACCGCAACCTTCGATCAGCAGCGCTGCCATGGTCACGGGCGAGTAAGGACAGCACGCATAGAGTTCAGCTATTTGTATATCCGCGCTGAAATTCCAGCAGGCAGCGCCGTTTCGTGGCGGTGGTGCTGAGTTTCATGGGCCTACTTTGCTTTTGATTCAGAGCACCGATTTGAAATGGGTTTTGCGATCGGGTAGCCGGATAGCCGCAAGAATTCGATTTTACCTATATACCTATAAATATCAGGCACATGGCTGAGTATATCAGTATATTAATAAAATTTCTATCTTTGTGCCTTGGCCTGCGTGTATGTGTATGTGGCTAAGTTACCGGCTAAGTCGTAAGTTATACGGCTGGTAACTGTCTTGGTATTGGCATGACGCAAATGGCAATGGCTTAGTAATAGTGCGCTTGACTTGGTCTTTGTATATAAACCAGTTTCATAATACCCAGTACCCTTTACGCTGCTGGCAACTGGAACTGTGGAACTGGCAAGTAAGACTAAGAGGTAAGAGCCTAGCATCTCCCCTGTGGCATGTGCGGATATATCGTGCATAATTTCATAAGCTCCGCTCTCTCCTTCCTATAGTGCCTATAGTCACTATAGTAATATGGCTATGGAGGTATGGATGCCACGGTACTTAAAAACTGGTTCCGTCGTTCGTGCTTTGTCATGTTTCTGCTTCTGGGATAAGATAAGGAGGGTCTCAATTACAAATCCAATTCAGATTCTAATTCTAATTCAGCTATTCGGGCTATTAGGCTACAAATCAGTAGAAAGACAACGAGGAAGCAAAAAAGAAGTGGATGCGTATTAAGATGGGATTATATGCACGGGGAATTGTGCTATCGGCCTATGCTCCTTGTTGCCGTGGTTCTTCACGCTTGTACGGTGTATCCTGCAACCCGTAGTCCTTGCTTACTCTCGTCGCAACGTTTTGATCGCTCATAGTTTGAACTCGCCTTCGGAAGTGCTCTATTTTGCTTGCGACTGAAGGCGCAGACTTATTTTTATTAGACACACGAGGAAATGGTCGAACTACCAGGGCAAGCTCCAGAGTAGTTCGCCTGCACACACGCCAGCTCTCCGGGCACAAGCCAGATACTTTCCTCCATAAACGATAGAGATCGTAGTACATGAATTGAACGTCGAAGTGAAGATCAGTATTGTATCTTTTGATTCACTTCGAAAAAAAGAAGAGATCTAGAATTGAATGAACATCATTGATCTCGATCGTTTGCAGAGATCTAGTGGTCGATAGTTTCCTCTGCCCATAATACCTGCAATTGCCATTGAATACTTGCTGTAGTTCAATGCAGAAGTCGTGAATCGACGGCGAATACATGAGCAAAACTAGAAATCGTCAGGAGAAAGCAGGCGCGAATTGAGAGTTGAATGCGAAGGACTCGTAATCCCGGGTTCTGTATCAGTAATTGCTCGATCATGACACTCGTCGTACTGCAACGTGGCACCGGCAGAGTTCGATTTCTTTGAAGTGCACAACGTTTTACAGATCCTTTCAATGCACATCAATGCTTGCCAAGACAGCGACCACGACACCATAGAAACAGCGCCGAACCAAAACATGTAATGGTATCCATCGGCACCGCCGCCTTTCGAGTCTATCAAGTAGCCCCCAAGGAGACTGCCGAAACCGTTCCCAATGAAGTAGTACGTTCCCCGAACCAATGCCTGCATCATGCCCTGGTGCTCGTTAGGCGCAAGGAGTCGCGAATATTCCACCGCCGCTACCCACATGGCAGCAAAGACGAACGCATGAAGAGGCTCGGTCAAGACAAAGAGCCAGTAGCCGAGCAAGCTGGAGTTGTTGGGAATATAAATGTAGGCGACCACACGAATCGTATAGACAATTTGAGCAAATGTAAGGAGCCCTTTGCAACCAAAGCGTGCAATAAGTACGTCAGAATAATAGAAAACTGGCAATTCGAATAGCGCTGCAACCAGGGTGCATAGGCCGAGGAAATATCCTGGACAATGGTACACCTCGTCGAGGTACACATAAAGGTAGGTTTCTACAAATGCTTGCAGCACACCTTGAATGAATAAGTCCAGGAGTAGTAATACGACCTCACACGAGCACAGAATCGTTTTCAAAGTAGCTGGACTTCCAGGCTGGTCACTAGCGCCAGACGTAGAATCTGACTTCCTTGTACTTTCATATGCATCCGAATTGTTTCGCTTAGGATCATCAAAATATAGGATCACGATTATAGTAGATATCGCCATCCCAACCCCAAAGGTGACAAAAATTATCCCAATATTCGTCAGATCAATTAGCATACCCGTAATTACTGCAAGGGAGCCCCACCCTATTGCAGCCCAGAGCCGGAGTCTTCCATAGTTCACACCTGCGCCAATTACTGCTACTGCATCTACCAATGTGCCCCAGCAACTTCCAAAGAACGCGTAGTTCGCATAAAGGAAGAGAAACGCGGTGAAACCAGTCCATAAAGTCGGAAAGTCGAACATAAAAGCCAAAGCTACACTGACTGCGTTCGTGAATATCATCGTCCATTTGTACCTTCCTGTAACGTCGGCAAAACGGCCCCAAAACATACCGCCGATGAAATTCGCGATGCTCTGCACAATAGTCGAGATACCAATTTGAGTTGCACTAAAGGCGAGTCTTTGAGCGAGAAAGACAGGCAGGAACTTAATCAACCCAGCAGCAGCTCCTGTCTGCACGAAGTATAATAACTTTAAGACGCGCCGCTGAGTGCGCTCTTGGATAGACTTCGTCTGCTCATTTTCCTTCGTAACCGGCGGAATGAGTTCTGGCAACCCTTGGGTGTTGTAGCCTTCATCAATTGATGGCGACATCCTAGGCACTATTATGGTTGATGTAAGCCCTTGTGAAGTCTCAAGTAGTCCCGCGTCTTTGAAAAGAGGCTATGGTCAGTCGCTCTGCTGTCGCCCCACAACAAACAGGTAGTCAGTTTTTCCTGATGTCTTTCTTGCAGAACTTCATCTGTGATTGGGAACTGGCATTTTTGTCTTCTCCTGTTTTCTACTTCTTCTTCTGAGTGTCGTCACCTCGTCACACAACAGCGCAACAGCGTAGTGGTGACCGACCGAAAGCTCACTCAACACAACCACTGACTGCTCTCGATTTTGGTGTACGTAAGCTTACTACAGTCGTCTGTATCATCTGTACACGCTGTGTTCCATTAGCCCTTCAAGAAAGCTAGCTAGCACAGTTGCTTCCGTCTTCGACTTCCATCTTTGGCCAAGTGCCTTCTACAACCGCTTCTGTGAACATCTAGAAAATCGGGAGTGCAGGTTCACTCGGGCATCTATTACACATCTCATTGTAAAATTTGGAGCTACATTTTTAGCTCGGAGCACAGTAATCTAGCTAGCTCAAGTGTATAGAACTTATTGGGCTCCATTTTCGACCATGGCAAACTCTACACGAACGCTCCTGCTCGGCATTTCCCTTTTAAGTTCAGTCTTGAGCTTCAATGTGCGACCTCCTACAGTGCTGGGGGGACGACCTAAACTAGCGCAGTTGCCGAGAAAGCTTCCAGGTTTGCACGCGCTTCAACCCAATGACGATGCGGAGGCTTCCAAAGCTGCACCAACGAATTTCGATCGGCTCAAGGAAGAGTCTGCGAATCCATTTCGCACCTTTCGGCTCTTCCTGTACGGCGCGTCGGGCGCTTCGGCGCTCATTGGTGGCCTCACGTCGTGCGCGCAGCTCGCTGGGACCCTCGGGGACGCGCCCGCGGCGTTGCCGCTGTCCACTGTGGTCACGAACCTTGGGGTAGATTTCGGCGTAGTGGCTGCCGCAGTAGCGCTTTACCGCTTCGAGAACGCCAACCGCGACGCAGAGCTCGCAGACGCGGCTCGCAGCGACGTGATCAAAAAGGCGCCGCGCTTGAGCAAGGATGCCATGTCGCAGCGCGAAGCGGTTTTGAAAGGCCTGCCGCTGACTGTGATGGTAGACGATGCTGGTGGCACCAAGCGCGCAACGGTACTTGTGCTTGCAGTGCGATACTGCATGTTCTAATCTGATCAACCCTATTTGTTATTCAAGTTCTGGCCCAAGCATGCGTCAAATTGGCAATCCTAAGCACAGCACCTGGCACCCATCTGTTTGGCCGTAGGTGTCGGAGCTACAGGGCGGAGCGCGGCAACATGTGGCGGTGGTGGCGGGCTCGAAGACTATGGTCAAGGAATCACTGATGCGAGCGAAAGTCATGGGCGCAAGGGTGAGAAGAAGAAAAAGTCTAGAATTTTTGGACATAAGCTGATTCGTCATGAATATGAAATTTACCTCTCACGTTCCCCACGAAAATATTCTTCAAGTTCAGGAGCAAACTTAAACTTTAATCCTCTTTTATTGTTGGTGCTTGTGTTCCAGTTCGCCACCCAGGGCATTCTCATCGTGCCAGTCGTGCTCGGAGGGAGCCTCGCGAGCGAAGGGAGCGGCAGCACGGGCTTTGGAGCCAACAAAGACGCCACCGCTGCGAACCAGCCATACGTAGCGCGCCCCGACAGTGAAAGCGACGACAACGCCGCGTGGCAAGCCTATATCAACGAAGAACTGGCGTCCGCGACGGAGCAATCCGCGGCGGCCGCTGCGGCGGGCGTGGAAGGGGCCGACGCGCCTGCGTCTCGCGGGATTGTGATCGTGTGCAACCGCGACGGCAAAGTCGTGCGGCGCGGCCTCGGGGTGCCAGTCTGGAACAAAGTGGTGGCTGAGCTGAACGACGGAGACCCGGAAAAAAACATTGAGGAACTCAAGGAACGGAGTTAAGAATTCACATGCCTTGCTTCGCCTGGAATCTACATAGCTACAGCGGTACTGCGGCTTGGGCTGGGGTATACATTCGGGAATTCTTTTCGTTCGTCCTTCAATTAGTGTTGACATTTTCATGGCCAACAAGAAATTCGTATTTTAAACCGCAACCGCATTTCACATCCCAGGACGCCAAGTATGGCCCGAGTTTTATCGCTTGAACTTACAAGTAATTAGAAATAGCAAATAGCTGACATGGTAAGCCTTAACTACCACTCGCTAGCAGCGAGTAGTTATTAGTACACGGCAGCTAGGAACCAGGCCAGCAAGAAAGACAAAGTAATAAGGCTTGAGGATAACTCAGTTTTTCGGTTCTTTGGTGCTACATGCGATTACGGTCCCACCGGGAATATTGATTTCAAGATATTTTAAATGATTTTGATGCGATCAGGAAGTCGGAATAGCCTTATCTATTCCTGCCTATCCTTCAACTATGCACTGCACTAATCGCCAAATGCAAAATTTCGTGTACAAGTTCCACATGCCATGCTCAATACACAATACTGCTAACCCTAACACCCCAACCCGCCAACTCACTTTCTCTTTCTATCTATGTCATTCAATGATGAACCTGCATCTGGCACCTTTTTATCTTTGACACAGGCCTTGTGGGAATAGGCAGAGATATGAAGTAAAGAAGCAGTTGGCAGTTGGCGGTTGGGTCTCGGCCTCGGGCCGCCCCTAGGTAATATCTCGACCCGAAATAAGAAATATCGATAATATTTTACGTAGGCGCCGGAAGTCTCAGGCCAAGGCCCTGTATGAATATTTATTTTCAAACTTTATTCCGATGGACTTGCCTAAAATACCGAAATCCTCTTCTAGTATTATTTCCTTTTTTTGGTTATAGGCCCTGGCCCTTCTTATCGGATACCGGACCAATAAGAATCGTTTGATTAGAAATCGATGTTGATAATGGATTTTATAGAACTAACTTGATAAAAATAGGACGACGTACAATGAAAATCTTGAAAAATATTTCTAGCTGCATGTTTTAGATAATATGATCCACAGTTTCGTAGCAGCTTCTGCTGCATCCCCATGGCAAGGGCCGAAAACTGCTTCTCAACAACGGCCAGCGCTTGCAACGTGTTCGAAAAATAAATGTGCACGCAATAATCCAGACGAAAAGAGTCGCAGCGGGGTAGCCATCCCAATTTAAACTTCGCTGAGATGTCGAGTTGAGCAGCATTTGGTGCCCTCTCCTCCACGAGTATGACGCCTGCACGCGTGCTGCCCAGACTTTATCCAAGCTTTCAACGAACAAGGACTCAACACTGCTCTGCCCGCTTGGAAGCTTCACATCGAAGCGAACTCGCGAGGCGTCGATAATCGAAGAGGTTTGCCCACTGCTCTTCATCATGGCCCCGACGAATGCATGACGAATATGCTCTACAAATCGCACTGTGACAGCAGGCTCGCCGGTCCCTGTCCAAACAAGAAGTTCGACTTTCGGCAAGGAGTGCACTAAGCTGCGCAGTGGGCCTGGGTTAAGTGCCACCACACGCGCGGAAACAGCAAGCACCAAAGGTTTGTCTAACAACCCGTGGCGTTCCAAAAGGCTGCGCATGGCACGACAGCGTGCTTCAGTGTATCCACCACCCATGAAGGATCCTACTGGACTCATTTTCCAACCGAGGCTGAGGACGCCCTCGGGCAAAGCATTCTGAGCCGATTCTATGAAGGTGTCGGCGTCGATGAGCAAAGTAACACCAAGTCCATAACCGGGGCCTGGTACGAGGTCAGCGTTCAACCACAGCGCGCGAGTATCGAGAGCACCGTTATCGCGATCACGTGCAATGCGTGCTAGGCAAGGTTGAACTGCGGCTTGATCTTTAAAGTCAAGCTTGACGTTCTTCTTCGACGAAGACGCCAGAACGCGAGACCAGAATGAATCAAAAGAAAGCGTTGATTCATGAGCGGCGTCATGACCCATCACTGCTTCGCCAGAGCGGCGGGACACGATAATATCTGCTTCCAAGTTTGGAGCATCGTCTCGTGCAAGAGCTATCGTTAAATCCCGCTTGGAGTCTACCGAATGCGCCCATCCGAATCCAGGAATTGCCGCCAATTCCCGTTTATGATAATTTCTCTTCAGCCCACTGAGCTCCTGCTCATTTTCTCTATTCATCGGGCTTGAAATCTTGCTGGGCGCTGAGGGAGAAAGATTCAGGTGCAGGTTAGAGACGGTGTGTTTAATGATGATACAAAGCTTCGGTTTCTTCAGTATCACAATTATTGCACAATGATGAGTAGCGAAACATACAATGGAAGCAAGCTTTGGGCATAGTTCTGTGTAGTTTGACGAACCTTGCAGCTAATTAATTCATAATCTATCCCCCGAATGTCCACACCACGCTATACTTTAACCGCACTCCTGGATTCTTACGTCCAGATTCAGGAGGTTGTGATTCTCTGATTCCCTCAGGAATCTCGCGGACTGTTTACCACGAACAACCAATCAAATCACGAGATGTGTCACAACTTCAAAAAAAAAAACACTGCTCCAACTGCTCCATAGAATCTCTACAACTGAGATTCTGTCATGGGTTCACTCCTACGCCCTTCCTAATTAATCCGTCACGTGCGTGGGCGATACCCATTGTGTTCACGTCTTCTACTCGTTCTTTCCCTCTTCCCCTCCATCCAGCTTCGAATAAATTATCTGTGCACGGCCTCCCGCGGGAGCGTCATCATAACAAACATGGTTCAAGGAAGCAAAATAGTGAAGGCCACACGGCGACCAGGCGAGCCTCTACGCGTGGTCTTCTTCACAGCCTCTTACTTCGTGCTAGATGGAGTTACCCTCACGCTTCGAAAGCTTCTAGCGTATCTCAAGTCGATTGGGGCTGAAGTAATGGTTGTAACAGCCGCACCGCTGGCCGCAGCTGGATGTGCTGAGCTCGGTGAACTCGACGGCGAAAATCTAGTGCTCGTGCCTGGAATGCCTGTTCCTGTTGAAAATGAGGTTAGCTTCATGTATTATTCACCATCATGAACTCAAGTCTTTTGGTTCTTCTGCTGCTTCTTCTCCTACCATTGCAACTACTCCTACTGCTCTTTTATTCCTTTCTGTTTCCTTCTTTATTCGTTTGCTTCACTGATTACTGTGCGGTAGCAGCAAGGTCACACCATCCCCATTCAATCCGGTATTTATATTTCTAATAAATCATACGCTGCATGCACAGGAGTACGGCTACGCGCTTGGACTGGGATTGACCAAGGAAGCTAAAGCTCGCTTGAACGAATTCAGCCCTCACGTCGCCCATTTTACCGTGTGCGACATATTAGGGCTCGACGGAATCAAATGGGCCAAAGCGGTGGGTTCTGATCACATTGTTTGCATCTCATAGTAGATCATCAGTGGGGGCTAGTCGTTGGGTATGAGTTCGTACATGAGCTTACTCGCACACTTCTTAACTCTTTTCTTCTCTTCGCGCATTTGTCAAAATACCTCTTTCCTGTGGCCAAAAGAATGACATAGCCCTCATCGGAACTTGGCACTCCAACTACTGCGAGTACCTCAAATTCTACTCTGCAGTTGTAACTTGGTGGCTAGTGCCTGTGCTTCGTCGCTACATTCAGCATTTCTATGGGGGGCTCCCCACTACTTACGTGCCCACAGACTACATGCGCCAAAAAATGACTCTTGAAGGGTGAGTGCCGAAAGGAAATGTTTAAGCTTTTCCTTGTACTTATCGTGGGTCTATATTTATTCAACTTGTGTCTCTGTCTCGTGTATGGGCGCATTACGTGGTGCCAACAGGTATCACCACTTTACCGACATGCAAATTTGGGGTCGCGGCATTGATTTGGAGCGCTTCAACCCTTCGCTGCGCCGCTCGGAGGCGTACCGGGCACAAATTGGCGTTGGGCCGCAGGACATTTGCTTGATTTGGGTCGGGCGCCTGGTGCCCGAAAAGCGGCCCGACATCTGGCGGGACGTGTACTTGGCCCTCTTGGCGGAAGGCTTTCCTGTGAAAGGGCTCGTGGTGGGGGTCGGCCCCTGCCAAGCCATGTTTGATGAGTGCCCTGGCGTGCACATTGCTGGGTGGCTCAGCGGTATCCCACTGGCCGTAGCCTATGCCTCGTCCGACTTGCTGTTGTTTCCCAGTGACGTGGAAACTTTTGGAAACGTGACGTTGGAAGCGCTGGGATCCGGGATTCCTGCGGTGGTGGAGAGTTTGTGCTCTCGGCATTTAGTGACCAACGGTATCGAAGGCTTCACGGTACGCGTATCTATTCTGACATGTCAGCAGTGCAATCATTCATCGTACATGAGACGTAGCAAACAATTCGGGCGTGTACAGATGCATGTCTTGATTTGGGATGTACTCGTGCCTGGAGTTATCCTTCGATCGTTGACTGTTGTTCTATGCCAGGTGGAGCAAGGCATTAGCGATCCGCAAGACCGGCAAGCGTACGATGCTTGCGTGCAGCGGTACTTGGATTGCACGCGCCAGCTGGTAGCAGACCCCGCCTTGCGGAAGCAGTACGGCCAAGCGGCGCTCCTCAAAGCAGCTACTTTCAGCAACAGTGCCGTCCAACAGCGCATGGTATGAGGCTGTAAAGGACTTTTCTTACCGCGAAAACCTTTCTTTCTTAGATTAATTCATTTTCTCTTGTTTGTATATACTGCTCTCGCAGGTTGACAACTACACGGCTGCATATGCTGCTCAAGTGGTAGGGAAAGAGGAAGCAGAAAGTGTGGGTGTTCAGAAGACCGCGGAAGAGGAGGATCCAAACGACAAAACTTTCGCATCAGGGTTACGCGCAGGCTCAACCACTAGCCGTCGAACATTTCAAGCTTTCTTGTTCCACGCCAACTGGTGCTGCATGAACGTCGCTCGACGCCTGAAGGCCTACGCCGTGAACTTAGTCTTTCAGTTCTTGGCCCGCGTGCTTGTCCTGATAGCGTGGATTGTGCTGGGAATGCCGACGGTGACTCGGGCGGACGTCCTTGCTATGGCAGCCTTACTGAGTAGGAGCGTGGCAGCAGAAAGCGACTTGGAAGCTTGCCAGCAGCACCCTCAAGCCAGAGAAGTAGCTGTGTGAGGTCCCCTACGAAAGTCTCCACTATTCTATTCTATAATCTCCCTGTCCGTATCATCCTTTTGTTCCTTATCCCCACATAAAAACACCTGAATATATAGGATTGCCACAAGGAACACACAGGATAAGCATGGAGCAGAAGAAATTAAGGTATGCGATTAGGACGAAGCAGATGCGATTCGATTAAATTAGATTACATTACACTCCCCAATTGCGAAGGAACTGCAGAAGCAGTAGAAGTGCTCAGTGCTCTCAACGAATTGCAAATAGCGAAAATGCGTTTTGATTAATCTTCCAAAACAAGTACGGCTAGGCAAAGTGACCTTTTGCGTAATACAGTGTACATCTTTGCTCTCATGGATCCTGTAGGTTTAATACTCGGAAGGAGGCGCAGGCTTCGAGTAGGAGTAGCCGAATGGCGAATAGAAAGATAGAAAGTTTAGAGTTCTACTCATGAGACAGGCCCCGAGGGGCCGAAATTAGAAGGCAGACAGGAAGAGGTAGAAAGCAAAGCAGCTCAAACTAAAACTAAAAAGCTAATCAGGTAACCAGTCGCATACATTGTACAGTGATAGTCTGTCTGCCCTCTGTAAATATTTTGGAGAATCTCCACACACGTGTAATCACCGGAACCCCCATTCAACCCGGGATAAAACTAGCTAGTAGCAGCACAGTTCTTCTCTCGGATTTCCTGAGTGTGTTTTTCCCCTCTTTTTTTCTTTTTATACCATACTAGTGCTTTTTTTGTTTTATCTCCACACACGTACAGAGGGGGAGCAACTATAACTAATCAGAATTTTCGCCGAAAAAAATCGTTAGATTACAGTGCGTCAACCAATCATCGCTGACAGAAAAGTGCAAAAATCAACGTCTCACTCTAGCATTCAGTCGATGAAGCAAGTGAGTAATCGATCCCTATCGGGGTTGCTGAGCCCTATCCAACGCAACAACTCCGGCATCAAACAACCTTGACCATCAATTTTGGCACCGCGAAAGGTGAACCCGTGAGGCTGGCGTTAGATAGCCGTGCTTCGGGGCGACTCTAAAATCTTGCGACATCCGATGAGTAGAGCCCATAGATTGATTGCGTTACGCTTATTATGCCTTGGGTCATGGGAATATGCTGTCAGTCATTTCATCCTAATCATTATTTTTTGCATTCAACAAACATTCATGTCAGGAGCACTCACGGAGAAAAACAAGCAACGTGACCAGCGTACAGACCCAGCATAAGAAGGGGCCCAAATGAAGACACCGGGCCAAAATCTGCTTTCAGGGGTAAGAGTACTAGTACAAGGCTTTTTAACCATTATTTGCACAACTTCGAAATTTATCTGGTGGGCGTGTTCCCAGAGTTGGACTCATAGCGCAGCAACACTTGTTCCTACATGAAGCTCGGCGTCACGTCTATCGAAGTCATATGCGAGTCGC
>Ga0307982_1001922_pt1 | contig 16924 bp, 16 predicted proteins | sample OrgLakmetagen989_FD_201847 | JGI IMG/M metagenome (GOLD analysis project Ga0307982, IMG submission 201847) | Saline water microbial communities from Organic Lake, Antarctica - #989 | ecosystem: Environmental > Aquatic > Non-marine Saline and Alkaline > Saline | place: Antarctica: Organic Lake... | reverse complement strand
ATCAATCCTTTGCCCATGATGTCTTCGAGAATTTCCGCCAAAACACCTTTGTTGTACCTGCAATGTCGACATCAATTCAACTGAATGTAAAAGAACGCGAATTACCAAGCTGGCCTATAGAAATAGCACTTTTCCGAATCGGTACCGGTGTCAGTGCAAGTGCACGTACATGGAATTGTTGTCGCGCAAAATATGTTTGGCGGCAGCGGGTTCGGAGACCACAATGAAGGACTTGGGGCCAAAGCACAGCTTGAACATCGGGCCGTACTCTGCAACAAAGAAATGGACAACAGAATAATGATGAGAGGATAACGCTGACTTCAACTTGGAATTTTGATCAGGCCGAGCAAATCGTACGGAGGGCGGCAGCGCTATTCCTCTCTCTCTCACTCTCTCTCTCACGCCGAGCAAAGGGTGCTAGTGACGACAACTGATCCGAAGTAGGGGCTAATTGGCTCGCAATCAGTGGCTTCGCACAACCACACTCTTCTGGCACATCACATCACCTGCGCGCCACCCAAAGTACCTGCTTAAGATCTCACCTTGCAAGTACTGGTACAGGCCTAGGTACATCGTGCCGTCCGTTAAGCCACTCAAATCGCCTTCAGCCAAAGGGGTCCCGTCAACTGAGGGGTAGTCGCCGTAAATCTATGGAAGTGTACGTCACCAAGAGACAAAAGTGCAATATCATTAAAATGCAAGTTAAGAATTGTAGGGTTGATGTCGTTGAGGCAGAGCAAGGATATGAAATAACAAACTACTGGTACGCAGGAAGTATTACTAAAGGTGACGGAAGGTTCGCGCATTGATTGCGTCTCTCTCTCTCTCTCTCTCTCTCTCTCTTGGCTTCGAATGGTATCTACCTGCTCAATGTTGGTGCGAAAGACGTGCATGGTGTCCCCTAAAGTCAAAGGCTCGCCTGCTTTGCCCCGTGCTGTGAACGGCAACTGCCAAAAGTAGGCCCACCTAAGTGAAGTGTGTGACAAGTGGTGGAAGAAAGCAAAATCATCATTGAAGTAACACTGCACCACTGCACAGGGCCAAGAAAAACGAGGCTGAAGCAATACGCAGAAGCACTCGCAGCCTAAAATTATATGTACATAGATAATGACGGGAGAATTCGAGGTTGAAGTGCCATGCACTTTTCTATGCTCAACTTAAAGCTACCTATTCCTCAGTCTCGATCTCTACACTCACCACCAAGGCAGGCCTTCTTTTTCCTCGCCATTCTTCTTGAGTGCCTGAGGGCTTTGAAACGACGCCACCATCGGGCCTTCATCCTATAAGAGTGTAACAAACATCATGTGAAGGAAACAAACAGGGCTTAAGTATAAGTTTGAGACAATTGGAGAACGATGCATGAATCCCTTTCCCGCCCAACCTCCTTCTAGACAGCTCGAAGATCACTCGTTAACGCTGTATAAACAAAGAATAAGTTCATTTAAAAAAGATCAAATTTACACCTTTTTCTTTTGCGGCGGTGGTGTAACCGAGGAGGTGACGGTTCGCGTGGGGCGAGGCGAGCGAAGAGCCTAGATTAAACAGAGAAAAAGCCGCACACCAGATCAAAAGAACGCATGCAAAAAAAAATATCAGTGCATATTTGCAAATGCGTACTAGAGAGCTAGCGTTTGCCTTGGTGGCACATTTGAACGTAAATTGAGAGAGCCTAGATGAACAATGTGCCTTCCGAGTGTCTTCTCAATATGCATTCGTGAGATGCAATACCGTGTTCAGCCCATAGCGGCTAGGCGTGAAAGCTGCGACCTCATTCAGAAGGAAGCTTGTTGCAACCAAGTTCAGATACCACATAGTTGCTCCTTAGCTTCGCTCAGCAGGCAAGCGGTGCTAGTGGGGCAACAACTTCCTTTGCTTCAACCTGAGGTGTCGGAACGTCGGAACGACTGAATCAGCTCGAAAAAGACGCCAAATCGCCCTATTATGGTATGATATCAAAATATACGCATCAATTTTCATAATTTCCCATCTCCCATCTTCTCGCTTCTCGGATCTTCTTCAATTTTCGCTTCGCTATGTCCTTGATCCTGCTGTTGCACCGGTAACCTAGCCGCGGACTCCCGTAATTAAGAAGTTATGGATAAGAAGCCAAAAGCCAGCTGACGAGAGAGCCCGCAATGGAGGGTCCTATGAGGGCGAGTTATATCTAAAAGCCCACGCCCGTAAATAGTCTGAGAGAATTTCCTGCCTTGAATTGCAGTAGCTGAAGCCCAGGCAACCTCTTCATCCGCAAATATCAAAAGCATACTTCTGCACCATTTCAATAGAAGTACAACTTTCGAAGATCTCCGCTCAATCGCTCACAGGGGGAAAGAAAGAATGCCCTGTGCCTCAGCCATTATACCGAATCTTCGTCGCCGTCATCAGCCGCAGGAGGTGGAGCAGGTGCCGCAGCTGGGGCTGCCGGAGGTGGTGCAGCTCCAGCAGCTTCGCCCTGGGAGTCAATCTTGCGGGTGCCACCGTGCTTCGAGACTGCACCAATCAGCGAAGCCGTAAATGCCGACGCCTGTTGAATCGTAAATTTTGATCGCATGAGAGTGTGATGGAAGGGCGAGGAGAAAAGTTGGTCATTGTGAGCGGAGGGAACAGGGTTTGAAGATCAGGAGGAGTAAAAGCTAATTATTGCGTTCTCATATTATTGTGTGCTTCTCTCATCTGATATCATTTGCCTTCCTCTCGTCTACTCTGGTACTTTTCCTTCTTCTTTTACCTGCCGCGGGCCGCCTCCCAGCCTTCGCACTGAAGACACAATTTCGCGGGTCTTTTGCACCGACAAATTGTCCATGTTGGACCTAATGCAGTAGCGACAAAAACATTAGACGAAGGCAACCCCGCGTGAGCGCGAGAGGGAGCACAAATATTATCAATCCCCAGGCAAAAGAAGAAAGACGAGAAAAGGAAAAAGAAAACGTATTCGAGCTAGGGAAAATAGAGAGAGGTTCGCTGCGAAACGTCTTCATTTTCTTTATGCTCACCGCAAGTCAATTTCCATGTCTTCGATCATCGAGCCCGCGTTGCTGACGTGGGGTTTCACTTTGGCATCGTACTCCATCACTTTGGTTTGCTGCTTGGTCATGCACCCCGACAAGTTGGTGTCGCCCACCTTTACGGGGGGGGAGGTGAAAAATGGGAAGGGAGAAAAGGAGGGCATGGAAAGGCCAACCAACAAGGGTGGGGTAGCAGATACGATTGAAGAGAAGTTAGGAAAAAAAGGATGAGGTTTCAGGCCACAAGAAAAATAAAGGGAAAAATCAACGAAAGAGCTGACTTTCGCAGTGCGACTGCAACATGTGTGCATTTCGTAGCAGTGCAGAGTGCTCTGTAGAGACCTCAAGTTTCTTCCTTTTTAATCCTTTTTTCTTTGCACACGAAAAGAGCAGAAAGCAGAAAGCAGCAGCAGCAGCACAGGTACCTGGGGCTTGTTGACGTTCATGTTGAGCATTAGCGTGCTGGTGAGCTTGTACGAGGCCTTGTTGGTGCCCGCTTGCGGCGACACTTCAATCACGTGAATCGAGTCCCACGAGCCCTGACGGATTGAAAAAAAGAAGCAATAAAAGAAAAACATCGAGAAAAGAAAGAAGTGAAAAAAAAGCAGAAAGCAACAGAAATTGTTGTCATCAATGCATGCATGAAGAGCACAAAACATGTTTAATTAATCGATAACCTTCGATAACCTACACCTCCCCTTTACGAATAGTGCTCAATTAGCTTTTTTTCTCTCGGAGCATATTCTCTATCCTCTTGAGCTAGCCTTTCCTTTAATTTGCCTCACATGCATATATTTGCCTTGCATCTATATATGTGTGCAAGTATCTCACCTTGCTAACGAACTTGTGGTCTTGCACGATTTTCTTAATCAGGAAGCAGCCAGCAAACCCGCCCGCCGCGGCGGCGCCTTCCAGCTCCCACAAGTACACCGATGAGGTGCCGCCTTCGTAGTACTGGTCGCGGTAAGAGTCGTACCTAATAGTTGAGGGGCGTCAGAAGCAAGCAAACCAGCGTGAAAAGAGAAAGGAGAAGGTGCGCGCATGTTTTTTTCTTTTTTTCGTACGTCAAAAGGCTGTTTGCTTAACACCAAAAAAAAGTATGAACGTTGGGAACGTGCGAGGTTTTCGACCTCTCTAGCACTCTGCCGACACTACTGCTGCCGCATGTAAACGTATACAAACACTTTGAACTGAAACATCTCCCCCCCCCCCCCAACACGTCAACTCTCTTACAGGGCATTGGCTTCCACTTCGATGGTTCGCAATTCGGGGCTCGGCGTGAAGCCGTCGTCCAAGGGGGGCGAATAGACGTTGGACCACGGAGAGCTGGGTGTATTACATTAGGGGTGAAGGAGAAGAAGGATGAGGAGGTTAGAGGTTTGGACGGGGGGGAAGTATAGAGGTCAGAGGAGAACGGTGATGAGGGTAGAGATGTTCAGAGAGAGTACGAAGGACCAAGAAGGACGAGAGAACGTCAATTTCTTGCAGTACTATGAGAGATTGTTTGTGAAGCCACAACACACGCACTTCACTTCGTGACGAATGTGTTGGCAAACACAAACTACAAACAAATACAATGCCGTAGGCCAGTATAATATACTCGCACGCCCACTCACATCCACCCCCCCCCCCCTAATCCCCCCTACCCACCCATCTTACCGGTAGGCGTCCCCGTCGCGGTTGTAGTCGCAGAGCAGGTACTTGCGGCCCGTAGTTGCGCATACGGCTTCTTCTAGCGGTTGGTCCACGCGCTATGGAAGGAAGGAGGAAAGAGGGGAGAGAAGGATAATGCAGATGAGGGTGAGGAGAGCAAGGGGGGGCGAATCGGTTGAATAGAAGCAAGGTCATTGTAACCTTTCCTTCAGCATTCTCCGATGCCTCTCATCAGATTTTTGGGCTAACCGCACCCTTCGCACAATTCTGGTCTCCAGCAGTAAAAAATATTTGCACATATACAAACATCGCGAACACGCATCGCGCACCTGCAGCAATTCGTCGGTTTGCTCTGGCAGCAAATTCAACAGCCCGGATAAGTTCTGCTCGATCTGATAAAATCGTAAGCGGCGTAGAGTGGATACAGTAAGAATAACGAATTCCAAATAAGACGTAGAAAAGACCAAAAAAGGAAAAAAAAAAAAAGATAGCAGCAAAAGAATGAGCATTTGTGAATGTCGCTTCTTTACATCACCCTTCTCCCCTTTCTCGTAAGCTACATGAACGGATTGTGCAACAGGTCAAGGTAGTGCATTATATCAAACTAGGATAACTTTAGGCGCCTCCAGAACGCGTGCAGTACTTGGCTTGTAAAGATATGGTAATAATGAAAATTTAGAGAAGAGTTGTATTGACAACCGCAAACAATTATAGATATCCACTCACAGGATACCCGTGTTGACTCTTTGCAGATAACAACGGTATCACGAATACAAATGCGGCGTGTTCATCCGTCTTGGAAGCAATCCTCCTAGTGATGATATGGCTTATGATTCGTTGTTCTAGACACAGCGCCCTTTTAGCGCGCATTCCCCTACCTTGTTAGGAGGCATTCTCCGCATGATGGACAGCGAGCTGGCAATCGGGTCTGTTCATACATGCAGCGGCAACAGGGAGGTGAGAAATAACTTGAGCCTTAAAGAAAGGGACTCAGAAGCACATGCAATGTTGATAGACGTCATGAATGGTGCGTGTCGCGGGAGGCAGTCTGACCGGCCATGTTGTAAAGCCCCTAGCAGCTGCTGCAAATAAAGATAGGCCTGTCTGTCGTCGTCTTCTTGTTTGATTGCTCCGCCGCGCTTGCGTTTTCCAAATTCGTCAAGACGATAATACATTAGAGCAAAAAGTCAATAGATCAACGTAGTTGATGTTCTCTACCTGTTCTCCCCTGTAGCAAATCAGAAAAACATGCCATGCAGCTCAGAAACGTTCTGTTTTGAGACTGCTTTCTCTCGTTAACTCTCTAACTCTCGATCATCCGTTTTTCTTTCTGTCGCGGTCTTTCTGCTCGACTTGCCTGGTGGGCACGGGAGCAAACGGCGTTAGTGGAACAACTTTTGTGGTTGTAACAAACGGTCTCAGCTCTTCGCCCTGATTGGGCACGTGTAGAAAACCAAATGTCCACTCCAACGGACAACAACGCTTATCTGTAGTCTTCCAATTCCGGCCCTTCGGAACCTGTCTCAATCACTTACATGGCCACTCGGGCATGTGCGCCTGATTAGCTTCTTAGGTCTAGTTTGCGCTGCTTCGCTTTTCTTCTCTACCTGTTAGTCTTCTAATTCCGGCTCTTCGGGGCCTGTCTCAAAAGTCGTTGCTGTGAGCAAATAAAATTTAGTGTATGTTATGTGCTATGGGTTGGGTGCTTCGACCTGCGTGCTTGCTAAGGGAATCATCTCTCTGGTAAGCGGGCCTGTTCTAATTCCAAAAATATAGCGTTCTACGCAGAGCCCTCAAGTGTTTTTATTTTGCTTTTGTTTTTGTGCATACTTCAACGGGCTTTCAGCTTTCAGCTTAGAAATCAGGCGGGTTCGTCTGAGACGACAGACGAAACACCCAGATCGCCGGCCGTCGCGAAACCCCCAACCAAATGACCTAAGTGAATACCCCCCCACCCCCAAAGATGCGAGGTTTTTTAATGGTATAAGTATCAATTTTATTTGAATGTGACGTCGCTGTTGTCGGTTGCCGTGCGCTTGAATCAGAAAAAGAGCTATGTCTGTCAGTAGGCTACAATGCAGCAATGAAATCGCAGAACCTTGGAATTAAGAATAGGAATAAGAATAGGGGAATTCTAGTGCTAGTTTCAATAAAATCGCAACTGGGATTGCGATTGTGAATTTCATAATTATAATTGAGATTAAGAATAATATGAAGAAGACAAGAAACAGTCGGACAACCACTTTAGAGGGGGGCAATGTAGAGGTTGGGATTCCCGTATCCGCGGAATTCCCACGCGGTGGCTAATAGTTACTTCACGAGGTTGCATTCCGTGCCGTAGTCATAAAGTCACTGCTAACTTCCCGTCAGGGAAATCAAGTCTGATTGCTAAAAATTTCCCTTTCCGCGGGATACCGAACCTAGAAGGAGGGGAAGGGGGTGCTCGCTACATTTTCCTCTGTGTCATTTGGGTTTGTATTAGGTCGAGTTCGAATATCTATGAATGAGTTGGTTTTAATATCTGGGGTCCTGATTCTCTCTTGCTGAAATGACACACAATTCGCCTTTTGTCTCAATGGCTTAGCGTTTTGCCTGGGCCGCGTGAATAGATGAGCATCGAAGCATGTGAATAGTTAAGAGGGAGAAGCCGTTCCTGATCTTCACAATTCTTCTCGGGAGCCTTTCTTAAAGTAAGACTTTGTCTTTCTTTCAGCCTCTTTCCTCGCATTGGCACCTAATACGTGGGAGCGTGCGAGCAGAATAGCATTACAAGTGGATTCCGATCATTCAAGTATATGCTAGCGCGTCACAAGCTGTCGAAAAATGCAAAACAACGAACATCGTTTTTTTAATATGAACAGCGTTTTTTAAAATATAAACAGCGTTTTTTTTATTTGACATGCACAAGCTCGTTCTATGCTAGCAATTAAGTGCGCACTAATGTTTACCGCTGCTTATGCCGAGGTCCGCCTCTTCGCTCATGACGTCACCCAGGGAAAGTTGCAGCGCCCCAATGCCCACCAGGAGAATGCCAGCCACGGTAGCTGGAATCCAGACTGGCGGTAAGCTGTCCACGTCCATTGAGGCTGCTACGGTGAGGGCAGAGGCATGTAAGGAAGATGCGACGCCGGTCGCAACTTCACTACCGTGTTCGGTAAAGATAGCCGAGGTAGAGGTAAGACCTCTCGGCCTCGAGAACTTCGAATGATCATGCCTCGCACTACTGGCTATTTTAGACGTTGTTGGAGTCCATGCAGCAACCGAAGAAAATCCAAGGAGCGCGAACAGCACGAAGGTGCGCAAGCTAAGGACGGCCTTCATTTTGTGCTGAAGTGCTGAATCTGAAATTACCCTCTCAAAGGAGGGAATCTTGACATCCTCATGAACGTGATTCTTAGAGAAAGCGTAAATTCCCCCCTTCGTGGGACCACTTCAGAAGCTCGAGCCATCTTTTATTCAAACAGTAGCCTGCCTCTTGAGCTTGAGCTCCCCAAATGCTGATGCCGCTCCTCAGTCCGGACACGCAGCGCCTCACGGACCGTCTCCTAGCTCTAGAAGCTGCTCTGGAAGAGCGCGACCAAACTCTTGCGGCCTTGCAAGCCCGCCTTGAGGCCCTCGGCGGCTGGCCAGCGGTACGCCACCGCGCTGCTACTCATGCACAGCACGCAGCGCATGTCGCTGCGGCCGCTGCCAAGAGACGTGCCACGCTGGCAGCTACTGCTGCTACAGTGGCTCACCAAGTTACCAATGAATCTGCAGAGGTTGGCCGCGAGGTGGCTCCCACTTCTAGCGAAGTTGCAGTTGATGTGAAACCCCTCTCTGAGAACACCTCTCGTCCTACGGCGCCTCCTCCTGCTTTTTCTTCACCCGTTGCTACCGACACTGATGTCGTGGAGGGTTCCGAGGCCGTGTGGACCACGATTCGTAGCTACTTGACCCGCGAAGGGCACGCCAAAGCACTTGCTGTGTTTCGAGCTCTCGATGTGACTCGCTCTGGGAAGGTAGGCACGGCTTTTGCCATTCCCTTTTTACGTCTTGACCTCTTTGTCCTTCCTTCCTTTCTCAATAAGTAGCGGAGTAGACGCTGGCTTCGAAATGACTCCGTTTCGCCTGCTTAGATAAAGTACTTGTTAGTAGTCTTAGTCTCTGCCATGGCCACTACTCCTGCTTGTGCAATGTGCTTGTAAAACTGATTCTCTTCCCTTGCTTCGTAGGTGGGCTTGACTCAGCTCAAGACAGCTCTCGAATGGATGGGATTGAAGGTATCCTTTCAAACAGTGCTTAAATGACTGTTCTTCCAATCAGCCGTAACGCGCGGCAGTTGAGTTGCTTGCTTGATTCTTCATTTCTTGTATAATTAACAGATGCATCGTACCTCGTAGATCGCGTACCTACCTTTTCTTTGCATCGATTCTTATGCCTCTCTTTTCCCTGTGTTCACCTCAATTGGTGTTCACAGTTATGATAAAACGCAAGTGCTTGATATAATTTTACGTTACCTCCGTTTTTTACAGGGAGTAAGCACTGATGCGTTGCGTGCAGTTCTGGACACCGGCACCCCAAAGGGAGAAATGGAGTACGTGGGCCTGTTACATGTGCTCAAACCGAAGCAGCCGCCCCAGCACGGAGGGCAACAACAACAACAACAACAACACAAGTTGAATGCCACTGCAACGAAGGCAACGGAGCCGCAAGCCACTGCTGTTGAGAAACCTGCTCCTGCGGCATCTACTGCAACGACAGCTAAATTGGCGCCTACCCTGGCTTCATCACCTGACACTTCATCACCGTCGTCATCATCGCCGCCATCGCAGCAGGCCAACCTCCTGTCTGACCCGATGCTAGCACTGGACTTCGCCAAGGCATGCCAGCTGTTGCCGTATGGCGTCCTGGGGCAAGCTCTGACGAAGAGTGGGCAATTCAACAACGACGCTGGGTCGCCTCCTTCTGATGGTACGATGCAGGCCCTGTCTCTCGTTTCCTTTTGAGGACATTATCGGATTCATAAGAGCCTTTTGCTGGTACTTGTGCACACCGTTCTTGGACTTGTTTTTTTTGTCACCTCTCTCATATCCCTCTTCTTACGTTCGTAATCTTGTTTTTGTTTTTTGTTGTGTTTCATTACAGGGTGCTGCATCGTGGATCCTGCTGGCTTGCCGTTCATTCAACCCCCGGGGCGGCCGGGCCTGGCAGGGGGCGCCGCAGGGGCCATTTACAAGTGGCTCGGCATCCTCCAGGACCGCGCCTTCCCGCCCGACGTGGTAGAATGCATTTCACATCACCCTTGTCTTTCACTTGTTTTTGTCCGCCAATATCTCTTTATCTGTCTCTCTCTGCGTGAAGTGAAGTGTAGAAACGCACGATTTTTTTTAATTTCATGTTCGGTGTTCTTGTGTATTCGCTGAAGTACTCGCGCGATCTCTTCCATTTATATCTTGTTCATCTCTCTTGCTTCAAACCATATGCTATCAGGTCGAAGGTGTCACCAAAACGGGCGAAGCCAAATACCATGCTTACGTCTCTCCTTCTACAGGCGAGCTCAAACACGTCATTCACACGGTACGACTCCATTGTAATGAAGAAGCTTAAAAAGCCCCGGGGTTAGAGGGTTTGCAGATCAAGAAACGAAATTACCGAAATTACCGGTTTATACTCTCTGCTTCTCATTTTTCATTCCTATTTACGTGTGCGACTCATAAGCTTAATCTCTCTAATTCTTTGAAGTATACTTTCATTTTTTTTCTCTCCTTGCTGCATGTGCATTGGCCAATCACCACACAGGTTGGGCCTGACCTTCGGCAAGTTAATTTAGCTACGGGCGCGCTGCCAACCTATGACGATGCGCTGGAGCAGGTTTGTGAATGCTTGAAGCTCGCCCCTAGATGTATGCTATGGTGCAGTATAACGTTCTAAGACATACTGAGGACCCCCCTCCCTACCCCACGAGCACGAGTGCAATTCTTCTCTCTCACATATACTTCTTGTTCTTTTTCATTCTCTTGCCGTTGTTGTCGACGTTGTCGTAATGCAGCTCGCAACTTGTTACGCCAACATATTAGAGCAGTTCAGCACTGCCGTTCAAGTGTCTACTTCTTCGTCTACGACAGCTTCTAAAAGCAGCAAGATTCACTGCAACAGCAACAGCGGCAGCAACAGCAGTGAAAATCAGTGCCGAACATTGCGCTTGCTGCCTGTCAGTGGCGGCATTTTTGCGGGCCGTTTTATGTCAGAGGTAAAGATTAAACACAAGTGGCCACAGTAAAGTAATACCCTTTTGAAAATGCCTTGCCATCTGTCTCAACTAGACTTGACTGTGTATTCTTGATGAGTTTGTCCACTTTTTTGAACAATCCTTCAAGCTTTTTCTGTGTCTTCCTATCTTCCTACCCCACCTTTCCAAAATGCACCTGTTCAATAGATCCCGTCTTTGACTTGGCAAGCTCTGCAGCGAGGGTTCGCTGCTTTGAGTCCTTCTTCGCAAGCGGCTGTGCTGAGCGCTGAAGTAAGTGACATTCAAATCCTTGTCTGTGCCTCGTTGTGAAATTGTGTTCGTCCTCCTGGCGTCCTTTCTCTTTTCCCCTCATCCCTAATTGGCATTCCTCTTCGATATCTCATTCTTTCTCTCTCTTTATACTGTGTGTTTGTATTCCTCTTATTTGCGTGCACACTGCTCATATACACTCATCCATGCACATAATCACAGGTGCAACTGTGTATTTTTGCCGAAGCGGAACTTCCATTGTTTGCAGGAGTTGGCTTCAAGCATGCTCCCTCATGTGAGGAGATCGAGGAAGACGAAGAGGGAACAGCTGAAGATGGTGATAAAGAAGGAGAAGAAGCAGAAGAGCACAAAACTGCAGCTGAATGGAAAGAAGCGTTTCAAGCCAAGGACGTTCGTGAGGAGCTAGGTGTTGCATTAAAGCAGCAGGTTGAGGACGTCAAAACGGCTGAGCGTGCTGGCAACTACAGTCAGGCAGCAGTGGGAGTCGACGATGATGATGGTGGTGGTGGTGCAGATGAGGAGGACGATGAAGGCAAAGGAAAAGAAATCGAAGAAGGCAAAGGCAGTGGCGGAGGAGGAAACATCGAGGCAGCCGCGGACGCTCGTGCTGCTGCACAAAAGGCCAAAAAGAACCAGAAACGGACGGCGGCCAAAAAGAAGAAAAAGAAAGCGGATGCATTGGCCAATGCTGCAAATAACAGCACTAGCTCAAGCAGCAACAGTAGTAGTGACGCTGGGAGCAGTCGTAGCGGCGACAACATCGCCACAAGTGCGAAAGCTGAAGCTGAGAAGAAGTCGTCTACCATGACCCTTGAAGATGTGGATAGTGACGATGAAGCAGGCGATGCTCTGACGCGAGAACTGGGGCTAGAGGCTAAGGAGATACAAACACCACCTGCTGTTGGAGGAGCAGAAGACGAAAAAGAGTCCGCTGCTTCAGAACACCGTCAAGATTCCTTGAATGCAACCACTGCTACGGCAACGGCGGCAGATGAATCAACGAACATCACCATCGAGGAAATTGCAGAAGTAGACGAAGAAGAAGAAGAGGACATTGTTGAAGATGTTGTGGAGGATATCGAAGAGGAGGACGGAGAAGGCACTCGAGTGAAAGAAGAAGAGAAGAACGCCGCAGCTGTCGTTGACGTTGCTCGCGCCGCAGCATTGGCCGAAGCCGCCAGCCAGAAATCAGCACAAGAGCAGTTGATTGCGAGCCAATGGGCAGCCGAGAAGTCGGCGTACAAGGCAGCAAGGGCATCGAAGTCGCTTTCAAAGGGAGTCGACGAAAAGGAAGAAGCTGGAGATCAAGTAGTAGCTGAACAGCAGCAGGAGAAGGACGAAGAAGATCAAGGTGAAGGTGGAGAGGAAGATCTAGATGCTCAAATCACTGCTGGTACAAATAGCGCAGGCCACGATAGCAATGACAGTGCTGCAGCGGCGGCGGCGGGGGCCAAGAAAAAGAAAAAGAAGGCCAAGCGCGCCGCGGCCAAAAAGAAGGCCAAAAAGGCGGCTCAAAATGCCAACAGCAGCAGCGGTGGCGAACAAGTTGGCGCTGAAAAGTCGACTACCATGACGCTGGAAGATGTCGACAGTGACGATGAAGTGAATGAGACGCAAGTGGTGAAAACTGCTGCTGCCACTGCTGCCGATTCAGATGCCGCTGCTGCCACTGCTGCTGCCGAATCAGCTGCTGTTGATGCCGTAGCGCAAAACATGGCCGATGCAAGTGCCGACGAAGCCAGGAGGCGAGAATTGAAGCCAGCGGTCACCGAAAAAGACGCGCGGCTCCTTCTTGAAGCACTTTGGGGCATTTCCTCCCCTGAAGAGGGTAGTAGGGAAATGGTCAAGAAGGCTGATAAGAGCAGCAACGGTGCTGGCAGTGTGGTTGGATTGAAGGTCTTAGACTCCTACGATGACGTGAACTTTTTAGTGACGACAACTGCTGCCACTGCTGCCACCACCGCTGCGAGTGCTGCCACTGCTAGTGCAGGCCAAGCCGTGCAAGGGCCCGAGCGCCCGCTGCCGCCCGCCGTAGCCGCCGCAGAGAAGGAGGCCGAGGCGGCGCGGGCCGGGGGGAACCAGTGCTTTCAAGACGGGCGAATGAAGGCGGCGGTTGCGTGCTACTCCGACGCGATCGGCAGGTGAGTTGCTGTATTTTCTTTTGTTTTTGCTCTAGATCGTGTTCAATCCAAGGGTTCGGAAATCAGTAAAACGAATACAGTAATTTCGATATGGGCGGCGCAAATGCAATTTTTCAGTGCTGGGAAGTAAGACTTTCATCAAACTTTTTCTGCCTTCGTTTACTTCGCATTGCGAAAGCGTGACTACCTTCCTACCATCTTTACGGAGCCCAATTCTCTTGACTCAGTCTTATTGCTCCCTCTTTTCCCTGTGTTGCCACTTAATTACTGCAGGTACCAACGCGCCGGTCAAATGGACGGTGCTGTCGGTGCAGACCCTGTTGGTCTCTTGAAGACCCTCGTGAACCGGGCGCTGGCCTTTCTGAAGACCTCGGAGTTCGTGGCTTGCATACGGGACTGCGACGCGGCTCTGAGCGTAGACCCCGTCTATTCCAAGGCCTTGTTTCGGCGCGCCACCGCCAGGGCCAAGATCGAGGATTGGGTTGGAGTGGCTGCGGACGCTGCGGTGTTGCAGGCACTGGCTACCCGCGATGCGGCGGCACTGCAGGTGTGTGTATAAGTGTGATAGTGAGTGACGCATGTGACGTGCGAAAATGTGAGCATGTGTGCGGTTGCGCGTATGGGTGTTCGTGTGCTTCTATGCGTTGGTTGGCATTGTGAAAAATGCAGCAGATGGATAGGTAGATGCCTCGTCTCTCTTGTGCATTACATGCATCTTTCTCAGCCTTTTCTCTCTCTTTTCTTTTTCACCTTCTGTTGCGCAGGCCGTCGCAGGGGGCGACTCGAGCTTCAAGTCCCGTGCCACCGGCGCCTTGAGCACTAGCGAACGGAAACAAGTAGCTGCGTGGGTGAACGCAGCCGTCGAACACGTAGGCGAAGAGACTGCTACCAACGCTGCATCCAAAGCTCTCGCGCTAGCGGCTCCTCATTTGCCTCTTTCGCCTGCGGAGTCTGGTGCTGGTGAAAGTGCGAAGGCAAGATCACCCCCCGAAACGGTGAAGAAAAAGTACACGCTGAAAGTGCACAACGGCGTGGAGTCACTGCAACCGGCGCTGCTCGACTTGCAGGTGATAAAGGAGAAAAGGAATCCGTAGTTTTTCTTTCCGAGTGCATGTAATTACGGTGTATAAATGTCATCTCTCCGACTGCTGTGAAGATTCTGAGCTCACTTTTTTGGTGCTTAAATGATCAATGTATTGCACGCCCGTGCCCTTGAGTCAATTCGGCTTTTAACTTTTCCCTCGTGTGTCATTTAGGACTCAATGATGCGCCACCTCTCGAAAGACGGCGTTGCTTGCCCCACCCCTGTAGCCACTAAATTGAATAAGAAAGACGAGAGCGACGACGATGAGGACAACAATGATAGTCTACTGGGGGAATCCTTGTCTCCTCTCGGTGAATTTGCGGGAGTTTGTCAACTGCCAGTGCGGGGCAACCAGGAACACGATTTCAAGGCACCGCTGGCGACACGACTTTTGACGTGGGTAGAAGGCTCCACGCTAGGGGTTGCGAGCAAGCAATTTGAAGAAGAAGTGAGTATTAACTATAAAGAGGATGGCAGTGCAGCTGCGGTCGCACTCATGGAAGACGCCGGAAAATTCCTCGGACGAGTAAGATACATTCGCTTCTTCTTTGTGCTTTTTTTATTTCTTTTTTCATCTTGCGTCACCTCTGATCTATATCTCTACGTATATCCGCCCTTTCCAAAAGAATACATCCAATCGAATCTTCGCGAGAGCGATATCCGCCGTGAACGGATCACTCTTATCCCTGATCATTGTTTTTCTCTTCCTCTTCACCTTCCTCTCTCTGCTTCCTCCTCGTACAGATGTCTCTCAGCCTGTCCACTTTCACCCACCCCGCTGCCCAACGCCCCCACCAATGGGACCTGCGAGCCGTGCCCGGCATTCGGCAATTTCTGCCGAACATCAAGAATGCCAACCGCCGATCCTTGGTGGAAGCGGTGCTGAGTGCGTTTGAAAGGGACACGAAGGGATGTGACGCGGCGCTGCCGTGGGCGGTGAGATGTTTTTGTGGTTGACAATCAAAGCGCACACACAATTTAATTCAGCGCAAATTCAGACTAGACCAGTTGTACCCGTATAAGTTGAAAGCATGAAATTCAAGCATGGAAAACAGAAGAAGTACGGAGAGAAGGAGGCCAGCCTGTTCTTCCTTCTTGTGATTATCTCTTCACCACGAGTGGGGTTGAACTTACCAAATCTTCATTTTCATTGCTTCCTCCAGGTGATCATGGGGGACTACAACGACGCGAACATCATTTTGGACCCTGTAAAGCATAAAGTGGCGGGCGTGATCGACTTCGGAGATGCGGTACGAATGTATTTGAAGTTTGAGAAATTGGAGGATTAGTTTGTCCAACAGTTATATATATCCTTTATTTAGTACCACGTATATTTTTTTGTTTTCAAGCAAGGGGTCGTTTTCGGTTCAGCGGCCTCGTTGATCGAATGCTTCTCTTTGTTTTATGTCCACATTCTCGCCGCGTTTCCACGACTATTTCTCTTTGCTAGTGCGCCATAAATGCGCCCAATTCGTTGTTTACTTTTCTGATATAGGTGTACACCTGGCGCATCAATGAAGTCGCCATTGCGATGGCGTATGCGTTGGTCTCGCCTTTTGGGCAACGCGAGCCTTTGGTCGCTGCTTCGGCCATGCTGCGAGGGTACCGGGCTGCTTTTACGCCTGGGCTACTGGAAATAGAACTGAAGCTGGTAAGGCACAATTTAATGCAGACGAGTTTAAATTATTTTTTTTGAATTTGCACCCTCTTCCACAACCAAATTTATTCCATGCTGTGCCCGTTTTGTCTTTGAAGGATAGTATTTTTTCGGCGACGGGTGAGGAATATTTTTTCGTGCCCTGACTTCTTCCCTCTCTCTCTTTCTCTCGTTTTTTTTCTCTCTCTCTATCCTTCATCGTAGATTCACCTGCTCAGTGCTTGCCGCCTAGCGTGCTCGTACACCCTCGGTGCTTCCGCAGCTGCCAAAGACCCCACCAACCCTTACCTTCTACTCCATGCCGAACCAGCCGGCCGGGCTCTCGAGGTGCGTGTGTAGGGGCTTATTTCTTTGTATTTCATTCAAAATTACCGTGCAATTTTTATTTTGTGTTGCTACAATTATCTTCATTTACAATTTTGCCTTTTCACACCAATAATTGACGTGCTGCGGTCACCCCATTTGCTGTTCATGTGTGCGTGCGCAGATTTGGTGGTCGGAAACGGATCCAGCTGACCTCTGCGCTGCCCTTGATTTGCCTGTGGAGTAAGTTTATCTCATTATTTATTTCCGGTTTCGCGTTATGGGCCAGGCTTTAATTTTGTGTTATCGCATTTGCCTGTGTGGAAACTCGTAACTCATCAAGAAAACAGAAAACTTATTACGTATAACTGATATATCTATATAACACATCCACTTCTAGCTCCTAGCGAAAATGCGGTGGCCAACGCCAACTGGCAGCTAAAAGAGGGACCATTCATTAAAATCCCTTTTTTGGCCATTGTATATGTACATGCAAATCGAAATGTGACCCCCCCCCCCCCGGGGGGGGGGGGGGGGGGGGGGGCCCGGGGGGGGGGGGTGGGGGGGGGGGTTGGGCGT
>Ga0307982_1001920_pt1 | contig 16926 bp, 15 predicted proteins | sample OrgLakmetagen989_FD_201847 | JGI IMG/M metagenome (GOLD analysis project Ga0307982, IMG submission 201847) | Saline water microbial communities from Organic Lake, Antarctica - #989 | ecosystem: Environmental > Aquatic > Non-marine Saline and Alkaline > Saline | place: Antarctica: Organic Lake... | reverse complement strand
GTAGCTTAGTTAAACTCGCCTAGACTATTGAGTGCTAGTCGACTACTGCAGTCGTACTTTCTTATTTAAAAAGAAGCAACACTTTGACTGTGTAGCTAGCACGAGGAAATCCGACGCAGCTTGCAAGCCAGCTATAGTTCAGTGTTTTATACGTTCCATGACACCCACCCCTTCTCATTAGTGCTGCTATTCTACTGAATATTAGGGATTCCTTTCAACGTGAAGTTATTAGTGGCGTGAACTTATTCGAAGACGAATCTGGCTTTGAATGGATCGTTTCGTTAGTGCAGTTCGATTGGCCAAGTCCGTGTTGGGCAAGAAGCGTAGTACGACAGCCATTGTATCTCTCGATGAATTCGTCGCAGTCACTGAGGTAGAGCAGCTCGAATCGTCATCCTCAAGTGTTACTTTTAAAATGTACCTTTTGTCTCGTGTTTGAGCCCGAATTCTTTATATACATACATTCCGTTCACAAGCTGCGATGTGTACCGCGATTTATTTTTTCTCTTGTTTTTTTTTTTAACTTCCATCTACTCCAGGAGCTGTGCTCTGATTTGGAAGCTCTGTCTGAATCGTCGGAGCCCTCACCAAAAGCACTAGATCCCGTGCGAACTAATCTTGAGCTTGTGACCCAAGCGCTTGCGGTAAGTGAATGTGGTTGCTTCTCTCGATTCATTTGCATCATTTACATACAGTCATGTTTGAGATTCTTGTTGCATCGGTTCGATTGCTAGTGACGGCGTACGCGTTAGTGCTTGTGGTCCTTCTGGCGCCTGTCGTTGGGTTTTATTGGTGGGATATTCTTTTTAAGCACACGATTACAATTACACGTACGCACGAACGCATTGCAGGTCGAGAGCAAGGCGCCGCTTCGCCGGCGACCATGCGCCGCTCACTTCTTCGCCAGCCTCCCCCACGCGTGCGCGGTGCAGCGGCTGTGCGACCTCGGCGCGCGTGTGGATGCGTCCGCGTGGGGGGCTCGAGGCCTCGCTCTGCAGGCCGTGGCGGCCCTCTTGCGCGCGAGCGGCCCCCGCGTGGCTGTTTTGCCGCATTTACATGTGCACTTGCCCCTGTGCCACCTCCTTCGCGCCACTGCCAAGGTGAACTTCAGAATGAGGCCAGGAAACGACTGGTTTTTTTTCGGTACTTGTGCTTGTACTGCATCGTTATTTTCTTTCATTTTGATAGCTTGAAACGCGCATACTTCTCCGAACTAGTGGACCCGCTCAAGGTTGCATTTTGTTCATCTGTTTGTTTTGGCTCATTTGTCAATCTTGGCGCCTTCTCTTTTCCGTTTCGGCTTTCACCGTTGAACTTCACGACAGCACATTGACGCGCGGCTCTATGCCAACGCGGCTGACAAAGAACCCTTCACCGAAGTAGACGACATGGAGCAGGCCGCCCTCGCGTCACTTGTGCTTGAACTGTGGCAACGCCCCGACCGTGGCGGTGGGACAGGATATTTAATCGTTTCTACTTCCCAATGATACACATGTTTTGGCACATTGATTTAGACCTTCGTTGCATGCATTTACCATATGACTCGCTGCTCCATCATCGACCGTAAAACCATGATTGATCGCAGACTTTTAGTCTATCTTCTTAACTTCAATTGTTAGTAGTGACCTCTTCATCTTCTTGTATTTTTTCTTGCAGATTACTTCTTAGTCGAAGATCCTGCTTTGCGTTTTCCGCCTCAATTCGACCTCGTGTCCTCGGTGGCGCCGCTCCTGTTCCGCGCTAGCCACGACGCGAACATCGGCCATTTCGCGCAAGCCAGTTTGTTGCACGCCGCTCGATTGCACCGCAAGCGCGTCGACCTCTTCGTGGTGCACCACAGCGGCGTTTGCGGGCTCTTGGCGGGTGCTCTCACCTCTTCCTTTGAAGTACGCGCAATCACACACACACACACCAGTTCAATCGTACGAAACCATTATTTGTTTTACGATGAATGAAAAAGAATAGCGCTAAAATTACTACCAAGTTAGTCTATGTCTGTTCTGCGATGACTTATGGTAGTGATTGTGATAATTGTGCTTGTTCAAGGATTTTCTTACCCTAACAAGTGTATTCGCGTGTCTTCATGATCAGGTGTTGCCGAGAGATCTCGCACCGTTCCATATTGACGCTGCAAACAAACAGGACAGCAGCAGCAGCAGAAAAGAAGAAGTTCAAACAAGCAGCAGGGCGTCAAGCAGAAGACTCAGCAAGAGCAGTGGCACCGTTATAGGCCTTAAAGTCGCTTTTGAAGGATTCATGGTAAGCGACGTAAAGCAAACTCGCATTATCCGGAGCGAGACACTTTTAGTGCTCTTTGTGCCTTCTGGATGCGTCTTTTTTTTGCGGACTTACTTTGTTAAGATCAATTTCGAAAGCAATTGTTCATTTTTTAATCTGATTCCTACGTGCCTTTAAGTTCTCGATTCTGCATGCTTGGTTCGGCTTTATAATTCAAACACACGTAGGAGCGATGGGCTTTCTGCGACGCAATGCTGCATGCTTCGTGGACTGCTCGAGACGCGACCTCGTGGGTGACCTCTCAGAGGCCTCGCACGCGCAGTCGAGCCGGGAGCTTCGGGCGGCGCTGCAGCACTCTAGAGACGCTGGTCAACGCCAACGCACTCGGCCGAGGCTACGAAACAGCAAGCATGTGCGTAAAGAATCGTTTCAAATTGAGATGTCCACCTTGTTGTTTTCGCCCCCAGAATAAAAGCTTTTTTCTTCCGTGAATAAGACTTTTTCTCATTGCACCCGTACTTGTCCCTATCGGTCTCTTTCTTCCGCAACACCACCTTTTTAACTTGCTTCGGTGCTCTGCGTGTAGATTTATTGCTCTTCTAGAGGCCATCACCAACGGGTTTGTGTTAGCCTCCTTGCGCCGACAGCTCCTCGGGGCTTGCTTTCAAGTATCGAATCAACGTCAGTCACTTTCTAGTGCTGGCGATGAAAGTCGCGAGATACCAAGCGGGACTCGACGGCGGAGTTGTTCTTCATCTGGAGACAGTATGGAGGTTGCTGCTGAGAAAGCCGCAGATGCTGCCCAAACTTTCATAGCCTGGGGCCTTTCTGAACACCATGGGAGTAGTGACAGCAACAGTAGTAGACACGAGGGCTGGAGAGACGTCATTCAGGAGCCTTACGAAGATTCATCTAGACCGCCTTCACGCCTGCTAGCGACTGCAGCTGCTCACGCACTCGTCTCTGGAGACGGTGGTGCTGAGCTTTGTGCCGTGCTCGTTCAACGCTTGACGAGAGGCAAAACAATTTACAACACATCTCGTGAAGCCAACGAACAAGCTAGCAAGAAGACTGAAGGAACAGCACAGCAGCAGGACGCGCAGAAAAACACTTCTTCAGCCTCCTTGTCCGCAGGGGAGTTGCTGCTGCAGCTGTTGCGATTGTGCGCAGGCGGGCCGGAGCTCTTAGACTTGTGCCTCGGCCACAGCTGGGAGCGTCGCATAGCTGCACTCAAGACTGCCAAGAGCGAAGTGGGCAGCGGGAGTAGCGACGGAGTAGGCATTAATGAAGGCAACACCGAAGATCTCAATGTAAACAACAACAACGACAGCAACCTCGACCACGGTACCACCTGTGTTGATCATAACGGTGATTCGAGCCTCGATGCCAGCCTTAAAAGTAGAAGTAGGAGTTCTGTACCTATTGAAGACGCCCCAGGGTGGTTTGCAGCGGCTTTTCCAGGCTCCGCCATAGCGCGCTGGACTTGTGTTGAATTAGGCCCTGACAGCCCGGTAAAGCCCAACTCGGGGGCAGCGGTGGGTGCTCCTGACGGTGCATATGGCGAAAGCGTGGAGAAGTACCTGGAAGTGGCAGAAGAAGAGCAAGTGCGCCGAATGCTCAACGAGCGACAACAACAAGGCCACAAAATACCGCGTCGCCGTCGCCGCTGCTACTACTGCACCTCTAGTTCCTGTGAGAACGAAAGCGAAAGTTCCAGTGAATGTAGTCGCAGTGACCCAGTGGCAAACTCTTCAGGACTGGTAAAAGGAGTGGCAGCTCGAGTGCGCGATGTGTTATCAATGCAACGAGAGGAGGGCATTGATGACTCCAGAAGTGCACCAGTTCCACTCGAAGAAGCCCTTGCAGTGACAGGGCTCGTTGCAGAGTTAGCAAAGGCAGCAGCGGCAGCGGCAGCAGTGGCGGCAGTTTCCTCAGCAGATGCAGAACTGACCGAGGGAAGCAAAGGGAGCTCTCGTAGTTCAAAAAACAGCAACAGCCCTGGTGCAAGAAACTCGGCTGCTGAGGTGCACCTTGGTAGCAGCTGCTGTTGTGACAATCTCGAAGCACGAGGTGCTCGAGCTTTGCATGCCGCCGTGTTTGGACATTTTGCACCAACTTCTTTGAGTGCTGCTGCTCCTGTACCATCCCTCGATGAAAACACCGACGAAGAAGACGCCAATCACAAGAACGATCATGACGAGAGCGTGTGTGCAGCGCTCGCTGCTTGCTGGCACCAAGTGTCAAAAGCTGTGCGTGGCATATTTGACTCGAGGCGGAAGCTTGTAGATTTGCGCTCTCGTCTCGGCATCTTGAAGCCGAAAAAGGCGAGCGCTACAAGCAGCCATGAATCCACTGCATCAGTCAAAAATGTGCTCAACAGCTCTTCCAAGAACGGCAATGATGCCTTCGAGTTGCCAGATGGGCCAGAAGGGCGAGCGCTCACCCTCTATGTGATTCTGGACGAGTGCCTGAAGGAGATTTTTGGCGTTTTGAGCGCGGGGGTCTTACTGCAGGCTCAATTCAAGCCATCAACAGTGCTAACTGAGAGCTCAGCGCCACTCAGACGAAGTGATGCGCCTTCATCCAACACTGCCAACACTACTGCGTCTCCCGTGGGTGGCGGTGGCTTGAATGGCCCTGTTGCTCCCAGTGGTGGTGGTGCTGATGCATCATTTGCCGGCGATGATGGCGATGAAGAAGAGGAAGCTAACGGCTTTGGTAGTTTTGATCCCAACGAACTGGAGAACCTTTTCGCTAGGTTCATGCCAGAGGACCCGTTCTTCTTTGATGCTCCGTCTTTGGGCAATGGTGGCGTGTTCGGCGAATCCGCTGTGGGAAGTTATGAAGGCATCGCGATAAGCGCAACTTCCGCGGAAGTCCCATCTGGAGAAGGCCACGACCCATTTGGGTTCGGGAATTTATGATTTTAACTGCCCTAGTGGCATCTGCCTTGTGTTTTCGCGTGCGCGTTTGTGGTATTAGAAGCCACCTCCCACATTGGTTTGCTTCCTATATCCTTTATAGTGGCTGATAGCTGGTAGAGACGTCGCATTATTCGCAATAAATGCCATAAATCATAAATAAAATAAGGGTAAGTATGAAATTTTATCAACCTTCCTGAAAACCTATAACAAAAGAGACCAAATCGGGGTCCTCGGCATCGGCCACATGGCCACGTCCATTAGGTAGCAAGTAGCACTGACAAAACTCAGTGTCGTTTTATTTTTTATTGTTGGCTTCTCTCATGTATTTCGTTTCTTGATCTTCGTTTATCGCGGTCCAGCTCTCTCGTCTGGTCTTTTAGCGAACTCCAGGCCGGGCGCCCATGCGCGTGGGGTCCATCGAGGGGTACTTGGGGCCTTCCACGCGGCCTCGCTTCGCCGGCGGGGGGCCTGGCGGCGGGCCTGGTGGTGGTCCCGGGGGAGGTCCCGGCGGGAGGGCAGCAGCGCCAGAGGGAGGAGGCCCGCGAGGCGGTGGCGGACCAGGCGGAGGGCCAGGGGGTGCGGCGGCGCCGTAGGGAGCCGGGTATGCCGCTCCTGGTGCTCCCGGTGGAGCTTGTGGCGGGTAATACGGAGCCCCCGGCTGAGAGGGGGGAGGAGGAGCCATGGCCATGGTAGCCTGCAGCTGCTGCGCCAGCGCCGGCGCCAGGGCGGGCATCGGCTGGTGGGAGGAATAGCCGGGCGGGGGCGGGAGGGCTTTGGGGGCACCGCTGACGTCACTGCTGCTGCTGCTTCCTGATTGGCTCCTGGGGGCCTGAGGTTTCGCCCAATCGAGGTCCAGCTTGAGGCCCTTGATCTGCAACCAGAAAGGGAAGAAGGTCGAGTTGGAAAGAAGAAGGCAATGAAGAAAGCGCGCAGAAACGACAGAAACCAGAGTATGAAGAAGACAGACGAGGAGGGGGTTCCAAAAATTCAAGAAAACAGAGTATGAAAGAGTGAAAATCCAATCTTGGGTCAGATCAAAGGTCAAATAGTCAACCAGAAAAAAACAGGTTCGCTCAACACTTCCCCACAAAATGCACCATGAGGCCTACATATATACTCCACCACTTTTCTTCGCACCACGAGGTTCCGGTGGAGCTTGCTGGCCGCCAGTTCAGCGCCATCCCGGCTGGTGTAGTCCACGAACGCGCACTTCTTGTCCGGCAGCAGCTTCACGCTCCGCACTTCCCCGTAGGCATAGAACGCGTCTCGGAGGTCTGCCTCGCCCATGATCTGTACAGAGGAGAAGAAACAAGAGAGGAAGTGGCAAGGAGTAAGCACAAACAATCAAAGAAAAAGACAGCGAAGGTGGTTTACTGAGTGAGTACACAAGAACAACGGATAAAGACCTAGCTCAATTACAATTTTCAACTCAAGGATTGAGGTACTTCAAGCTTCAAGAAAGAAATGTAGTACACGACAATACGAAAGAAAAACAAATGTGAGAGCTCTCGAATATATTATTTTCTAGAACGATGTTTTTACCGTGCCGTCGACGCCCCCCACCCACAAACTGGTGATGGCTTGGTCGCTGGGGGGCGTCAAGTCGGGGGACGCTTCCTGGGCCCGCCGCAAGTACCGCTTGCTCAGGTCGTCGTCGCCGCTCGCGCGCTTCCGCATGGCCTCTTCCTTGTTGCCCTTGCCCGCGTCCTGGATGGCCTCCTTGGTTTCGGGGTCCAGGGAACGCATCACCGCGGTGGCGCCCTCCTTGCAAGTTCAAAAAAAAGAAGGAGGAAGAAGGTGGGGGATATGGTGAGAAACGGAAAGAAGAGGTAGGAAGGATAGCTGCCACCGTCCTGCGAAAGTATGGACGTAAAGTGTGCTTGTGCAAAAATCAGAAGGAAGCAAGGGCAAGTAAGAAGCAAACTTGTAGAAAGTAGGCAAACTCCAAAGGATAAAATGAGTAACTAAGAACAACCTTCTTGAGGCGGTCGATGAGCGCGGTGCGGAGCTCTTTGTGGGTGGCAGCGAGCTCGGGGAACTCGAACATGCCGTTACAGGGGCGGAACGGGCACTTGTGCTGCACCACTCGGGTGCAGGAGCCCGCCACCCAAAACGAGCAGAGCTTCGGGAGGTTGCGCCACGCCGTGGTCTGATGGTAGTGGTGGTGAGGCAATTGGGGAGTGCGGGAGGGCACAGGGGGAGAAGAGAAAAAGGCAAAGAGAGAGAGAGAGGAAGAGAGAAATAGGGAAGGGAGAGAGTTGAGGAGATGAAGAGAAAATCAAGGTCAGCAAGGACGAGGGAGTGAGTACAGACATGAAGACACATGGCTAATTTCAAAGCAGCGTGCCCCATTTTGTGCACGAGCTACTTCGATGTCTATGAAAATCGCTTGTTTTCGTGGAGGCCCGCAAGGTATACGTAAGTAGCAGCAAAAGAATACATGCGCGTATGCCTGCGATACCAATCTCATAGCAACAGCGCATAGCAACAACACACCTGCTTGTGCTCCTGCGCTTGGATGGACCTCGCCAGTTGCAAGAGCTGCCGGGACGGCTCGAGGTTCTGCACCGCACCGCCTCCGCCGCCCGGGGCCGAGGCAGCGAGCGCGTCCTTTTGCTGCCAGTAATACGCGGTGTTGGGGTCGGAAGTAGGGAGAGCCAACGTGTCGCCTGGGCCCGCGCCGCCTGTGGAGTTTTACACGCAAGCGTGTAAGCACGTACAGACACCCGATTTGTAGTGTTGTTGTGAAGGCTTCGAAAGCAAAACAGCCAGGGGTGGCAAACGCGCTCAGCAGGGTCGCACAAAGACAAGAGCAATCTGCATGGAGCAGGATATGAGCGCTCAAGTGCATGCAGATGCACGCATATGGATGCACATAGGCATGCGTTACATCAAGCGCAGTGGTGCACAAGGTGAGAAACCCAGCCATCCAGATTCAACCCCGTCAATCCCATCGCAAAACCAGACACGAACCTGCGAGAAGGGCATCACGTACGCCCACGGGCACGCCATACGTCATGTCCACTAGGCACGCTTGGCAAATGTTCTTGTCCTTGGCCACGGACGCATCGACCATGCATTCTTTCCACCGCCCGCCGGGCCCCGCTCGCCACCGAAACGACTGAAACGGCCTCCCCGTCAAGTGGCACAGCTTGTTGCCTGGCGGGCTCTTGACCATGCGCACGTAGGGGTTCGGCCCCAAGCACGTCTCACATACAAAGGGAAAATCAATGCCAACTTCCATGCCTGATGTGAGCACAGCGCCGTAGTAGAGTAGAGTGGAGCAATTGCAAACATCAGATTGATGTGCCAATCAGTTTAAAAACTATCGATATGCTATGTGAAGGCCAAAGAGAGTGCACAACACGCGGGGCGATACGATAGTCATACACACACTTACCGTTCGGCGCATTACTCCGCTTCACAGCCGAACCAGGGGCCCTGATAGGAGAGCGCAACCCAAACACATAGGGTGGAACAGAGATACGTTAATGCATGCCGGGCACAAGTTCACCGAAGCTTAGAAAGTCACATGAGGAAAATTCGCATACCAGCCGCCTGGCATATCGCCCACGCCTGGCCTATAGCCACCATCTCCACCAAAAGAACTCATCCGCCGTGCTTAAGTTTGGCTAGCGGGGTGTAGAGCAGCTGAGTAGAAGGCAGCACAGGCAGCCTCTACTTCGCTTCACTTCGCAACCAAAACGATGGGACAACTTTTGGTGAAGCGAGTTCCAGTCTCTGTAAACCTACGGACAAGCATTTGTTTTGAGAGAGTCGTCTGAACCACAGGGGACACCATTCCTGAACGAGATCCCATATCGTTGGGGTAGTATGTAGAGTTTGTCGGCTGACGAAGTGCTTTTTAAAAAAATGCACTACAGATAGTATGGCATAAAAAGAAAAAAGAAAACACAAACACTCAGTAATTCCGAGAGAAAACTGCCCTGCTAGCTAGCTTTATCCCGGATTAATTAGGGGCAGCGGTTAATAATCGATCGCCTGTTTTGCTTTGGGTCATAATTGTAAAAACGAGGGTAAGGCGACGCTTTGGCGGTACAGGGGCCACCTTGCTGTGCCACAGCGCCCCTCAGTGAAATGCGGTTCACGAATGCCGCGTTAGTAGCTGTAACTGTTGAAGAAATCCGTTGGCGCCAAAATGCCGAGAACCATGTAGTGTTCCAGGTGGACTCGACGTCTTGATGACTGTGGCGCATACTGAACATGCCAGCAGTTTTGACGAACTTGAAGACCATGGCAAGGAATTTCGAAGCTCCCGGTCCAAGGGCCCCATTCGTGGTCATGGCGAAAGGGATGAAGAGAGCGGCGTGAGCCTTAACTATGGACTGAATGCAAGGGTCTCGTTTCTTTCTGTTTTCCGCTGCTTTGAGGCCCACCAAGGTGCGACCTTGGGAATCAGCTACGCGACTATTCAAGTTGGATTGACTAGAGAGGCAGGTAACTGTAGCATCAATGAGGACCGTGTAATTTTTGTTGTCTACCCTTATGATATCAGTGCGCCAGCTGAGGCCATCCTCGGGGTTTACTTAAGTACTTACTACATACTGTACAAGTACTAGTAGGTTAGTTCTTGTCTTCTTGTTGTGTGTGAAAGAAAAGTCGCTCCTTCTTTAATTTTTGTCTCCTCCTCCTTTCTCGTCTGTTTGACGTGTTCACGGATTAGCAGTTCACGCGGTTCACGCGTTCGTGTTCATATATCTACATTAGCCAGCCGCCATACTATCCGTCATCGACATTGAATGACAAATTGTACTGTTGGAACGTGTTGCACTTAACTCACTCACCTGCGCAACTCATCCGTATAGATTAGTCCAATTTTTGAAATAATGCGTTATACCGTGGTAGCGCTCTGGCTAGCAACTAACTTCGCAGTAGTGTCGACATTAGTTAGCCCACTTCAGCCTCTTCTGAGCTCGAGAACGTTGCTTCGGTCCGTGTGTGTGAACTGTAAATTGCTATTTACACCCATCAAATTTAATTGCTGTATCATTTTGGGCTGTCAGGCTGTCAAAACCATCGGCGTTCGTGTGCAGAAGAAGGTTTGGTTGTTCCTTGACTCATGCTAGACCTATCGTTTCACGACGCGATAACTTAGTTTCACTTAGAAGTCTAAAAGCAGTCGAAAGCTACGAATTAGGTGGGCATAGATATTCGAATACGACTCGAAGTACGAGACCGGCTCGACCGCCTGTTTACACGAAGACTTCCCCCGGTTCAGCCTCCTCAGCGGTTCGTTCGGGAACTCAGCAGTCAAGGCCACCGGTGCGAATGCGTCCTCTGGCTAGTTCAGACGTTTCGGTGACGTACGCGCGAAGCGGTGGAGCTGGTGGCCAGAATGTAAACAAGGTAGAAACCAAGGCGGAGGTGCGCCTCCCTCTTTACCAGGCCGCTTGGATTCCCTTCGCAGTGCGAGCGCAGCTTGAGCGCCGGGAGGCTTCGCGCATCAACAAGGAAGGCGTCCTCATAGTGACCTCCAGCAAGCACCGCACGCAGTTGCGGAACCGCGACGACGCCATGGCTAAATTGCAGTCAATCTTGGGCGGAGCTCTTGCTGCTGCGCAGCCGCCTAAACCACCAAACGCACAGCTCGTGAAGAAGATCAAAGCACGAGCGCGTGCTAGTGACCAAAAGCGCTTAACCGAAAAGAAAAAAGCGAGTGCTGTGAAGAGCAACCGCCGCAGGCCGAGCATGGATGTGGATTGATTTCATGACAAAGGGACGATTTTTATCAAAAGCATCTTCTGCACTTCATCCCTTTTTGAGTATGCCATGGAGAGGAAAACTACATTTTGATATCTATTATGGAGTTTGGAGTTACATTATATAAACTAACATGCCCACGCATATTTTATACTTGATACGGAGTTAGAAAACGGTTTAACTGCAATCCACTGAGTATTAATTAGCCACAGCTCCTCTGTGGTCTGTGTTCTATCTCCATTTACGAGCCCCGCATAGGTTTGCCTGTTATCTGGAAGCACTCGCCTCAATATTTCTGGGTTTGTATTTATAATTAATATTCATGTCCTGTATGAAACATTCGCGATATTTGAAAGTGGGCGTAGGTACTTCAGCTACAAACTACCCATAGGGAATCTTAAGGTAAGTCGCTTGTTTATTTTTCTCTGACCATTGAGAAGGCTAGAGGCCTTCTAGTAATAGCCGCGTCCGCATCAAATTCTGCTTTTCTAAACGACGCAAATCATGCCGTTTATCTTAACACAGACCTTTAATTGTGATATATTTGGCAAGAAATATTACTCACCATTAATCTATCGGACTTGCCTCGTTTGTTCTTATACTGTTACCACGATCACGAGTTTTCTCATAGACGTTTTCTTGATTGTTGACAATTCAATCACGGTTACACATGTTTTGATTGATCCTAGCAATAACACTTATTAGTTTTCTTTTTGCCTCTGTCTTTCTTGAAGCACATTTTGGGCATCTAGATGACTAACTATACCTATGATAAATTTGAATGATGTTTTTGGTAGTTTTTTTTTAAATAGTAGCTGCTGCGTGCATTCAAGCTAAAAAATCTTGAATAGCAGGCAAATGCTGGCATATTATTTTTTTCTATGAATAAGAAAAGAAATAAAAGTTCCTTGAGCTCCGGAATAATTACAAAGGAGCAATATCAGCTTGTGATTTTTTTTGTGCTCTGAATGATCTTTCATGGCAACCGAAGAAGTAAAATCTTCGAGACCGTTCTTCAAAACGAACATTACGTAAGTAAGTTATGCCTACTAATCTACTACAGATCTGTAATGCACATGTAATCATTGACATAACAAATTACGTGCTAGCGGCGAAATGGCCATGACAAGTCCTCGGCAAGTAGTTAGCGTTCAATCCAAGTGGAAGCGCGCGGTACGGAAGGTTTCAAACGCACGATTGATAATACTTCATAGTTCAAAATTCAAGGAAGCTACTGCAAGGGGAGTAGCTATAGACGATCAGGCGACTTCGCAACAAACCGAAGTGGGCTGCTCCAAGGACTCTCCAACAGAGCCTACGCATCTTCAGCAGCCATCGCCTGGAGCAGAAAGATGGAAAAAGGCAGCAAAAGTTATCTCTGTAACTCGCTTATTTGCACCCACGAGTGCAGACGAAAACTTGTTCGAAAGCGAGCGACATATTCTCGCGGTTGATGAAGAAAGATCTTTACGTGATCTATTTGAAGCCTTTGATCAAGCAAAGCTTCAATGCATTAGTATCGGGAATCTTAGAGTAATTTTTCAAACGTTTTTGGACCGCCAGCTCTCCCAAAATGAGTTTACGTATCTTCTAACAGGTGTTAGAGTTGAGTTCAACCAAACCATTACTTATGAAAGTTACAAAGCAACTATGACCTCAGCCATTGATGCATTTTTCAATAAGAAATCGAACGATTCTGATGCATTATGGGTCAATATTGGCTCTTCAATAGCGAGAATGGTTGTGAATCGGAAGATTGGACTGCAAAGCCCAGGTGGTAATGCTCTCGCTGGAAGTGTTGGGTCGAATGAATTTTCTGCGTATTCAATTTTTACTTCTGACGAGAATGACACAAAAAAAAGGAAACAACATGCAGCGATGGTTGACCACTTCAAAATGCGAAGGAGGTCAAGTATTCTAAGCATATCTGCGCACAGCAGCATTGAACGAGCAGATGTAGATGCAGACGCAGAAGATGGTGCCACTGATAACAACAATGGCAATTCAGTAGATTCAAATTTAGATACGGCTGCTGGTGGGTGGTCCGGTCCGTGGCAACCAGACTTCTGGCTGAAAAAAAGTTTCGACTTCGTGATAATGGCAATCGTACTTTTCCAGGCATTGTACATCCCATTTGTCGCTTCATTTCAGCCTCCTTTGTCGATGATTTGGGTAGTCATAGATTTTTTTTTCGATTCTATTTTCTTGTTAGACGTATGCATTACCTTCAATATTATGGTCAAGCTATCGCCCACGCAGCCGTGGATTAAAGATCGATGGATTATTGCCCGAAAATACATTAAGGGATGGTTTGTTATCGACGTAGTGGCCTCCATCCCCTTTGACCTCATCATTGTCGGAGCTTTCGGATCGGAGGAGGCAACAAGTAACACATCTGGTACCGCTATACTCGGCCTATTTAAAGCCATGCGTCTTCCTCGCTTGTTACGTCTACTAAAAATACTCCGTGTGTTACGTTTCTCCAAGTTCATGCAACTTCATCCAGAACTCTTGTGGTGGTTGCAGTACTCGAAACATGCAAATTATTTTCGAGTTATAAAGATGATCTTGATTATTAGCGTGGTTTTGCATTACCTTGCCTGCATGCTTTATGCAACCGCGTCAAATGAAAATTGGATGGGAATGGAATATTGTGACTGGCAGAGGACCCGTCGTGACTACGTTACTACTGCATGCTCTGATGCGTCTTATACGTCCCGCTATATTGCTGCATATTACTATGCGATGGTTCTGAACCAAGGAGAAGATATCGGAGCAGGAACGCCAAACGAGAAGATTTATGCGACATTTTCTGTCCTTGGTGGCTCGATTCTGCTTGCAATAGTCTTCGGCCATATTGGAATTCTTATATCAAATCTAAGCGCTTCGTCGACAGCTTATCATGGTAAAATGGAGAAACTGTTCAACATTATGCAGCACCTCGAGCTTCCAAGCCCATTGCGGATGCGTATTGTAAGTTACTACGAATTGATTTGGTCTCGATACCGCTCATTAAATGGTCAAATTCGTATGTTCGTCCCTGAGTTGAATTCATCATTGCGCACAGAAGTGTACGTTTACTTGCGAACAAACCTCATCCTTAGTGTCCCATTATTTCGCAACTGTAGTCCAGACGTTGTTAAAGAGCTTGTGATGCGTCTTAGAGAGCAAGTTTATCTGCAAGGAGATTATATTGTTCATAAAGGGAATGTTGCTTCTGAAATGTACTGTGTATCCCATGGCTTCTGCGAGATAACCACGTTTATTTGCGAGGAGGACGGAAATTCGGAGGGCAGTAGATATGATACAAATCCTCCGGGAAATGGCCATCAAATTGATGGTACACCTGAGGTCTCGACACAAAAAAGTAGCACGGCGAGAAGACGTGGTCTAGTACGTACAAACTCAAGTTTGAGTGACGTTTTGGCAAAGAAAGATGCGAAGCAGACTAAAGAAGTTGAGCAGGTCCTCAAAGTTCTTTTGGAAGGCGATTACTTTGCGGATATAGCATTGGTCATGGAATGTAAGTCCAACTGCAACATGAGATCGGCAACATTTGTTGAATTCTGCGTTCTTAGCAGAGAAGACTTTGTCGATGTTCTTTCTCAAGAAGCTTACACCGAGGACAGGAAATTCATTGAAGAAATCATTTTGTCGAAGTATCGAGAGGGTCATCACGATGATTGGACTTTCCATACATCCCTCACGAAGCAAAAAGTCTGTGTATTTGAACAACCTCGCAACCCATTAAACCAAATCCAAAACCAAATCAAACGAATCGAGCTGCTAACACAAGCCTTGATAGCGCAGCTCGACAACTCCGCTAGAGGAGAAGACAAAAAAGAATTCGCCTGTCCGAAGTCCAGTCCATTCTTGGCTGAGCAAGCGAGCGCTAGTAATTATCGTGTTGGCAGCAGCAGCAGTAGCCAGACAAACAGCAGCAACAGCAGCGACATTAGCGACAGCCGTGGCCAAAGCAGCAGCAGCAGCAACTCAATGCCGCGCCTGAGTGAGAACACTCCAACCAAAAACAGCATCAATGGAGGTTTAATTTCAAGTTCTTCTGGTAGAAGAGAGATGTTGCGCTACATTGCACCTATGAGTGAAGACCAGGATTCTTCCGACGAAGACACTGATAGTGATGAGGAGGAGGAGGTGAAATAGGTGGAGGGTTATTGAGAGGAATCTCTTAAGCTTCCCGAATGAATTACTATCATTCTAATTGAAGAGAATGCCTCACTATACCACACTGCAATACCTACGACCATCTTACTGGCCAGTGCCCTGTCGTCTGACGCGAGTCCGCAATTCGCGTATTGGGTATTGCTTATGTGCCTAGGTCAAAGTCCAAGGGCGCCCCGTGTTCCGTGTGGTATACTCAACTCAATTTCTCTTTTTTTTTTCTTTTGCTTTTATGCTAAATTGGTATCCCCTTATCTCTGAAGGTCGGAATTTTCTACTTAATTACACCTGAGTGAATTTGTGAATGACTTATGAATAACTAAGAGTATTGGCTTTTCCAGGGTCGGTGTTAGAGTTAGACTTGGAGTCGGGTCTGGCCGACGCAGCGAGGCGTTATTAGACACATCAAAGCCCACTGCGCAAGGCAATTTGCTACGCAGAGCACATATGCGCACAGTTTCATTTTTGCTTTTCCCTCTGAACCGCCAATTCTCAGCCCCAAATTGCTTTGCTTAAACTATGACTCGCTGCTGCTGAGCTTGGCAATGAGAGTGTTTTGCTCCGCTTCAATTTGCTGGAGGCTTTGGTAGTACCGGTTGGCGCGCTCAAGCTCTGCTCGCTTCTCAGCCAAGGACGCCGCAAGTGCACTCTGCTTGTTCTTCCGGTTCTCAGCTTCAGACTCCACCATATTCCGTTGCCCAATTGCCTACAGAGCGAACAAGCAACAGGCGGCAAACAGAGCGTGAACAATGGAAAGGCTCTGAATGCTTCCTTGAAACATCCTTATCAAGTTTTCACTACACAGTTTATTTTTCTTGGAAAAGATGCTATTTCCTGGTGCTTGATCCACGAGTGGTAGGTGCTTCATTATTTGCTTACCTTGAGCTTTGCATGCTCAATACGCTTTGCCTGAGCGTCTAGCACCTCTACCAGCACGTGCACGGTCCCACTGAAGCTCTCAATTTCTGAATAACACAAAACAGAAGGAACACCATGCAGATTGCCGTGTCGTCAAGATTTGAATAGGAAAAGCGCCCTTAGGTCAGCATTAATTAGCAAACTTTTTGTTCACTGAGGTATGCGGGTATGCGCATTTGACTAGCTAGAATATACAAATTGTTTCCTACTCAATGGCATGCGCATATCAAACGGATGGTTGAGTGCAGCAAGAAGTAATTCGCAGCTAAAACTGACATAAATTCACTCTAGAAGAGCGAATGCTCTTACTTTCTACGAAGGCTGTGCATTGCTCGGCCAACTCCTCTGTGTGCTTGAATTTCTCAGGATCAAGCACGCGGATGCGCGACTCGTCATCGAAGAAAATGGGCACTTCTTCCTCCATTCTGAGCCTAACTTAGCGATTAGGCTATGACGAATGTTGATACCAAAATTGGCTCTTGTAGAAGGGGCTGCGCTTCGGCTGCGCAGTAAACAGTAAACCGTACCTCGAATGCTATGAAGCTACAGTAGTACTAACACTGTACGCAGCAGTGCACCTCACGAAAGAGGCAGTTAAAATTCTACAGGGGGCATATCTCTACTACTGTATTTGTTGCGTCGTTCGTCGTTGCTCGTTTTTTTGGACTACCACACTAACACTAACATCATCAGTTGATGGCGTGTTGGGAGTTGGCGTAGTGTGAGGTGTGGCGTGGTGTAGTGTAGGTGTTGGGTGTGTGCTTTGGTCGAATTGTGCCACTGTCTAGTCTAGTCTAGTTAATACTCTCCCAATAACAAAGAAAAACAAGCGCACAGTAGTCACAGAGGCACCAACAAAAGTACATGCGCTGCTTTTGCGCTAGCAAATTTGCTCCAGAAGGCCAATTCAGGCTCCAACTGGCCACTGCACTGAAATTTATCC
>Ga0307982_1001916_pt1 | contig 16938 bp, 3 predicted proteins | sample OrgLakmetagen989_FD_201847 | JGI IMG/M metagenome (GOLD analysis project Ga0307982, IMG submission 201847) | Saline water microbial communities from Organic Lake, Antarctica - #989 | ecosystem: Environmental > Aquatic > Non-marine Saline and Alkaline > Saline | place: Antarctica: Organic Lake... | reverse complement strand
AACTACTACCTGGGCTCGGCCATAGAGCTGGACTTCCGGTCCACCGAAACGCGCGACGTCGACGGCGTGCCCACGGGGCCCGCATTGCCCACCCAAGCGGACTTCCGCGCAGACTTGTCCGAGCTGTGCATGCGGCAAACCACGAACAGGGACGATCGCAGCGACGGCACAGGCAGCAACTCTGCGGCCGACGACCACGACGGCGTGCGGCTGGACTTTTTGGTGCAAGAAATTGACGTGACGGGCACGACGACGTGGGTCAGCAACGTGACCTTGGAAATGAAGCAGAGCACCACCAACGACCCGGACCCGTACCAGCGGTGCGTGCCGCTCCACGCGCTGCGCTTCGAGACCAAGTTCGGCAACAACCACAACGTCTCGGACTTTGCGCAGAACTCGATCCCGTGGGAAATGCGGATTGCGGCAGAGTTTGACGCAGAAATTTCCCTGTTGGCGTTTCCCGGCGACGACAACGTGACGCTGCGCAGCGAACGGCAAGACTTGACCTGGAACTACGGCGAGCGGCTGGTGTCGCAATTCACCGAAGGCAGCATCGTGGGGGACCCACGATCTGCCCGAGACTGGGAGTACGAGTCCACCTACCGGGTGGTCGACGAGTACGCGCTGGCCACAGTGTACGACCCGCGCTACGGGGGAAAAACCGTGAATGCGTCGGAGTCGCACGTGACCCGCATGTGCGACGAGGCGTGCGAAGCGCAAGGCGGCAAGTTCCAGAGCTGGCAGCCGCACGTGGTGGTGGAGTGGAACATCACAGAAACCGGCCGAAAGCGCACTCCGGGCGATTACGGCGGGAACCCCAACTCCCGGTGGAAGCAGGTGCGCCGGTCCACTTTCCAAAAGGAGCTGCATGTCAAGGACGAGCGGCGCTACTTCGCTGTCACCTACGACCGCACCCCTCCCCCGGTGGCCATCCTGAAAGACTCGGTGCGCTTCCAGTACGCGTACAACGAAACCAAGTGCGGGAACCGCAAGGTCGCCGGTGGGACGCTCAATGGCGGTTTGCCGGCCCCGGATTTCATCTCGTACTTCGACCTGGCGATAAACCCAGAGCCCGAGTGCCTGTCGACCTCGACCGAGGACACCTTGACCATGCAGTTCGAAGCGCAAGAAGAAGGGCACTACTACTTCTACGCGCACCCTGCCTACGACCGCCAGGGACTCGAGTTCAACTTTTCGGGCTTCGTGGGGCTCCCCTGGCCGTACTCGGTGAAAGACACGCAGTTTTACGTGGACCTGTACCTCTGCGGCCCGTTTTCGTCGTACGCGAAGTGCGACACCACCGGCAGCTTTCCGCGCGTGGAGAACGTGACGGTGCCGATGGACGCCGAAGCGTTCATGTTCGGCTACGACTTTTCGTTCTCCAAGTTTGCCATTTACACTTACGCGGAAGACGACGGGTACATTTCCGAAAACGAAGGCTGGGGCTACAACGAAGCGCCGTACTTCGACGAGTGGCGCGCGTACTACGGCAACCTTTCCTACCCCCTCGTGGCGCCCGCGCTGGTGAAGAAGCTCGAGGTGCTCCCCATCACCTACCGCAGCAACTACTACAACGAAACCGAGTGGTCCGCGTCGCGCTACGAAGTGGTGTCCACGCAAGACTCGCGGCTGGACCAAGTGATCGAGCTGGTGCCCGAAGGCGGCGACGACGAAGCCAACCGCCGGTATCCCGCTGGGATGGGCTGGACCACGGAGTTTGGGAAGCGCTGCAAGGTGTTTTTCAAGCTGCGCCGGTTGGCCAACGAGTTCGACTACATCAGCCACCGCAACAAGTATTACACTGCGCTCTACGACGAAGGCTTCGTCCCTTCTGAAGGGACGGACGACGACTTGAGGCGCTCGGACGTGGAAAACTACTTGCCGAACACTGATTCGTGGGGCAAGTACAATTATCGGAAAAACCCCAAGGAAAACTACGAGTACAACATCACGCGCGGCCCGTTGATTGAAACGGTGTTCATGCCGGACTCGAGCGACTACTCGGAGGCGCTCGCCAGCAAGGACCCCGCCGGTGGCCCCCCCGCGGCCATCATCTTGAACCGGAACTTGACCAGCCACTACTCGGAGGACTACTTTTACATGGTGGGGCAGCACGACTCGAAGAAGGACGGCGACCAAATCGTGCTGGCCAAGCTGCGGCTCATGTACTCCAACGACCCGCTCTTCCAGTACGTGCCGGTGGACGCCTACACCTTCGTGCCTATTGTGAACAAGCACCAGACCTCGGTCTTGGCCGACGCCTCGACGATCATGGACGCGCGCGGCTACACCCCCAACGTTCGCTTGCCTACGGTGAACGTCACCGCCAAGAACAGCGTCGACTACACTACCGACGCAGGTGGGCTGTGCACCTTGCTGGTGTCGCTCACAGAGAAGCCCTCGGGGATGGTGAAGCTGGCGGTGTCGGTCCCCGACAAAGTGCAAGCGCAGCTGTACCAAGGCAAGAACCCGCTCCTGGTGTTCTCGCCCACCAACTACCAGAACCTGGAAGTGACGGTGGAGGGCCTCAACGACAACGACAACACCAACGGCGACGTGCCCTTTGACGTGGCGTTTTCCATGGTGTCCGCCGACGACCCTCGCTTCAAGAACCGCTACGAGGCCTTCAACTTCGCGGTGACCCTGACCAACCTGGCCACGACCTCCGACACCCGCCTCGCCGTGGGCCTCAACCACTCCCTGTGCCACACCAGCGAAAACGGCAACGAGTGCGTGATTTCGTTGGCGGTCTGCAGCCACGACTCCTCCATGGCCGACGCGTCCTTGTCCTCGGCGCAGTGCGTGGCGCCGTTTGCTGGCCACCCGATCTTCACCAACGGCATCTCTAAAGTGGTGGTGGAGCTCGAGGTCACCAACCGTTTCGAGTCGGAAATCACTGCGGTAACCAGCAACGGCCGCTTCGACGCGTCCAATTCGCGCGTGCAGTGCGAGCGCGGGCGCAAGTTCAACAGCTCTTCGGCGGCTGACGCCTGCAAGGCCTTCGTGACCTTCGAGCCCTTCGACGCGATGACGAGCAGCGGGAACAGCGACCAGGGCCCGTACTTCGCGCAGGTTACGCTCACGGGCGTGGACGATTTCGTGCTCGACGGGCCGCAGGCCAACTACCTCAAGGTGACGTCAGCACGGGTGGTGCGGGGCGCCATGAAGAACGTGGACAACTTGGAGGCGGACGCGGACGGCGCCGTCGATGTGGTGCTGTACAAAACGAGCCACGAAGTGGTCAACGACGACGACGACTACAGCCGCATTCGCATGGACCCGGCCTACTACGGCACGGGCAACACCGGAGACTCCCCCTTCTTTGCGAAGCGCTACCTGGAAGTGACCCCGAGCCGCTGCGAGACGTCAGAAGCCTCGGAAGTGGGGCCGTGCCCCGTGGAAGTCACCGTGAACTTCGACGCCCTCAACCGCAGCGTGACCTCGCCGCAAGACTTAGTGGAGTGCGCGCGGGTGACCCTGACCTTGGGCTGGTACTTCGACAACACCACCTCCGTGGGGGACGCGCTGGAGCAGATGCAGGTGGCCAAGCTGGCGCGCCCCAACTTTCGCCTGACCCACGGCGAAGACTTCCACGGCGAGCAGCCGCGGGTGTTCGTGGACTGCTACGCCGAAGACGGCAGCCCGTAAGCGTTGGAGTTGGTGTTGGTTTCTATGTGGATTCGACGAATGAAAATGAAAGCTTTTGTATCTGCTTTTTTGCCACGCATCTCTTTGTAGCGCGTATATTTTTTTCTATTCAATTTTTCATCTCGTTCAGTCGTCTTTTTTTCTTCTCTTTTATCTTTTCTCAATTTCCCATCCCCCCTTTTTTTGGAATTCCTCGCAGGCTGACGGGCAACGGCGAGAAGTACTGCATCGCTGACGATTACATCGCCGAAGACGCGCGCATCGCGGGCTACCTAGAAAAGTCCAGCACGCTCGGCGACGGGGCTAACCTGCTGTGGCAAGTCACGGACGACTTCTGCTTGCCCCCCGGCAACTTGACTGGCTGGTTCTACAACGCCACGCGGCTCTACCAGCCGGGCTTGAGCCCCGGTGGGGGGTGGGTGGCCACGGCGAAGATCACGGGCACCGACACCGTGCTGTACACCAGCATTGGTCTGGGCTACGACGAGCCCCGCCCGAACCCCGACCAAATCGGCAACTTTTCTTTCGAGCTCCCCAACGCGGGCATTCCCATCAGCCTCAACAGCAACGGCGCGAAATGGGTGAAGGTGAAGGTGATCGTCTCCACCACGGCGACTGGGCTGGAGCTGGCGTCGACGAGCACTACGGCGGCGGTGAACATTACTGACGATGTCAACACCCCCAACTTCAACGAGATTTACTTCGACGCGACCTTTGAAGCGACCGGCACGCTGAGCTTCACGCTGGACTCGGCGGACGATGACGTCGATGACGAGGACAGCACTTATACCCTGAAGGTCTACGTAGAAGAGGTGAGGATAGAAGAGGAAAAAAAATAAAAGATGCACACTGCGACTCATATGCTTTCCCTTCATTTTTTTCTGCTTTAATTCTTCTATTACTTCAATTCACTGATTTTTCGTTCTTTTTTCCATTCCCTGCTCCACACAGGTGAAATTCAACTTGGTAGATGAAGGCATTTCTGAGTCCTCAATCAAGATCGGCAGTTTCTCCACAACCAACGGCGGCGCAGGCGACACCGCGGTGACTCTCCTGGAAGTGACGCACTACGACGACGACACCGCTGGTTTGCTTTTGCAAGCGCTGGATTCGCCCAACTTTTATGCCTACCGCACCGATCGTGTGGCCCCTTCCGACGAAGAGATGGGCGGGCACCGGTTCTTTGGGATGCGGCACAACCAAACCTCGGAAGGCTACGTGAACGACAAGTTCGGGGACCCGCTGCGCGCCAACATGACCTACTTCAACGTGTCTCTGGCCACCGAGCCCCTGGCCGACGTGAAGGTGTCGGTGAAAACCGCGGCGTCGCAGTCGCCTTGGGGCTGGCGTGTGGAAGGAGTCCCAGTGGACGCCGAGTGCGCACTCAACACCGAGGTCTTCGCGCTCAGCAACGGCTACCACAAGTCTCTGGCCACTCCGTGTGGGGGCGGCACCTACGTGGTCAAGACCTACGCCTCGCCCAGCCCCTGGATCAGCGGCAGCAACGACTCGGTGGTGAACCTCGAGGAAGGCGAACTGACGCTGACCTTCACGCCTGCCAACTGGAACGTGCCACAGATGGTGGTGGTGCAAGGGCTCGACGACTTCGAGGCGGACGGCGACAAGGACTACACCATGAAGCTCACGGCGACCTCCTCGGACTTGTACTACGACTCCAACGCCAACGCGTCGAAAAACGACTACACCGCGGGCAACTACACCCGGCGCGGCTACTTGCCGACGGTGACGGTGCCGCTCCGGAACCTGGACGACGACGTGGCGTCGTTTGTGGCGATGCAGAACGGCACCGAGTGCTCGGAGCCCTACTACCGCCTCGACGCCGCCGTGCACATGTACTTGACCTCCAAGCCTGCCTCGGTGGTGTCGGTGTACCTGGAGTCGAGCCTGCCGAACGAGGCCGGGCCGGCGCAGCAGCTGGTGGCCATTACCCCCGACAACTGGGAGACCATGAAGGCCGTCAAGGTGTCGTCGATCGACGACTTTGCAGCCGACGGCGACGTGAACTTCACCGTCTCGGTGGACTTGTTCTACTCCCACGACGCGCAGTACGGGGACGCCGACAAGTTCGGCCGCAAGTTTTCCTTCGTGAGCGTGGACGACCCCAACGATGCGCTGGGCGTGGGTGCGGCGGTGCTCATGGAAGTGACCAGCACCGTGGACTACACCACGGCCCTCGGCGGTTCCATGGACTTGGCTGTATCCCTCAGCTACCCCCCTCAGGAGCCCGTGTTCGTGGGGGTCTCCACCTCGAACCTGGACCAAGCCGTACTCACCACGGCCTCCACGCTGGTGTTCACGCCCGACAACTACGCGGTCACGCAGAACGTGTCGGTGACGGGCGTAGACGACATGCTGCGCTACGGCGACACCACCTACCAGATCGTGCTGGGGTTGATTGCCACGGCCGACCCGTACTACGAGCGCTTCGCGTTTGGCCCCAACGACATGCGCGACGACAAGACCGTGAACTTCGAGGTGATCAACCAGGATTACCCCTGGGCGCGGGTGCGCGTGGGGCTCCAGGCGAGTGCCACCATGACGTCGGAGAGCGACGCTGCCCACGACACCTACACCAACCTGACTCTTGGGCTGTGCCAAGCGATCTACGGTGCTATTGAAGAAGGCGGCACCCCCGGGACTCCAGTCGCGGCCGGCGACGACTCCCTGTGCGGCGGCTACGACCTGAAAGCAAGCGAGCTCTTCGGCAGCGAAGACCAAGTGTCTTTTGTGACGGTGACCGTGATGGTGTCCGACACTTCCGAAGCGCAACTGGCCTGCGCGCCCGGTGCTTACATGTGCGACGCGGCCTACGACGGCAGCTGGGCGTCGCTCGTGTTCGACATGGCGGGCTACTCAGACTTGGGCCAGTTCGAGCCTCAGCTGTACCTGATGGGCGTGGACGACTACTCGGCGGACGGCGACGTGATGTACACCGTTAAGGTGAAGGAGGCCGCTGTCAAGTACAACAAGGAGCGGCACGTGGTGCTGGACAGCTACTTGCCCGCTGAGCTCACCTTCACCAACGTGGACGACGATGCGAGTGCCGCTGCGGAAGATGCCTTCTTCACCGTGGACCCCAAACACGGGTGCCATGTCTACGAAAGTGGCTCTTACGGCGCCAACGGTACTGACTGCGCGCTGACGTTTGCGTTTGCAGACGTGGTCAAGAAGACGTTCGACACGGTGACCAACAACTACTTTTACCTGGCAACGCTCACGCTACAGCAGCCTGCCGACAGCGCCGTCTACTTCAGCGGTGTGATGAGCGGCGGCGCGGTGCAGAACGGCTCGACCTGCGGCATGGGGCCCAATTGCAGTGACGTCACCGTGTGGTGGCCCGAGACGACCGCTGATTGGTCGGCGCTGGCGGCCTCGGTGCAGCTGGCCACGGTCGATGACTGGCTGGACGACGGGGACCAGAGCTTCAACGTGACGGTGGCCGGCAGCGTGGTGTACGGTTGCAGCGACGAAAAGAACCCTACCGTGGACACCTGCACTGGGGTTTTGACGTCCGGTGGCAACGTGACGTACACGGTGAGCGGCCAAGAGATGGACGACGACACCGCTGGTTTGGTCTTTTCGCAAGGCATGGAGATGTTCTACAGCTACCGCAAGGAGCGCACCGATGGTCTCGAGGTCGACCTGACCTCGCTCGCGACCGTGGAGCTGCCTTCGAACGTCACCTCGGAAGCCGGTGGGGCTTCGTCCAACTTGTACGTGGAGTTTGGCGTGGCCCTGAGCTCCAAGCCGGACGACGACGTGACCGTGACTTTCTACGCCGTGAGCTTCAACGACGAGTACGGCTTGAGCCGCTACGAAGGCATCCCGGCCCTGAACCGCTCGAAGGTCGACGGCGGTGGGTACGTGGTCGACTCCTACGTGTCCCCCGCCTCGTGGGTGAATGCCTCGGGCTCCAAGGACACGCCGATGGACCCGGCAGTTGGCGGCCTGACGCTCACTTTCACGGCCACGAACTGGAACCTGCCGCAAACGGTGACGGTGATTGGCCTAGACGACTTGGCGGCCGACGGCGACAAGCCTTTCAACATTGAGGCGATGGTGGTGGGCACAGCCGGCGACCAGTACCGGTACGCGCCCGAAGAGAATTTGTTTGACCAGGCGGTGCGCCTGCCGTTCTTGAACCTGGACGACGAAGAAGCCACCGTGGGTTACTCTGCTGAACAAGTCGGGGCAGTGGTGGCCGAGCCGTTCTTCGGGGATTCGGCTCGCATCGAAGTGTACACCACTACGGAGCCGGCGGACGTGATTTGGCTGTCGTTTTCGTCGACCAAACCGTGGATCGCCAACACCACGCATGAGTTGGTGGCGATTACGCCGTCGAACTGGGACCAGAAGCTGGTGGTGCACGTGAACGCGGTCGACAACTTCGTGGACGACGGCAACTCGTCCTTCGAAGTGGAGATGCTGGTGCTGGGCTCGTCCGACCAGGCCTACGGCAACTTGATGCAAAACCAAACCTTTGCCTTCACCAAGCTCGACGACCCGGACGACTCGGGCTTTGCCTCCAGCACCGACGGCGTGGCGATGGAGTTCAGATGGGGCCGCAACTTGGCAGGGGGGGTGCAAGCCTTCACCACGGAATACGGCGGCGACGGCTCAATCTTGGGCGACGCGGAGAAGTCCGGCAGCGCTACGCTGCAAGTGCGCCTCAGCAAGCTGCCTCAAGATGCGGTCACTTACGCGGTCGCCAGTTCCGACACCACGGAAGGGCAAGTGCTCTACCCCTCGGTGGTGGTGTTCACCCCCGACAACTACGACGAGTGGCAAGAAGTGGTAGTGATTGGCCGAAGCGACACGATCGCCGACGGCGACGTGACCTATGATATCGAGTTCCACTTGTTGGGCACCAACGATCCATACTACCGCGCGCTGCCGCTGCAGAACACCACGCAGTCGCTCAAGAACCAGGACACGATTGAGCAGCGCGTGGCGCTCGGCATGTCGAGCCTGGGCTGCTACAACATCACCGAGGGCACCGACGCGAGCCGAGGCTACGCTGTCAGCGGCACCGCCGCCTGCGTGGTGCAGTTCACGCTGTGCTTGTCGGACACCGGCACTTGCACCCAAGAACTGACGGCGCAGGAGGTCTACAACACTTCCACGTCGGAAGCGCTGGGCTTCGACAGCATTGCGCTTGACGTGTACATGAACGACACCGCCGTGGCTTACTTGGGGCAGCCTCAGTTCAACCAAGGGCAAATCAACGTGACGTCCGACGGCAGCCAGTCGCGGATCGTGCTGGGCCTCGGGCGCCCGCTGGAGACGTCCTTCAACTTGACGGTGTACGCGACGGACGACGTGAACAACGACCAGAAGCGCGACACCGAGCTCAGCGTGTACGGCGTGCTGCGGCGCGAAACCAACATCGGCACCAAGGAGATCCAAGAGTTCGTCAACTACTACGACGATGCCGGTGACGTCACTTTCACCAAGGACAAGGGGGGTGGTGAGCTCGTCAACTACGGGGCCGTGCCGATCATCGTTCGCGACGATGAATTCCCGGACTTGCGCTTCTGGCGGGTCTCCAGCGGGTGCGAAACGTCGGAAGTGGGCCGGTTGAGCACGCCGGGGCTCGCGGTGTCCGACGGCACCTGCCTGGTGTACGTGCGTTTGGGGGCCGAGCCGGCCTCGGACGTCACGGTGTCGCTCAGCTCGTCGGACAGCACCGAAGGCAAGTTCATGCTCGGCAGCCCCGACGGCACCGACAGCGTGGACGTCACCACCGCGGGCTACCCGGCGCGGCTGGTGGACAGCGCGGTGATCAGCTTCGACGCGACCAACTGGTTCACGCCCGTAAAAGTGGTGGCGGTGGGCACCGACGACACGGAAGCGAACGAAAGCATGGCAGAGCGCGAGTTCGTGCTGTCGGCCACGGTCACCGCTGGCCCGGCTCCTTTTTTCGGCTTAGCGAGCGTCCTGGTGTTCGACAACGGCGACGACGACTCGGCGGTGATTCAAGTGGCGCAAAACGATGCCCCCGTGGGCGCACGCACCGCTGACAGCGTGGATGAAGCCGGCACCGTAGCGAAAGCGTGCAAGGCGTTCGAAGTGCTCATCACCGACCAGTCCTACTTCGATAATTCCGGCGCTGCGGATGATGCCTTCTTCACCATTGCCGTCTCTGACGACTCCGAAGTGTTGGTGTCCCTCACATGCGACGGCACGTACGCGTCTTCGATCCAGCTCGACGACACGACGCCGCCAGCGGCTTACGCGGAAATCGGCGGCCTGGTGGATGCAACGCCGGGGGCCACGCCGACAGCCACCTTCTACTACCGGGGAGTGGACGACAACGACAACGACGGCGACGTGGAGTTCAGCATTACCATCACGGCGCGGACCGAGGCCTACTCGGGGATGCCGGAGAAGTCGGCGACCTACACCTTCTACTCGACCAACTACGACGACGACTCACTGGTGCTGTCCAACCCGAATGCCCTCCAAGGAGGCAAGACGGCGAACTGGCCGGAAGCGGAGAAGAACCTCAAGAAGGCGGGGGTCGATGGGGAGTGCAGCGGCAACGCGTGCCAGCACATTGTGGTGCTGCAGGAGCCCATCATCTTCGACGACGACAGCCTCCCCGACGACGGCAGCAACAAGACCGCCATGCTGGTGTTCAGCTACCCCGACGACGACACTTGGAACGCGTCGCGCACCGACTACCAAGAAGTGGAGGTGCAATTTGCCTTCAGCGACAACGCGGGGCAGTTCCGCCTGGACTTCGCGTATTACCCGTCGGCTGACCAGGCCGGCCGCAACGACGGGTGCACCACGGGGAGAATGAACAACCTTTTGGCCGACAGCTGCCGAGTGACTCTGGACTCGGCGGACCAAACCTTCACGGTGCAAGTGACGGCGATCGGCGACGAGGTCGACCGCGGCGGCCACAGCTCGAACTTGACCGTATCCACCACCATGACCTACCGCGAGCGGGACAGCACCACCGGTCTCCTCACCAGCACCACCGCCACCAAGACCGCCAAGACCCAAATCGTGCAGCTGATCATCATCGAGGACGACACGGCGGGTTTGTTCGTGAACCAAACCGACAGCGCTACCGGTGCCGTCTTCCAAGCGGCGGCCTACCGCGACTTCCCTCGGGACAAGAACCAGGTGCAGGACGTGACGATGGGCACCATTGCGCTGCCGGCCAACGTGACCAAGGAAAGCGGTGGAAACGTTACGTTCTCGGTGGCGCTCACCTCGGAGCCCCTGGTGGACGCCTACGTATACGTGTACGCGGAGCAAGTGGCGCGTTCCGACGGGTCCGAGACCCGCTACGAAGCGATTCCGTGGCCGTCGACCTACGACTGGACCAAGCTGCACCCCCCAGGGGGGTGGACCAGCACCCCCGTTCAGGACAACAGCGTGGACCGCCCCGCCCATTTGCAGCGCGAAGACATCGTGAAGCTCGCGCCGTGGTCAGAGGCCGCGCAGCGCCTGGTGTTCACGCCGAGCAACTGGAAGGTGGCGCAGCTGGTGACCATCGTGGGCCTCAACGACTTGTACGACGACTCCACCACCAACTACAACGTTTACCTCAAGACCGCCTCGAGCTCCACCACCGGGGGCGACCCTTCCTATGACATGGTGGGTGAGGTCACGATGCCGATGGCGAACGAGGACGACGACACGGCGGGTCTGGGCGCTTACTGGGACGACTTCAAGACCGGCCCTACCTTTGGCGTCGTCTCCGAGCCCTTCTTCAGCTACGAAGCCACCCTGTACTTCTACCTCACCTCCAAGCCCGCGGACACGGTGCTGGTCACGGTGGTGTCGTCGGCGCCTACGGAAGCGGTGTCGGCGGTGCAAGTGGCGGCGATTGGGCCTTCGGACTGGGACCGCCCGGACTTTGCTCTCATTTCGGGCGTGGATGACGCGGTCCTGGACGGCACGCAGAACTTCACCATCACCCTGAGCGTGGTGTACAGCGGCGACAGCAACTACGGGACGGCGGCAGAGAACGCCGACGGCGTGAGCGGGCGGTTTGAGCTCGCGATGCCGGGCTATTCCCTCGACGACCCAACGGACGTCTCGGCCACGCAGTGCACGCTGGGCCAATCCGGCCTCTACTCGACTTCGTCTTCGACCTGCGCCAAGTGCCCCGCGGGCGAGTACGCCGAAACGGCCGGGGACAAGCTTGCGTGCCGCCAGTGCCCTCCTGGCACCTTTGGGTACACCACGGGCGCTCAGGCCTTCGCCATCTCAACCGACTTCAGCGGTGATTTGCTGCCGCCGGGCTGCCTGCCGTGCCCCAACGGCACTTACGCGAGTGGCTACGGGTCGAGCGAGTGCACCCCGTGCCCCGACGACAAGGTGTGCTGGCCGTTGGCTACGGTGACCCCCAAGAACGTCAAGCCGTGGGAGCAGTGGGCGTCGTCGTTCGATCGCCGCTGGAGCCAGGTCACCGCCGAGACCTTCAGCGCCGCCAAGATGGACTTCTTCGGGGAGAGCGTGGCCATGAACCGGGACCAGTACGAGGCGTACTTGCTCGTGAACGGCTTCGTGGCGTGGTGCGTGGTCGCGGTGTTGCTGCTGCTGTTCTCGTACTTCGGCCCCCGGCACTTGCGCGACAAGATGGTGCGCTGCCTGCGGTCGATGGACGTGTTCCCGCGCCACCACGCCGCCGCCGCCAAGAACGAGGAGTTTGCCGAGACGCCGTACGCGCCTTCTGCGCTGGGTGGCGTGGTCACGCTCGGCCTCTTCACGCTCGGCCTGCTCGCGACCTCCATCATGTTCCACATGTACGTGCACTTCAACACGGTGTCCACCTCCCAGCTCGACGTCTACAACACTTCGTTCGTGGACAAGACCGCAGTCGACGTGAACTTCAAGGTCACCTTCGTGGGCTTCTCCGGCTGCGACAACGCCACTTTCTTGCCGGACGCCATCGCCAACGCTGATGGGGTGCCTTCGGAGAAGTCCCAGCCGAGCATGATTTCCACTGGGGTCAGCTACGAGTCGCGCGAAGTGGCGTACATGTGCAAGAACGGCGACTTAGACATGGAGCTGACGCTGACGTCCCTGAAAGTGCTCACAACGCCCAAGTTCACCTTTAAAGTGGCGCCCGAGTGCATCCCGTGCTTCGACAGTGGAGAAACCCCGGGCTACTACAAGAACGGCGTCGGGAACACCGTGCTCAACTGCCCCTCGTGCACCATCGCGTCCGCCCAAGCTTTCAAGTACGCGATTTATGCTACGGCCAACTACCCCGGCGTGAACCGCTTGCACTTGGCCGACGACAACTTCGTGAACGGCTCGGAAGTGCCGGCGCGGCAAACCGACGTGTTCCGAGGCGAAGCGGCCACCGAAGTGGAGGTCAACTTAATGCCGGCGGACTACGAAAACCGGCAAACGGCGAAACGCGAAAAAGCGTACCGGTTGGTGTACTCCGAGTCGCATTTGGGCGACACCCAAGGCTTCTCGGGCGCGTACGACTTTTACGGAGCGTCCACCCAAACCGCGCCAGATGTGTTCGAGGCGTGGGCGAAAGACGATCGGTTCGTGGAGAGCGGCGTGGTGAACCAGGTGGCGTTCGTGTTGGCGATGCCCTTGGCGTCCCACCGGGTCACCATCGTCGTCGACAACGCCGAGTCGTTCCTAGACCTGTGGGGCCAAATCGGGGGAGTGCTGGGCTTGCTGGTGGCGATTTTCTTGCTGGCGCTGGCCTACGTGGAGCGGTCCTACGACGCGAAGGACCCCATTGGGAAGGTGGCGCTGGACGTGGCGGCGTGGTATGCCAAGAAGCGCTTCGAGTTCCAATCGAAGTGGGACCCCGAGCCGGAAACCTGGACCATGTCCAACATCAACAAAATGCAGCGCCGCGAAGAGAAGCGCGAGGGGGGCGCGCGCAAGGTCGAGGATTCTGCGGTGGCGAACTTCAAGGACTTGTACAGCCGCAACGTGATTGGCGCCGCGGAAGCGGGAGGCGACGAGGAAGACAAGGAAGACTACGACCACGAAGTCAACGACTTCCACGGACAACTCTAAGAGGAGTGAGTTGTTTGGAGCATGGAACGCCTTTTTCTGGGAGGTGCTGAAGGCGACAGAGAAAGAAATAGGGAAGTAAACGAGAGAGAAAGAGAGAGAAACAAAGAAGGAAAAAGAATGGCGGCGAATTGAAGCCCCTTTTGTTTTGCTGCGGTTAACCCGCGTGAAACTTCTGAGGCGCCACCTGTGATTGGCAACTGTTTTGGCATTTCCATTGGATATTGGAATTATCGCAGTAGTCAAAAATTATGTTACGGCAAAACAAGCAAAAGGAATGATATAGCCCTAGAGTTCTACGAACTGTTCGGAGGTCAAGACGCCAGCTGGAGCCTGAATTGGCCTTCTGGAGCAAATTTGCTAGCGCGAAAGCAGAACATGTACTTTTTTTGGTGCCTCTGTGACTACTGTGTGCTTGTTTTTATTTGTTATTGGGAGTGTATTAACTAGACTAGACTAGACTATATACCAGATGCTGCTTTCGAAAAATTTCGAACTCACCCGGCCCATCACAAAGAAGTAGAAGCCAGCGTTAGGGACAGAAGCAGAAGGTCGAAATGCCATGCCGCGGCAGTCAGAAACCCCTCTATGCCGGATAGACCTGGGACAGCTCAAGTGATTGCGCCTTATTAGTTTCCCTTCCGCCGGTAATGGGGGGTGTTTATCGCTCATTTCGCAATCGGCAAATCAAAAATTTAATTGCATTAGCAAACCAGGTTATGTCCATTTCAGAAACCCTGGACTTCCCTAGACAAAGAATAGGACTAAGGGCACTCCCTTGAACAATCGGCCTTTAGTCAGCACCTGTGTCCCGTCTAGTTCGTACTCCCAACTTCCCAAACACACAGAAACAGCATCCGCTAATGACGTAAAGCACGAGGCAAGTGTTCGAATGGTAATATCATTGCGAACTAAACCAGCCACGCTGGTCGTAACTTTCTTCAAGGTCTGCAGAAGCATACTCTTGCATCGCAGCAGCCACGCCAGCTATTACGGTACCAAACACTGCACCAGTCAAGCCAGGACCTGCCGGAATGCCGAATACTTGAACGGGACTGGTGACTTCCTCCTCAAAAGATAAGCATTCTTCGATGGACTTCAAAAGCTCTTGAAGTGCTTTGAGGCGCGTCACCGTTCTCGTATTTGAGCCCAGGAATAGAGCAGCCGCTGCTTTTGAGGTGCTCCCCCAAGCATTCTTTGAGGACCGGAGTTCGGCATTGTGCTCGCTGCACTTTCGAGTTTCGAGCTCCATCAATTCCTGATTCACAATCACCAGCTTTCGCTTCAGCGTGAGTCGATGTCTTGGAATGAGCTCCTGCAAAGAGGTGGCCTCTTGAAGTGCAATTTGCACTGAAAGCATGATTGCGAGGATGCCTATAAGTATTGATCCTATCGAAGCCATGTGATGATATGACTCGGTCCACACAATAAAATTTAGCACTGCAGACGCGGCAATCGCCCAGCTCACGCATATTCCGATGTAGCTCATGCCTCGGACGTAGAAATGATAGCCAGCAACTCGCACCGATCTTCTAAGTAAGAGCCACAAATAAGCGTTGCTGTCGTCCTCAAGATCTAAGTATAAATGGGTCGGCTCTCTTGCAGTGCTTTCGCCGGTCTTTCCATCTTCTTCGTCTGCATTCAGCGATGGTGGCAGCTCAGTCGGGCGTTGATCGACTACTTCCCCAAACAACTCCCGGAATTCGACTCCAGGATATTGTGCCATTTGACCAAGCATATTCAGTACTGCTGATCTTCTCTTGAGATCCAGAGCAGCAGTTAAGCAAAACATCAAACTTGACTGCGCACCGTGGCACTGAGACAGAAACATTCCAATGTATACGAAATGATCTACGTAGGTGGACCCAAACATATCAATACCAAACCACAACCGCACTAAACATGGAAAAAATGCCATCACGGCAATTCCAAAGAGTAGCACTTTCTTCAAGCCTGCCGTGAGAGTTTCTGAAAACCCAGCTGTCAAAAGTTGCAGCAGAACATCACCTGCTGTTACTCCGCCCTTTTCAACGGATGGCGTTGACAGGTCTTCTTTTTGGTTGTGACAGCGTCGCATCAGCTGAAGAAACCTTTCGGTTTGGGCAGATCCAAATCTCATGTAACTAATGCTTAGATTAACATCGGCGATATCTTGAGCGTTTCTGCTTATTTTCCGAAGTAGTTCTACAGCAGGCGAAGCCCAGGAAATGAGTATCAAGTTCTCGGTGAGCAGTTTTTCGTTGTGAGAGTCTACCGGTTTCCGCATTTCATTGAGCAGATTTTCAGTGTAGTAGCCATATTTAGTACCAATAACAGCCCATCGAACACACATCCAGCTATACGCCAGAAGTAGTTCCCATTTGTCGACGTTACTGCTCGGTGTGGCCAGCCAAAGAAGCACTGCTGCAGTCACAAACCAGTGAAGCATGTTGTCAATAAGAGTTCCAAGGGGTGGATTCGCGCCAGCTTGAAAAGATGGGAAGTACTGACGATGGCGTGCGACGTTGATTCCTTCTGCTACACTTGGCTCCAGGAGCATGCATAGCAATGGGGAGATGAAGACTGGAGGCATTAGCTCGTACGCAAAACTTTTGATGGCTTCCTGTGGGTGGAAAGAGCATCTTGTAGCCAATTTCTTTGCCTCATCTTCCAGCTCCAAGAATGCGTAAGTTGCTCTTAATTCTTCAGCTGTATGAGCACCTCCTCGCCGAATACGTTCGCGAACACGGTCTTCGTAGTGTTCCCGAATTGAAACACTATCACTGACAGGTGATAAAGGGACCTCGTCAACATATGGTAACACCCGCGGAGTGGAATGCATGACGTTGCAACTATTTCAAGCAACTTCGTGCTAATTTTATTTGAAAGTTAGCGGCGTCTGACTAGCATCGTCTTCAAGAACATGTGCGCTTCGATGCACTCGGTTACACCTTTTTCTTCTGCAACACGCGGTGAAACACAACAACCGTTGATGACGATGATGGCACCACGGTCGACGATTTGCCCAGAAAGGCGACATTCTTGAAAGGACTGGGTTATAGCATTCGGAACCTGTTCTGGTCGTAAATCGTGAAATTAGCTCACCATGTAGCTTCCGGCGGCGATACACCTTATTGATTAGATCAAGCCTTGTGAGCAATATTATTGGAAAGCGCGCACATAGATGGAAGCATTATAGCCAACTCAACAGATGAGCCAATGAACTTTGAACTCACGCCTGCTCATTTGTTGCACCCACTACAGGTTCTTCCACCATCTTTC
>Ga0307982_1001915_pt1 | contig 16942 bp, 11 predicted proteins | sample OrgLakmetagen989_FD_201847 | JGI IMG/M metagenome (GOLD analysis project Ga0307982, IMG submission 201847) | Saline water microbial communities from Organic Lake, Antarctica - #989 | ecosystem: Environmental > Aquatic > Non-marine Saline and Alkaline > Saline | place: Antarctica: Organic Lake... | reverse complement strand
GAGTCAGAGTCCGAAGAATGAGTAGGATCGAAAGTATCATTCGCAGAGGAATTCATTTAGAGTACTGGCTGCCTTATACCTGTAGAAGAACAAGAAGTCTGCTAGGCTTTACATAAATTAGAAGGCTATAAGAGAGAAAGGGAAGCACACGACAATGGTAAGTTCAACCTCTGTCACTTCCCCTTACAGGGGAGATCGGTTTCTACAAAATAAAACGGAACATTAAACAGAAGACATGCTTGTGCGTCCATGAAAAATGGCACCCCGCTTATTAGTTACTAAATCCAGTCTCCCATGAGGGGGATCAGAAAATCTTACCTGAAATCTATATTCCAACCTATCACTCAGGTACCTCGCATCTCTCGTCGCAACCCTTGAGATCAGAGGCAAGGCGCAGGAAATCACAAAAAAGTGCTCGATAGAACCAACGGCGTCAGTTCTGCGGGATGGACTTGTATATGACAAGAGTCTCGAGTGCACTTCTCGTATGCAACCTTTGTGGGCATTACAGCAGGTACTGCTGCGCGTATTTCAATGTATCTTTGCCTGCCTGCTATTTGAGTGTCGTAAACTCTTCGGCGCCGCCATAGCAGCACAGCTCCAAGAGTCATCGCCAAAAGTCCACTGAGCGGCGCCGGGTTTAGAAATCTGCGGAGAAATGATGCACGATTGTTCTCTAGGTCAGATGGCGTTGGTGCTTCGACTCCTTCAATTACGGCATCACTATGATGATCCAAAAACTCAATGTCCCCATCATTGTCGCAAGGTGGAACTCGATCCACGGCTGCAGTCCAGCAGTGAGAATCGGTCTTGGCTTCAGCTGCCAATTCAAGATCCGTGCTTACACCATTGTCCATTTCTCTTTCAAGCTCTGCTGAAGCGGCAAGCAAACGACGATATAACTGCTCATGTGTAGCAGCGACGGAAGTGTTTATTGAACTACAGTCACCACAACGCGTATACGCAAGAGCACTGAGAATTGCATGGACTTGCCCGTGGTCTATCCCAGGGCTTACGTTAGGATTACTCTGGCTGCGATGGCGCTGCTCTATAAGATGCTGGTAGGCTGCCAAGCGTGCACTTTCACAACGGCAGCTCCAAGGGCACTCTATAGGGCCGACAAGAGCTCCATCACTTGTCGCTTGCAATTGCATGTTGGAATATTTCATGCACGCCGCAGATGATTCTGTGCTGGATGCGTTGCGCACCAATTGGCTAATTTTGAGGTTGGCTACCGCAATAGCAGTAGCTCTACGATTACTACTATTGCAGAAACTGCTGCCCACAACCATGTCGGCAGGATAGCTGCTTTCTTTAGAAATGGTCGAGTTGTGTCCAGCGACTGCTAGGAATCCAAAGCCAAACCCAAAATTATGCCCCGAGGTGGGCTCAGAAGTAATGCCACATGCCGCACCAGATGTGCCGCCGCCTCCACCACCGCCACCTCGCACCACTGCATCGCCGCCCCATTTCACACACTGCTGTACTGACTCTCTCAAGGCAGCCCCCGGTGCATTGCTGAATAATCTGTTGCTAAATTCACTACAGTCGTCGTCAAATGAGCGACCACAACTGGCTGCTGCTCCTCCAAGGACAGGCTGGACCGCACACCTTCCAGTACTAGCAATGTTAAGAGCATCGTTGCTGTTATTTCCCATGTTCTGCCCTTCGCTATCGACGACGGTAATGCTGTTGCACCCAGTTCCCCCACCAAAGGATTCCCAGGGCGACAGCGGCGGCAAATTACCAGCCTGATCCAAAGACGTGTTGAGGAAGTACCGCAGTTGCACTCCGCCACCACCGCCTCCCCCAAAAGAGGGCGCGCCACCAATGGGAATGCTCAGGCCACCGCCTCCGCCTCCGCCTCCTGAGGCAAGCATAACTTCGTGGCCATCGAGGTCGCAGTACACCTGAAAACCTGCACCTGCGCCACCTCCTGAATGTAGCCCGCCACTTGGCAAAGAATAGTTAAATGCGGACGTAAATTCCTGCTCATTTGTCCGCTCGAGTAGTCCTCGCGCCAACGCTGCGCGCACTGGCAGCCATCCAAATTCTCTTGTTCGATTCAGCCTATCCAGCTGACGAGACCCCGGCGATGATTCCTCCAACAGATCTTCCAGCAAGTAGGTAGGCAAGACTTTTCCATAAACACTTGGTTCAGCTACACTCAGAGCTATGCAATCTACATCACTACTACTAATATCATTTCCAGCATCACCCGTGCCACTCTCAAGTATATACGAGTACGCTAGCTTAGCTTCGAGGCCAGAAGCGCGTGTTAACCATGCGGTTACGGTTTCTGAGAAGAGTCGCCCAGACTCGTTCATGATGTACACTTTTTCTTCACAAATTAATAAGCCAACAGAATATCCTAAACTTTTTATCAAAAGAGCTAATACGTGTTCTCTTGTGGACGAGTAGTCTTTAGCTAGAGGCTAGTGAGGCTAGGTGAACACTAAAGTAGGTAACTTAGCTTGTAAGCTTACATACAGGTTCTGTAGATGAGAAGTGTGAAGTCGAGAAGTCGACTCACATTCTCACATGTTAGAAGAGTACATACCTACATAAGTACGTACGTGTATACCACGCACTCGGTGACTATGCGTGCAGCTATGATGAGATGATGAGCTGAAGCAATGGCATTGAGAATAACAACAAAGCCCTGAACAACCGAAGCATATCTTCAACCTAGCTAGCACAGCATCACTAGTAGCTACCTGCTGAGGAGGCACTACTTTAAGCTACTTCACATGAGGAACCAGTCGAGTGTTTCATTGAAGATCACCAGTTATCAATAAGGTCCTTGTTCATTGAAGATAATGGCGAGAAAGTTGTTGGACGATGAGCCACCACTTCCAGTGTGGCAGGAAGCAGAGAAGCACTTCTTCATTGCTTGGCCGGTTGTGGTGAATATGATTTGCTATCGCTTACCTTGGATGGTGACTCTTATGTTTGTAGGACGTCTCGGCGAGGTCGAGCTAGCGACCGCAGCGATGGCAACTACCCTAGCTAACGTTACAGGTTCTAGCATCCTCGTGGGCCTCTCTTCAGCTCAAGCTACCCTTTCTGCTCAAGCTTTCGGTTCAGGCGATTACGCTCGCGTGGGAATTGTTCTGCAGCAGACCTTGCTTGTGTTTGGCATCGCGTGCTTCCTCGCGTCTTTGCTCTGGGCGTTTGGCATTGACCCATTTTTACGGGCCACTGGTCAAGATCCACAGATAGCAAGCCTGACTCGAAATTACTTGTGTTGGTTGATTCCTGGGCTGTTTGGTTCGAGCGTTACATTTGCTTTGCAACGGTTCTTACAAGCACAAGGTATAACAAAACCTCCAGCAGTTGCTGCCCTGATAACAGCCGTAATCCATGTACCAGTAAACGTGGTGTTTATTCCATGGCTTGGTATGGGCCTTCGTGGAGCGGCGTTAGCCACGTCAATAAATCAAATGTTGACACCACTAGTACTGCTTAGTATTATGATAGACCCTTGCAGCTTTCGTTCCCTCAAGGAGCCAATGAAGGTTACTTCGGTGGGAACGGAGATTGTTGACGATGCAGCCGAGAAAGATAAATTCATCAATCAGGGCAATTCACGTAACATGGAAGTTGAAAGTGAAGGAAAGGCGCTCGAAATTAGACCAGACTCGTACTTGATGTGTTGGCAAGGATGGTCCGCTGAAGCCCTGAACTGGGGAGCTATGGTGGACTTTTTACGGCTCGGCGGAGCAGGTCTGGTCATGATCATGGAGTGGTGGGCCAGTGAAATCGCCATTCTGATGTCAGGGTCATCCGACGGTTCGCAAGGTCTGTCAGCCATGAGCTTGTACCAAATGACCAATTCGTTTTGTTTTATGGTCGCGAAAGGCTTCGAAGTGTCGACTTCAACCCGAGTCGGTGTTGCCCTTGGGGCTGCGCAGCCGAAGTCAGCTCAGCGCGCCGCGACCGTGGGGCCTGGCCTGGCCTTCCTTGAAAGCAGTGTGCTCGCTGTCTTACTTCTCTTGAATCGGTCAACAATTCCGCTTCTGTTTACAGGCACTGCAACTGAGGCTGCACGCGCCACTGCTGCGCGGGTCACTGCCACTTACCCGTTCTTGGCGTTCTACATCATTGCAGACGCCACGAGCAGTTGTCTCGGCGGGGCCATTACTGGTTGCGGCAGACAACGCTACGGTGCAATCATCGTCCTTGTTGCGTACGGAATGGTTGGCCTCCCAACCTGTGCCCTTTTAGCCTTTCGCTACAAGCATGGCTACTTAGGCATCGTGTTCGGAATGACGCTTGGTACGTTTCTGCAGTGCTGTGGCAATTTTGTCATCACCGTGTGCACCGACTGGGATAAAGAATCAATTGCGGCCGTGGAGAGAATCAAAGGGAAAAACACTTCACTGGCAAAAGAAAGCCCTGAATTACTATCACAAGAGGATGAAGACACCACGAACTTGTAAAATGAAGCCACGCGTTTTGACACTTATTGTCATCATGTCCCTAATGCCCATTCTCGAAGTCGAATTCGAAGTATTACAAAGCAAAACTTGGACAATCCACAATCAAATTCAAATTTTGTCTGCCCCTTGAAATTCTTTTTCTCGCTTTGCAGTAGCCCTGCCTTGATTCCGTTTGTGCAAAGCGTGCGTGCAGTGTACAGCTCTATGTATTCACTTGGTATAATCTCTGATCTCCGTTTACTGAGCTGCATGCGGAGACTATTCCCAGTTTCCCATCGGAAATAATTAATAATAAATTTAAAAGTATAAGTTTAATTCGATACAATATACAAAGCCAAGTTACGCAGCTACAGAAGCTTAATTGCTTTACAATTTCTATTCGTAGAGAACAAAGCAACGCGAATATAGCACATAGCACGGCGGGATCTCTTCAATGCAGAAACAGACGCTGAAGAGTGAAGAGACCTAGGTCTGGTTCCAAATTTATTCATGAACAGTGAACAGTTTCCACTTTAGTTTAGAGTATTTAGAGAGGGGGGATGGTCGAAAGTTCTAACTTCTATGCTTCCTTCTCTCTACGCACTTCCCTTCTTACGATTTCGACTTGCGCGCATCGCATAGCATGCACGTACACTTCTGCCCGCAGCATTGGCTCCTGTGCCATTTGGGTTTGTATACGTTCGAGTTCAAGTTCCAGCCTATCGATTTAAATTAGAAGTAGAATGCGCACGGCAACGCACATCATACGTAAATAGAGCAGCCTTAATTAGTCAACGATAAAAGCAAAAAGTGATGTCGCTCCGCACTGACCCTTTTGTTAAAGATACTGGGCAAGTACCTAAACTGGGTCGACTCATGCGCTCGAGCACAAGAAAGTTTACCCTAAACGACCTCCAGTAATACCAAACGAGCAACTACGAGGAGCGCGCGAACTCAAAAGTTTAAGCAGTAGGCGGTTTGGGCGGTTGCGCGGCTGGCGCGTTTCCGCCACCGCCTGGCACCGGAGGCCGCGCCAAGCGCCGAGCGCGAAGCCTGGCGAGCTGGGCCTGCAGAAAAGTAGACGCAAAGCGAGAAGAGAAAGAGGAGGAGAAAGGAAGTAAAAACAAGCAAACGCGTATGTCCCTGCTTTTCACTGCAAGACAAACTTTAAATGCTAATCCCTGCTGCTGTAAAAAAAAGAAGAGGGAAACCACAAGTGTTTCTTCGCCGCCTATTCATACAGGATCGTGCTCACGCCATGCGCGTTCTTGTGCTGACCTGGGAGTCGGGGTCTACAGGGGGCACGCCCGGCATTCCCACGTTGCTGCTGCCGCCGCGGTTGGCCATCTTGCTGCCGAAGCCCCCGCCACCGCGAGGGTTTGGCCCGCCGCGGTTGTTGCCGAGCCCCCCCCCGAAGCTCCCCACGTAGCCCTGAGGTTCGTCGTCGTCGTCGACCTGAAAGGAAGAGGAGGAGCCATACAAGTGAAAACAAGGTCTTGCTCCTCTCAGCCCCTTCCCACTTCAGCAATGGATGACTTCGAGATCTTCATTCATCCTCAATAAATTTTACTAACTCTCAGGGAAGACCTTCTCACACAAGATCTTGGGCAACTCACCTCCGCGGTTTGCATCATTTCAACGAATTCTTCCATCATTTCAGGGTTTTCCCGCATTTCCTTGAATTCGCGGTACGTTGACGCATTCGACTCCAGGACCTAGCAGGCAGAGAAAAACGAAGCACGCGATGAATAACATGATCGACAGCAAGCTCCAAGGAATGAAATAAATTTGCAAAAAGCGAAATTAGAGATGAGAACGATACGGAGCTTTCGAAAACTGCAATGACATTCAAATGCGAGCTGTTGTTGCGCCCATAGTAATCCAGGACATGAAATGGTAGAAAGTTTACCATGTTGGCCATGTTGACAGCTTCGCGCCGCGTGCGGAGGGCGCCTTCCACGTGCCCATAGCTCTTGGCCTGCGCAGCGCGCGCCGCCACGGCCGCTTCTTGCCGCACCTCGGCAGCGGCCGCAAACTGCTCCATCCCCGCCGCCACCTTGGCCTCCACTGCCTTGGCGGTGGCCGCCGCCGCCGCGGCTGCGGCTTCTTCCGCCTCGGCCGCCTCCTGGGCTTCCTTCCGGGCGTACCGGTTGTTGGGCGCCAGGATGGTCCCCTCGGGGTACTTTTCTTCGGTTTCTGCCACGTAGCCCCAGTACGGGGACCGCTCCTGGCACTGCCCCGCCAAACCCCACGGCGCCGCGAAGAAGTCCGCCGTGAGCTCAGCTTCCGCTCGTTCGGGCGTGAGCCACCCGCGGGCTTGCCCTTCTAGGTACGCTACCAGGGCTACCCGCCGCTTGTCTGCTTCAGCTTCTTTCGCTTCGCGTTTTGCGTCGGTGAGCACTCGGCGCGCTTCAAAATCGGCTTCAACTTTTGCCTATCGGAGAACCACAGGCGAATGGACCAGAAATCAAAAGACAGATTTGATGGCATCCATCCATATTTACAAATACCCTGAGGGCACCATAAATACTGATGAAGAGTACTTTGCGTAGAAACAAGCACTACACAGTGTAAAAACGATAGAATCTACATAAGCTCCTTCAGAGCATGCATGGTGTTACAATAGCATGAGGGCTAGCCCTGTGAGGTGTACATGGCGTCAAGTACCCGCTCGATTGCTACGCTCTGCGCTCGGATACGGCTTCGCTCTAGTTTGACTTGAAGGCGCTCCAACTTCGCGGCCGCAATCGTAGTCCGCTCGTCTTTTGCGCGTTTTGCCTCTTCAGCCACACGGACCGCCACCTCAGCTGCATACGCCTTACGCCTCAATGACAATTCTTCTTTGTACTTTGTAACCTCCTGGTTGTAATCAAAGGCCTCCGGTCTGCGCGGCGGTGCCGAGCTGAACGGCACGGTGGCCGCAGGCCTGGGTCGCTGGGCTAAACGGCGACCCACGGTCTTCAACATTTTTCTCACTATTGGGCTACTGGCCCTACACGATATGAGTAAAAAGCTGACTTTTCTCGACTTTTCGACTTTTCTACAATAATTTAATAATTTCATGGATTTTATTTCATTATTTAGTGCATAGTTTGATTATTCCCCCCGAATTTTCCATTTGATGATGATGATGTTGTGATGTAATTCTGTGTGCGCGGCGTGGTCCACCTGTTCGCGGTTCCGCAACACACCAACACCAGTAGCACCAACACACGTATTCGTAACGTTTATGCCGCTGCTGCCGCATCTCTAAGCTCATCAATATCATGGAGTCAGGGACTTCAAAGAGCGGTGAGCATAAACCGGTTCCACTACAGCCATTTTTCAACTATCATGGCCAGGGCTTTCCATTCCGCGGAAGCTTCCTGCCGTCTGCTTCGCCTCTCAACCCCGCCGGACATCAAGGGCCTGAAGTACCAACAGCTGACGAGTACGCGCGCGTCATGAACTATGTCGGGTACCAGTTTCCCTACATGCCGTACTACGGAATGCCGCCTGGTGTAGGTATGCACCCTAGTGGGCCTAGCGGTGGCCCACCACCACCTGCTTCTGAACAACCGCCAGCTCAACCTGGGGTGAAAGCTTCTAAATTCGTTGGGGTCCGCTGGGATCGGCGCGGCAAAAAATGGCGCAGCGGCGTCGTGGTTGACGGAAAGCAACAGCACTTAGGGCTATTCGATACAGAAGAGGAAGCAGCGCGCAAGTATGATGAAGCGGCTGCTCCACACGGTAAACCGTTGAACTTTCCGCCAGAGTCCAAAACTGGCAACAAGAGGTCTTCGTCAGCCAGTGCTGACGGGTCGAGCGATAAAGAGCTTTACCCCAAGCACGTGAGCTCAAAGTACGTCGGAGTGAGCTTCAACCGCAAAAATCAGAAATGGCTCACTCAAATTACGGTTCAAAGCAAGCAAGTGTACCTCGGCTCCTTCAATACCGAGCTTGAGGCGGCGCGCAAATACGACGAGCGTGCTGCCTTGCTAGGTAAACCGTTAAACCTACCCGTTGATAACTCCAATGCCGAGCAAGCCATTAGCAATGCCGATTTGACTGTAGAAAGTAACTCTGAGCATACCACTGGTGGTGGCGGCGGCGGCGGCGGGGAGGAAGTCAATGACAAGGACGTGTCAGCGCCACCCGCGCCCACGGACGGTGCTGCTGCCGCGGCCACAGGTGCCGCTGCAGGTGGGGGCGTCGCCGGCACCAATTATTCTTTGGCGGAGTCCGCGATCAACGGTGCGCAGGCAGCGGCAAGTGCCCTAGCTGACTTCCCTTTTGGGCATCCAGGCAGTTCTTCGGCAGTGGACCCGTCGCTTCCACTGCCCGAAAACAGCCGCAACGTTGCCCCACCCGCGACCAACCAGACCGTGCAATCGGACGAGGATGCCTCTGGCCGCGCGGCAAAGCAACCCCGTCGCGACGGTGGTTTCAATGCACTGCCAAACCTTGCGTCGGCTGAGAATGCTGCCTGGGCCTTTTCCTGAATGAAAGAAGGGTTTGTAGCTCGCCACCTAATTCAGTTTACGCATGGGCGGCCCCCAAGCGTATAGCGGCCGCTGCAGCCACCAGCTGCCCCTGAAGCACATGATTTTGATGTGATATATGCCGGTGCTACTATAGCTTGCCCTGCTGCCACCCTTGGCCAGGCGACGCAGCGCTGCGTGTGAAAAAGAGGAGCGCTCGTGCGCTCCTCCTATCTGTGTTCGAGTGTCAGTGATTTTTTTGTTCAAGAAATCCAATGCCGCAAGTCCAAAAGCCCCACCCTCATCCCGCAACCTTCATGTCATCGCTTGGCTTCTTTTTCGACCTTTTTGAGGCCACGAGCTGTGTCGCTCGAGATTCCTGTTTTTGTTTTTATCATTGTGTTTGTTATTTGTATTGATGTTGTGATTGTTATAATGCTGTTATCGTGCACCGTGCACCGTGCTGAACTGTTTTGTGTCTGATTCACTGTCAATTCAATGAGATTTTGGAATTATAGACACAAAACTAATTGCTTATCATCGTCCTGATCCTGGCTTCGACTTCGATTACAAAAGAACGCCACAAATGCCAGTAGCCTAATATTTCATATCGAACTTAAACTCGAACTCGAACTAACACAAACCCAAATGACACAGAAACCAATGCTTCGCGCAGAAGTGTACGCACAAGTTAAAATCGTAAATGGGAAGTGCGTAGAGAGAAGGGAGTATAGCAGTATAGCATAGCACTTTCAAACCTCCCTACAGTCAAAGGACGCAAGTGGGAACTGTTCATTAAGTAAATTTTGGAACCAGACTTAGGTTTCTTCAGCGTCTGTTTCTGCATTGAAGAGGGCACGCCGTTGCTCCGTCTCTTGGACGCGCCTAGCCAAAAACCTCCGCTTCTCCTCTGGTGTGGCCCTGGTGTCGCACCGGGGCAATATCTCGAATCCCATTCCCGTTTACGGGATATATCCTTTTGATTCTGATTCTGAACACCCGGACAACTCAACTGGAAGAAGGCGGGTGCCCCCCGTCCAAATGGTTGTGATTAGAAGTGCGCGCTCTCGCTCTCAAGTAATTGGGCCTCCGACTTCAAATTTTTCATGGATTAAATTATTTAAAGATTAAAGATGTAGTTTTCAAATTAAAAGCCACATCAGCTTAACAAAGAAGTTTATCACTATTAACTCGGAGCACGAGACAAGGATGGTCATAAAGTTTTCTGTTAACATTAAACATTTATGATGGTGTATTGCGATTGAGCACTTAATGGACAGAGTGCCCTGTATCCTACCCCTTTCTTCATCAAAACTAGTTATAGGCCAAACTACTCTTTTTAAACATCCTATAATTAGTCTTCCGTCTCTTCGTAATCTCGTGGGTCAACAGTCTCGGACCACCACTCAAAGAAGTCGTCCCAGTCAAGCAAGCCTGACTCGTCATCAAATGCTAGCAAGTCGATCTGGTCCTCTAGCTCCTCTGCAACTTCGCCGCATTGTGCTGCGATTTTGAGGACTTCTTCACGTGTGCACTCGTCAGTTACACGCTTCGTTGTGTTGTTATCGAAGATAATCTTCAGTTCCTTGGTCATCTCTTCCGACCACGGCATAGTTGCAACCTTGTAATTTGATGCTTTGCTGGCGTTCCAGTTGCTAGTAGGTTTCAGCTTTGTAGATGTCTTTCGCTCCAAGTGCCTCACGGTGTTATAAGAGCACTAAGAACAACGACAAATGCGTTGCAGAAGAGTTCCTATGATACCTTATAGTGATCAACGTAAAACATTCCACTACTTCCGTAAGAAACAATTCTATTCAAGCCGCGTTATTGTAGAAGCCTCGCACCGTTACACCTGCCTAAAGTCCCGACTGGCTAGCTATTAGCTACTGTAGCGTAGCGTGTCTCTGCAGGGACGGAACGAAAGTTTGCTACAGGTACCTGTACAGCACCCGCCTGTATACTACTACACGTACGGAGTGTTGAAGTGTTGAACCAAGGGATATTACTCCCTAATATGGGAGCGCAACGGAAATTTACCGTGAATCGATGTCCGAAGCAGTAAGCTTTTTAGCTTCGTGCTAGCCTTGGGCACACATGATATAAACGAGAATCATCATACCTGAAATGTGCTTCAATTCCGCGCTTTGAGACCCGCTGAGAGCTCAATTTGACCACTTCTAGGGTCCAAACGGTCAACTTGAACGTCCAAACAACGTGTTGTGAGGGGAAGTCGCGGACGGTGTCCTTTGAAGGCAAGGAGAGAAGTTATACTGACGCACGCGGTTCAGATTGCTTTTTGTAAAGGTCATTAAATGGTTCGACGTGCGGGCCTCAATATAACTATTTGGCGTTCGCCGTGAGCGCCTTATCAGTGGGTTGAAATGGCCATGCGACTGACTCAAACATCGGTACGGTACTACAGTACAAAACTGTACTCGTGCTACCACTACAGGGGAGCTTTTTTCGCGATCGTTGCGCTCCCATATTAGACAGTAATTCCCTTGGTTGAACCCTCAACTCTCGAGCTACACTGTAGCTTCTGCTAAAGGCTAAAGGTCTGCACTTACGTACCTACCGTCTGTAGCTATCTGTGGCTATAGTGCAGTTCACGGTGGTAACGGTAGTAGTAACGTTTGCAAAAGCATACAACAGCTAGCCATAACGAGGTATCATAATTTTTGAACCAACGAAGGTTCATTCGTTGCTGTTGTTTCAATATCGGCAGTATGGTGTTATTATAAGCCTTTGCGCGGATGTGCTGTAGAATCTTCCGCTTGAAGTGGGAAACATGTATTACGAGCTCTCTCATGAATACATTGTCTTATCGTAGTGATATTCATGAGTTCCTAGCATGTACTAAGGATGTTTCTCGTCAGCAGTCACGTCGTATTTGTGCTCATCGCAATTCTAGCTGAAGTGTCTGGGTTGCAATCAGTGCCACCGTCACGTGCTCTTGAAGCTGCTGCACTCGCCCAGCTGGAAGGGCTAGACCCTCCTTGTAATGCCCAAAGTAGCTGCGCGATTGACTTCTTTAGGTCTATGCCAATCTCTCGTGCGGGCTATGTTGTCGGGGTGGACGAAGCTGGGACTGGCGCTCTCGCTGGGCCTGTCGTAGCTGCTGCCGTCTGGCTGCATCCCTCGTTTGACCAGCAGGTTGAGATGCAACGCTTCGTCGCTGCAAAGGAGCAGAATGAGCAGAGTGAGTCGTCATCCTCGGCAGCCACGCTATTGGACACACCAATACCTGGGCTGCGGGACTCCAAGCTTCTCAAGCCAGCAGAACGACTTGCGTGGGTAGAAGCGCTTCGGAGCTCACCTGCGCTGGCCTGGGCCACGGCAGCGGTGCCCGCAGCTCGCACGGATGTAGTAGGAGTTGCTGCAGCGAACGCAGAAGCTCTCGAGCTTGCAGTGGGACGACTCAACAAGCAGCTGCAGCGCCGAGTCAGCCTGGAAACAATGCCTGGCGCTGGACCTACCAGGACAAGCGCTTCGACTGTCGATGAAAACGGCAGTACTTCAAGAGCTACGATGGATGGTAGTGAATTCAAAGATCGTGATGAATCATGTTCGAAAAGTAGGAGTGGTGCAGGACCAGTAGTGAAGTTGTGGTGCTTGGTGGATGGCGATGCTGTTCCTGGCGCACTCCAACCTAATGTTGATGACAGCGCAGCGAAGTCCCCAACTGAAGTGGCTCAGGGGTCTGCTACCACAACGACTGACCCGATGTGCATTTGTGGCGCATCAGCCGTGCCTGGTGGCGATCGCACGGAGCTTGTGATTAGTACGGCGTCGCTCTTTGCTAAGGTTTGCCTCGTATTGGGGTTTAAAGGAGTTTACTTTTAATTATGAGAAGAAGGTTTCGGAAGGGCTACTTTCATATGTGATTATGACCTGCACCTATGAATATAACGGTGCACCCATTACCACTGCAGTATTGGCAATGCCTGCTCCTTTTCTCTCTTGTGCCTCTAGGTTGCTCGGGACGCCTGCTGCGACACCTTAGCGAAGAAGCACGGTGCGGCGTGGGGGTTTACCTCTCACAAGGGCTACGGCACCACCCAGCATTTGACGTGCCTGGCGCAGCGGGGTTTACTGGTTGGCGTGCACCGCACGTCGGTTGCGCCGTTCAAAGCCAACAGCGCGGAGACGGCACGAGCGTCTGCGCCCACCCGCAGGCTCTATGCCCGCATTCGCGCCAAATTAGCGCAGCAGGCCAGCACCGATGCGAAGAAGCAACGGCAACAGGCGAAGTTGCTCAACGCAGCAGCAGGTAAAAATGGAGAAAAGGTCGAAGCAATTGATGCCAGAAATCCTATCGAAGATATGGTTTCGTCGTCAACGACTCCAACGACGAGTCCATTCAGAAGAGGCGTGTTGACTAGCACTCTACCTGCGCACTTCAACCCCGTAGGGAAAAGGAAAAAACGCCGGAGAGTACGAAAAGCACCTTCATGACAGCATTCACGTCTTTTTCGAATTCAAAGCACCGATCTATAAGTTTTTTCTTCTACTGCAATGGCCTCTATCTCAGTTCTACTGGCTACTTCGGACCGACTACCGGTGAATTTTATATATTTAATACACCTCGAGAGTAAACGATTACAATTGCTTCAAGCAAAAGGGCACTCAGCCCAATCAGACTTGTTCTGAAGTTTTTTTCTGTTACTATATGTCACAGGGGTGTTTCTTTGTACTTGGGGAGTATGAACTAGACTAGACTAGACTAATACGCCTATTACTAAGTAATTAGTGAAGTATAGGAATCATATTAAGTACAGACGACCACAGAGGTCGAGCTCAGAATTAGCCAACTGCCCCTCCTTCCCAGAATATCGCCGTGCCGTCCAGCGATGACGTCACTACGCCAAGCCCCTGTCAAAGATGAAGTACAGGGATTCAGTTGCGCGGTGATATCAATAATTTACATTACACTCAAACAGCGGCATGAAGAAACAAATCGTTTAGCGATTATGCCACCGAGGACACGAGATGCAAACAAAGAAATAGGAAGTTCCGCTGTTTTTCCTCACCTTCGGGTGAGTAGTAACTCCCAGAACCGCTTTGGTGTGAGATCCTGATAGCCGTTGAACCACTTCAGCTCCGACTAAATCCCACACCTGATAGAGAATGCGAAACGCCGTGAAAGAAGAAATATGACAAAAAACAAGTATTTACAGGAAATAGGAACACGATATTGACGCCAAAAAAGGAAAATCAGGCAAACACGTGGCCTCATTGACGTTTGCAATGTTGGACAGATGATTTGAATCTGAAAAAGAAAACGATCAAAAACAATTGCATAAACATCTAGAGGATAGAAGACGTTCATCTCATTAGTTTCCTGCAGTTTCAAACACGCACAATGGCTTCGTTGTCTTCGGATCCAGCCAGCACGTAAGCATCATCGTGCGAGAAAGCCACCTCACACGCGTAAGCGCTTTGCAAATGGCCAGCGTACGTGTTGAGCGCCTGAGTACGTAAATAATACAGGTGAAGGAAGGAAAATAAGATGCATGATAAGCTCCCAATAGAAACGATCAGAGCTTGTACTCGAAGCAATAACGTACTTGAAACTTTCTGGTAGTAGGCCTAGACGATAGATGAGTGCAGAATTTGAGCTTTTATCCTTTAAGGGTGCTCTGTATGCTGTACTTCATTACGCATACCTGCCCTGTAGCCTTTTCCAGGAGGGCCACCACTCCGCCGTCGCTACTACTACTGCCTCTCCTGCTGCTCTTTTGACTACTACTGCTGCTGCCGCTGCCAGTGCCACTGCCCATGCATGCCGCCGCCACAACGCGGCCGTCTCGCGAGAGTGCTGCCGAGGTGATTGGCCCTCTGCCAAGCGCGTCAGTGTGGCATTTGCCCACTCGAAGGTCGTGCACGCGCACCGCACCGTCCACGCAGCCCGTGACGATCTAGGCACGAGAGAGGGAGGGATGGAGAGTGCAAAGGGTGAATGAGATGCGCATTTAAGGGGAAACCACAGTACAGTGATATGCGCGAGAAAGCAGGAAAGAAATGAGAGGCAGCGATAAGAATATTTTCACAGTCTTTTGTAGCATTTAGGAAAAGAAATTGAACGATTGAATCATATACAACCAAGAAATACAATGATTAGCAGCAACCTCGTAATTGGAGCAACACACGCTGGTCACCGAGTCTTTGAAAGTGGAGCTCAGCACTTGCATGGGAGTTCTTCCACGCGATCGCATGTCCCATAAATGCACCTGTGTGATTCATTTTCGCAAGGATTTTATTGGCTTTGCTTCGAAAATCCATGTGGGTGCTTCGCAGAATTTAAACATCCTCAACGTTCTCAATCGATTCTCCTCTCTTTTCGTTAACCACTCGGCATTCGAGAATAAGGCATACTATGAAAAAAATAGGGGGCCCTTATTGGTAACTTACGGTTTGATCGTAAGACGCGGACGCCATCACAGCATCGTCTCCGCCGAAGCACACCGCGTTCACTCGCTGGGAATGGCCTTCCAGCCGGCGGAGCACCTGTAGATACACGCCACCAACAAGTCAATTTACACTCGACCCGCAAATTCCACCGCAACTTAAAAGCTAAAATCCAGAATTAAATCTACATGATCCACTTAAACCTTATCAATCCCGTCTGTATTGACATACGCTATTGCTTCAGTACAGAAGTCAGCACGAACTACTTCAATTACGCAGTCGCTACTACATTCCCTCTAACACTCAACCTCGTTATGCGACTACGCAATACCCACAATTAAAGCCCACCTGCCCACTGGCAACGTCCCAAAGGAACACCGTGCGGTCGCCGCCGCAGCTCACAAAGCTAGCGTTGTCGCGAGCGATGGCCACGTCTAGAACTTCGCGGCCATGCGGGCCCGAGTATTCTTTTACCTATAGTAGTAGTTTCGGAGGTAGAATTCCGAGGTATTAGGAGTTAGGACAGGATCGAGAACCTGCTGATGTGGTTGTAGCCTGCGGATTTCGGAAAATGTGCTCTATTTTCTTTAATTAATACAAACGCATATTTCAGGTTAGGCAAGTGTGCCCACGACGCACTTTCATGCGGTAACAACTTTTCTCTTGGCTACTTCAAAAGATTCTATATTCTCGACTACTTCTAAACCAAGCTACAGATAGTACCTGTAGAGCTAGCTCGAGGGCGGGTCCGCCCGGGAGCGCCGTGTGCGTAGGCGCTGCATCAGCATCGGTCTCATTGCCTGGTGCTGGCTCGCTGCGGTGCGGATTCCAGAGCCGGAGAGCTTTATCGTGCCCACAAGTGATGACATACCTACATATATGAACGGTTAGTCAACCTAGGTAGTTTTCATAATGTTGCATACAACCAACAACATTGGAAGTTAGTAACCATGAAGCAATCGTACTTTCCGTCAGCAGTCCAGCGAGCTCGGCTAACTGGCGCATTATGCCTAGTAAGGGCGCGTTTCGCCGCGAATGGCATTTTGAGATCCAAGTACACAGTAGAAGCAAGGGTGATTATTCTGTAGAAGTACAGGCAGGCAGTTCCGGCCTTCTGGGTGATAAGAGTGGGGGAATTTGGTCTCAACCCTTATTCCCTAAGCCAATCCCTTATCGTTACGCTTGGAACCCTCGTTCTCTTAGGCTCTTAGGTGCCTTCAGCAGGTTAATGCACTGAGTTGAGTGGCGACGGTGTGTATCTGCGGATTGGGCCCTCGTTCTCTTAGCGAAAAATACCAAATTTTGACCTCCGTTCCCTAGTCGTAACAACCTCTTATCACCCGGAACTGACTGTGCAGATACAGTATTGTTCACAAAGGGTGCGATTCACGTGCACGCGCAATTCGCTGATTCGCACACCAAGGCTGCAAGTACACTCCACGCGCAATATGTACGATTTGGCATCTAACCGCAATCCGCGCGCAGTTCATGTGCAATTGATTAAGAATTATGATTCGTTCGCTGAGAAGCCCCTCCTAGTCCAGTCTAGTTAGTACTCCCCAAAAACAAAGAAACACCCCTGTACAATGCAGTAGCAGAAAAAGTGTAACCTTCAGAACAAGTCTGACTGGGCTGAGTGTCCTTGTTGCATAA
>Ga0307982_1001914_pt1 | contig 16946 bp, 18 predicted proteins | sample OrgLakmetagen989_FD_201847 | JGI IMG/M metagenome (GOLD analysis project Ga0307982, IMG submission 201847) | Saline water microbial communities from Organic Lake, Antarctica - #989 | ecosystem: Environmental > Aquatic > Non-marine Saline and Alkaline > Saline | place: Antarctica: Organic Lake... | reverse complement strand
AGCAATGCTGCTGCTGCTGCTGCTGCTGCTGCTGTGGGGGAAGAGAAGGATATCGCGACTTCCGAGCTCAGTGTTATGAAGTCAGCGACTGATGGTACAGGGGGCGATCAGAATAATACAGATTTGTGATTTTAAATGCGATATTTGTGATTCATCTGAATTATTCATTCTTTCTTATTTGTTATCCTAACAGCAAAAAAGACAAAAGGAGCCGGGTCTAATGCCTATTGGATACCCGATACCCCTGAATAGGTTTGTCTCCTATTAGCTATTAGACCATGTATATTCAGTATTCAGAACTAGAACTAGCCAACTAGTGAAGCACCCTTCTCACTAAGAAGCCCTCGCAGAGGTCGATTCAAAGGGTACTTGCGTGTGTGCGCGGCGAGTTTCGTTATAAAATAGAAACAATACGTCCGGGATCTCCCTTTAATCGGCATCATCAGCATTCCTACTCGTTATCTATACGTCATCGCAGTACACAGCTGCCGTGCGAGCTTCGCAAAAAGCGCAGCCAAGAATAATTGCATGACTATTCGCTGTCCATTTCAATCACCTCTTTTCTTTTCTTAGACTTCAACGACAAAAAAGTGAACTAAAAGCAAAGGCAATAGACGGCAGCCGCCACCGCAGTCGCAATGCCAGCTGTAGAGGGCAGGCCTACAATGCCCATGGTCCACCATTGGTTCAGCACGTTGAGCGCGAACATCGAACTGTGACACGCGAGGAAAAAGGGTGAGGAAGTGAGATTGGGGAAAAAGGCGGCGAGAAAACTACTGATGTAAGGAGGATCTGATGCGGGAGAAGAGAGCATTTGCTGTTCGAGAAATAAGGTGTACAATCGAGAAATCACCATAACAACGACATTCGGGAAAACGAAGAAAACGAGGAGTCGCAAGCAAGGCGAGTATGCATAGAGAGAGGACATGTTAGCAAGCCACCCTCCGTGGTAGTAGCACTCTGCGCACGCAAACCTATAGTAGTAGTACAGCCCGTGTGAGAAGTCTTACCTTAAAATGTAGGCGTATCCCCAGCCAGCGAAGCGAGGATGGCTGAAATAGAGGTGAAAGGCGGCCAGCAAAAACGGGTAAAACACCAGCCTGAGGACAAAACAAAGGTAGAATAAGGAGAAAGTAGAAGCAAACAGAATAAGAAAGAGAGTCAGACGAGGAAGTAGAAGGAATAAACATTCATAGGGAAATTTAATTGTTTTCGGCCCAATTTATCAAGTGTAAATGTCTACACAAGATTTGTTTAAAAGAATGAACAGGAAGAAACAATTTGTGAATAGGAAACACATGATTGGCTTTCTTCTCTTTTTTTTTTCTTTTTTCCATCATTTCTCAACAATACGTACCGCAGCGCTACCCAAGTGGCAATGAAGAGGGGGTCAAGAATCGGCTTCAAGCACCGCACAAGGAACATGCCGCATCCGTGGACTACTCGACTGAAAGAGCCCTGTGGATTGAGAACAGGCGGTAATAGGGTGAGTGATGTTGTAACTTTATATTCAAGCAGGAATGATGAAAAGCACCAAGAAAAACAAACATGAATAAGACCAATAATGATAATAATAATAACATCATCAATGATAACAGTGATACTTAAGAATCATGCATGCACTTTGCTAGGAAAGCCTTTATAACAAAAGATTCACCTGTTGCACTGTTGGGGCTCTCTTGAGATTTTTCAGCGTCAAAAAGAGGGTGTTAAGCTCGACGAGCAAGCACAGAGCCGTCATGGGTTCTACATGTAACCACAGTGCGCCGGTGGTGAGCATGATCTGAAAAGGAGAGGAAATACAGGAGGATCTATTGCTGGACCATGGAAAAAACGAAGCAACAACGTGGAACATGAGAACAAATCATCCAAACAACCCCTCGTTTGAGCTTCGGGTTTACGTAGAAAGAAGAACAAGACCTACCGTGGCAAAATGATGCGGCATAATGGTGGCAAACTTCGTGGTGCAGGCAGGTATTGCTATGAGGTAAGCAATGTCGAGCACCTATTGTTTATTTTCAGTGCAGAATCGAATTTATAACGAAAAAGAAGAAAGACGAACGCGTGATAATACTCTAATCAAAGACAGTTCGACCTCTAGATAATGTCTGATTTCCAGTGGTCTTCGAAAGTGGCAATGAAAAAACAGAGGAATACATCCGATAGAAAATAAATAGTACAAGGTTTATATTTCAAAAATGAATCACATTGTACAACCACGAAAGAGAAAATTCATGGGGTGGGTTACCGAGTACAAAAGCCCCGCAACCGTCAGCCACGTGTACTCGCGCGGCGACTGCCACTGTGGATCAAGCACGTCTACAGAGGGGAGCCAGAAGAACACCGGGGGCAAGTCGACCGGGTGGGCCGCAGAATACCCGAGGGCAGCCGCCGACGCAGCACGCGCCTACATGTAATAACACAACCCAGAAGGAAGTTTTTTCGAAGGAAAGTGGCAGTAGGAAGGGGAAAGTGAGATGCGAAGGCTGTGGACTTCGCGCTCTTTTGCTGTCATCAAACCATCTCCCAGTAGCCGCAAGATCTTATAATGATTGATTGGGCGTGCTAACCCCAAACTTTGATTATGGTCGGCCAGTTGGATAAAGGAAGCGCAAAAAATGAAACGGAGATCGCTTGCGCAATAACTACTCTTCTCTGCGTCATAATATACAACACCTGAAGGCCATCTTGGTACGGCGAATGCTTAACGAAGCACCAAATCGTTAGGCCGAGCAACCCCGACACCAAAATCAAGTTCACCTGTTGACACCGCAGAAAGAAAATTGGAAAAGGAAGTGTGGAGGTCACTATTAAAAAAAAATCGAAATGGACTTGCATAATTTGAATACATTTTTAACAAAGTTTTTATTTTCATAATTGAAAATGAGGGAGTACATTGTTGAAACTGTCTCGCAGAACACACGCACACACAGCCGACTTCTTCTTATACCCTAAAGAGTGACATCAGGACTCACCTCATCATGCGTGCGAGCAACTAGCTTTCCCTACGAATGGAATAGAAGTAGAAGAAAACTTTAGATCTTAGTATACCAAAGAGACGAATCTGAGGTAAAAATGGCGGACTAACGTCATAATACAGCGTCATAACACAGTCATAAGTCATCATCTGTGCGCCGCCTTGAGCAGTAAACTCAACCTCAACTTCGAGAGCAGGCTGAGCAGTGCATGGAATAGTCGTATAAACCAGCCAAGCACGCACCTCGAGAACTTCGCCTTTAAGTTCATCTTTCTTCTGAGCTCCCTTGCCAGGTTTGCTCTTGGCTACTTCACTTGATTGATCATTGGGAGCCATTTTCGACTCTTGAGGGTCCACACGGCTACTCAGCTGTTTTTTTTCATGATAACGTTTTAGAAAACCGTATTTTTTATTTGCTTTAGCTATTACTCGCTACTACCCTGTAACTTAGTTGCGCAAATCCTGCGGCGCGGTGGCACAGCGAACGTTTTAGCAAGGGTAGTAGGTAGGGGTACAGTATGATTTTAGACGTGAGAGGCTGCAGAAGTGGAATGACTCAAAGCTAGCGAGCTGACCGATGCGTCCAAGCCTCAAACTAGTGGTTGTTCTATCGACTTTAGTGACAGCTGGTGCGCTGGTGTCCGAAAGCATCATGTTTAGACGCCTAGCTCAGAGTCGACCGGGCGTGTTGTCTCCTATTACTCGCTTTCGCCATCAACGCTTTTACAAGGCCGTCCCAAATGCTGAGAATGAGGGTCTGCTTGCATTCCGTGCTGCTGTAGATAGCCTCTGCGCTCCTGTAAGCATCCGTTTTACTGCTGCGTGGCTATTACTTAATCTTGTTCATGGACATTGAGGATCATATGAGATGATCTATTGACTCCTCGTAGCTTACGCAATAGTATACTTCACAGAGTATCCTGAACCTAAATTTTGTGCTTTTAGGTGGGATCTTTAAAAGGCGTTGGTAAAATCACATCCGAAGAACTAGGCACCGGCGCTGGGGTAATGAGATTTTGATCTTGTGTGTAGCTTTTCGTTCTTTGTGGCGAGTAGCTACGCGCATCCATTGGCGAATCTTTCTACTTACAGTAGTTGTGCTGTCGGAGTGTGGTTAACTTTGTTCACATATTCGTTCCTTCTTAGGTAAGCACCGTGGGCGAGCTATTGTTTCGACTTCCTTCAAGCGTCATCGACCGTTCTCAATTGTCGACTGTGCCTGCAGCAGTGGAATCACTACGCGAAATGGTAAGTCAGATTCCCACCTGCAGCACTGTCATGTGGGGTGCATCGCCGATGTGCCAAATAGTATTAGGAGCCACTTTCAGGAACACGACCGCGCAGTCTCTGCCAGACGATATCATTCCTAGCATTTTTTTTGGTTCTTTTCATCAGCTATTTGTTTCTGGGTTGCTTTCATTCACTTCGCCGCTGTGCTCATTGCTCCTCTCTAATCGCCAAATATCATACCTATAGATGGCGTCTTCTTCAGCGATACCGGGCGAGGACCCGCCACCGAGCATGATCGCTACCTTTGTCTTGACGCCTTTGCAATACGTCGAACCGCTGCCCGACTCGGCGCAGCCCTACAAAGTGGCCTGCGTGGACGGCAGCGGCAGCAAAATTGACCTGGTGTTTTTTCGCAAGAGTGCCGAGGGATGGCGCAAAGTTATGGAGTCGCTGCCGTTAGGAGGCCCTAAAATTGTGAGCGGCCGCGTGCAAGCTGCGTTTGGGAACCAGGACTTGGCGCAGTCTGGCAATGAAGGCAGCAGCGAAAGGAATGGTGGCGGTGGAAGCAGCGTTCCCAGTGTTCGAGCTCAATTGCAGGTCAATAGTTTGTAGTAGCATTTTGTGATATCTTTCTAATTTTACTTTCATCATGTGCGTATTTTTTCCTTGGCTCTTTCATATGACTATGGATAAAATCATATCTAGTAATATAAGTATAACATGTAAAGTACGAAATCCTGCATTTATCGTGCGCTCTGACCAGGTTCTTCCCGTCGACTCCGTCTCACCTCTCGAAGACCGTGCGCGCGTCTTGAAGTGCGAGCCCCGCTATTCTCCTGTCAACGGATTGACCCCCGCAAAACTTCACGCGGCACACGCTTCGGCTGTGGCATCTCTCGGGCAACACTGCACGCTGCTTTCTTCTTCAACAGAAACAACTACAAGTACTAGTAAGGATGCCCTCGTGAACGGAGAGCTTCTTGTGGCCGGAGAGGCAGCAGCAGGGACAACGGTACTTTCAGAAAGAGCGGCAGCAGCAGAGACTTTAGATTGGGCACCTCGCGCATTAGTAGCGTCGCGAAATTGGCCTTCCACGTTTTGGGAGGTGCGAGTGTTTTATTGTATGTCTATTATTCATTCTTCACCACGCAGTTCCAATGCACCCTTCCGTGTGTTCATATACACACCCTCAAAACAATTCTCAGTGCATCTCTTCAATTCTTCTTGCCTCGTGATTCGCCTCATTGTTTCTTTTCTCTGTTGGCATCAATTTGTCTTACTAATATTGTCTCAAAGGCATTGGCGTTGGCACATGCACCAACATCAGCCGCGGAACTCCCGCCTTTGACAGCAGCTGCTGCTGCGCGTGGTATTAGTATGGATAGCTTTCCAAGTAGTGCCAGTGAATCTTTGAGCAGCGGCAGCAATCAAAATGGAGCATCGGCAGCAGACAAGATGGCAACAACAGCAGAGAATAAGGCAGCTGTCGAGTCCGTACAGTTTATGTTAGGAGGAGCAGCGCGAGAACGGTTAGCATTTGACGAAATGGTAACAGCAGCCTTGCTTCATCGCTTAAAAGCATTACGTGACTCCACTCCTGGTAGTAGTAGTGGTAGCGAAGAGGAAATTGGTTCCAGTAGCAGTCTTGGCGACGACAGTGTTGGTAATCAGATTGACAGCGGCCAAAGTAAAGGTAATGGTGATGAATTGGCACCACTCGTCACAGCAATGCATCGAGGGCTGCTTCGATTGAGCCCCATGCACGCGCAAAGTGAATTGCTTGCTGCATTAGGCCCAGCAGCAGTGCAGGCAGCAGATAGCATGGCTGCCGTTCTGATGCAATACCCTGTAGACAGAGAGACTTCGCTTACTGCTGCTGCTGCTGCTGCTGGAGCTGCTGATGATGCCGACCCATTTTTGAACTTGGACGATGATCGCAAGCAGGTGAAACGTCAAATTATTCTTTTTTTATGCACGTTGCTCTTCTTTTACCATGCACACAACGGCAATAATTGTGTTTGATGTTCAATTCCAGGTGGAGTCTGCTCTAGGTCTCCTTCGTGTCCTAGGCCCTCATTTGCATCAGGGTTCACCTTCTGAAGTTTCAGCTTCTCTTGCAGCTCATCAAAAACAGGTTATGCTGTCATTGCTTGACCCAAAGTCAACGCGCATGAATTCATGCATTTTTTCTCGTGCTATACCGTTCGAATATCGTTTTACCCATGTCATTCGTTTTTGCGCACGCTGCAATCTATGAAAATCCATGATTGTTGGGTCTCATTCATAGTGGACTTTGTTGACCAATGAAAAACTTCTGATAGGTGCGAGCAGCAGCACTAGGAGCTATTCCACTGGGAGAGAGTTGGGCTCAATCTTATGGCATAGAAGATAATTCGCTCAGTTTCATGGATTCGTTACCGCCGGTAGTGGCAGCATTGATGCGTGCCCAAGCACAAGGAAGTATGGCCTCGAAGAAATTTTCAACGAAAAAGAGGAAGAAGGCATCAAAAGTTGAAACAGTAGCAGTGGTGCAAGATTCAAGAGTTGTTGCAGCGGTAGCAGCTAAAGACGATGAATTATTGACTATGGGCGCAGGGATGGCAACGTCATCAAAATTAGAAATTGCAATTGTCGAAAATGATGATCGTAAGAGTATTTCTGAAGAATTCTCAGAGACAGCAGTAGCAATGGAAGTGGACACTACAATGATGAGTGAAGGTACTCTTTTAGGAGAAGACCAAACATCACCTCTTTTGACAGTCAAAGGAGATCGCCCAGAGCTTGAACCTTACGGGTTTGTGTGGCGATCTCGACGTTTGAAACAGGAGGAGCCACCGCAAAAGTCATTGCTTGAAGATGCTGCTATTGAACCTGTACGCTTTGCTCCTATAGCGTCATCTGCGACTTCGACGACAGGCATCGCAGCTGCAGCGTCACAACAGACAGTCAGAGAATCCACAGATTCTAAGGTAGGAACAATAACAGCCTCAGAGGTGGTAGCAGCAGCAGAAGCAGGAGGGACAGGAGTAGCAGCAGTCAACAGTCTTGAGGAAGCGTTACCTCGGAGCGTAGGCGCAGCTGCCCGCCCACCTTCATCCTCATCTTCCTCTCCTACCAGTGTGCCTCCAGTAGGGCGTGAGGGATACCTCTGGAGTTTATTGCGCGGTCAAATGGGTCAATCCACATCCCATCAAGAGGTTGAAGAAAATGATACCACGGTGCCTTTAAGTGCTTCTTCTACTACCGCTCCTACTCATGGAGCTGCTGATAGTGCGGCTACTACCAGTGATAACGGAAGCGACACTACTCTCTTTTCGACAGCTGGTAGCAATCATGATATTAGCAAGAACGGAATATCTTCTGCCGCATCCACTGCTAATGCTGCCTTGAAATTATCAAAATTTCGACCTAAGTAAGTATGGTTGTGTATCACGCTCTGTAGTTGTGTACTATTTTCTATATTTTTCTTTTCCCATGTTGCCAGTGCTTTTTTTTTCCTTTGCAAATATTGACACTATTCATCAATCTGTGCGCTCTCTGGTACATCAGCTTTTTGACATTGTTGCGTTACTTTGAAGCGATTGAATTGTAGTGAATTGTACGGTTACCCTGCTTCCTCTTGTGATTATTTTCGTTCTTCAGATGGCCGGGCGCAGTCGATCTGCGGCGCCAATTAGGCGATGGCTACAGTGACACCGGTAGTTACAGTTACAGCGGCGCTGGGGGCGGGGATTGGGGAGTAAGTGTCTTAACACTTCATTACTACAGTACTTCGAATTACATGGAGTCATTACAGTTGCCTGTTCCGATCAGCTGTAATTTGGTAGCCATTAATTTTGGCAGCAATAAGAGTACCCTCTTTTATTCTGAAAGTAGTCGATTTATGTATCTATTATCACTTGATTTCCCTTGTGCTGCTTGTACATGGAGTCAGGTGCCTTTGATGGTGGTGTTAGACGTTGAGGCCACTGGGCTTGACGTCGAGAACGACCGCGTAATTCAGGTGTGCACTCACTCTCTCTTTCTCTTGTCCTGCATAATACACGGCTTCTCACGTGCATGGAAAATGCTTGTCTAAATCGACTGGGTTAAATGAATTTTTAAGAACTGTACTCTATCAGTGATGATTCGTACCATTCATACCCTTTTTGTACATGTGCACAGATTGCGGCCCGCGTATTGGACGTTTCTCTTTTGGCTGAGAGAAATTACTTGACCTCTGAGAATGATAATAATCATGATTTGACCAATCATGACGCGCCAGTACCAGAAGGGCATGGCACAGTCCCTAACGGCGGTTCGAGTTTCAGTCGGTGAGAATATTGGGTATCTAGAGCGATATCGTACAAAATTACGACATTCTCAAGAAAAATCTCTTGTTTTTGTGTGTGTTTTGACGTCACTCGTGCATTTGTGCATGCATACTCGTCTGCCCCTGTTTTCCTTGTCAAACAGGTACGTGGATCCTGGGCAATCCGTGTCTTCGCTGATCACCGAGCTAACTGGGATTGACGATGGACTTTTGTCTACTCACAGTGCAAAGCCTTTTCCTGAGGTACACCCATTTTTGTTATAAATTTCACGTATGCAATACATCAAAACAAGTTTCTTATGCCAAATCTTGATGTTTTGACAACGCCATTTTCTTCTCGTTTTTTTTTTTTTTCATGCTTTGACCCTCCTCTGTAAACAGGCGTGGAACGAGTTTGACTCATGGTTAAATCAACAAAGGCGCTGTACCTCCATGGCCTTACATGATGACCTTGAGCCACAGTCTCTGTCTTCATCACAGTCATCGTCATCCTCAACAGCACTGACAGTAGGCCTGGCTCGTCCCTGTGTTTTATTTGCCCACAACGCCCCTTACGACATCAACATCTTGAGCCACGAAGTGCGCCGGGCCAACGTCGCCAAGAATGCTTTCGGCGCTGAACCCGGTGCTTTGCCAAGCCTGAGAGCGGCCGGCTTCGCGAGCAGCGTGGATACGGTAGGGATATACTTATTAAGACCTATAGGATTGGGGGATTTGCTTGTTCGTTTACCTCCGTTAATGCCTGTGTCAATTCGTATGTAGTTCACACCTTTTCTTTACACTCCTCCTGAAGATCTTGCCAGCGGGGGGCGCTGTCTCACATCTATGCACTCATACAACCACTCAATTACTCGTGCCCGTTCACTTCTATTCTATGCCAAATCATATTTACTTTCCCGTCCGTACGTACACCAACTTCATGACACGTGCCGTGTTCAAATGACCTGCTTGCTAGATCCACCTGTGCCGTGCTCTCTGGAAACGCCCCACTCCAGCAGAAGTGCGCAGGCGCCAAGACCTGGGGTTGCTCCAGCCGTTGCCGCTACCACCGCCGCGGTTTGGCCTCGGAGCGTTGCACAAGCATTTAATAGGTGGACATGCATACTTGCACCCCAGTATCGTACATCTGAAAAAAAAGACTTCATTCTGTTTCTTCCTTCTTCGCCCACTTCAGCTTTTGGTGTACTTTCTAACATGTTCATAAATTTATTTTAGTTTATTTGACTTTGGTTTTACCCCTTGTCCATTTCTAAATCGGAGCATGTACCCTTTTTATTAGGTGAGGACCTAGCAGGAGCGCACACCGCAGTGGGCGATGTCGACGGTTTGTTGTCCGTGCTTGCTAAATTAGAGCACCACCGATGGAGCTCCCTTGCGAGCGATATTCAAGCCCCTTTGGCTTGATTGTTGTACTGAAATTCAGGCGTAAACGTATCGAAAATGACCTGCTTTTTTCAACCTGAAGTTATTATATATGCATAAGGATGGCCTCCCATATAATTCGGTTGCACCAGCAATGTTGGTCCTGAAACTTTGGATTCGTGGCTCAACATGGTGCTTATTCTACACATATCCCAAGTTCTTTCAAATACCATTTTTAAGTGCTAGCGTATGTCAAGGGAGCTGATTGCTATCGTGGAACTCCCCGGGGCTTGAATGGCCAGTGGAGTTGTTCGTAGATATGCATAGAGACCCGCATTTCTCGTAGATATTTCTAGGAATGGAATTATAAACAAGCACTAGAATCATAACCGCCTTTGCCTTTTGCTCTTTATTTCCCCTGTCTCTCCTGAAGCAAATTCACCTCATGCTGCCCTTATTCCTCATTGGCACCGCTGCTGCTCTTGGCGACTTCACTGGCTAAATCAATGACTGGCGGCGAGGATGGGCGGTAAAGGAGCGCGGTGTGGCCGACCACCTATCATAAACATCACAGCCATTTTCACACATACATCAGCGCCCATGATTATAACACTAACATCACGCGAGCAAAAGCGCAACAAACAAACACTAGTCTACTACTTCAATCACCGTTTTTCAAATATATTTTTTTCAACTCACAAAAATAGGAGCACTTCAAAGGACAAGTGTACAGTGGAACAAAGCAAAACAAAGGGTGCAAAATATGCGATTGTTGTGAAGTCTATCTGGCGTGTGCACAGCTCACCTGAGCCACCGCCGCGTTCAGCTGGTTCGCAGCCGCAGCAGCCAGCGCAGTCACGATCCGTTTGGAGGGGGCTTTCGCGATCCGCACCGTCAGGAGCTCTGATTGGTGCAGAAGCCGTCGGTCCGCTTCGGCCAACCATTCGGGCTCCAAACTGGCTTCGAGCTGATTGGCCAAATCTGCAGCAGCTGCTTCCATGGCACTGCTACTGCCCACCCCTGCCGCCTGTGACGCATGCACCTGAGCGTGGGGGTGTGTGTGCGCACACGGAGGAAAGAACAACAAGGATAAGAAGGTGGCACGAGGAATGAGAATGATCGTAGTAGTAGCAGTGGTGACGGGAAAAATGAAGATAAAGACCCGCGAATTGTAAGTCCACCTATAATTGGAAGTCCACTGCAACATTCAACGAAAGCACACAACGTTCGGAAGAGTGCAGCTTTACATGTGCGCATGTATTACATGTACCGCTTCTGCGACATGCACGGCGGCACCGGCAGCTTCAGGCACTACGATTCGAATCTCTCTTGCTTTCGCGGCCTTTTTGCCACTGCATTTCTTCTTTGGCGAATTCTTGCCTCCTTCAGTACTACTTCCGGCGGCAATCTCATCTGCGGCTGCTTTCTTGGCCTGTGTTGATACAAATGCGCATAAGTCACGGGTGGAGAGCAGCGAATCAGTTCGAGAAAGTCAAAACGAGGTGAAGATGAAGAAAAAGGGAAAAAGAGAAGAAATATATGTAACTTAATAAGACGAGCAGATGTCAATTTCTGTGCGCGTGACTCAACACTTCAATCTATATACGAGTATATATATATTTTTGTATTCATAAGCAACCTGGCTCCACAGGCGCCTCAACACAGCTCGCTCCTTGGCGTTTAGTCCCTTGGGGTCGAAGGGTGGGTCTTGCTTCGAGGCAGGACGGATACGAGTGGCAAAGTCGCTAATGAGAGCTTTCGCCGCAGCGGCCTCGGGCCCGTTCATCACTAATAGTATATATTAGCGCAGTGTATGCATGGATTGAAAGAACGCACAATTAGACAAATTTTGGAAGTTGAGTTCATACATGAGTGGAAACTAATCAAGCATTCAAAATTTATACTTTGAAAAACCACCCCATTCATGATTTGCACTCTCACTCAAAGCCTACAACTCAGTTCATTTACATCGTGCGCACGCCACATATGCTCATTCACACACACACACGCACAAGCAAGCAAGCAAGATAAAGTAAGCAAGCGATACATATACATGCGTACCCTCAACTTCAATGCCTGCTGCTTCCAATGTGGCCACACCGCCGCCGTCGACCCTTGGGTTGGGGTCCCGGCAGCCAATCACCACGCGCGCCACGCCGGAGGCCACTAAGGCGCCCGCACAGGGAGGGGTGGACTTCTTTTTCACGACCGTGGTAGCGGTGGCAGCGGTGGTGCTAGCCGCTGCTCCTGCTCCTTCTGGCGTGGCTGCCACTGTTACTGTTGTTGCTACCGCTGCTTCGACTGTGGTGGCGCTCGAACTATCTGGTGCAGGGTTACCACTGCCACTATTGCCACCATTGTTACATGTGCTTCCGTCGACCGGGCTCCCCTGCGCATGGCTGCAGGGCTCAAGGGTGACGTAAGCAGTGGCTCCAGCAGCGGCGCCCTGAAAGAGTTGCGCTCCCTGTAATTGGTAGGCCGCGAGCAACGTAGCGTCGTCGCTCACTGGTGAAGAAGGTGGGTTAGCACTGCTAGCGGCACGCGGAGGGGCAGGGGGCAGCACAGCAATGCGTTGGTCTAACGGCAACAAGCCGCTGAAGTCGGCAAGGGCGTAAATCTGCAAATGAAACAGAAAAAAAAATCGGAAATGGCAAAATATTTTTACTTTAAATCGTCAAATAATGCTTCGTTTCGTCTAAGTTTCTGAGATACTTTCTATTCACGCGGTTGCATGTCAAGTAGCGCGTAATCCAAATTACACAAACTCTACCAAGCACTACTCCTCCAAATATCTCACCTCTGCATGTGGCCAGCCCGCTCGAGGGTGCCAGCCTTGACCAGAAGCTCCGTTACCATCACTGGTTGCGCCGACCACGATGCACCCCACTGCTGGATTGGGATAAGTCCGGTCTGAGCGTTTCGCCTAGGATATAGTGTCAAGGTGTCAAGTTCGAAGATTCATTCAACGATATCAATAACACGACACATTGTTTGAGGTTTTCCTACTTGAATTGGAAATATATTTACTACTATCAATTACGACATAGCTTGTCTCCTTACTGGCATCGCATACCAAAGCAATTGCCGCTTGCATTGCTTCTCGATCCGCCTGATCGATGGCTCGCCGTGGTCCTAACCTTCGTGCCATGTCCCCAGAACGAGACGAGGACGGAGCAAACCATGCGCTAGTGCAAGCTGCAAACGTAGTAAGCAAGAACGATTTCATTCTTTGAACTTCTGCTGGTGCTGTACAGACTCGCCTCTAGTAGCTGGAGTTGTGAGAGTTTCAACAAGTTCAATCTACGATAGGGCCAACGTGCCAACATGCGGGGCGGGCTCTCGGTCAATCATCAATCATGAATCTAAAATACGCAATGATCATGACCCAAAAACACGAAAATACGCAATCTTTATGACCCAAAAGAAATCAACACGCAAAAAAGCTTATGGACTGTGGACAAAGACCTTCCGGTTTCTATAGTTTGTGGACATAAAGGTATGTGCGATAGGGAATGACAGAAAGTCGGAGTGTGAGCGAGGAGCTCACTAGAGTAGGTAGAGCTATCTCCTCCCTCGGGCGTATTCAGGGAAGGCCGGCTCGTCGACTGCGAAGCAGCATTTCCAGTTGGGCAGTTGCGCCTTCTTCTCCGCCTTCTCCTTTTCCGCGCGCTGAAAGCTCTGGAACTTACTGGAACCGCGATATCAAGGGGTCTTGCATTACCCCATCAATAATTTACACGTGCTTATGCACAGGCCCAAACCGGTGCACTTCAACGGATTCCGGGCAGGGGGCTCCAGTATTTCCCTCTTACGCCAGAATCCCAGATGTAACATGTAAGGGTTGACTTCCTGTGTCAGGAATTCTGCGTAAAATACGGCTAAATTACGCTACAATTAAATTTCTGCGATACCAAGTTGAATCGCAATTGCACTTCGAAATACCCTAAACGTAAATTTGGCGCGTGAAACCAAGCGCGAAGTAAATTTATAGCCCTCGCACTCGCACGTGAATCATGCGTTCACGTGAAACGAAGCCTTCTTGTCTTCATTAGCTCCAATTTAATGGTTAAAACTCTGCTATTGCTGCTATATGCAGCGGTACTTTGTATGAAGGGAAGTGTTATTTAAAGATTTTCAGCTGATTCGGAGATTAAACTCATGCGGCAGATTGTAGTAGATGCCGCAAACCAGCGAATTGTGGCTATTCGGTCTTATTTTATGATATGCCCGCATAGATTAATCTAAATTCCAGCACATCATCCCAACCCAACAACTGCGCTATGTGAGTTATGCTTTCCAGTTCTTGAGGAGATTAATCACTTCAGCGTTGCCGCTGTGCTGAGCCCAGCCCAAAGCCGTGGTGTTAAACGGCTTGTGAATTTCGTAGCAACAGACAAGCAGACACACACGCACGTAAATGATAATTATGTAGATATGGAAGAGGGCGAGACTGACGTGTTCAGGGCAGCAATAGCAAACATTGAGAGGATAAAAAATACGCACTCGCGAAAAACATATGATCGAGCACGAATGTGACAGAAAAATCATAAAGAAGCGTATTTCTAAACTTTCCGACTCTTCTACCGCATATCTGTGTCTTCAAGAAAAAGCACCTTTCGTACCGGATTCCTCTCGGCGTTCTTGTCAGCGCCTGCTTCCAGGAGGAGCTAAACAGGGGTGTAGTGGCCAGCACTCGCGGCCCAAATTGCAGCTGCTTTCGGCCCATGGGCATACGCGTAACGTGGCCAGCCTGACGGAAGACCCCTGGAGGGAGCTGGAGTGAGATGCTAGGGACAAATTTGGCGAAATAGAAAACAGAAAAGAAGTTTTTGGATTTGAACGAAGCAGTAGGATATTCAAAGTTGAAAAATCAAGGAGAGCACCCGGTCGTCTGCAACTGGCATCGTTCGGAACCAGATTTGCACTACCTTTGGATAAGCTATCAAGAAATAATTCCTGTTCATTTGCAGGGGTCACGGTGTACTCATGCGAAACAAAACTCCAAGCAATTGAATCACAGAAAATAGAAGCAACTTCGATTTCGGCAGCTTCCCGAGGTTCAACCAGCTACCAGAAGCATAGACAGAAAGGCATCTCACCGTCAGGTCAAAAAGTCATACATTCGCGATGATTTTGCCCACTGCCGCCCATAATCTATGCTTGATGCTCGATATGGTAATTCATATCCAACTCAACAGATCCAGACAAGCCATGGAGGATAGCTGCCAGGAGGGCCAGCATGTTGGAAGAAATCATAGTATAAGTCATGACACGGGTCAGAATGGCCAAGCACGACAACACCACGCGGTCACACCGATGAAACCTCTATGCGCGGCCATCGATTCAATACTATCAAATAGAATGAAATACTATATTTTCTTGGTGTGCTGTGCATGCTGCGCTAGCGTTGCTCTGTAGCGCTCAAGGACTGAGAAACGAATGGTCGGTGCAGATCAGACAAGCAAGTAATCATAAATACAACGACTTGCCGTGGTTAAGAGGCAACAATTCGGATCTCCAACAGCTCATGGATATTAAACGATTAAAGGCCTTCAAATCGAGCGCCTACGCAATGACAGGGCGAAATTACTGTCACTCTTGAGCTCCTGGAAGGTAAATGAAGCTGTGTGGCGAGGACGAGGCTTGAAACAGTTGATGTGGGTCTCAGGGAGCATGCTAAGTAACAATGAGTACGGTTTTAGCTCTGGGTTGCAATAAACTAAGAGCTCTGGAATTTTTGGTTAAACAGCGTCCATAGCGGCTACACTATTTGGCTTTACCCCGCCGATAATGCTACCACCATTTTGTGTGAAAAAATTGGACAGAAATCTACTCGCGAGACATTATTTGATCCGTTGGTATTTCACAAAAGGCCTATCCCGACTACATGTAACTCTGTAACTCCCTGAAAAGGTAAAATAATCCGTAGAATCCGTGAAAGTCTCTGTTGTGCCTACTCACTCTGTACCTACTACTACTGTGCGTGACAACGTGACAAGTGTAGGGCACGGCGGCACGGCATTAGGAACAAACATGGCTTATGACCCGAGAAGAACGCGCGGTGCCAGCGAAGGACGCGCGCTGAGGAACATCGAGCAGCTGTTAGATGAGCATAGACAGAGTATCATGGAGGTACGCACTATTGTTGACAATTGACAATTGAAGAATTGACTTCAACACACAAAATCATTTCTCAGATTTGTTTCTGCAACACCGTTTTCCCCGTGGCCGCCCTTCACATACTTCGCCTCATCAGTTGAGATTCCTTGCGTCAGGCGAACCTACTGAGTGATGCGCTCGCGCAGCAAGTAAGAGTTGTGCGCGGCCAAGCGGAGAAATCGGGCCAGAAGTCTTCTCCGACGCTCAACGCGCAGGAAAAGCTCAGCCGCCCCAATATCAACCGGGCAAGAAGTAGTAGCAGTGGCAGCAGCGCGAGCAGTGTTAGCGGTAGGGGGCAGTCAATGCCGCGCACGACTCAGAGTATCGATCGACCCGCTACTGCGAGGCCGAGCTTAGGGTTGAACGCAGCCGCCCGGAAAGGGCCGACCTCGGTGAGTGGCTACACGCCCCCTATTGGTGCTTCCCCAATTCAAAGGCCGAGCAGCGGCGGCCGTGCTCAACCTTCGACGAAGGCGGCGTCACCGCGTACGCTCAAAGTCGCCAACAGGTATGCTGGATTTGCTTCGTGGTCGTTCTCTGAAGGGACTGCTCTCCTTTCTCAAGGTAGTTATTTGTGGGTCCGTGCTTCTCATCTTCACCGCACGCAACCCAGACTTCCTACAATCCGTAGTCTCATTCCTTTTCTTCTCGTTCAAACGCATGCGATTCGCTCGTAGCTTCTGAGCTCATCATCTTTCTCTGCTCCTGTGCGCATGCGCATTTGCCTAGGCCGGTCGCCCGAAACGGACCTACGGGAGGGCCGCAGTCAAGGCCCAACGCACCGCGGTTCGCAGACTTTTTGGCCGCGAAAGAGTTGATGAAAGACGGGCTCATGCGGCTCGGGTGGCAGCCGGGTGTTGTGGGGAGCCCCCCACCTCGGGACACTGAAATCTTCAAGCTTATGGC
>Ga0307982_1001913_pt1 | contig 16956 bp, 10 predicted proteins | sample OrgLakmetagen989_FD_201847 | JGI IMG/M metagenome (GOLD analysis project Ga0307982, IMG submission 201847) | Saline water microbial communities from Organic Lake, Antarctica - #989 | ecosystem: Environmental > Aquatic > Non-marine Saline and Alkaline > Saline | place: Antarctica: Organic Lake... | reverse complement strand
TTGGGCTCAGGGGGGGGGCGGCGGCCGTTCTGGGGGGGGTCTGTTTGTGCCAGGGAGCTCCTCCGGTGTGCCTTTGAAAATGCCTGGGGGCCGGGAGCCCTGCCAGCTGACTGTGCCCGCTGGCGTTGCGAAGAGGCTTTGTTCTGCTGGCGTTTGGGGGGGGGGCTCACGTTGTCAGTGCGGTACAGGGCCCCCCCTCCACCCCTGCGGGGCCCAGGTTTGGGGGCCCCCTGACCCCAAGCTCGCGGTGCTGATGCCGCCCGTCCCCTGTTCGCCCCCCCCTTGGTTGCACTGCCCCCCCCCATCGAGGGGGCCTTTCGTGCTGAGTAGTGTGCCCGCTGCACCCCCACACTGGTAGGGGTGCCCGAGGTCAACAGCACCCACGGCTTGGCGCCGCCGCCGCCGCCTGGAGAGGTGCTGCTGCCGGGCTCTTGGATACGAGAGGTGCTGGGAAGTGTGTGGCTTGGAAGCGACCCCCCCCTCACACTGCCTAGCCCCCCCCCTCGCGACGCAGCCGTGCTCGTAGTTGCAGCCAAAGGGCTGTGTGCAGATGCGGGCGTCATGCTGTAAGCTGGAACACGTGGCGGAACAGCTGAAGCCGGCGATCCACCTCTGTGTCCAAAAGCGCTGCTGAGGGGACGAAGGGGGTCTCGCAGGTATGACCCCCCTTGACCCCCTTTGCTCGCCAGCGCTGCCTCCAGGTCCCCCACACTGGCCCGAGCAGCCCACTCTGGGGGCACAAAGTCGTTCAAAGGGCTGCTAGAGCCTTGCAGGGAGCCCTGCTCAGTTTCCCCTCCCCCTCTCGGGCTTCGAGGGGCATCTGAGGGGGTGGGCGACACGGGCGCCGAGGCTGCTTTCGCGCTGTCAGGCGCTGGCTGGCTGCTGTCCCGTGCAGGCTCCCCCTGCCCATCGGCCTTTGAGGGCGAGTGGGGAGCATTTTCTTCTTGTTCAGACGTGTGTTCCGACGTGTGTTCTGACTTGTGCTCCTCCTGTGCACGCTTTGAGCGGGGTGTGTGTCTCACTGCGGGTATGCCTTTGCTGCTTGCTGGGTGGGCATTCCACTGTGCAGCACTAGTGTACTTCTTGGCTGTGACAAAGGCACCCCCTAGTGCACTGTTAGCCGCCCGCATCCGCCGTCGTTGGGCTGCTGCCTTTGCTCGCGTGGCCTGAATGTGCTGGGTGTGCCGCTGGATGGCGGCACGGCTGCGGGCGGCAGCTTGGTCTGGCGCGGAGGCCCTGGGCTTTTTAGACCCCCTTGACCCCTTTCCCATGGCCCCCATAAAGGGGCTCTTGGGCCCATTGCCGTACACCGCTGCGGAATTTGGACGGGGGTGGGCTGCGTTCACAGCTGCCTGTCGCCCAGTGTCTCTTGCCTGCCCTGACGTGTACATTCCACCGGCCCCCTTGCGCAGTGAAGCAGCCCCCCCTCCAGCTGAAACACCCCCCCCTCGAGAAGCAGACTGGCTGCGTGAGGAGGCTGCGGCCCCACCCCGGCCCCTTGTGCTGTGGGCAGATGGGGGAGGGGTGTGCACAGACACAGCACGTGGCTTGTGTGCTTCAATTGCGGCTGCTGCCCCGGGGGTGATGGCGCCGCCATTTCCCTGAAATTTCCGCAGGAACCCGTTGCCTTTGGGGGAAGAGTGCCGCCCGCGGGCGCTGACTCCTGCCGCCTGGTTGAAGGCTTTCTCTGCAGAACGGTCCACCCGTGGTTGTGTCCCTGCTGCTGCACGAGCCGTGTTGAGACCGGGGAGGGGGGAGCCGGCAAGCAAGGAGGCCCCCCCTCGACTGCGCTGGGGGGGGGTGTTCCCCCGCTGGCCCCTCATCACGCGCACCACAGGCGCGGCAGGACTGAAGGGCGTGGCCCCACCAACCGGGAAGTCTGCCTGACGCCCAGCTGTGCCGTCGTCTGCACTGGAAGCGGGCGGGGCAGGAGTGGGCGGCACTGCTGCAGCGGAATGCTGCAAAACTGCAGCTTGATGTGCCGGCACAAAAATGGCAGCATTCATGCCTGCTGTGCCAAAATACACAATGCCGTCAACAGTTCCATCAGTGCCTGTGTTATTGCTGCGAAGTGCACCATTGAAAAGCTCCACTCCTAAAAAGTCACCCGCAGCGAAATGTGTTGCGCCGTGATAGCGGACTACCTGCAGAAGACAAGGAGAAAGTTTTCACAGGGACACCCTACCATCGTTGCATGGGGATTTTCAAATGGACTATTGCACGAGATAGCTGCCCAAGTTTACAGGGAATCAAAAGTACGTGTCGCAGCAACCTCATGCTCCACTTCACCATTCATGCGTGTTTGGGCTAGCACGGAGCCGCACACACTCAAGCCGCAACGAAGGAAGTACGCACCCCAGTTAAACCGCTTGCCTTGCCTGCGAGAATCTTTACTGTTGCGCCGTCAAGACGCTGATCCGAGTCCATGGCTGTAGATTCCCTAACGTCTGACTGAAGCCAAAACTACCTGTGGCGGCTGCAGCTTTGTTCACTGACTGCACACCTATCAACACAAATGCAGGGAGCAACAATGCAATAAACTATTTACTGCTTTCGAGCTGTGGATATTTCACCCAGTGAGTTATGCGTGCGCAGGTCACTGGATACGATTCTTCAAGAGTGAGGGCTGGCAGTAGAGCAGCTGGCTGCTGTGCTGACTACAATGGCAAATGGGTTGGCTGCTGTGGGAGCTGCAGGGAAAGTATGCTTGCCGATACTTGCAAGCTTCATGCGCGCATTTGCCTTGCCTGTCAAAGTGCCAAACCAAGCCCTGCCTCCTTCGACACCAGTGTTTGAACGGTGTGGGGCTTGCACAGCCCCCCATCACTGCCCATTGCAGCCTCGCCATGAAGCAGCCGCAGCGGTGTCAAGACGCAGCAAACCTATACTTCTGTCGTCCCCAAAGCCCGGAGCTCAGATTACTCTGGGTGTTCCGCGCCTGATTGCCAAAGCTCTGTGTGGAACTTGCAAGCAGCATGGCAGCTGAGGCGAGCACCAATGTTGGCGGTGGCACTGCGCTTGACTCTGATGATGATGATGAAATCCCCCTGCCAGTCTTGCAAGTGGATGGCACTGGGGGCTTCACAGACAGTGATGCTGACAGCGACGCAGGTGGCGGTGCTGTTAGCAGTGACGGCGATCTATCTGAAGGAGAGGCAGCCGTGTTGAAAGCCTCCCGCAAGCCTGTCAAACGGCGACGGAGTGACTCAAAGAAAACAAAGACTGCATCGAAAAAGAAAAGGGCTCGTAACATTGACATTCGCCGTTTTGTTGAGGGAGAAGCTGAGGAAGACGAAGATGAAGACGAGAATGGCGCCCGCATCGTCAGAGCCGACCACGAGGCAGGCGCTGCTGCCGAAGCCGCTGCTATGAGGTTCAGAATGGAACAAACAGAGATGAGGAAAGATGCGCTTGCGTCCAAGAATGCCCAGGATATTGCTTCGTACTATGACCGGCGTGAAGAGTAAGTTCGCCAAACTGTAGCAAATTCCGCTGGTCACATAACTCAGGTGCTGTGGCAGATGCGTCCCCAAACACATTTCACGCTGTGCACAGGGAGACTGGATACTCTAGCCGTGCGCAGTATGACGTGGATGCCGATGGTGGCTCGTCTTTGGCAGCGAAACAGTCCCAGCTGCCGTCCACAACCGACCCAAAACTGTGGTTGGTCAAGGTCAAGGCAGGAGAGGAAAGAGAAATCTGCGTGTCCATCTTCAACAAGTATGTCTTTAAGTACCAAGACGGCCATCCTCTGAAGATATTCTCAGCTGTGGCGACTTCAAAAGAGTACATTTATGTGGAAGCATACCGAATGGATGCAGTAAAGGAGGCGCTCACCGGCATCAACAATGTCTACGCATGGCGTCCGGGAGCAATCACGATGCTGCCCATCAACCAAATGACTACAGCGCTAAATGTGACTCAGCAAGTGAAGCACTTCGCCCGCAACGACTGGGTGCGTATCAACCGTGGTGCCTACAAAGGCGACCTCGCACAGGTGGTGGATGTTTCAGAATCTGGAGCTCAAGTAGTGCTCAAAGCCATCCCGCGACTGGATTTGGCCATGCTCTCCATGTCTGAGGAGAAGCGCAAGGCTTTCAAGGAGCGAGGGCGCATACGGAGACGCCCTCCGCTGAAGAAATTTCTCGCAGACGAGGTCACCGATGCGCTTCAATCGTCCGGCGCAAAGGGCTCTGTGGAGCCCAGCACGCACAAGCGTCTTCATATTAGTGGACACACATTTAAGGGCAATTTCTACGCCGACGGCTTCGTACTTCGAGAGTGGCGTGCTGCGTACGTTGACACCAACGGCGCCCCGCCCACTTTGGAGGAGCTGCAGGCTTTCAAATCTGGCAGCAGCAGCGCCACCGCTGGAGGCGACGCCGACCCAGGCCTGCAGGAGTCCCTTGCAGCAGAGCTCACGGCCGCCGCCAAGCGACAAGTTGGGGAGACCAGCTTGCTCGTGCCCGGGGACAATGTGTACGTAGCTGAGGGGGAACTGCAGGGGCTGGAAGGTGTCGTGGTGGCCGTCAGCGCAGACGGCAGCTCCTTCAAAATGGCCCTGTCACAGGCCCTGCAAGAAGAACTGGGCATGACGGAACACATTGAAATGCGCCGCGCGGAAGCCATAAAGATGTTCTTCGTGGGTGACCACGTCAAGGTTGTCGCCGGCATGCATGCCGGGGCAACCGGAACAGTCCTGCACACCACACCCGGAACAGATGAGAACGGCGGGCACTACACTGCAGTGGTCATGTTGGACGCGAATTCGTCACAAGTTTCGGTGTGGTTTTCCGACCTCCGCGTCACCACTGAAGTCACTTCCGACACCACCCAGCTGGAGGGCTATCGGAAGTTCGACCTTGTGGATGTGCCCACACCAGCAGGCGGCGGCAAGCTGGCTGGCATCGTCACCAGCATCGGCCACCGCACGTTGCACTTGCTGTTGAACAACGGCGAGGGCATGGACCTGCCGGTGCACCGTGCCCGCGGCAACCTGACTCAGCGGGCCCGGCGGCAATCTGCATCTGACAGCTCCTACGCCGACATTGGGTCGGGCGACAGAGTGAGGGTGTTGCAGGGGGCCTACAGGGGGGGTGAGGGCACCATCAAGCACGTGTTCGGCAACACGCTGTTCCTGCACTCAGTGACTCACGGGACGCACTCAGGGTGTTTTGCTGTGAAGGCCAAGCACACACTGCTGGCGGGACAGCGCAGCGCAGGCCCCAAAACAGGCCTTGGCGCTGTGGCTGGTGTCGCGGCTGCCGGCTCGGGCGGCGGCGTCGCAGGCGCCAGAAGCCAGCGCTCTCGTGACCTGGTGGATGAGGAGTATAAGGGCAAGACAGTAAAGGTGTTGAGGGGGGTTAAACGCGGCCAGGTGGGGATGGTGAAGAGCACTGTGGGGGACACGGTGCGAGTGTTCCTGCAAGCTGACATGAAACTGTACACTACAACTCGGAACAACATTGCCACTGTGGGTGACAGGGGGGGGTCCTTCTCTGGCCCAGGGGTCCCCTCTGCTGCTGCTGGCGGTATGGGCGGGGGGCTCGGTGCGGCCACCCCCGGCATGGGTGGCGCCACACCTGCGGGAGCTTTCGGCAGCAGAGCTGGCATGACGCCCAGTGGCATGGGGGGCATGACACCGGCTGCAGGGGGGGCTACCCCTGCTTACGGGGGGGCCACTCCCGCGTACGGCGGCGCCACTCCAGCCTACGGTGGCGCAACCCCCGCATATGGTGGCGCCACACCCGCGTATGCCGCTGGAAGCAGCACCCCACGAGGGGGTGGCGCCACCCCAGGGGCCGCGTCGGTGGGTGGGGCCACCCCCGGCGGCACCACCCCAGGGGGGGTAGTGGCTTCCTTTGGGGGGGGTGAGGGGGCCGAGCTACCCTCCCACTGCATGGCGGGTGTGGTGGTGCGTTTATTGGCGGGCCCCCACGCCGGCCGCAGCGGGCCCATCGACCGCATCGAGGGCTCCGATGTGCGCGTGCAGCTGGGGGTGGGGGACGAGCAGGTGGCGGTGCTGCTGGGGGCAAGAGACACCACCCCAGCCCCTGTGGCGGTGGGGGACACAGTGCAGCTCACAGAGGGGCAGGGGGGGCGCGGCATCCTCACGTCCATCGACGAAGCCGAAAATGTGGCAGTCGTCACCTTGGCGGCGGGCGGTGTGGACATGGTGCCTGTGTCCGCCTTGTTGAAGTTGCAGCCGCAGTGAGGTGCGCTGGCACAGGCTGGCATTCCCTGGCAGTGTGCTTCAAGAGAGGTAGGGGTGTTGAGGGGGGCGACTGTTGAATACAATTCCACATGCACATGCAAGCACTTATACGGTGGCTGTCGCCGCCGCTTGCAGCAGCGTGGGCGCAGCTGCCATCCCCCCGTCCACACTCATGCGAGCTGTGGCGCCGAGATGGGGCGCCCCGTTGCTCAGCCACAGCTGCGCTGCTGCCTCCGCCACCCGCCCCGCGCCCACCTCCTCATAGAACTCCCGCGACACCGCCACACGCGCCCGCAGGGGCTGGGCGCCCAGCCACATGAGCCCCCGCATGGCAGCTGACTCGGGGGCCGGAACACGCCAAACTGCAACATGCGCGTCTGCTGGGGCAGCAGCACGCACCTCCCGGTGCAGTCGTGCCACCATGCCGGGGATGCAGGCGAGACCCCCTACCACGGCTACATTCCCCCACAGTGCAGGGGCCCACTCGGCTGGGGCAGCGCCCACCGCCGCCACCACAGCCGCTGCAGCCCCCCCCTGAAGAACACCCACTGCATCAGGCCGGAAAAGCATTTCACACGGCATGAAGCGCTCGCTGGCAAGTGTGACGCTGGTCAGGCCATCGTCACTAGGGGGGGCCTCTGCTTGCTGATCACCCCCCCCCTCAGACTGAAGGGAGGACGCAGAAAGGCTGTCGGCCACACCGAGCCACTCATGGCACAGCTGGCTGTTTCGATGAGCAGCAAATGCATCCCCTGCACCCCCCTTGACATACCCCCGTTGCACCGCCACGCCATCAGGCAGCACCCACTCCCGCACCACCCCTAGGCCACTGCCGTCATCAAGGAGGGGGTGTGCAGGGGGGGCAGCGCTATGGCCCCAGGCGATGTCCCCCCACACATCATGCTGCAGTACAGCTTGCCCCAGCAGCTGTTGTCTAGCCAAGGCGTCAAAGGCGGTGTGCTCTTCTGAGCCCGCTTTCAACCCCCCCAGCCACCCCATGTCCCGCAGATCCTCAGGCACGAAGTTCAACAAGGCGTTATTGCTGTTGTAGTTCGGACTGGCTGTGTTCTTGTGTGCGTCCTGTGCGCCTCCTCGTCTGCGCTTTGCGCTGGACGGCTGCGCTGCGGCTGCGGCTACGGTGTCAGACCTCGTGCCACCGCTGCTTGCCTGGGTCTGTGCTGAGGCCGAACTAACAAGCTTTCTGACTGACGCAGATGCCCATGTGACAGATTCCAGCTCAGAACACGTGCCTTTTCTTGATGGGGCCACGTGTCGCAGGTAGGCGGACCGCAGGGTGGCGCTGGCCCCAGGGGTGGCACACAGGTCCGCCACGGCCGCGTCCTGCAGAAGGCGTGCGCCACCTGTGGGGTGAACGAACACAGTGTGCTGCAACATGCGTCGCACAGCCAGAGGGGTTGTAAGAAGGTCCACCTGGCGCTTCGAGACGGCGGCTGCAAGTGCGTTGGCCACAGCCTTGCCTCCCACGTTGGTGCGCTTCACGGCAGAGGTGTGCGGCACGCCCAGAATGATGGGGGTCACTGTGATGGTGCTGTGACCTGCGTCCACAACCAGGCCTGTGAAACCCCCCTGCACACGGACAGGGGCCCCATACCCTGGCAATGAGGGGGGCACTGGCACTCCCTCAGCAAGCAAAGCCGCTGCCAAGGGGGGGGGCACAAATGCAGCAGATGCCACGGAGTGTGCTTCGAAGATGCTCTCCCACGCCAGCTCTTGTTGCCGGGCTGGGGTTAGGGAGGGCAGCGTGCACGTGAGGTGGCTACCAGGCAATGAAGTGTCCAGCATGCTTGCCACGCGGTGCAACACAGCACCCTGTGAGTCCCAATCAGTGATAATTCCGCGCTCAAATGGTGAAGTGTACGTCAAGGCAGAGGTGTCTGCACGAGAGAATTGGCGGTCACAGCAGTGCCCAGTCTGCATGCGGATTTTGACACCTCGCAAACACGCACCTGAGATATCAGTCTCAATCTGATCCCCAACCAGCACTTCCAGCTGGTTTTTCAAGGATGCACATATATTTGGCTGTTCTCTGAATCACAAGCGGGGATGTGTGAATTTGGTGCTGGCAGCAAACTCAGGACCCGCAGCCAACCTACACAATATCTTGAGATTTTGCAATAGCTGCCGCTCGAACGACAGCTGCACCCAAATCAACAACAATGGAAGCAGCCGCCATGCCCTAGATGGATACTTTGATTGCTATGAATGCTGGTTTAGTGATTGGCTGGCAAGCGTGAACTCCTCAGACTTCAGCGCAGAGCTGCACCGAAGCCCAACAGAGACCGCCTCTGTCAACGCCCAACTGAAGGCGCCAAATGTCACCTGCATTGAGTCTGGGCCCTTGGAATAGAAGCTCGTGCATTTGAATAGGAATCGATTGATGCATTCCCAAGCCTGGCGCCTGACCCCTGCGTGCTTCAGGGTCAGGACCAGATGACGCACAGATGCCCCCCACAGACAGTACTGTGTGGCTGCTTCACCCGCGAGGCAAATGAGCTGTGAAGCGTGGCAAACGGGATGTGCGTTTCAAACTCAAGTCATTGCCGCTAAGCTCTCATCTACAGCAAGCGAGTTGAACCCGATCGCTGCCAAACAAAGGGTGACACCACGCCAATATTGCTAACCCAGCGTGTCATTGTTGCCACTGAAGCATGGAGGACGAGCCGGGCAACGCGCCCTCACTGCCGCAATTGCTGCGCGCATACAGCGACGCTGCGAAGGGTTCATCACCTCTGCTTACTCTGGAGGAGAAAGACATGTTCAAGACCGCATTGCTGGATGATGGTGATGACGAGGAGGTGCGATGGGCAATGGCAGAGCAGCTGAAAGCTCTGCAGGCTGAAGCAGACATGTGCTGCCAAGAGGTACGATTGGGAGCAAAATACAACAAGAGACTTTCACTGCTACTTGTTTGTGGTTCTTGAATAACAGCTTGGAATAAATGCGCCCTGGTGTGATGCGTCATGCCGACAAGAAACTTCCCGCCTATTCACAGGAAAGCGACCCTGGGGCTGCAGCTGCATCGCAGCACGGGCCTTTTCCCTCGTACGGATCTGGCACAGGTGCATTAGGCTGCATCTCTACAGTGCCGCCACTTCCACCTGCGCTGAAGCCGCAGCCCTCGCTGGCTCGCTCAGCGTCCAACAGCAGCCACGGGTCCCACCACGCCGCTACGGTGCGCAGCATGCTCAAGGGGGGTGACACGCCCCCCCCCTTGCCTGCAGCAGCTCCTTTGCTGCGCTGGAGCAGCAGTGTCCTGGGCAGCGACGTGCTTCTGTCGGAAGTGCAAATCCTGCAAGCCATGTACCCAGAGCAAATCAAGGGGCTGCACATGACACATGCACCCCCCCTACACCCTGGTGCCACCCCTGCACATGACGACGATGTACATCCTGGACAGCCCGCCGTTACTGACTTGGCTAAAGGCACCTCCCCCCTCAAACCCCTCCCCGCCCGCCTGTCAACGGGACAAGCCGTATCCGTGGGACTGTGGCGCCCAGTCACAGCTGCCTTCGCCAGCGACACACCCGAAGCCATTGCAGAGGCACGCTGCATGCTACTGCGGGTGGAGCTGGGCTCCTCTGGCTTCGACACCCTGCCTGTGTCCCTTCAAGCGCTGCTGTGGAAGTGCGGCGGGGTGGACCCGCTGCGCCTGACACGCACATCCAAGGGACAAGCCTCCGCCATAGAGGGCATCACGGCATTCCAGAGCGTGGATGTGCTGCAACTGCACCCCCCCTTCACCACTGCAACCATGAACACAGTGGATTCCTTCCGGCTTCGACTCATCGCTGACATTGGGGGCTCCTCCGGATCCCAGCACAAGGGCATGCTGCGCTCAGGTGGGGATGTGGACACTGCAGACCTGCCCCTACAGCGGCGTGAAGCGGCAATGGAGGCTACGCTACAAGCGAAGCTGCCCACCACCAAAGCGGCGCAGCACTTCCTGTGGGCGGCGTTGCGACTGGCTTTGGAGATGCAACCGGCGCCCAAGCAAGAACAAGATGCATCCCAGCACACAGGAACAGAGCAATTGGTGCGTGTGGCTTTTCCGGAGGGCTATCCCCTGCAGGCCCCTGCAGTGGTCACACGTTTGCACCAGGCGGCTTGGAGCGCAGCTGGTGTTGCAGCGGGCATCAATTTGGAATGTGACCCCCCCCTGCAACCCTTTGCGCTGCCGGAGAGCCACGAACAGGAGCTGCAGCAAGCTGTGGACGACGCAATTGCTCGCAATTCCGACAGTGGTGCAGGTGTGATGTTCGATGCGCTGCAGGCGCTACAGGAACACAGTCTCGGCGTGGCAGCCACGGCAGAACACTCTGATGTGCGGTTGCGGTTTAGTCGTACCGTTGGGCGGGCGGGGACAGCCGCCTGGTCGCGTTTCCTGAACGCCTCGGCAGGGGCTGGTGGGATTTGGAGCGACCCCTTGGCAACTTTGATCGCGATTTTGCCTGAGGCCACGAATGCAACTGCAGCTGCAGCTGCGAGTGCCGGCGCTGGTGCTGCTGGCAGTGCAGATGCAGGCACTGGGCAATTGGACTACAGCTGGGTGCTGCTGATACGCGATATGGTGGCTGTATTCATGGTGCGCCAGGGGTGTCTGCTTCGGTCGACCTTGCTGCTGGTCGCACTGCGAGCACTGCTCACGCGTGCACTATCCCAGCTGCCGGAACACCAGAGAGACGAGCCTGTAGTGGGTGTGTGCAGTTTTTTCTTGCAGGAATTTGGCAGTATACGTGCTGTGTTCAGTAGCTTGTTCCACAAGCCAGTGGTGCTGGGCGAGACCGCTGAAGACCTCGCCCGCTCGGCACAGCACTCCGCCGCTGCCCAGCGCAGCAGTTCGGCGCCAGACCTCTGGATGCACTTTGGTCTGCAGTGGTCCAAGCTAGGCGCTGATACCCTGCTGGGTCCTCGGAGCTCACTTCTGCGGCAACTGTCGGGACGGTACGGTATTCTGGAGATGCATGACGTATTCCGTGCTGAGCTAGCAGTGCAGTTCCTCGAGCTATGGCAGCGCTTCCAAATGCGGTACGGCATGCGTGACGTGCGATCGCAGGTCAGCGTGGGGTACTGCCTTCTGCGTGAGGGGGTGTCGATGTCAGCTGTCGCATCTGATGGCTTGCGACACGAGTTGGAGATGCAAAGCACCTACCCTGAGCTCGCCAGCGTGATGCAGTCCTACAAAGACTATGGTCTCGGACCAGGGAACGAACTGGAGTACCAGAGAGGCGTGTACAGTGCGCACTTTCACACCGGTAAGCGGGGGCACTCATCAGTGCAATCCTCACGTGTGTTTGAGCGCAATGATGTGGTTTCACTTGTGAACACGCCGTCCGCTGCTGAGCGCCTGCAGCACAGCCGTCCAGACGTGCAGAACTGGCACGATCCCAATGGAACAGTCCAGCCCAATTTCCGCATTGTGGTGTGTGCGGTGCTGCGTGGAGCCACCCAGGGCCGGGAGAAGGACATGGAGCTGTGCACAGCGGCAACACCCCCGCAGGCATGGGCTGATGACTTGGAGTCACCCCAGGCGCAGCAATTCCAGCGCATGCGGACGGAGATGCTGGCCCGTGCCAGTGTGCGGCAAAGCACCGTGGTGCAGGGTATCGGGGCGTCAGCAGGGGTGTACGATTCCGACACAGAGGCGTGGGGGCTTGGCCCCCCCCCTTACACCCACTTGGCCAGCCCTGGCGCAGAGGAGGCTGGGGGCGCCCCTTGGCAGCGCTGGCATCTGTTCGACACAGCACAAGTGCTGCCCTGTTTTGCACTACACTTGGTGCCCCTGCGAAAGGTAGTGGACACGACAGTCGACATCACGCACGTACACATCGTGACAGGGGGGGGGTCGCTGGCGAAAGCCCCCCGCCACACGCTCACTGCATTGCAGCAGCAAGCGATTGACAGAGCGGCCAACGATGGCAAGAATTTGGATGATGAATACGATGCACGATTGAAGAATGCTGCGTTCTTCGTCGGCACACGCTTCCCAGGCAATGTGCAAGTCTGCCCCTTGGGAGACAGTGACGACGACGAATTCGGAACACACGGCATGCGGAACATGCCCATCCTGACCCCAGAGCAGGCCACAAAGCTGGTAGCTGACCAGGCTGACCAAATGGTGTTCCGGGCCATGTCCCTGCCCTCCGCCAAGCGCAGGGATGTGGCAGGTGAGTACCTGAGGGCCCAGCGCGCAATGCAGCCCAAGCTGCAGTCACAACGCCGCGCCGCACAACAGCGACCTTCCAGTGCTGCACAGCCCTCACTTCTAGCGAAAATGGGCACTGAAGAACACAATGCTACCAAGGGCAATGCTCGCGCGCAGACCCCCCCCTTAACCCCCCGCCTGCCGACCCCATACCAAGCTGTAGCGGAGCCCACAGCTGTGGAAAGCCACACCCGGAACGCCGTGTTCCGCTCTCTAGCTGGTGTGGTGGGGGGTGAACCCGTGCCCCCCCGCTCCGGCCGGGGGCGGGGGGGGGTCACTGCTACCGTCGCCACCACTGGGGCACAGTCTCGACTCCAAGCGTACATGCAGGCTAGGCGGAACACAGACTACGCTGTGCAGGGATTCGGGAGCGCCGAGCTGGAACAGCGCTTGGGAGCCCAAGAGGCGGCACGGCGGCAGCAAGCAGCGCGTTCCAAGCAAGATGTTCTGCGTGAGGCGAGGCAATTGCAAGAGGAGGCAGATGCTATCAAGCTGGCAGGGGGGGCCGGCGCATGGGGCCCTCAAATCCACCGGCGCTAGAAGCGGTATTGCCAGGAATTCCAATGCATTCTTGTGCTGCCTTGTGTGTTCTCAGTACTTGTGGTCCTTGATGAAACGGCTGAACATGTCAAAGGCCTTGTTGGGGGTGAATTGCGGCACCATGTGCCCCGCGCCAGTCACGGTCAAAAAGGTGAAACCGTTTGTGTACTCCGTGACATAGCCGCCCACCTGCTGCTGAGAGGTGTACCAGGGGTGCCATGCGCCGTCCTGCACCGTGGGCAGCCCCATGCCTGACGTCCACGCCTCCGAGTCGGTCCACGGCACACACCCGTCCGCCTGCCCGCTGTAGATCAGTGTGCGGTTCAGCACCTTGAGCAGGGTAGGGTAAATGTCCCTGGGCTCGTTCTGCTCCGTGGAGGTGTAGAACCAATCCTGCTTCTCCACACAGCTGTGCCAGTGCCCAATGGAGCTGACGGGGGCCACATGCAGTGCCGCCCGCACATCCCCCCTGTCCAGGTAGGGCCCCTGCTCCCCATCCCCGATGCACTCAATGGGCCCTGGGCCAGGCTTCACGCCGCCCAGGGCATCCACAGCTGTGCCCTCCGCGGTGTAACGCTTCAGCAGCTCTTCCCCAATGCGTTGCTCCAGGGGGGTCTGGGGACGGGCACGGCGCCAGCGGCGGGTGCCAGTGGCAAACTCCCAAGCAGGCGCTGCTGACAGGTCATCCAGGGAAGAGGAGCCGTCCTGCGCTGGCGGGGATGCGCAGGTGCCGATGACGTTGTACACATCCACGGGGCCGATCTGGTAGTGCATGTCCGTGAGCAGTTTCACGCACTGTGCAGTGGGGTGGTTGTAGTTTCCCTTGCACTCCTCCTGGATGGCAGCGTACAGGGCGGAACTGACCAGGGCCTGGCCGCGGAAGAACTCCAAGTGCAACGCTTGGGCAGAGTCGTCGTTGTTGTTCGCGCAGGTTCCGATTTCTGTTCCGCTGCAGCCGTTGCCCACTGCAATGCCCTGCAGGCTCAAGCGCTCCACGGGGGGCACCTTGGCGTTATGCTGCACGATTGCGTATGCCAGGGTGGGGACATACACCCCACCGTACGATTCGCCAGACAAGAACAGGGAGTTGTTCCGCCACTCAGGCCACCCCACGAAGAAATCCAGAACTGCCCCCAGGTTGTCTTGGGCGTTGCTCGTGTCGTTGATGTGGTAATCCACAGACGGATTGTCGGCGTAAGACAGGCCCACGCCCACAGGCGCCTCCAGGAAGACAACGTTTGCGCCGGCGAGGTGCCAGCTGGTGTTGCGGGCGGTCAACACGGGCTGCCCGCCATCCGCCCCCGCGCTTGAAACAGCGAATGGGCCATTCTCAGTGAAGAAGCCAAGCATGGATGAGCACCCAGGCCCACCATTTTGCCTGCAATACACACGGGTGAAATGCCATCGGTGCTGGAGGGCTTGCTTGTTGGAGAAGCTCAACAAGTAAGTAAGCAGACAAATCTTACCAGAAGACAACAGGGTCGTTAGCTGGGTCGTTGGCACTCTCCACGAGATAATAATGCAAATGCTTGCCAGGAGAAGGGGTCAAGTATCCAGAGTACTGCTTGGATGGCAATGCACCCTTCCAACCTGCAGTGAACAGTCCAGTGTGAGTTACGAGCCTCGGCCAAGTGCTTCTCGCAGCCAAAAAATGCAGCTGTTGTGCAGCAATACAGCTACACGTACCAGGCAACTGGGTGATTTCATCTGCAGAACGTGCAGCAAATGCTGCCTGGGCCACTACAGCCAAAATTACAGCTGCGATTGTCTTCATGCTGCGTTGGGCGTGCTCAGCGCGGCTCCGTCAGCGAATGTCAGTGAGATCTTCAACAAAATCTGCTCGGCTCACAGGACGAGCAGGCACAACAGTGGAAAATGTTGGCTTGGTAGAACCCTGAACACGTCCTGTACAAGAAGTGCGAACCCTGGCGGCCCCTGCATGCAGTCTGCATCGCACTTGAGCCAGTTGGTTTGCCTCAATGAGGGGCCTCCAAGTGTATCTACCAAAGCCACGAGAAGGCGCTGCGATGCACTGCAACAGCCAGCTAGCAACAAAAAAGGTGTTTAGTTGTTTGTGTCGTCTTTGTTGCTCTGTCTCACTGTGCAGCAATCATGGCATCTTTTGCGCTGCCAACTCTGAGCGTGAACTCAGACGGCTGGGGTCCAACCCTTTGCCCTGAGAAGTACGCCGAACTGCCATACGTTCCCTTCGGAAAGGGTGACAAGCTGGGCAAGGTCGCAGACTGGGGCAATTATTCGCGCCAGAACCGATTCCGCTGTACGTGCTGTGGTTGCTGAGCTCTGGCTCGCATCGTCCGCTGGCATGCACATACCCAACGCTGTTTTGCAGCCTCTAGGAACCAGGAAGAAAACTCAGAATTCCAATACGCTGTTGATCGCCTGGAAGAGAAAAGCTTTCGTCTTGTTGACCACGGCCGCACTCGCAGTACGTACTACATGTCTCGCTAGCTGAGAGCGGCTTTTGAGTTGGCAGCGTGTTCAGAAATTCTACTGCGCTTGACTTGACAACGCACTTGCCAAATTACCCGCATATAGCACGAATGTATTGACGTGAATGTTTTTTTGCAGCTTCTGGCCGCGGTGGACGCCCTCGTGGAGTTGGCTTTGGTTTTCGTGGCGGCCGTGGTGGTGGCCGCGGCGGTGGCCGTGGTGGTGGTCGGGGCGGTGGCCGTGGAGGCGGCCGCTTCAACGTCCGAAGCATGGGCAGCGCAGCAGATGACATGGAGTCTCGCAAGAAGGCTAAGCTGCTTCAGTCCAACCACAACAAGCGCTTGAAACGCATCAACCAGGCTCGCAAGGCCTCCCGCCGCCAAACCCAGATCCAGCATGTGCACCGCCAGAACACCGTGGACATCGACTCGCAGTGGAACATGATGGCACAGTTCGACCTGGCCTCTGTCACAAAGCTGGAGACGGGCACCCCCCAAGGAGAGGACCTCAAGTGGGCAGGCAGCCTGCGCCGATGGAACGACAAAATGGACCGCGTGAATGTCCGCAGCAAAGTGGCCCTCAAGCCCTTTGTGGACCGCGTGTTCTACTACACCTCTGCCAATGAGGACCCAGTGCTGCAGGAGTACGCCCAGGAGGACGAGGGCAACGTGTTTGCCACCGACGCAGTGCTGGCTCATTTGATGACCTGCGCTCGCAGCGTGTATCCATGGGACATCGTCATCACATACATGCCTGGCGGCAGCATCTTCCTGGATGTGCGCGACGCCCTGGAGTTCAGCATGCACACCGTGTGCGAGACAGCGCACCAGAAGCCCGCCGAGGGCGCCAGCACCTACGAGCTGAACGGCGCCGCTTCCCTGGCGGAGGAGGGCAGCGCCGTGAACGAGACCTTCACGCAGCAGTCGCTCATGCCGGGCACCGTGGCCCTGCCCAAGTCATCTGGCGGCGCCGAGCTGCCCACTGACGTGGAGGAGGACCCATTCTGGGACGAAGACGAGGCGGAGGAGGGACAGACCGGCCCCGCCGCCGTCGCGTACAGGTACAGAAAGTTCGACGTAAGTGCCCCACCCACGTGTGTGTGTGTGTGTGTGTGTGCAGTGCCATTGCAGCACGCAGCCCAGTGATATACGTGAACAATCTCTGATGCGCCACCGACACTAATCGGCGCATTCTCCGTGAAGACAACCTAGAAACACCTGAGGGCTGCACTGCAACTCCCCTTGACACCCTTGCACCCGCCGTGTGTTCATGTTTGCACTTTTCTTGTTTTTGCAGTTGGGCTCCGATGTGCAGCTGGTGGCACGCACCACGGTGAACGCCGTGGCCACACTGGGTGGCAAGGCGGCATTCGTGAACAGCTTTGCGCTGACGGAGGGCGACCCCAAGGAACTGGGCAACATCCCCTACAGCAAGACTGTGGACAAGCGTGGCGCCCTGATTGCGACAGAGATTCAGAACAACGGCTTCAAGCTGGCTAAGTTTGTGGCGACGGCGCACCTGTCTGGGG
>Ga0307982_1001912_pt1 | contig 16957 bp, 7 predicted proteins | sample OrgLakmetagen989_FD_201847 | JGI IMG/M metagenome (GOLD analysis project Ga0307982, IMG submission 201847) | Saline water microbial communities from Organic Lake, Antarctica - #989 | ecosystem: Environmental > Aquatic > Non-marine Saline and Alkaline > Saline | place: Antarctica: Organic Lake... | reverse complement strand
GTTGGGCACTTCGATGGTGGCCAACACCTCGCCCCCATGCAGCTCCCACACACCGTAGCATATTTGGTGCTCATTGCCCTGTCCCAGGCCTTCTGTTCCAGGTGTCGCCTTCTTCCGCCGCCTCGCCCGCACAGCGGCCGCTCGGGCTGTGGCGGCGTCTGCCACACTGGTTTCCGCTGCATTCACTGTGCCTGCTCCACCTCCAATTGAGCCCAGAGAGAAGAGTGAGTCCGTGCCCCTGGGCTCTGCGGTGGAGCCTGATCTGTCTGGGGAGCTGCCGGCGGTGAGGGCAGCCTGCGCGGACACAGCCAAGGCCTGCCAAGCGGACGCAACCACAGGAACATCCTCCTCCACTGGACCGTTACTGCTGTGGTTATCAGATGTTGGATTGTCCACTGCTTTGACCCCCCCCTGACCCCTGTTTGGGGCCCCTGCCATGATGCTCCGCAAGCCGGCACGAGTAGTCACTCCCAGCTCCTGCGGTGTTGCGTACACATCGCCACCCAGCCAGATTGTGCGCTGTATCATCCATGGTTCGATGGCTTCAGTGGGTGTGCTGTCTGTTTGAGGCGCCCCCTGGCCCCGTTCAGGGGGGGTGCCGGGGGTGGGCCCACTGGGGACTGCTGCTGCCGCACCTGCTTCACTGGGTAATTCAGGCAGTGCAGCACCAAGAGAATCTGATGCTTTGGCTTCTGAAGGTGCTGGCCCCCCATTCGGGGGTACATGGGGGGGGGCTGCCGCTCCGCTGGCAACCTGGGGCAGCACGGCTCTTCCCTCATATGTCGCTGCCAGCAGGTCCAGCGTGGCTTGATCAGCCCCATCCTCGCGCGCCATCACCCACAACAAGGACCGCGCCGAAGGGCCCCGGCGACTGGACCAAAACGCTTCATGCACCCGCATCATGCTGAGGCGTTTTAGGCGGGCTGCGGCAGTCAGCGCAGATCGAGCGTTGCGGCGAAGCGCCTTGCATGCGGCTGCAGCTGTGCCAGGCACCATCAAGTATAGCAGTGATCCGTCTGGCTGGAACCACCAAATGCGTTGAAAGATGATGCGGAGGTATGCTTGGTCCGTTTGGTGCCACAAATCGTTGCAGGCAGGCTTGTAATACTGCTCCTGCAGAACATACATGCCCTCATGCAGGACACGTGGCACAGTACGAAAGGCCTGCAGCCAAGAATCGGCCTTGGCTGCTTCAGCTTTGACTGCTGTGACCACTGCCGTGTCTGTGTTGAGGCGAGTGTACGCCTTGACGTGGCGCAGCCAACGACCTTGCTCCGAGCAAACACTGTGCCAGTACTTGCAAACAGATAAGCATAAACCAGTATCACTGGCACCAAGAAAATCGAGCACCTTGTTCAGTACAGAGTCTGGCATGTCGGAGCCTGAGTGAATGCGCAGCCGGTTCCGTCCACAAGCAAAGCCTCCTGTCGCTGGCTCGACCGCAGTGTCTTGAAAAGCATCTAAGCTAGCCATGATGACATACACAAGACCAGTGTTGTGATAGATGGGTTGCAACTGGCGAGGTTCAGCTTGATCAACAGCAGGGTGACGTACACACTACCAGTCACACAACTGCGGAATTCGTTGACGACCTTTGGCCAGCGTTAGATGCGTTTAGACTAGCGCCGAAGTACCTTTAATACAGCAAAACATATGTTGACGGTGCTTTTAGGTGCAAAGCCACCCATAATAGTAGCTGACACCTGCATGGCAAGCAGGCAATGTTTTAGGGGCCCCTTCAATCAGTCATGTGCCTCCACGTCATATGCAGCACGCCCAGTTTGTGATTCCATGATGCTGAGCTCAAGCAAATCGGGCCAGTAAGTATGACTTGAGTAACATGTCGTGAAAGCTCGGCTGAGATCCTTGCAAAAGTCGAATCGTTTCCCGCTTGCCTGTAGTCAGTCGTCTGCGGAATTTGCCCGGTTCCTACAGTTTCATGGAGTTGCACCGTGCAGCGATTCTGGGCGGAATGCCGCAGGTTGTTGTGAATGATTTGGTAAGTTCCATTATTTTTTATGGGTCTTGCATGAATGAATTCACATGAATCGCTGCAGTGTACATCTTTTGTATCCTCACCAGATGGCCAAGAAAATATTCTTCGAGCGGTGAGCCCTGTTTTCGCAAATTTTGGCGAGACAGTGCACAGCTTGAACCTCGTGCAGGTATTTGAACCACTACATAGTGGTGATTTGGCTGGCATCGATCCTGCATCTGTCGCGCGGCTGCTGCGACTGATTGGTGAGCAGGCCGAGCTCAGTGATAATGCTTGCTCTTTGATCGCAGCAGCATCCGCTGGAACTGCGAGCATTATTCCGCTCACTGCCCCAGCATACATCCACACTGCCGTCAAGTATGCTGTTGGTTCCATCGCTGAAGACTTGGTGCATGTTGCCATTCCGGTCGTGCTTCCCCAGGCGCTGTCTAGCAGCAGCCAAGCCCAAATCTGGGCCCCCCTGCCTGCCATTCCCTCCATCACCAGTGCAGCTGGCAAGCTGCAAAGCATCATTTTTGATGAGGCTACTGCACTGAACGTGCGCCGCAGCCTCGTGAGCACGGAGGCGTCCCTCCCGCTGCCTCGCCTGGGCACGCCCGCGCAGCTGCCGGTGCTGGAGGCACGAGACCCCCACCCCCCCCTGGACTCCGGGGCAGCCGCAGCAGAGCCTGTGCAGTGCACCAAAGCAGCTGATGCAGCATATAGTGTCGCTGTTTCAGAGCCCCAGCCGGCAGCTTGTCGGTTTGCGTACATGCAGCTGCGAGTGACCCCTGCGTTTTCCGACCTGGCGCTGCAGCTGTGGCCAGCCTCCCATGCAATCGTGGATGCGTGCGTTGTCGCAGCTGCGGTACACCCCTCATACATCGAGCATTCTGACGAGGGCTCCCAGGCTGTTCTGGCTGCGGTGTCTCCGCTCGGGCGGCGAGTGTTCGAGCTTGGAGCAGGCACTGGCGTGGCCAGCCTTGCCCTGAACGCTTTATTTGAAGAAGGGGCAGCACTAGTCACCAGCGATTTGCCTGGAAAGGCCACTCAGAATCTGCAGTACAACATAGACTTGGGTACGACGTCCCCCCGTCTGCGGGCTGCCGCTCTGGACTGGGCAAAGGTGCACGCAGCTGCTTGCGCGGAGGCGAGTGAGGCCGCCATACAGTTGCAGAGCGCTTCACTGGATGAATGGGCGCAGTACGATGGCCCATCCTTGCATCAATTGCTGTCGTCAGAGGTGCTCATTGGAGCAGACATTTTATATGACACGGATTTGTGCATTCTGGTGGCCAACCTTGTCGCCGTGACGGCAGCTGCACAAATCGCCAGTGGGCGCTGCCCAGCGGACACCAGCGCCCTCCTGCTTGCAGCAACTGTGCGGAATGAAGCTACGCTGCGTTTCTTCCTCTCAGAGTGCCTGCAGGCGGGACTGGAGGTGAGGGATGCCACAAAGGCGTGCCTGCGACCGGTGTACAATGGACATGTGCACCCGGCGCTGCCCCTGCTGTACAACAGCATGCACGGCACAAAGGCTGCATCTGGAGTATCCGGGCGTAATGTAGAGACACTGGTGCTCATTGTGAGTCACCCCGGCAAGTTCACCTGCGGTGATAGTGCGGAACACGCCCAAGTGAAATGAGTGAATGAATGTGTCTATTTAAAATGAAAGTGCCTCTGTCGGCTGGGACTCCAGAGCCTCGTCTACTAATCTTCTGCTACAGTGCTGAGGACTGTACGCCCCACTGGAGATCTCACTGCACCGTTGCTTGCACCAGCGCCAACGCCCGAAGCTGTGCTGGGTGTCGGCAACACAGCACTGCTGAATGGCGCTCCAGCTTCTGCTGCGCCTTCAGCAATGACATTCTTGGGGATTCGATCAATGGGGATGTACGATGGCGGTCTGGGCTGTGGAGCCTCTGAGTCCACGTCAAACGTCTCGGGCACTGGGTTGTACATGCGGCTGAACTGCCGCTTGCTCCACTTGGCAGCCACAGCGGGCGGAGCGGCAATGCCGACTGCCAACTCGGGGGGCGTGCGTTCGTACAGCAATGAAAGGGTCGCCAAGGGCTCTGCGGTGCCCCCCCCTGGGGTGCCCCCCCCTGGGCCAGGTGCTGCCGCATGATTGCCACCCCCCACCTCCTGCAGGGGGGCGAAGAATTCATGGGCAGCGATGGAGGCGAAACCATCGTGCCCCAGCCGCACAGACGGGTCAGCTTGTAGAAGCTGGGTAACAAGATCGCTGGCGGCAGGCGGAAAGCCATCTGGGAAGTGCTGTGCCAGGGAGGTGTCACCCCACTGCACAATGCTGGCCACCATGTCGTCCTCGGAATCAGCCCACACCGGCGGCTTCCCCGCCAGGCAGAAGTACAGCACACACCCAAGAGCCCACGCGTCTGATGCACAGGTGACGCTGCCCCCCCGTGCCAGCTCTGGTGACATGTACGCCGTGGTGGCTTCCTGTCGCTTGTCCTGCAGCATGCCAGCGCCACCGTCAGCGGCATTGGAGCTAATGCCCGCAGCCAAGCCTGCCTTCACTGCACCTTGCACTGCAGTGCTTTCGTTTGAGTCGTGTGCCTGCATCGCTGGTCGTGTGTCGTGTCGGGCTGTTGCTGCTGCCTGCAGCCCTGCACTCCAGTGCCCATCACGCATGCTCTCGAATGCCTCTTCGGCTGCGCGCAAGATGCTGAGAGCGTTGTCACCGGCAGCACCTGGCAGAGGTCTCAAGGCCCCAAAGTCTGTCAGCTTGGCGTGTCCAGACTCTGTCAAGACAATGTTTTCTGGCTTCAAGTCGCCGAAGGCAAAACCAAGCCTGTGTACCTCAGAGACGGCAGCCACCATCTGTCCAATGACAAACCGAGCAGACTCTGTGGACATACTGCCAGTTTTTGTCAAATGTGTGTGGAGGTCGCCGCGCTTGGCGAATTCGGTGACCAGATACGCATTGCCGTCGTTTCGAAAGGTGGCCACAAGCCGTGTCACGTTCGGGTGGTTCACACTCTGCAGGGATGCAATTTCGCGTCGCACAGACACCTCATATCCCATTTCCTTGATGAGAGCAGTGTCGATGGTCTTCACCGCATACTCTGGCCATTGGGCAATCGGGAATCCACTGCGAATCAAGCGCGCATACTTCACCACGCTGAAAGCGCCGCGGCCCAGCTCGTGCCCAAAGACGAAGTCGTGGAACTTCACGCTGGGTAAAATAGTAGCATGCACACCCATGTGCTCTTTGTTCTGTGCTGCTGCTGCAGCAACCCTCCCTGCATCTGTGCCAGCCACGTCCATCGCTAAGCGCTCCATCCCAGGCAGCGCACCAGAGCTCTCTTCGGGCTTCAGTGCTGCAACTTGCTGCAAAACTTCTTCTTCTTGCTGCTGAGTTGCATGGACCGCATCTCTTCGTGCTGGTGGTGGCATATCATTAGATGCCGCCCCAATACCGCCGCCACTGCTGAGAGGCGAGCGCCGAACAGAATGCGATGTCGCTGCCATCGCCCCGGGAGCAACAGCCATATACTTGGACAAATCTGGGCCACTTTGTGGCTGGGCAGTCTTTACAGCCCATGGCGCAATACCAGTGACGCCCAGAGGCGGCTGTCCTCCTGCTGCAACGGTGGAGACTGCCGCTGCAACGTCATCTGCAGCTGGTTCAGTGTCAGTGCGGGCCTGTGATGCCAGCCGGGGGAGACTGTGTGGCAATGCAACAACTTGGCTTGCTTTTCTACCGCTGCTAGTCGCGTGGATGAATGCCTGCCTGTCCCAGGAGAGCATGGAGGTGCAAGCAGCATGTCTGAGTTCGTTCACCTGTGCGTTCCAGTGTCGCTTCCCGGCGCGCAATAAGCTGCCCGCTAATCCTTGAGACACTTGCACTGCATTGCGCCTGAACACCTGTGAGATGTCAGGGTCCTTCCACAGGCGCAGGGCGCTCGTGGCGAGTTTTGCGAATTCGGAGGTGACACACCGCCGAAGCACACCGATGAGTGCCGGGATGACTGCATCCACCTCGTTACAAAGCCCGTGTCGCTCGGCATGACTCAACATGATTTGAAGTGCACTCACAAGCAATGACTCGCGGGGAGACTGCCCGTCAGAGTCCGTTGGCCAGGCGTTGCACACACCTCGAGCAACGGCCTGCACCATGGTGCTGTCAGCAAGGGAGCAGGCTGCGCAAAGCTGCACCAGCTCCTTGTGAAATGCGGCCAGAACAGGAACCGTTTCGGCTGCCATGAGGGGGTTCATGTGCAGCCCCAGCAGGGCGGGCACAAGGCTGCGCACAGCTTGCTGAGTGCTTGCCGCAGCGGCCGGCATGCCTTTCACTATTGGCAACAACAGCTTCAGCGAGTGATAGACACCATGAATACGGGTTGAGGGCGAGCGGGCATGAGACAGAAGCTTGTTTCCAATTGATGCCCGAATCTTGCAGCGCTGTTCCGGGTGTGCCTCGTAGATCCAATGAAGCGCCTCGCGAGCCTGCGTTGCGCTTCTCGAGTCGGGGCTATCAAGCATCCCACATAAAAAGTGCAGCACTGGCCCGGCAGCGTCGTCCAAGCAAGCTGCTCTATCGAATTCAGGAAGCATTGAAAAGTTGTTGATGCCAGCCAAGAGCACACCGCTTTGTGCAGGCGCAACAGCCGCGCTCATGAGCGCTGACCACATGCTTCGATACGCTGCCGTGTCATACTCAACATCTCGAATGGCTTGGTTCTGCACAGATTTGCACCACACCTCAATGCTCTCCGCATTTCCATCTTTGATTGCATCGGTCAGTGCTACAAATTCGCTGATTTCTGCTGAGTCCATAGCACTAGCTCCCGTGGCTGGTGCTCAGAGTTACTGAAAAGTTTCACAAAAACTCTCTGACGCTCAAGCAGAGCTCTGCAAAGGGGGGCATGCAGCATAAGCAAACAAGCATGAAACATAGACATATAATATCGGGATGAATTGTTTGACAAGAATATGAGAATGCAGCAGCTGCAGCATTCCGTGATCGGGGGGCTGAAGAGGCTGGGCGAACTAAGTGGATTGGTATCGACACCATTGCAACGTGCGATCACGATGGCTGCATCTACAGCAAATCCAAAAGGACCATATTCACAACACAATCCGGTGGGCCTTTATGATTGCCATGCTCACATGACTGCGTCTACATTTGACGAAGACAGGTCAGAGGTGCTCGCTGCTGCAAGTTCGCTTGGCGTTGCTGGTATCATAGTGGTCTCAGAGTCCACACACGACGCTGATGCCGTGCTGGAGCTGGCAAAGCAGCATCGTGGCCTCATATACCCCTGTCTCGGTTTGCACCCCGTGAATGCGCAGAAGGGCGGCTCGGCTGACGAAGCGGAGCTTCGGCCCATGCTGGGCTTGATCGAGCAACACGCAGAGAAATTGATTGCAGTGGGGGAAGTGGGCCTAGATTTCACCCCCGCAGTGGTGGGCAAGGATGATGATGCAGCAGCCGCCGCTAAAGCGTCCCAGCGCGCCATTTTCACGGCGCAGGTGGAGCTGGCAAAGCGACTGGGGCTGCCCCTGAATGTGCACTCAAGGGGGGCTGGCCACCACGCCATCAAGCTCATGGTGGACGCAGGGCACACACACGCCCTTCTGCATGCATTTGATGGCAAGGCAAGGTACGCCCTGGCTGCGGCACAGCAGGGGTTTCTCTTTTCGGTGCCCGCGTCCATAGCACGCGACCCCCAGACACAGAAACTAGTCAAAGCACTGCCCATCACCGCACTGGTGTTGGAGTCAGACAGCCCGGCGCTCCCTGCAGAAAAGCAGGCGAGGAACACACCGGCTGCCATCCTCACCTCACTGCGCATGATTGCTGAGATCAAGGGCATGACCGAGCAACAGGCAGCAGCTGCAGTCACAGCCAACACCTTCAAGCTGTTCCCGAAGCTGCTATCGCTTCAAGCAGGCAACAGCAGGGTATGACGTGCCTCAAGGTATCCAGCTTCAGAATTTGAAGTCCTTGATGCTCACATCGTACTCTGAGTCCTGCTCCATGCCAGTCAGTGCGAACACCTGAGGAACACTCTTGTCCATGCCCTCGCTCATCCGGGAGACAACATCCATCACTTTGCCGCGCAGCTCGCTCCACCGCTTCCGGTATTTCTTTCCGTCGGCTACTAGTGTGTCCTTGGTGGCTGCTGTAACCACCACACCATCAGCTGCAGCAACAACAGCAGCGTAGCGTGCCTCCAGCGCCTGGATCTCTGTCGCTTCCTGGGCCAATTGCGTCTCCAGGTCTGCATCGGATGGCTCCGCCTGCAGTGCCGCTACCCTGCCGGCGGCCTCCGCTTTCTGGGTGTCTGCCTGTGCGACCTGCGCCTCCAGAGACAGCACCTCCGCGCGCAGAGATGCAAGCACCTCTGAAGTGATGTCTCCGTACTGGTCCTGCAGCGCCCAGTACACTTTGCTCTTTCCGCACACCTTCTCGTTGATCAGGCCTTCTGCAGCCAAGGCGTCCAGTACGCGCTGGAGGCTGGCTTTCTTGACGGCACCATGCAGATTATCAAATACATTGATGGTGCTGTATGGCCTGTTTGTGCTTTCCAAGTATTCACGCACGACAGGCCCAGCTGCACGAGTCATGTGCCAGAAGTGAAAATGACCCAGGGGGGGCGAAATGCACGGCTCTCACCATCCTTCTCGCTGATTGATCCCTTTCCTGTGGCTGCTTTCTTCGCTCTAGGAGCTGTGGCTGCTGCTTGTTCGGCTGGTCGCTTAGTTCCTGTAGACACAGAATATGCTGATTGTTGGGGTGTTTGGGACCAAGGATGACGCCTACCTCGCTTTGAGCCGCCTGCGCCTGCTGTTGCCTTGGACTTGGGAGCCTTCACGGAGGTCTTTGAAGAAGCATTCTTGCTGGCTGGTTCTTTCGAAGGTGTTGCCTTTTTCTTCGGAGCTTTCTCTTGGAAGTCCTGTGAGGCGGAGTAGAAGTGGCGTGGCGAAACGTGGAGGAAACCCCGCATCTAGCTCGTACATCGTCAGACTCGAAGTCTGGCTCGCTTTCTTCTGCTTCACTTTCTGCAACAACTGCAGCATCTGCAATGCTAAAGTCGCTGCCTTCTTGCTCCTCATCGCTTCCTTCGTCAGAGAAGAAAAGCTCTTCCTCTTCTGAGTCCATTTCAAATTGCAAGGGTGTGAGGATCAAATGCTCCGCACAAGCTTGCTATGCACGCAGAGTACAGAGTGCAACTTCACAACCTCAGTCTGGTGTGTGTTTGCCAAAACACATTTTTTGCAGCAATTGATCATGAACTCACAGCTCTACATCCTCGGTGGTGCTGGATGGCTCTTTGGGGGCTTCGGCCGAGACAGCAGCCGGCGGGGCCGCTGAGCCGGAAGTGGCCGCTGGCGCAGCATGCTCCCCAGCATCCACAGCATCCACGGGCCCAGGAAGACCGCCTGTCTCCTCTGCAACAGCCTTGCTCTGCAGGATAGCCTGTGCGCGAGCCAGCATGCTGGCTTGGTCCAGCCCAGCATCCAGCAGCAGCACACTCCACACCTGCTGTGTGCGCTCACCCGATGCGATGCCCAGTGTAGCATACTGCCCGATCATGTTCTTGATGTTGGCCAGGCGTGCACGGCTGTTACGCGCGGCCTCGAAGCACAGGACGCCCTTGGTGATATCCTCCACCCGCTCCAGCATGCGCTGGGTCAGAGCGCAAGCGTCCACCACGCGGGGCGCCAGCTTGGCAAGCAGCTCGTCCTTGCCCTTGTCCTTCAGCTGCTTCTCCTGCAGCTGCAGGGCGTCCTGCGCCTTGAAGGCGGCAGCGTACTCCCGCTCCGCTGCTGCGCGCACCTCCATGAGCGCCTGCAGCCCGCCCACACGGCGCTGCTCGCTCCGCAGGGACGCCGCGATGAACTTCTCCAGCTCGTTGGGGGCGAAGTGGTTCAACTCCCCAATCTCCCTAAAGGCGCGGGCGCCCAGGGCTAGCTGCTCGTGCAGCTGGGAGGTGGCCTGGCGGGCAGGTCCGAGGGAGGAGGAGAGAGACCCAGCGCAGCGGTCTGCGGTGTCCGCAATGCCCTGGAAAGCCATCTGCATGTCTGACATAGTCTCATCCAAGCGAAGAGCTGCTTCGTGGTATGCCTCGACAGCACTGAGGGCGCTCTCAATTGTTTTTTCCATTTCGTTGGCCATCCCTTGCACCTCGCCAATGGCTGCGGGATAATCCTCCGGCAGTTGGTAAGCCCGCAACACGCCAAACCAGTGGGCCAAGCCCGGGTTCTCTGCAGGGTTTGCTCCGCCACCGCCCTGTAAAACAGCCTTCTTTGCCTGTTCAAACTCAGATGAGCTTGAAATTGACACAAAAGTCTTGAGGGTGGTGTCACTCTTGAGGTATGGACTCGCGGTCACGTCAAGCAGCCACTGCTGCAGCCCAGCCCTGCGCTCCTCAATGAAATTCGAGTCGCTGTTGTTCACAGCGCGCTTAGGCGGCAACAATGGTATTGCCATGCCATGGAATCGCATCACAAGCACATCGCGCATCCAGTCAAAGTCGCTGCGAATCCGTGCGTGTACGGAGCACGGCGGGTTTTGCATTTTTACTGGTGGCTTACCTGAAGCGACGGCGCACGGCAAAGGTCTCGCCTTGAACCATTGTAGTAATCAAGTAAGTTGTATATGCTCGGAACATGTTGCCTTCCTGCTTGGGGTCAGAAACCTGCACAAGTATGGTCGAGCTGGGAGAGGCACAAGGGCGCGGCACTGCACTTGTTTGCTTACCATGCACTCAAATTGGTTCGAAAGCGCAGAAGTCTGCCAGGCCTTTTCCGCGACCCAAAAATCATCGCTGCTGACACCAACTGTGTTGGCTGCAGTGTTGGTCACATCAAAGCTGCTGCCTGCACAATGCTCCAGTGCGTGCTCAATGCAGCGCCACGATTCTTCGAAAACAGCAATAACGCACCTTCGGCCGCCATTCTGGAAACTTAGTTGGTTGAGGTTGACACAATGGCACTCAATTCATCAAGGTCAAATTTATGATTGGCCACGGTGCTTGCACTGCGGCAGTTGCCGAAGATCAGTAGTTGCGGGGGGTGCCCCAAGCTGAGCAACAGGCAACTCGCCCAGAAACTTCTTTAACCGTACTGCATGCCAAGCAAAGGCCAGACGCACCATCCACAGGACCAGCAGCCTCGGCAATATCCACAAGGGAAAGCTTCGAGCTGGGTTCGAGCGATTCAGCCTTGTTGGGTGCTCGAAGCAGCATGCACGACAGGGGGCACAACACAAATTGAAATGCCCCCTAGTAGCTCGCGTAGTCCAGCTTTGGCTGATGCACTTACGTGCCAAGCCTCAGGCAGCTGCATTTGACTCACATTTGGAAAAGGGGCCCTGCGCTATTACAAGACAAAAGCGGCTGCTTGCTTGTGGGTGTCACCTGTTCGAAAAACAATTTCCGCATCGTCATGGCTGCTTTGCTCCCAAAGGACCACGACGATTTTCGCTCCAAGCAGTACTGGGAGACATTTTTCCAGCAGCGTAGCTCTGCTTTCGAATGGTATGGCGAGTGGGTCGACTTGAAAGCTTGTGTGCTTCAGTCCGTGGCTGCCAGAGCATCTGCTGCGGAATTAGCATCCTCCAAAGACGTGCCTGTCCTGAACATTGGCTGCGGTAACAGTGCATTGTCCGCGGATATGTATGACGATGGAGTACAGAGCATTACAAACATTGATTTTTCTGAAGCTGTAATAGGCAGCATGAAGAGAAAAAACACAAAGCGCACACAAATGAAGTGGCTTGAAATGGACATGCTGAAGACAAGCTTCTCTGATGCATCATTTGAAGTGATCGTCGACAAAGGTGCACTGGACGCACTTGCAGCTGAGGACACGCCATCTGTGCAGGCAGATACAAAGCAGCTGTTTGCTGAAGTCACTCGCCTTCTTCGGCCAGGGGGCGTGTACATTTGCGTTTCGCTGCTGCAGGACCACATCCTGCAGTGGCTTGTTGAGGGCACTGCTGGCTTCACTGGTCTGCTGACCCCCTTCCACCCCATTGACAGTGTGTCGCCTTTGTGCCCCTTCATTGGCATTTTCCGCAAGCCAGTGGCTGGCGGCGCTGCGCCTGCTGCAGGCTTATTCACCGTGACTCCCCTGCCAGCCCCCACCATGGGGGGGGGCGCCCCCGCCGAACTGAAGGCGGTACTTGCAGGCGACACCTCCTCCACTGGGCAGCACTCCCTCGGAGACATCACGAGCACCGTTCACGAGGTACAGTACAAGTACAAGTCGCTGGGCGACCTTGCGTCTGTGCGGCCTGGGCGCATCGTCACCTTCCAAGTGCCAGATGCCAGCAACCCCGAGGCCACAGAGCCCCGCTTTCGCGTCTCTGTCGTGGACAGCACCGCCGGCGGCAAGAAATGTGGCGCCCTGCTGGTGCCCATTGGCCGGGAGCGGGACTGGATCTTGAACAGCGACGACGGGCGCAGGCAACTGGCGGCTCAGCAGGGATATGCTCGATTGGTGTTCATCACCCTGGGCCGGGGACACACCTATGGTGCCATGGACGTGGTGCAGGCTGAACTGAACGACACGCTGGCCCCCCTTGCCCTGCAGGGCTCCGCACGCGCCATGGCGTTTCTTGCTGTGGCCTCCTCCCTGGGCAAAAGCACAGAGGTGGCCAGCATTGCTGTGGATGGCGGCGCGGGGCAGCTCACCGACGAGCGCATGGTGGTGGAGAATGTGTGGGAGGATGAGGCTGCCAGCGCGCCCTCCTCCCGCCGTATGGTGTTCAGCTCCAACCCCAGCGCAGTGCAGACGGAGTGCGCCCTGCGGGTGGACGAGGGGGGTAACACGGTGGTAGACAGCAGCCAGCTGCCCTTTGAGTACCACGCCACCATTGTGGGCGCCATGGGGCTGGCCAGGCGTGCCCTGGTGGGCGCCTCCACCAAGCTGGCCATGGCTCGGCGGGATGCACCAGACGCTTCTCTGGCGCTGCCGGATGCCTTCAGGGTGATGGTTATTGGTCTGGGCGGCGGCAGCTTGCCTTCATTTCTCACAGCTCACTTCCCATTTGTGCACTGCGAGACCGTGGACATTAGCCCTGCCGTGGTACAGGTGGCACGGGAGCACTTTGGGTTTGTCCCTTCAGCCAATAACGTGTGCACCATTGGCGATGGCGTGCAGCGCATCAAGCAGGGCGCAGCGGCTGTCTTGGCCTCTTCCGGCAGCAGTGCCCCCGCCGCTGGGGGCGCCGGGACGGGGGGCGATGCGCATGTCTTTTCAGGTGTGGACGCTGTGCCCGCCGGCCTGCTTGCCAGCAAGAAGCACGCCATCGTGTACGATGTGGACTCCAAAGACCTCTCCTTTGGCGTCTCCTTCCCCCCTGTGGCCTTCCTGTCCAACCCTGTGCTGGGGGCAGTTGCAGCCCAGCTGGAGGAGGGTGGCGTGCTGGTGGTGAACATTGCCAGCCGCAACCCCAAGGGCTTCCACGCCATTGTGCGGGCCCTGCGACGGGTGTTCCGCCACACCTTTCAGTGCACAGCTGACGAGGGCAGCACAAACCATGTCGTGGTGGCCCTGAGCCCCAGGGCTGAGCCGCTCACGGAGGCGCAGGATGGGCCCACCGCCATCGCTGAGGCTGCCAACGACATCACAAGCAAGACGCCGTTCCTGACAGTGGAGAGTGCCAAGGCTGCAGGGGCCCTTATGGTGAAACAGGCCTCCCCCCCCATCAGCGCCGACGTGGACGTGGCGGAGTGGGCCGAGGAGCTGCGCCCCTGCTTCGGGGAGGAGGACCAAGTGCTCCTGGCCAGCCTTGCAGAGATGTCGGGGGCCGGTGTCGCCCCCAAGAAGAAGAAGAAGAACCGGCGGGGGGGCAAGAAGGCGCCCGGGGCCGCTGCTGGGGGGGCGCAATGAAGCGACGATCGGCCCCGGGCGAGGGGCGTGGCACTGACGGCGCCGCTTGTGTGAACCTGAATGCAGCTCGATACAGCCGCATTATACTAATGCTGTGTGCAATGTGTGCGTGTTGCGTATTCATTAGATCATTGCCAGATGTTGCCAAAGAGCTCCTCTTGTGCGTGGGGCGCGGGTGGGGCGGCTGCGGAGTCAGCCGCGGGGGTCGAGTCGCCCTCATGCTCTACAGCAGGCGCCTGCTCACTGGGTGTGGCAGCCCTGGATACTGCTGGCATGACGGGCTCTTCTTTGCCCTCAAGTTCCTGCTGCTGCCTGGGGAGGGCTGGGTGCTGCAGCCGCTCGGCCAGGCGCATGCGAGCCACAGCAGCCTGGAAGTCCCGCTCCAGATTAGCTGACGTGTTCAGGGGTAGTCCAGAACGCCCCTCATCATCAGCGGAGCCAGTACTGCTACTGCTGCTGCTGCTGCTGCTGCTGCTGCTGCTGCTGCTGCTGCTGCTGCTGCTGCTGCGTGATGCTTCGTGGGCAGCCCCCCCCTCAACCCCCTTCTCCTCAGCAGCCCAGGACTCCGCTGCGGCAGCCTGCAGGGGGTCCATGCTTGAAATGGCGATGATGCGCTGCAGCTGCCTGGAGTATGTCCCACCTGAGGTGCCCTTGAAACCGCTTTCGCTGCTTCCTGGGCGGCTTGGCTCGGCTGCACGATGCCCCGTTGCGTTTTGAGCGGCCACCACTGTTGGTTCACCAGCAACCTGCTCACCCGTGCTATGAGCAGCAAGATACCCATCTGGGACTGTCTGTTTCCACGCATGTGCTGCAAGTCCATGTGGTTGCTCTGCTTGCGTCTGGGCATGTGTGGCCTGCGACTGGCTGCTCCCACTGGGTGTGCTGGCCACCTGGTTCGGAGCGCTGTGGCCTGTAGTTGCAGCCTGCTGCGACACAGCAGTGCTATTGCTGGGTGACAGCGCCTCCAGCTGGCGCTTTTTGTCCTCCAGGGACTCCAGTCGTTGCGCCAGGCTGCCCAGTTTCGCCTCCAGGCCCCCCGCAATGGCCCCCATGTGCTGCGTGGCGGCTTGCAGGGCAGGGCCCAGCATGGCTGTGAACGCCTGTGCCTGACTAGGTGCGGCCTGTGCGCTGGAGGTAGCAGTGCTATGTGTGCTATGCGGGTGGCGTGCGGCAGCTGCCGCAAACGCAGGGTCACCTGACACAGATGCACTTGTTTCGTGGCGAGTGGGGGCGGTGGCATCCTCGCTGCTGTGTGCGCCAGCAAAGCTGTCTGCGCTCTGAGCCCGCCGTGGGGAGCGGCCGTCATCGACATGTGACTGCGAGTTCGCTGTGCCTCCGTGCGCTGCTGCCTGCCGATTGATGCAGGGAGCAGCAGCAGCCATGCCGGGGCCTGGGTGGGGGGGTCGGTGGGGACGAGGGGGGGCCTGTCGGGGCAGAGGGCCTGAAAATGGCACAGACGGTTGATGGTTGTGCTGCAGCAGCGCCAGCGCGCTCTCTGCACTAACCGCGCTGTTTGCCAGGATGGAGTGGAGCTGAGCCAGCACTGGGTCTGAGGCTAAATGGGGCGGTATGTGCAGAGACGCAGGCAGGTCTGCCCCTGCAGCGGCATTATGCGGTGCTACAGTATGAGAGTGGCTTGCTGCTTGGCTGTCCTCCTGCTGTGGGTGGGCAGCGGGAGCAAGCGTGTCTGCTGCTGGCACTGCTGGCGGGGCAACAGCAGGCGTTGGGGGGGGACCAGTCTGGGAGGGGGCGTGGTAGTCGCCCACCCCAGCTCGCAAGTGCCACTCGTGAGATGCTGCAGCCCACGCCCCTCGCCCCAGAGCCATGGCTGCACAGCGCCCAGCGACGGCGTGGCTGGTGTCCACTTGCTGCAGCTGGGGGGCGTCAGAGGAAAGCGGCACGCTGGCCTGCCCACGGTACAGCCTGTCAGTTCGCAGCTTGTTGTGACACTTCCGCCGTGCGTGTGTTTCGGGGTGCTGTGCATGGCAGGCGCAGGATTCCCGTCCGCAGGGTTTCCAGGCGGGCGCACCCTTGCCGTTGGAGCAGGGCGCTGGCTGCTGTGCAGGAAGCGCCATGCGTATGTCATGGCGAGGCTCGTGTCCCCATACCACAGAAGTTGAGTAGGCTGCAGAACGTTTGCGGTGCAATCGCTGGTTCATTGCTGCCTTTGCATGCAAGTGTTGTGCCGCTGTTGCAACATCACATAGCAGCTGCACTCGAGGTTTGGTGAAAGATCCATCGCACAAAAACTGGTCAGCTGTGAGCCGACACCGTACGTTCAGCGTGGATCTACTGAATTGCATGCATTGGTGGATCAAATCAATGCCAGACTTCCCAACTACCTTTGCTCCCTGTATTCGAAGGCTGTGTGGAATTTGAAAGCGAGGGGAACGGGCGTCCACTTACACTCTGTACAGCACGCTCTGCCACATGAGGCGAATACAAACTGATGATCCATTTATATATTAACGCTGCGGTGCCAACGTGTAGACCAGCATCTCCTTGTTGCCTGTAAACGCAGCCAAGCTTAGTGTCCTCCCCGTAACGGCAGGGCTGCACGTTGTCACACTAACATGGAACGACGCAAAGACTTTGGTGCCTTCATGCGACGCATCAGAGTTTCAAGTGTATCCATTGTCCCAAGTATTTCAATGTCTGATCCTTGCGATGCAAGTGCCTGAGGTGGCTTGTGTGACTGATTTGCGTAGCCGGTGTCTGCAGTGCAAGGTGTTGCTCTCTCATAGATCAACCCGCCATGCAGTGATCTATAGCTATGTATCCGTGAATAAAAATTGGTATTATGCGCAGCTTGCATTCGTCGGCTGCGAAGCTGTGAGAGATGTGCGTGGAGGCAGGGGGGGCAAGGCGGCGGGGCGCAAGTCAAACAAGAAGGGGGCAGCAAGCCACCAAACAAACTTATGCACAAGAACGTAGATGCAAGACTACCGTAGCCCAAGACACTCGGAAGGACAACATCAACATCAAGTCAAGGAGAAGCCTCGCCAAGCTTCAACGGGTTGACGGATTTTTGATTTTTTTCTCCCGTCCGGACAGCCCCTGTCCTGTCCCTCTCCTTTTTTTTTCTATTTTTATTTGCTCTGACGGTCGGGT
>Ga0307982_1001909_pt1 | contig 16973 bp, 21 predicted proteins | sample OrgLakmetagen989_FD_201847 | JGI IMG/M metagenome (GOLD analysis project Ga0307982, IMG submission 201847) | Saline water microbial communities from Organic Lake, Antarctica - #989 | ecosystem: Environmental > Aquatic > Non-marine Saline and Alkaline > Saline | place: Antarctica: Organic Lake... | reverse complement strand
TTCGCGCGTGAAATAAGCAGGATTTGCGATTTCTTAGTGCAAACGTGAATTATTTCGTTATCGTTGCAGATTCGCCTTCCGCGTGATTTACGCGGAATTCCTAACCTAGGACCTAGGACGGGAGTAGAAGTAGAAGTAGATTGGACTTGATTTGAAAAAAAACTCATTGCCACACAACCAGCACTATTCCACTGGAGCACACCCCAGTCCATGCACGCCACCACCACCGTAGCAAACTTGCGAACAAGCCAACACCCAAAATCATTTCATAGAGATGAGCGAAATTTCGATCCGAAAGACAGGCGAGGAGAGAGAGTATTCAGCTGGTTTGCGACAGTGAAGAGCACAGTTTTCCCACCAGTTTCCTTACCCATGTTCTTGGGCCTGAGCCCCAGGCCTGCCAAGCCTGCCACGTCTTGAGCGCTCGAGGGTCCAGGGTCCAGGGTCCAGGGGGCGATGGCGAAGAAAAACGAACGAGAATCAGACATCACCCCCTGTACTGTATAACCAAGGGTACCCAGATGTAGATACCCTTCTTGGTATAACCGTGCAGTCCATGCAGCGCAGTACAACACGAACGTTCCTACTGTACCATGGCCGGTGGCGCGACATGCGACGCTTAGCTCCTATACCTCGAAGTTCTCGCATTTCGCTTTGACTTCAATATTAGGAGTGTCAAAGTAGTTCTTTGAGTTCAGCCCCACGGCGGCCTCTACGACACATCGTCACTCGACAGCTGCTTTCTATCGCACGACCATTGATGTTTTATCTTAATGTGTTCCGTTTGACGACGTTGCTGCTCTTGCTGAAGCCCTCCTGGCCGTATGACGAGGCTAGCATAGCAGCACCATCAGAACTAGTATCGACACCTTCTAAGACACAGCAACTCTTGATAATGACACAAGGCCGCTCAGGGTCTTCCTGGATCGGAGAGCTCGTTTCGAAAGTAATCTCTAATACTTACCTCGATGTCTCTCTTTCTCTACTGTATGGGCGATTATTCAGTCGTGCAATCATGCCAACGTCTACTTTTAAGTGCGTTTATTTATGCGTGTTCTTAGGTACCAGGCGCGCTGTATCTGTACGAACCGTGCCGTAGCCTTGTAAGATCCTAGCTACTAGCTACTAGCTACTAGTCATGATGAAATACCGCTATATTGAAACGACTCGACCTAGTTACTAATTAGACCTAGTTCTAATAGCTAGACCATGCAGCACACCTTTCAAGCGTCTGGATGAAGCTCGTTCGAATTCTTTTTCTTTTTTTTCCCTGCCCAAGGCGTTGACGAAAGTGGACGACCACGGGAAAGAAGGCATTCATTTCGGGCCAGTTGCCGAACCAACCTGCCAGGCCATGGCGGCGCGCGTGCTCGGCTGCCAGGTGCGACATGGAGGAGTTATCTTGATTGCTATAGCTATGACTGCGTCCTTTTGGAGTACTCGGCCTTAACTACTCCAGCGTTAGGAAAGGCGCTCAAAACGCCATTATCATTGTGTCGTGGCGGCACTATCAGCCCATACGAATTCCAACATCAGCACAGATTCCAACAAATCCCGATGAAAAGATGTGGTCCAGATGTTAGCTAGATTACCGTATGCGCCATCTCACATTGCCCATTATCTATATATGGTTTGCTTCCAGATAACGGACCACGACGCTAACGCCATGTTTCATGATTTTGTGGCCATCAGCATGTGCAACTACGCAAAAGTGAAAGAACTCGCCAGCAAAAAGGTACCACGATTTGAGTGCCTCGCGCCGAATTAGGTTTTTGCTTAATTCTTATAACACTTAAGATTGTTACTTGATGACATAACCTTTTGCGCCGCATGCTATACATACGTGTGTTCCCATGTTGAATGAATATCGCTAGGTGCCCTTCGCAGAGCGCGCAGCCAAGTACAACAAGGTGTGCTCTCAGGCACCGTTGCGTATAGTGAAGGAAATTCGCGTCAACACTGTTGGTCCTGCCCTTCAAGACCGAGAAGCCTTCAAAGTCCTACACTTGGTGCGTGGTAGAGAAACCTGTTCACTTTGCGCATTCTGCGCTCAACTTCATCTTTTGCAGGCCAGGCTCAGAATCGTTTACGTGTTCGAGACATCGTTTATACAAGCAGCCCATTGAAAATGCCAGCTTTGCAAAGAAATGGCCACGTGTCGAAATATTGCCAATATCCATGCGCTTTAAAGCTTATTGACTCAATTGTATGGTGATTATGATCACTTATGCGGTACTTTTGTAGGTGCGTGATGTGCGAGCGGTGGTGCACAGCCGTTTACGCATCGACGGTTTTTGTTTGCATCACGGAGCCCCCGGGTGTGCTCAACCCGTGTGCGATGGCATGGCAGCCGCAAGAGCGGGCTTAGAGAAGGCACCGCTCAACAACAACCGGTCAGTGAAGACAAAAAAGTTCTTTGAAAAGGCTTTTTAGAGAGCTCTCTATTAATCTTCCATGTTCAGCTGAACTTTCAAATACGTAATACAGTTCTAGTTCATTCTTCTTGTCCGTTCCACTTGGTTCATCTAATCGAAATGATTATCGCGTGTGCGTCTTTTCTATCAGGTACCGTATGGTGCGCTACGAGGACGTGTGCTCTCGGCCGTTGCTCGAAGCTCAGCAGCTCTGGTCTTGGCTTGGTTGGCCCTTGTCGCCTCCGGCAGCGGCATGGGTGAACACATCTACACACAAGGTGGCCCAACTTGCGAACCCACATAGATGCACCCACAGCAATGCAACGTACCAGTATGTTCTGCCACGATTTTTCCTATTTTATGGTGCATGAATTGAAAGACACTGACCGCATACTGGACGTTTTTCTAATGCGTAGTCCGACGCCCCTACGCGATCTGGAGCTTACGGCACAGCCCGGGCTGACCCTATAAAAGTTGCGCACGCGTGGCAGGTAGAGCGCCCACGCATATTAGGACCTGTCTCGTTGTCTGTTTTCTTGAAGTATAGATCTGCAGCTTGAATGGATTACTAGATAAATAGATTACTGGATAGAACTACTTCAAATATTCCACGTCTATCGTATGTTTGCTCATGCATACGGATGTCTTGCAGTCGCAACTGGGCCAGCCGGCTATCATTAAGATCAGTCTAATGTGCAGTGAAGTGCTCAAATCTTATGGGTATCCGGTGAGCTCTCTTAAACCTTAATTGGCGATTGAGTTTCTTGATTGAGTATTATCAATAATCCATCGCCTAGAGATCTATACTCGTATGTTTATACTCAAGAAGGACTTCTCAAAACTCTTCATGCACGCTTCACATCCTGAAATTTGGGATGCACGTAGTCTGACTTGAGGTTGATCGTCGCTTCGTTTTGAAATGAATATTATTAGGTCGAGGTCGACATTCTCCCCGCAGCCACTGCTGTGCCTGTGCCAGGAAAACCTTCCTCGAATAGTACATTTACATTTGCTTCGGTAGTAAGAAAGGATGGCCACCACGGCGTTGTTGCTGTTGGCTCATTGGGAGAATCAGATTCAGATCATACCACGGAATCTACCGGAAGTGTGGTCACGAAAGACGGAAGTACGAATGAAAAGAAACCGTGGTGGAAGACGCATCAGAAGCAGGCATGGAAAAGGAATTCGAAGGGCAAGATATAATGATATATCTGTGATCTGTACTATTTTCCTTCGAACCCACTAGAAGAACACATATACATGCAGTAGAAATCAGCACGCTGTTTATTATGCACAGTGGGCTTTAGAGTTAGGTAAATAAGACGAGGAAACCAAAAGAACGACATCCCCCTTCGAATTTTTAGGGCATTTAAATTAGGAAAATAAGAGGAGAAAATCAAATAAAGAGACGCGTTGTTCGCGTGGATGGCGATTGGATATTTCATAATAACAATATCACGAATTTGAAGTAATGAACAACGCGCTTTGAGTGTGGTTGTATTCGGTATTCAGCAGTGCTTTTGAGGGCTGAGTGGAGTATCCTGAACAAAGAGACCTCGTTTGCTCTGTGAAAAAGAACCAAATGAAATCCAAGGATTACTTATTAAGTTTCTGGAGAAGGCTACTGCATCCCCAACTCCCATTCCCTCCTTTATTCTACAATTTATTCATCAGCACCGCATGAGATGGCGCCCTCTTTAATCAATATATGAAAAGCACATGGTGAAAAATACAGATGTACGATATATGCATGGATATGAATATTAAGCTCTCAATCAACTTGAATGGGAAAAATATCCACAATTCAATCAACCGGGAGCATTTCTCTGTGTGTCTTATGATGTTTGTGGCTTCTCAAGAGCTGGTGCCTGCATTTCAGCAGATTCTTCGTTGCTTAGATAAACTATTCCTGGTTCTGGCTTGACCTTGTCCCAAGGCTCAGGAAAAGCGTCATTTGCGTTGAGCTTTATTCGAGCCTGGTGCACCAAAAGGTGCGATGAATATAAACACGATCTCAGCGACGCTTAACAAACAAATTTTAGCCTCTTTTGTAGTGCTTACCTTTTCCCAAAGTGTGTGGTCGAACATAGCACGATATTCGCGGCGCGTACAGAATATGTCCGTGTAGTAGCATGTCCAACCTCCCACTGAGCGCGTCCAATCTTCAAAGTCGCGGACGACCTGGTTTCAAACGCAAAGTGTATAAAGTCTGAGACACGTAAGGGCATAAGGCTGTGTGTAGATCAAATCAAAACTGAAGCTCAGTGTAAAGAATTGTGCGCTCCTTATTTTGTAGATATAAGGTATGTTTTACCTTTTTAGCGTCGAATGTTCCGCCTTCGCGAACAACTTTTGGGACGCCATAAGCTGCAAGGTCCACCTGTAGTACCACAAGTGAAGTGATAGTTTCAAGACGCAGCAAATATATGGACAATTTTCTATTGGAGTATGTTTGACTATTTACCCAGAGACCCCAAGGAGTACGGCTTTCGGGGCGTGCAGCAACTGCAAAGTCTTTCGGCGCCAGGTATTTCGTTTCAGGATGCAAAAAGCCAGAGTGCTTACCGCGATCGTAGGTGCGGAGTGGGAAGAGCAACAGTGGGTAGATGTCCCACCTGAGAATAGCTTCAAAAGGTTAAAGCAACAAGAAGGAGAAGAAAGCCAATGAAAAATTAAGTATATGCGAGTTATTGTGCATGGGTACCTTGCAACATCTTTCTATTTGACGTAAAAGACAAGAAAACTTATTGAATTTTTGTCATTACCATTCTTCGAATTTGTTCAAGCCTTCGACAATGCGACGCACTGGCATACACGACTCTTGCACTGCGTGTGCGTAAACTGAGGCTTTCCGAATTACAGGTCCTTGAAATAACTTGATTAAGGCCACATCGGGCGCACCCATCCATCCCCAGAAAAATCGGTACAACGGGTGATTAGCAAACGGAATCATGTCCTCGATTTCCCAAAAGATTGACCGTGAGAAACGATTATAATAGTGCTCAAGTGGGATTATTTCATTGTAGGTGTCATGTTTGGCATAAAGCAAATTTTCCAAGTGCCGAAAATAAAACGGCTTATACCACAAGTTAATGCGATTGAAAGGAACCTATTTAGAGCGCACGAAAAAAGAGCTTATCAATTACACGTGACTTATGATTCTTCACGAGCAGCAAACGTCAACCGTTTTGACATCGTCTAGATGGACTGTTTTCAAAGAATTACGACGAGGAGAAAATTGTTAACTACATTATTCCAACCTTATCGTCGTTGTTATTCGGAGCATCGACAAACTCGCCAGTTTGAACAACTGCCTTACTTTTACTGAAGACAGTAGCCTCAAGGAATTGGGTTGGTACGCCAGGACCGGCAATAGTGACGTCCCCATCCGCTTCACCAAGTCGCACCATTGTATCTTGCAATTCTTGTGCTGACTTTGTCATAATGTAATGCATGCGTACGAAAGGCTTTGTTTTGGTCAGCTTGACCGATATGCTCGTAAGAAAGCCCAAAGTGCCTACCTGCCAATGTATTACCATAATGACATAGGGCAGCAATCATGTGCGTTCGATAAAATAGACCAGCAGATGACTTTTTGATTCAAAAAGTATATATAGACAAGTGAGTTTATGGTTGAGCTGTTTTTAAGTAAAGCACTCTGTTCAAATAATTAAAGGTGACAGCACTCTGTTTACTTACCGAATGTGGAAGCGCATAAAATAAGTCAGGGTTGCTCTCTTTTGTGATCTTGCGCACTCGTGGCGGGTCCTCAGCAGTGACGATTTCGTACTCTACTACCGACTCTTGAAACCACCCCAAATTATGGCTGTTGCTCTCCATACCAAGGCCCATGGATAGGCCGCCTATTGTCAGCGCCTCCATTTCCGCCTGGCTCGTCAAGCAATGCAAAACATGCACAAAATTATTTGCAGTGCTGCTTTCATATCAACTGTCAAGGAAATGAGAAGTAGGGAAGGAAATAGGAGGGTGTTGCCCGAATTTTACATGGCAAAGTAGGGCGAGCCCACGAGACACGAGGCATTGGGTTATGTCGCCCATGTTTACAGCAGGCTCACACTTCAATATCAAGTTCACATCGTCGACAGACAAAATGTGGTCTAAATGGTGCAATTCCACTTTATACGCAGCGCCTTTGTTAGAGCCTAATTTTGTGCTCATTGATGCCCAGTTGGGTCGAGCAGTACGCATGACACCTTGGCGGCCCGCCTGAATGCAACTTGTGGCTTAAATGGTTACACGATGCAGTGTCAATTTAGTACGATATTACAGTACTTACCTTGTTCCACTCGGCTACTTGATCGATAACGTGTTGCACCCGAGCCTCGTGCTGTGAGGGCTCAGTGTCCATGCAAATACCCCGCCTCCATCTGCGGACCTACTCGGTGGTTCCATCATAAGTTGAGATTTTGTTGCCATAACGTAGTAGACATTAGGTAGCACATTAGATACAGATATCAAAGTTATTGCTGTAAAGTAGTATCGCGGACGGTCAATACTAAGCACGACTTTTAAAATCCGCCTGCTGCTGCAGCGATATGGCACTTCTCACCTTGCGTTGGAATCGAAGCCCAAATGAAAGCGGCACCACTATAAAGCATAGAACGGGCGTGCGCAACGCGGCCTGTATACGATATAGACACAAGTATGTTCAGTCTTTTGAGGTATTACCGATTGCAGGAAGACAGTGCGCGGGAAGGACTAATCTTGGGACTCACGCAGATTCGAAACATCATGTGGAAGTCTTTCGACATACTTTTTGAATCCGCGCCTACTACAAAGCACACTATGAGGAAGCCGAAAAGCAAATATCCAAGGCCACTTAGAAAAGAAGGCGGGTCATCGTGCAGGCGTGACACAACCAAAAAGTATGCCACGACCAATACTGCTTGAGTCGGGGTGCAATGCGATACATTTGTTCGGCTCCCTTTTCTGTTGTCAGCAGCTTCTTCACCAAATTTCGACAAACGCCATTCCGAGGCGAAGATTAGGAATGTGCCTGTGAAGAGTCCAATATAGTCCCACGCGGACGACATAATTATAGATGTTGAGGGATACTTAAGTAGCACCAGTTGATGGCGCTGAACACTGTACCTTTCAAGTTGACAAGAAAGGACACTTCTGGCGTCACGGTTCACGCTTTACGGAACAAGCAGAACAACTTCTTCTCATACAAAGGTATGAATGCTTACCAAGTATACCACGCTTCTTTCAGCCACTACGCCATGATATGTAACTCGTATGTTACTGAATGTTTTAATTATTAAGAGTTGCATTAGTAACACTTTTATCTAAGAGCTTGGAGAATTTGGCGGATCGTTCATGCTTTCTTTCAGTATTCAATCGTTATTGAACGATTTTTGATGGGGTGTATAGTGTAAGTATGCCTAGTAGTCAAAAAGATATCCCTCGGATTCTCACATCAGGTACAGAGGATACTATGCAAAGGGATAGAAAAAAGAAAAGTGGCGGGGAGTGAACTCGGGTACAGTTCCGATATCCGAAATAAATTGGTTTCGTAATACTGGGCACGCAAGTACTTGTATACTCGACCGCCATATCTCATTAGCTCACTTTACGTACGTGATGGCACCATGCTAGTTCTAGTTATGCGCCTTTGACATGCACCTGGGCACCTGCACATATGTTTTAACATAAAAACGTCAGTTTAGATTATTTTGAGACAGGCCCCGAGGGGACGTAACTAGAAGGCTAACAGACAGAGATAAAAATCAAAGCGGCGCGAACGAAACCCAAGGAGCTAATCAGGCGCCCATGCCCGATTGGCCTCGGAAGTAATATTGGCGGTCCAAAGTAGCACGCTCCTCCGTGCTCATTTTTCAAGTAGCTCGGAGTAGTGAAAATACCGAAATACCGGGCTACAATCAACGCACCAATCAACAGGTTTGCAAGTAGCTCGGAGTAGTGAAAATACCGAAATACCGGGCTACAATCAACGCACCAATCAACAGGCAAAGTTGGTCTGGAATTTTTCTTTCCAGCACACACAGCGAAACCAAGGCGAAACCGTACAGAAGTTCAGCAAAGCAACGAGAACGCCACCTCATCATAGGCACTAATAATAGACTTCTTTCATACATCTCCCTTGGATAAAATGCTCATCCGCGTTGGCGACCTCTTGAAGAATGTCGAGTGTACTGTGCGGTCGAAAGTCGCAGGGGACGATAACATTCCGAGGTTCGTGCTTGCTCTAGCCTATCGTGACGTGTAGCATTCAAATGGTCGAGTTTTCAATTTCACATTTTTGCACTTGAGCTGATTTGAGCAACGATGCGGTCTTTTACAAAGTTGCCACATTTGGGTTTCGGGAGTAGTTTTCGAGCTCGACTCCTGAAACCCTCACAACATGACCCGTGTTGATGGCAGTTGCTGATGTAGTTCCCTGCCTCTAACTTGAACCTTGCATGCCTTCTTGTGGCACTCTCAACAGCTGCGCTATTCAACCCCCACACGAGATGAGCGTAGACGACGTCCGAGCCGAGTGGGTGCAAGCGCTGCTGGTAGGCGGCGTGTGGTTGCTTATGCTCCAGCTGTTGGTGCCGGTGTCGCTGACGCAGAGCGTGCACACTTGGTTCAGCAAAAAGTTTCAAGTGCATCGTTTGGGCGGCTTAGCGTTCATTCTCCAGTAAGCCCCGCCCTTTTTCAATCTGTTGCATCGTTGTAGCTATCTGCACCAGGAGTAGGTGAAAAGTGCGTTCTTATTTCATTATCTCCCTTCCTTCGTCTTTTTCCTTCTCACTCTTCTTGTCATCTGCTGCCTCCTCCTCGTTGCTCTATTGCTCTACTACCTAACCTCAATCCACGAAATTCACCGTGGTGGAGACACTTGAACCTCTGGCCTCCTCTTTTATTTCTGTTCTCGAGCTGTTATGCTCATAGCTCCACACCCGCTTCTTCACTGCCTTCTTCTATTGACCATACCATGCACCCTCTCATTCCTGGCATTCCTACTACCAACCTACTTACCTACTTAGGTACGGCTGGGCGTGGCAGGCGTTCATTTTAGACTACGAGCAGTCGTTTCGGCACATGGGCTTCCCTGCGCTCGGAGTGGCGCTCACGGGGCTCCTCCAGGCTGTCAGCGCCACCTTTACCTTCACCTTCTTGCCCAACTCGAAAGACCCGGTGAGTGGAAAAAGGCAGAGGCAGCGAACAACCGTGGCCGCTGCATTGTTGTTGGAATTTCTCCCCCAGACGGTGAGAGTGGCACAAATATGTCGTGTTCTTTGGTTGCACCTTTCGCTCATCGCTCGTGCCCTTCAAGTTCTCTGACCTTATTTGACCCCTTTTCTACCTTCTCTTCTGGCCCTTCAACTTGTTCGCCTATTCCCTTTCTCGCATCATCGTTGTGCCTCCTCCCATTCTAAAGGGCTACTTCAGCGACCGGTCGATCATGAGCCGCCTCTTCGTGAAAGAAAACATGTTTTACCAAATCATGAACGTCTGGGGCTGCGTATACTACTCTGACGCCGGCTACAACTTCATCCGCTACGGTATGCGTGTTTTTGAGCAAGTGGTGCACCGGTGCATTTCAAGAGAGTGACTTCCGACTCGGTCCTTATCACATTTTGAGAAAGCTTCATGATATGATCACACAATCATCGAGTATTGTTTTGATTCAAACTCCTGCTTCTTCATTCTTCTTCATTCTTCATTCTCCTTTCGCCAGGCACGACCAAAGGTCCTTGCGTGCTCGATTTAGCGACTCAGGTTGGTTGGGCCTTCTAATGTGTCATAAATGATTTGGCGCCCTTGCTGAACTCGTTTCCTCTCTCTCTTTTCACCTCGTTCCCGCACTTCCTTCTCCACTTTCTCCCTTTCTCCTTCTCCCTCTCACACGCACACCTGCTTTACTCCTCATCTCTTCTATTCTACACTACAGGCCTGCCCTGCGGACTGGGAGCCTCCCGCGCCGGGGGTGAAACTGGCCTGCAATCTACTCGAAGTGGGCTTCGTCTTTCTCCCCTACATCTGGCTCCGGCCCATGTTCCCGACCACCCGCCTGGGCACCGCGATTGGGAACGTCGAGACCAAGTCCACCAAAGAGAACCAGTGGTTTTACTTCTTGGGCACTTGGGCCATCAAGGTGAGTGGCAGGGGGGTAACGAAGATAGTGATGGTGTTGGCATTTTTACGAAATTGGGACTAGAAAAGCATAGAGAAGTACGTCAAAGCAAGGAAGAATGAGGACCATTTCATTTGATGTAAGATCCAATGACTGGCTTCAGTCGTACTTCGTCGCAATTTACTCTGCGCCTGTTTACGCTCGTATGTGCGTGCATGTGCAGATTTTCTACGTGTGGGGCAAGCATTTCATGGGATTTCACGTCAATTACATGCGCTTTTTGGGCCTCTTCTCGGATGAGGTAACAAGACGATTGAGTACTAGAGAAAAACCGGCGAGTAATCCTTCTAACATTATCCTTCAGAGATTTTTCGTACTTCAGAGTCTGTAGTAATCCCGCTTTACGCTTTCTCTCATTTTTTTCGTCCACTCAAAATGTTCATGTTCTTACGCGTATCTTGTTGGTACGTATGAATGTATCTATCACATTAGGACATGAAATGGGTGCGGGGCCTCTGGCTTCTGAACGCGGGCACCGTGAGCATCGCGGTGTTTCTGCACACCATGCGCTTCAAAAAGCTGCTCCCCCCGCGGGTGACTTTCTCGTGCTACCTCATCATGGCTTATGCGTCGTTTTCGGGTGAGCGTGCCACAACGAGAAGGCCGCTGCGCTTCGAAAAATATGAAATCTGCTGGACTCAAATGTTAAACTTTTGCTTTATTTAAGCTCCTATTCTCCTTCTTCTTCTTCTTATTTTTTTTTTCACCCTTTCATCGTTCATTTGTTGCCAGGCCTCCGGGTGCTTTTGCCGGGCTTCGCGGCGTACCCAAAACTGGTGGCAGCGACGTCCTTCGGGATGGCGCTCAACTTTTGGCGCGGCAAGCAATGGGTTCTCAAGAGCTTTTGGGCCTGCGCAGCGGTAACGTTCGCCCTCGCTCGCCTGGCTCCCAACTTTGCCAGCAACCAAGGTACAGAGAAGGTGGTATGTCATGATGGCGAGAAAAAAAATGGGCCTGAGGCAGTGCATTAAGCCTGCTTTGGTAGTCAGTCACCCCTGTATCCCCTTGAGAGCGTTCTTTAAATACTTATCTGCCATGCACTGATTGACTGTATATTTCTCGTTGTCCATAGGATGGTCCGGCGCTGAGCTGGCGGCTGCAGCAGCCAAAGGCAGCGATGCCGTAGCAGGCCTCAACGCAAGCGGGCTCGGGGGGACTTGGATGGAGTCTATGGTGACGGGACCCCTGCCGGAGTCCTTTGCCACAGCTCTGAGCTTGACGACCAACAACGCCCAAGCCTCGGTGGGCAGTTTTAACATGTAACTGCAGCGAACACCGAAGTCCGTGCTTCAGGTGCTCCTGTTGCTCCAACTCCTACAGCTTTGGCTGCTGGGACCTAATTATTTCACCCCACCGCATTCAGCATTTGAAGGCATTCAAAATATCTGGCACTATAACCACCAGCACATTAGTCTAATTCACTTGCGCCTATTCACGTTAATCTAAATCCGGAATAGCGGATTAAAATACAGTAGACTGTACTATAGCGAAAGTGATGGCGATTATGGCGCTCGGCCAACGGCAAATCGGTTTGTATAGTGTTTTATATATAGAAGTAGTAGGCAAGACACAAAAGGATTTATCCATGACGAGTAGCTACCTAGGCGCGAGTTCTCCATAATGCCCCATAAAATTCATCGGCCCGCTGCGTGCCTACTACACCTCGTGCACATTGCACTCACATCACCCAACGTAGAGGCGGATTCTGTAAAGCCTTGTGGTGCCATAAAATCATTCGCTCCTAGCTTTCGAACGGCCTCCTTCTGTGTAGGAGCGTGCGCAACGCTCCATTCAACCCAGCACTTTCGCTTGGACAAATCTCTATTCCGCGAAACTATCTGGCCTGAAATTGCACCACTGAGGGGGCACATGTAGAGGAAGGAGGGCAAGGACATCAAAGGAAGTCAAGAAGAGAGCGCTCACAACGATCGCTACCTCCTATTCCGTTTATGTCTCACGTAGGCACATGCAACAAAGTCATTCCGTCTTCTACGCTACTCAGATCGATGTGAACTAGTGTACTTACTTCGCTGTGTGCGCATTTTGTATAAAATTCGGTAGCCGCAGTTCTTGCATTGCACCGGCTCCTTGGCTTTTAAGAGGTTCTCGTACCCGCACTCTGCCGGCCCATCGGCACCACGCACACACAGGCAAAGAATTATTCGCAACAGTTGCGTTGGCATCGTTTGTGCAGCGATTCTCTAACTCGGGAGCAGTGAGGCTCATAGTGCAGGGATGGCCATTAGGCACACCCAAAGACTCACCTCCGCAAACGTATTTGACACCCTGCTGCTGAGGCGCACGCACGGCGACCGAATCTGGTGCTCCAGCTGAAGCAACAGCGGCTTGCATGATTCTGTTCGCTTAAACTATGCTTTGTTCTATCCTACTTAGCCACTGGGGCTAGAAGCGTTGCTCAAATGCTGCACACCGCGAGGAAGCTGCTGTGAAGTCAAAACGCTCGCCAATCATTGAAAACCGAAGTATTATATTAGGACATTCTAGAGTTTTTTTTATTTGCTCATTCTTCCTCTTAAGTACGAAGTACTCCCACTGGCATCCAGTGTTCTTTTGACACAAGTCCCCGAAGGACAGGAATCAATAGAACAAAAGGCAAAAACAAAACGCGAGTACGCATAGAGTTGCCTATACTAGAAGAGGGACCAATCAGGAGGAAATACTCGAGTGGCCATGAAAGTGATAATGGATAATGGCGGTCCATGGGTCCAAAGTGCAAAATGGCATGTGATCTTTCTATGTCTCTTTCTCTTCTTAGAACAGTCAAGACTGAGGGACTAGAACGAGTGAGGGCTAATCTGATCTAAACAAATTTCCAGCCTCCCGTCCACGCAGCCAACCAAGCTTACTTCTTAAGATACGCAGCTCCCAACGACCTTTGCAACGCAACAGCAACGACCCGCACTTTTGACATTTGGGGGTGTTTTTAAAACTTTTCAAGCGAGGTGCTCCCTTGCCCTTGTCTCAATTCCGCCATTCATTGCTTTTCCCTAGAAAGAACGGCCCTTCCGAAGTTCGCTTACAAAGAACTAAAATCCATATAGCTATAATTCAATTAGGATAAAGGCCCGGCGATTTATTTTCCATGTTCCAGCACTTCCCGTTGTACTGCCCTGCCTCTATACGTTACTTTGGCAGTGCTGCCCTGTTGCTGTGTCGCTTTCTCTGTCTTATTTCTTTGATTTCAGGTGCTTAGTTGTTACAGTAATACTTCACCCATCTCTTCGAATCAATGCCTCAAATTTTGGGCGCGTAGAAGTAGCTTTCTTCTTCTCTTCATCCTTCAGTTCTCTTTCGCAGTACTGCGCAGGTTCGCCACGCTTCAGTATTTCCCAGCAGTCCGCACTGTGTGCCCGCAGCAATCAGCAACACCGAAGAATAACGATGTTGACTGCCCTTAAGGCAAGGCATCTGCCAATTCTAGCCACCCAACAGCAGCTGCTACATGTGCTCGTCACAGCACTGCCAACGCTCCAACTCACCCCTCCCATCTTCTCTCATTCAACGAGACCATTATCATCACCATCTAATTCCGGGACAAGATGGCCACCACTGCCGTTGCGTTGTCCGCAGAATTCCCGAAATTGGCGTGGGCAAACCTTGATGTTGGTAGTGGTTGCCATAGCAGAGAAGAGAAAAAAAAGAGACAGAGGTGCACACATGTAACAAAACGTGTATGAGGTTGAGTAATGCAGTGACATGTCATAAAAGCGTTACATTGCAGATGTGAACACGCTTAAGTGGCATCGATAATGTGAGCGAAATACAAAAGAAGAATAAAATGAAAGGAAAGTAAAACAAATCGAGTCCAAGAAGTGCAACAGTGGAGACACGAGAAGTGCAAACCCTTTCAATGAATGCATACTTGGCGTTTTGAGCAATGAGCCGATCGGCGGCCGCCTGAGCCGCCAAGTTCGATTGCAGAGGTTCAATGACGCGCGTTCCCAGCGGCAGAGGCGGGTCAGCTGGGGCTTGCCCCAGCTAGTGAAAATTAGGGGAAAGAAATAGAATAGAATGAAAACCGGCGTATAAATGGATGGACGGAGGAGTTTGGTAAAAGCAGCGAGAGCTTTATCGCAGGAACCCAATTTAAAAGCAGAAAAAAGGCACATGAAATTAGATAATAGTGTGGGTACGAGAGGAAAAATGGAACACAGCTTTCTATAACATATTTCTCATCTTCTTCTCAATTTCTCGAACCTCATTGCCGTTCGCCACCACAAAGGCCGCGCATTCTTCGAACTTCCAGTTGTCCCAAATGCCGTCGGAGCACGCCAAAATCGCCACCGCCGCATTCGCATTGCCACCCGCGGGCAGGAGGGCCTCGAGGTTCACTTCGAAAATCTGAAGAAGGATGGATACAATCAAGATTGAAGGACAATCAATGTTCGGTATCCTCTCATCCTTGCGCATGCACACTGGAACACAGCCAGAAAGGTGCCCATATACCCAAAACGCACGTGCTCTCAAATGCCCGTAATTACGAGTACGCACTCTTCGCAAATACAAGGAAGTCCAAGAAGTGTCCACACGCATATCCCAATCCTACACCACATGTACTACCAGCCCCACCTCCGGCAAGAACGAGACCCCATAAGTTTGCAGGTGCAAGTCTCCAAGGCTGCGGGTGAAGGCCAGGGCATCCTGAAAGAGGGCGTGGGGAGGGGTGGCCACCAGCGACGCCCATTCCGACCGCACGTTCTTGTAGTACTTGCCCCTAATTTTGTAGTACGGCGATGCACATAAGCACACAGGAGAGGAAAAAGGGTGAATGCAGGAATTGAGAAAATCAAAGAATGCCACGAAAATCGTACAAGCTTTACAATCAGCCAGCCGTACAAATAAAAAACGAAAGCCCTCTCGCTTTTCTTCCTCTATTCTGTTCTTACGAGTTGGTCACGGTCGGAACCCCGGCAGGATTCTGAGGCCGCAGCGCAAAAATGGGCGCGCAGCTGGCTTTGGGCACACTCCCGCTCGGCGAGTCATAGACCATGAGGAGTTCGGGCAGCGTGGGGTTGTTGGAAGAGGGCCGCGTGCGACGCAACCGTTCGAACTCGGTAGGGGCCTGATGGGAGGCAATTTGACGTTGATGGAGTTGAAAAAACAATGAATTGGAAGAAAAGAAATCAAAGGACAGAAGATGGGTGCATGTGAAGGATGCAACCATAAGGATGCAATCGAAAAGAGGTTGGGACGAGTGCAACGAGTAAAAGCAAAGAGACGCAGCTGAAAGAGGGAAAGTCACAAAGAATGGCGCGTCCGTAAAACAACCACACACCTCCGGAGAATGGTCGGCTGTAATCAGCCACCAACCCGCCTGCGCTTCCGCGGCTGTCTGCGGCAGCTGCTCTCCGGTCAAAGGCAGTCTCGCGTCCACTCCTCCGGCACCGGCAGCTCCAGCTGCTGCTGGCTCGTTTCCTGTCGACCCTCCTGCTGCTGCTGCTGACCCGGAAGAAGTCGAAGAAGAAGAAGAAGAAGAGTCGCTCATCCAATTCCCAGAAGGAGCCCCACCAAGAGCACCACTTTCCATGTTCAGGCCAGAGGCAGCTGCTGCCGCAGCCCACGCTTGGAGCTGAGCTGGCGCGTCAGGTTGGTTCGCAGAATGCGCCGCGAAAGCACGCTCCCCGAGGAAAGCGTTCGAAGGCTCGCCAGGGCTTACAGGGGCAGAAGAAGTAGGAGTTCTCACTTGCTCCTGGTGCAAGTGACTTGAGGCCAGATCAGCGAGGCGGGTGACGCACCTGTGCAAATATAATATGATATAATAGGAGTTGTGAAAGAGAGGCGACGAGAGAGAATCATAAGAAGGCAAGAGAGTGTGACATATACTATTCGAGAACGAGAGAGAATGAGTAACGGCCTGATTTGCACACAATCTCATCTTACTCGCTGGCACCTCTCCAAAGCATCAGCACACACAAGTAACGCAGCTTTACAAACTCACCCTTGCGGCATTGGCGTGATCTGGTAAGGCACACTTGTGGCACCGCCGCCGCTCGCTGCGGGAGGGTTAGGCGCCGCAGCCGCAGGAGCCGCTGTGGTCATGAGCGCAGAAGAGTCGCCTACGCTAGCCGTTAAGAGGCGGGCGCCTGAGGAAAATAACAGGAGGAAGCAGCGGAGAGAAGAAAGAACCAGGTGAAAGACAGATAAGCACCAACAATTGAGTAGCACTAGTAAAAGCAGCCAGCACTTCGAAAAAGTCGCAAAGAAACGCAGGGAGCAAGAACACGCATTGCTCTTAAAACATAAGACGCATATAGAAGAGGCTACTATTCGTAGTAGATACACAAACAAACGAAGAACAATAAAAAAGAGACTACGTGTGGCACCGCAGCCCCCCTCCCCCCCCCCTCTCTTCCCCCCCCTCTCCCACACACAAA
>Ga0307982_1001908_pt1 | contig 16992 bp, 12 predicted proteins | sample OrgLakmetagen989_FD_201847 | JGI IMG/M metagenome (GOLD analysis project Ga0307982, IMG submission 201847) | Saline water microbial communities from Organic Lake, Antarctica - #989 | ecosystem: Environmental > Aquatic > Non-marine Saline and Alkaline > Saline | place: Antarctica: Organic Lake... | reverse complement strand
AAAGGACCCCCCCCTCCTCAGCCCAAGGCAGCAGCTGCAAGACCACTTTCACAGCATCACATTGAAGCGCTGATGTCAGTACAGATGTCCTGATAGGAAGGGTCACTTCCTCAGCAAGGGGCCCCTCAAGCAGTGCCTGCACAGTGCCCAAGTGGCCACCGCCTGCAGCCACCACAAGCAGCTCACCAAGCAGTGCCACACCATCCTCCACTGCTCCCACAAAGTACGCACGCAGCACCTCAGCGCCCTGTGCGCCCCCCCCCTTGACAGCCGCTAGAAGCAGGGTCCGCTGCTGGGGCGGGGGACTGGCGGCCAGCACGGCAGACACATCCACAGGCCAGGCGCTGCCAGTAATCCCGCTGAGAAGCAGACCCTCCGCTGCGCACACACGCAGAGCATGCGTGCTGTCATGTATGTGACCCTTCTGTGCACCTCCCCACCCCCCTAGAAGGCCCTGCACCAGGGCACAATGACCCACCCTTGACGCCACTGCCACCAGCTCCGTTACCCGACTGTGGCCCCAGCCCTTGCACACGCTGCAAGCAAGCAGGGACTGCACTGCAGGCACATTCCCTGCAGCACACGCCACGCGTGCGCACTGAAACACCCCTTCCTCCAGCACAGCCTGCGTGTCATCGCTAGCCGTAGGGGGGGTCAGCTGCTGCAGCACCCCCCCGACAGCACCTTCACCCCCCCCCTCACCACCATCGGGAGCACAGCACACCACCATACAGCGCAGCACTGCTTCGTACGCTGCACGTACTTGCTCCTGCTGATCGCTGCGTTGGGTGCAGTCAGACCATGGGCTCGTTGCCACTCGCTGCCACGCAGGCAAGGGGTGTTCGAGCATTTTGAGGGCCCCCTCCAAAGCCGAATGCAGCTGTGCAACCTCGTACACAATGCTTTCGTGCAGCTGCCCTGAATATGTACTGGGCTTTCCATCATGCGTTTCGCCTGGCACGTCCAGGGTGCACACTGCACGCACAGCCTGCAGCAGCCCAGCCCAACATGCAGCGCTGTCATCAAATATGCCAGCCAGAGGGGGGCGGACAGAAGAGTTCCGGCTTTGCTGTGGCATGAACAGGGGGCCTACTGTGCGCAGGACTGCCAGGTCAAACATGCAGGCAACGGCGCTGGCGTCCAGAGTGAGCCCGCGTTGCAAGGCAGCTGTCAGCATCAACGCCGGCGATTCAACGACCGGTTGCATGTCCTCAAAGTTATATACGGGGCCATGTGTGAAAGTGGGGTCGGCTCCTTCTAAATGCGTTGCTGCGGCAAAAGCCAAGTGCCCCCACCTCTGCAGAAACTTCGCATTGTTTGAAGGCAGCTCTTGCCAGCCCATACCGCCGTACTGGCCGCCTGCACCGGCAACATAGTCATCCATGATCCACCACAGTGCTTCATAGTCCTCCTTGTCCTTGCATTGCGAGATGAGCCGCACGTTCAAAAAAGCTGCACGCCAGCCAAGGCATTTGCGAAGTTGCTCCGGCTCGATTGAGTGCGGGGGGGACATTCTTCGAAAAGCAGTTGGGACATGGACTCGAACGGTCAGCACCTACACGTGTACAGTACAAGATGTGTGCACACTCAGTTTTTTAACATTGGACCCTGCAAATGGAAGTGGCGTGGTCAACTCCCTGCCGTGCAGAGAAGTCTGCACTGTCGCAACTTCTTGCAGGCCCCCAAACAGAACCTATCAGATAGTTGGCCAAACTGCACCTAGTTGGCCTTCGTGTTTTCGCTTCAAAATTACCCGATAACTGAACGATACTCTGCAGCTACAGACCATTATCACTGAAGCGCACGACAAAAGTCAGCTGCTATCGTGAGAGCGCCCGATCAATTTGTGATGCCTAACATGCTTGGCACAGCAGTCACAGCTGGTCGAGCTGCATTCAGCACCGCATCGAAAACTACTGCAGTCAGAAGTGCGCATGCACTTGACACACAAGCCCTTTGCAAGTACCTGGCTTCCGCCTTGCCCCAGTTCGAGTGGAGCGAAAGTGCACTGCGCCTGCGCCAGTTCAGCCACGGGCAAAGCAACCCAACATATACGCTTGAGACTGCAAACGGGGAAACACTTGTCCTGCGAAAACAGCCACCAGGGAAGATTTTGCGGGGAGCTCATGCTGTGGACAGGGAGGCCACAGTGATGAAAGCACTGCACGGCGTGGTGCCAGTGCCAAATGTAGTGCACTTCGAGAGCAATGCCGAAGTCATCGGCACGCCATTCTTTCTGTACCGCTATGTGGATGGTATGCATGTACCTGATTCAGAGGCTGCATCTCTTGATGCGACGCAGCGTGCAAGCGCTTTCCGCAGTATGGCTGATACACTCGCAACGTACGTGTTTTGTTTTTGAGTGCCGTGGCTTCCTGCATTGCCAGAGAGCCAGCAAGCAGCTTCCTGCACATGTTTGCGCCGCCACAGTGCCTATAGCACCATATACCCGTTAATTGTTGTATTGCAGGTTGCACAGTGTTGACCCCTCTGCAGTGGGCTTGGAGGGCTTCGGCTCCAAGCCTGAGCAGTTCATGGGCCGCCAGGTCAAAGTGTGGTCCGCTCAGTACAGAGCCAGCGAAACGCACACTATTCCCGCCATGGAGTCACTCCTGGAGTACTTGCCCACGGTGGTTCCAGGGGGATACGTGGACGACGGGTCAGGTCCCCCCCAGGGTCACAGCGTGGTCCATGGGGACTACCGCTTGGACAACCTGGTGCTAGATGCGTCAGGGACCCGTGTGGAGGCGGTGCTGGATTGGGAGCTGGCCACACTGGGACACCCACTGCTGGACCTCGCGCACAACTGCTTGCCATACTACCTGCCCCACTCCACCACGGCACCCCTGAGCGGTTACACGCGAAACGCATCAGGACACGTGGCAGTGCCAGGCGTGCCCTCCGAGGACGCTTACCTGGCGCAGTACCTAGAGGGCATCAGCTCTCACTCTGCCAGTGCCATGGGCTGTCCTGCTCGCCTGGGGATCGCCGTGGACCCGAACTCCGGGGCCCCGGCGCACTGGCCGTATTACGTCGCAGTTGCGTGCTTCCGTGCCGCGTCCATCCTACAAGGCGTCTTCAAACGCTCTCAAATGGGCAACGCGTCAGCTGAGAATGCGGCGGCGGCCGGCGCCTTGACAGAGCAGGTGGCCCAGCTTGGCTGGCAGCAGGCCAGCCTGTACAAGGCTTCAGCACAGCCACAAGTCGTCAAGCCCCCAGCTACATCCACAGACAGCGGCAGTAGCACAGTGTACACCTTTGGGAAGAAGACCCGATGCCCCCCCCCCGCTGACGCTGGGGATGCCGCTGTATCAGCGGCAGCGGCCACGGGCAGCCAAGACACCCCCCCTGCATGGCCCATCCCCATTTTTGCCCCCCCCTCACCTCGCGCCCAGCGCATGTACGCTGCCACCAAGGAGTTCCTGCATGAGGAAATCCTCCCACTTGAGCATGACATCCTGGGCCACGCCTATGAGAACCTGCGCGCAGGGGACGCCAAGGAGCCACACGCTGCTGTGGAAGAGCTGAAGGGAAAGGCGCGCGCCGCAGGCCTGTGGAACATGTTTCTGCCCCCACATGCGCTGGACCGAGTGCAGGTGGAGTTCTCAATGCTGAGCGAGCCAGAGCAGCGGCGTCTGGGCCTGGGGCCAGCCGCCGCATCCAGCGCATGTGTCGCCCCTGGGCTGACCAATGCGGAGTATGCGCCCATTGCAGAGCTGACGGGCTACAGCTTGGTTGCACCCGAGGTGTTCAACTGTTCCGCCCCCGACACTGGGAACATGGAAGTGCTAGCCATGTACGGGAGCCCGCAGCAGCAGCACCAGTGGCTTATGCCGCTGCTGACTGGGGAGATCCGGTCCTGCTTTGGAATGACGGAGCCTGCGGTGGCATCCAGTGACGCCACGAATATGGAGGCCACAGTGGTGCAACAAGAAGACGGAACACTGCTGTTGAACGGGCACAAGTGGTGGACATCTGGGGCGTGTGACCCGCGCACCGAGGTGATGATTTTCATGGCCAGGTCCACGGCTGCTGTGGCTGCTGGGGCCCCCGCCCACGCTCAGCACAGCATGGTGCTTGTGCCGCTGGACACCCCAGGAGTCACCGTGGGCTCCCCCCTCCGAGTCCTGGGGTATGACGATGCCCCCCACGGCCACGCGGAAGTCACACTGGAGAACGTAGTTGTTCCAGCTGAGAACATGATCCTTGGCGACGGTCGCGGCTTCCAGATCGCCCAGGGCCGCCTTGGCCCTGGGCGTATCCACCACTGCATGCGCCTGGTGGGCATGGCAGAGAGGGGAATGGCCGAGGCAGGCGCCAGGGTGCAGCAGCGACACGCGTTCGGCAGCGTGCTGGCGGCCAAGGGAGCTGTGCGGCAAAAGCTGGCTGAGAGCAGGTGTGACGTGGAGCAAGCTAGGCTTCTTACCTTGTCAGCTGCTCATGCAATGGACACTGTGGGAGCGAAAAACGCCCGATCTCTGATTGCCCAAATCAAAGTTGTGGCACCGCGCATGGCGTGCCATGTGCTGGACGAGTGCATGCAGCAGCATGGTGGGATGGGGGTGAGTCAGCACACACCCCTCGCGCACATGTACGCCTGGGCCCGTGCTTTGCGCCTTGCAGATGGCCCAGACGAGGTGCACCTAGAGACCATTGCCAAGCAAGAGCTACGAACAGCAGAGCAGCGCTGAGGCAGCTGCCATGTGTGACACACGCAAGGCGGTGCCAGTGAGGTAGTGAACGATGAATGCATTCGAGATTCAGCTGAAGTGGAGGGAGCACTCACCGCCCCGGAGGCGCAGGGCACTGCCAACACAGTACCCTGCACCGATGTGAAGACCGATACTCGCTAATGGTGTGCAATTTAATGCAGAGGGATGAAGCGGCTGCTGTGGGTGGCGCCCAAACCGGGGCGTCCGTGGAGGGTAGGCTGGTAAGTGATGGAGAACTCGCCAAAATACTTGCCGATCATGTCGGGCTTCACCTCAACGACGACGTGTCCGCGGCCGTTGTAGATGTGGATGACGTTGCCGATCATCTCGGGGAGCATGATCATGTTACGCAGGTGGGTGCGCACGGGCTCGGGCTTGTCCAGCACGTCACACTCACGCTTCTGCAACAATGCAAGGTGCAACTCAAACACAAGAAACACAGGTATCGACTTAACGTACAGACTTGCGCAGCTTCTTCATCAGGGTCAGATGCTGGCGGCCGATGGTGGCACGGCGGAAGCGACGGCGAATGCGAGAAGGCAGCATAGCAACCAGCTCGGGGGAGTTGCTCATCTCCAGGAGCTTCTCCAGGTCGACACCACGGTAAGAGAACTTCTTGAACTGGCGGCGCTTCTTGAGCGCAGCGAGCTGCTCATCAGTGATGTTGGTGGCCTGCGATGCACAGCAAAGTGAGGTCAAATTCCGCAAATGCTGCTGCCAAGTGTAAACGCAAGTTTACATGAGCGCAGCGCAACGGGTGCATGACAATTGCCAACGAAAATTGAACAGGGCTGGATTGGGGGAAGCAGTATTCAAACAGACCCTGAAACACTCCCGGCCGGTGAAGGGCAGCTGCCCTGCTGATAAGCTCGCATCACAGGTTTAGTGCTAGCTGGCCTTAGCCAGCGCAGAGGCCTCAACAAAGTGCACAAACGTAATTTGTTTTGGGTGTGTGTCTCAACCTGGAGGCTGCACTCCTCAATACAACATCTGGTGCACACCAGAGATTACAAAAGCCGCTTTGCCTCCGCTCTTGTAGCCTGCGCATAGCACCCTCATGCATAACTCACCATTTTGAATCCTGTGCTGAGGTATGTATCCACAACAACAAGCTCATCAAGACATGTATTCCGGTCAAAAGTGCTGCCAATGAGCGTGGAAGCCAACTTAGTCAATATCATGATTTCAATGCCATACGCGAATGAATGTATATCCGTTTGATTTGTGACTGACAAAATCAGCCCACCACAGGCATTATACACCAATATCTCCAGCTCTTCATTGAACCGGTGATCTATGTTTTGTGTCATGAACAGTTTGGGCTGATGGATTATTCGAGCATTTGAGGAGCCCCGTGACGAAATGTCTCACTTGAGCGTATCCGAGGCATGCCAGACAATCATTGACACTGTGAAACAGTGCACCCAAGCTGGCGTTAGCGCAGATTGTCTCAATATACATGCGCAGCTTGCCAAGTTGCAGACTGTGTATGTGCAATGTGACGAGCAGCAGCTGACCTGTCGCCAAGGAAGCTGCACGAGGCCAAGCAGTGACGTCCCCTCTCTGGAGACGCCTATTCCGGGGCTTGAGCACCGTCAACAGCATGGCGGCACTGAATTGCAGCGCAATCAGTCAGCTGCATCTCTTGGTGTGGGTGGTAAGTCGCGTCAAACACCTGCTGGAATGAATGGTGGTGGCCGTAACGGCAATCGCTCGACGATACCCTCGGAAACAATCGACTCTGACCAACCGAAGCATGGCCAAACGTACGGTGCTGAAATTATTGTGCGCAATTGTTTGAAGGTGCGTGATGCAGCGGCATTTCGTCTCTAATGTCGAACTCATTTTTGCCGTACAGGATGCCATTGCCAGTGGCTGCTCAGTTGACGAAGCACGAAGTGCCCTGTATGGCAGAAGAGCAATGTACTCAGCACCTCCTGCAAGAATAACGTTTTGCGTTAATGAGTTGGCCACGAGGAATGTGACGCGTGCAGTGCTTGCGCACGAGCTAACCCACCTGCACGATGTAAGCACAGCTCACAACATTTCTTTGGAAGCCTTGGGCCCAAACAATGCCGCGGGTGTCAGCACATCGAGCACATCGCTTCGCAGGATTCAACCCTGGGCATGGACTTAGCCCTTTGTGGTCCATTGGCCTGCTCTGAGATTCGTGCATCGCTGCACGGGGAGTGTGCTTCCACCTGGCACCCCTGGATGCAGCGGAGCTGCGTCCGCTCCCACGCACTTTCCTCAACTCTGGCCATGTTTCCAGACGTCGGAACCCAGTGCGTGAATGCTGTTTTCAATCGCTGCTATGGTTCAAAGGCTGGTGAGAATCCAGTGCCAGATTTGGTGGCGCCAAGGTGACAAACGGGTGCAATTGCTTGGTGCCGTGTGCACACCTGGGGGCTGGCTGCAGGGCAGGTGGGTACCACCCAAAGAGCACCTGGCAGCGAACCCCCCCTGTGTGGCAAAAAATATTTGCGCTTCGTTCAAGCTATGCGTGTTGTCTGTGCTGTGCTCAGCAGCCTGTATGATACCTGGGCAGAGTTGTCAGCCAGAAATCAAGCGCCGCAGGGCGCGGGGTGAGTCTTCCTCACAACCGTACCATCTGGGGGCAAAAGCAGGGTACACGGCGCGATGCTCTGCAGGAAAACACTGCATGACAACCATAGCACAAATTTATGTGTAACGGTCTGTTTTGACGAAACAGGTGCAGGCATGGAATTGCGCGTAGGGCGAAAGGCAGCAGGCCCAAACTGGGCGCCCGCGGCCAGGCCAGGTGAGCTGTGTTTTGGCTGCTGTTGTTTGATTCGAGCAAGACGTGGCTATGGAGGGGGGCGTTCCTGATCTTGGGAAGCTTAAAGCACTCACATCATGCGTAGCCGAGCTCGCTCGTGATTTCGTTCACAGTGTCGCCGCCATCACACTTTTCTTGCTGCCTACTAGACTGGCCACGGCCAGGTGTCCCCCGACACTGGTTATTTGCTGGCCCGCAAGCGTGCCAAGGCACTTAGATAAATGTACCAAACATGCTTTTTTGTGTTTCTGTGCTTCGTTCAGTCCTTTTTCCTGTCACTCTCGCTCTGGCAGCTGGGCATTTGCAATCGCGTGAGCATTTTTGCAGCGACATGCTCAGTCACCAACTGTCAGTCCTGTTCCTTTGGTAAATAGCCTTGAATCAGCAAATCCAACACATCCAAACACTCCAATTGGGCTGAAATTTTATTTTTGTGGGCATTTAATTCTGATTGTGGTCTGTGGGTGAATAGATTACTGAATCACTTCTCTCTGAAGACACGCAGCCCTGGCACAAGCGTGATCAAGAATCCAGGGCATTTCCACCCGTCGGCCGATTCTTTCACCTCAGCAGCGTGTAAGCTACTTCAAAAGAGTATCAGTCAATTCATGGCGGCATCGTCAGCCCAATCTGCATCAGACGCGAGTAGCTCGATGGCCTCACTGAGGAGGCCAGGGGAGCTGTCATTTTCCGCAGCCGGCAGCTCAAATGAGGCGGCGTCGCTCGGCAGTGCCATGCTCACCCCCACATCTTCAACAGACACCCCCAGCTCGCCCCCCGCACAGCAACTCGGCTCACGGCGCGCTCTCGCCAAATCCGGAAAATACTCACTTTCATTGATCAGCAAACCAACGCAAGGCAGCATGCGTCGTGGTGAGCGGCATTTACAGTGGGGCAGCGCCTCCTCTGCAGGCGGCGTGTCTCCCCTGCACTCTGCTGCCGCCCGTCCAACGGCAGGCGTCTCCTTCACACGTCGCGATGTGCGCCCAACGGCGCCGGCGGGTGCATTGCACGGCACCGAGCGTGTAAAACGCACAACAAATCCTGCTGTGGCTGCTGCCAAGCGCTTTGAGCACCATTCGCCGCATACGTTGCACGGCAACCCTGCCCACGGAAGGCACAGCTCGTCGCTGAGCGACAGGCGCGGAATGCAGTCCCCATCACTCAGCGAAAGGGATAAACAAGCAAGATACCCGGAAATGCGTGTTTCGCGCAGTTTGGTTGCGTCCCATCGTGGCCAGGATGCTGAAGAGTATGGCTTTGCTGAGCTTGGCGGGTCTTCAGTTTCCGCAGGCGTCTCTCAAGCAACAACGCCGCACCGTGCACGCAGCCAGCTGGATGAGAACGATGCACGAAACCGATATCAACTATATGCATCTTCAAGTTCTGGTCAAATTTCCCAGTCTCTGCGCTCATCTTCCCGCGGGCGGGCCACTTCCCCTTCCCGGCCCATGGCTGTGCGGCCGTTGGCTCGAGAACCTCAGCCTGCAGCCAGCCGCAGCGGCTCGCGCGGGCGCAGTATCCGCGCATCTGCCTCCTCAAGTGACTTGCCATCCAGTACAGCTGCCTCCAGAGGCACGTACGGCCGCTCTCCTTCACCCAGTCGCCGTGCGGGTGGAGAGGCCCCCCCTTCACCCCGTTCCCGCGGTGGAAGCAGGGGGCGGGGGGGGGAGCGACACATTCCAGGGGCGGAGCGCCCCATGACGCCAGAGCGAAGTCGGGGGGGGCAGCGCTCTGGCGGGAGCGGGAACCTAGGGGGGGGCACCGTGGTGTACGGGGGGGGGTCAAACCGTGCCAGCCGCCCCTCGCCTTCCCGCCCTGGCGCTGATGAGCACTCACCGGGCTACACCGGCAGGCGGCAAGCTACACAAGAAGCGTTTTCCGGGCAATTGTCCGTGCCAGCCGCTGCAGCGCCAGCCTCTGACGCTGGCCGCTCCTGGCTTCCCTCAAGCGCAGGGGTGGGTGGGTGGGAAGACATATCCTCGGCAGCGCAACCTAGCGGTGTGCCTGCTGCAGCGTATACCCATGGTGCAGCTGCCAGTGCTTCACACCAGCAAGGCTCGCTGTCTGCCTCCCGGCCCCGCCAGTCCACCGCAGCCAGCTCTTGGGCAGAGCATTCACACACGACCCCCCCTGAACCCACTTTGGATGGGCAGGGCTTCGTGGAGATGCACCCATCAGGGGCAGGCGTACGACCCAAGGTCGGACACGGTGCTGCACTACTGGCAGGTATTCAAAGCGTTGGGGCGCGCAACTATAGCTTCGAGTCTGCTGTGCAGAAGGCGCGCTTCCCCAGTGCAACCGCAACTGCAACTCTAACTGTAGGCAGCACTCTTCATGCGCGTAGTACACAAGGGACTGTCAGCTCCTGGCCTTCCAGTGCCCCCAGCGATGTGATCGCGCCTTACTCGGCCACTGATAGCTCCCGCAGCGCTGATTCTGATGTGCACGGGGTCAGGCCAAACACCAGTGGAAACACCAGTGGACAAGTAGCAATGACGCATGCAGGCGCACACAGTGCCAGGGGCTCTACTGCATCTAGCTCCAACGACGCGACCCCCCTGTCGCCAGCACGGGGGGGGGTCAATAGTGCCCCTGGCACCGCATCCGATGAGCGATCTGTGACAGACGGCTCAAAGTACACACCGGAGGGCCTGCCTGTGTCTGTGGCTCACAGCTACCGGCAAGCCAACACTGATACAAACACTGAGGGTGCACGTGCGTATGGGCAAATACCTCTGTCGCCGCGGCATCACCCCAGTGAGGGGGGGGTGCCTTCACCGGTCACGGCCCCCGACACTGCAGTGGCCAGCCTGGCGCCAAAAGCGGCAGATTGGTATACCAGCAGCCACATCACAGTGGTGGATGAGCCTAGCGGGAGCCGTCGAGCTGGAACAGTCACTGTGCAGCAAGCCAGAACAGCTGCCTCCTCGGCGCCCCCCACAGAGCAAGTGCCCACACGGGTCGCATCTCTGCCTGCAACAGGGGCCCCCATGCCAGCTGGCCAACACCCCCCCCCCCGTCTGACCTCTGCAGTTGACATGGGCTCCACTGGGGGTGGCACCAGCAGCGCCCCCAATGTCTCCCAGGCGCACAGCAGAAGTACTGTTACCCCCCCCACGACGGAGGGGGGCTCGCATCCAGGACACAGCGTCGTGTCCCCAAGCCACTTGACACACCATGCAACTGCAGGCGCGTCCACTGCACCGCACGGAGATTCCCCTCCAGGGGGTGACCCCCACTCACCCCCCTCGCACGTGCCTGAGTCAGCACTCGCCCCTGCTGCCTCTGCCCCTGCCCAGCCTGTGAATAGACGGGAACGCAGCCCGGTACCTGAGGACATTCGGCGCCTGTGGCTGTATGACTTTCCGGAGGATGTGTCCACCAACTGTAACCCCCCTGCACATGCTTTACGGTGCAGTATGGCGGGACACCAAGCCATGGTGGCGCTGGTGGCATTCAGCCCGGACGCGCACCAGCAGTCCACTGTGTCTGCTGTGACAGGCATGCAGTCGCCCTATAGGCTGCTGACTCACGAGCGAGCCATGGTGGCTATAGCGAGGGGGTCCCGTCCTGACCCCAGCCGCCCAGCCCCCCACAGGCGTCAGCACGGCAGCATGCATGCGCACCCAGGGGCGTTAACGCAGAGCAGCGGGAATGCTGCGTATTACGGTGCAGGCACCACTGCTGCCAGCCGCCGCAGTGGGGGTGGCATAGGGGGGACCCCCCCTTCCCCCTTCAGTGGGGGCACGGATGCAAGTTCCTCAATGATGCAGCGCATGCGGAACACCAGGTGATGTTGTTCCTGGTCGTCGTAATGCATTTTAAGCCGCTCAGCTGGCCTGCAGGCACACATCATGGCTTCAAACATTCAAACATGGGGTAGCCAGCATCCCGACTGGCACTGTCGCTGAGTGTAAACAGGCCTTTGCCTGCTTCCACAATTGCTTCGACGTCAATCACGTCAAACCACGCCGCGGACAAGGCCATGAAGTGCTTCCCCCGGCGCAGCTGCCCGCGGCGCACTGCACCCTTCACACTTTCCTTTTCGTGGCTGGCCAACAAGTACCGAATCGCCACCTTGCTCCCATTGTAACGAACGAGTTCGCTGCGTTGTCTGTAGCTGAGGCTGTGCAGGGCGTCCGCTGCCGGAAGGATGACAGCCCATCCCAATTGGCTCCGCCCGTCCACCAGCTGATTGCTGATCGACCTGGAGCTCACGAAGAGCAGCTTCACAAAGATATGCTTTCGCCAATGACTTGCCTTCATTTCTGACAGGGCGATATCGACGCTGCGCATGCCAATCACCTTGCCTGCAGTTTCATTGGCGCTGCCTGTGTCTGACGAGCTGGCCGAGTGGGCTGGCGAGGTTGCTCCGTCTGCCTCACACAGACCCGGTGTTCCCTCATATTGCACAGAAATTCTCAGAGCAGCCAGCACAGCAGCCTGCCGCTTTGAGCGAGTGCGGGCTGCTTGAACCGGAGCCGTGGCTTCAACTTTGCTTGCCGAGCTCTCGGGCGTTGCCCCGCCCGGGTCGCCCCCTGCCCCTGCCAAGCCTGATGCAGGGGCCGATGGAGTGAAGCGCGTGCAACTTTGGGCAGAGCAGGCATCAAACTGGGCCTTGGCTGCCTCAAGCGCAAAGGGCGAGACTCCAGCGGCAGGGGCCTCGCTGCCGCCAATCGCCGTGTTCACACGTATTTTGGATTTTGCCCTGAAATCAGGTGGGCTTTGGCAGGATTTTGACATTGCGTGGTACAATACAGAACCTGTCATCGCGATTGCTGTCTGCAACTGAGGGGCGTCATTACAGGAGGGTGCTCCTTCAGATGAATGAGGGAAACTTTTGCTTTGACTCCGCGCAGCCTCTCCACTACCTCGTGGATTCTTGCAACTGGGTTCAAAAACAAAGTAAGGATCAAGCTTGGCATTGTGGTTGTTTGCTGGCTTGGGTGATTGTTGCGTTTTCTGCCGGCTCCGCTTGGTCGAGCCTGTTGAGCCCATCAAGACAGTTTTGGAGCGCGGATTGCAGGCAGCTTTCCGTACGGCATGTAGCGAAGCAGAATTCAACATTTCTGCTGAAACAGATTGATTGTATTCTGTACAATAATGAAGCATTGCTGGTGGACAAGAGAGCGGAGCCGGCACGGTAGTCACACTTCTAGTTTCTTTGTCCATAACTAGCGTTTCGTGGCACAAACTAGGGGACTAGACCACCTTGGCAAGAGAAACCAAACTTACGAAATACCGTCTGTTGCAAAGTAAGCAAAGTAGGAGGCATTTGCGGTGCTGTCTGCGATTCGGCAGCAGTCGGTTTCTGCCGTTGTTTTGATTTTGACGAAGCAGTCTGCACGCCGGACAAAAACCCAGGGCTCAGGGCTGCGTGAACTTCTGGGGAATCACGAAGGCTGTTCGAGCGAGCTCTTTGCATCATTTAAATGTTAACTGTGCAGCTGCCCTTCGTTGCTGACTTGATCAGGTGAAGCCCCAAAACAGGACGAGAAGTTTCTCAAAAAAACGAAACGCGGAGTCTTACAACCGTCGGCAGCTTGGCGATTTACTCGCGCAGGTGCTGAATTTGAATTGCCACTTGAAGGACTAAGATATAATGAATGTGCATCAGCTGTCTACCGTGTAGGATACGAGAAACCAAGCTGCTGCTTCTCCCCCCCCTTTCTGCCCCTCCGGCTCGAGACTGGCTTGAAGCAAGCAGCCTATAAAGCGTGCCTTGTACGGAAATAACAAGCATGCCAGACCCATATGTCATGAGGTGGACAGCTGGGTGTTTTGGCTGCGCGAAACACCACTGCCCTGTTCAGCGGGCAAGACAAGCTGCTGTGCACTTTCGTTTGATCATGCTGGCCCGCTGAGTACCTCACAGCGATGAAATCCCTATGCTCAATATAGTATGAGTATTGATGGCTGACTGGGTCACCAGTCTTTGTCGACGTCGCACCCCGTCGCGCAGAGCATGGCATGGCAGGTCAGCCCAAGGAAGCTTGCCTAGCTGTGAGGCGGGGGGCATGAATAGGGCAGCAGCGACCAACTAAATGCACCCAGTCAGTGTACAAGTTTGGCAGTTAAGTTATGAATAAATAATCACTTTTCAAGAATCTGCTGCTGGGCTTGCTGCAAGCCATCGGCTCTTGATCCCACTTTGCACGGGATTCGTCACGTCACTTGCCCTTGCATTTGTCCCAAGTATGGCTGGTGCCGATGCGAACTTTGCTGCAGGCGCAGCAGAGTACCTGCAGTCTAAGAACTACAAGGCGCTCGCTGAGTACATGAGTGCTGAGGTGCGTTTGCCCTCAGCAAACCTGCTTTTACAGTTCCCTTGCATTTTCACGAGGTGGTCTGCTGCAGGTACTTTTCAAGCGACCAGAGGACCCAATTGTGTTTTTGCGCGACCTGATGAACCACAAAATTCAGCAGGTGAGTTTATCAGGTCGGCTTGATGGCTGACTGTTGTCGCTGTTTCCCTTGTTTTCGACACCACGCCAAGTGATCACCCGGTTGCTGTGCGCAGCGCAAGGACGGCGAGGGCTACAAGCCTGCGGCAGTCGAGGAGCACCTGAAGGCTTGCTACGCCAACCCTCTCAGCGAGGTGCCTGCCAGTGATGGTGCTACTGCGGCTTCTGGCCTTGCTGCTGCTGCGCCATCCGCTGCTTCCAGTGGAGGTGACAACATGGAAGGCCGCCTGACTCTGTTGGAGAACCTCATCAAGGCTTCTCGCAGCATTGCGATGGAGCTGGATCCCTTGAAGGCCACCAAGAACATCATCGATGAGGCTTGTGGAATTCTGCATGCTGACCGTGCCACTATTTTCAAGGTTCGTGTTTGGATGAATGTCACTGCGGTATTTGCTGCTTTGACCAGCTCGTGCCTCCTGTTGTATATGCTTGAAAGCTGACCTTGTGCACCAGCTCGCCAAACAATTTGCAGATGGATGAAACAGGTGAACAGCTGGAGTTGATGGTGGCTGAGGGAGCCAGTGGCATCCGCGTGCCAGTTGGCAAGGGCATTGCCGGCACCGTTGCCCAGAAGGGCGAACTGGAGAACATCAAGGATGCCTACGAGGACGACCGCTTCGACTCCTCCTTTGACAAGAAGAGCGGCTACCGCACAGAATCTGTCCTGGCTGCCCCTGTTCGCGATGGTCAGGGCAACATCGTTGGCGTGCTGCAGGTCATCAACAAGCTGAAGGACCTGAGTGAGTGCCAAGCGCCAGCCTGCCTCCCCGCACACCCTGTACTTCACCAGCCCACCCCCCTGTACAGAGAACAAGGAAAGCCGCACCCCCTTCGACACCATGGACGTGGAAGTGGCCAACATCCTGGCTGCACAGGCCGGCATCGCTCTGCGCAACGCCACACTGTACCGCGATGTAAGTGCAGGCAAGAGCCCATGCAGAACACAGAACACACCCTCCTCACGCACACGCACACACTGCCCTCCCTACGCAGTCTCGCCGCTCCCAAGAGAAGGTGAGGGCGCTGATCGAAGTCATCAAAAGCATGCACTCCAACTTGGGCATCAACAGCCTCATGTTTACAATCACCCAGCGTGCCCCAGCCCTGGTAGATGCCGACCGCTGCACGTTCTTCCTGTGCAACCACAACAGCCAGGAGCTGTGGGCCATGCAGGGCGACGTAGACATCCGCATCCCCATTGACAAGGGCATTGCCGGGGCGGTTGCCACCACAGGCAAGGCCATTGTCATCAAGGATGCATACGCTGATGACCGCTTCAACCAAGCCATTGACAAGTCCAGCGGGTATCGCACCCGCCAGATCCTGTGCATGCCGCTGATCGGCACCGTGCGCGCCCCCGCCGCTGACGGAGCCGCTGCCGGTGCAGGGGCAGCTGGGAACAAGCAGATCGTGGGGGTGATTCAACTCATCAACAAGAAGAACACAACTGCGCCCTTCAGCGAGGAAGACATTGAGATCGTGAACACGTTCCTCACCCTGGCTGCGCCCATCGTGGAGGCGTCTGACCTGTTCCAGTCCCGCAAGGGCAAGCAGAAAGCAGAGGAGAGCGGACAGGAGTTCTCAGGCGGCGCCGTCACCAAGACCCATGCCCGGGACAGTGCGCCCTCCGCACCCATCATCGAGGAGGGGGACGAGGAGGAGGAGGAGGACTAAGCGGTGGACAGTTCTGCCGAAATGAATTCGACCTTATGAGCTATAATATAGGTGCCTGCTGGTAACAAAGTGACGAACGCATGATATGGGGCCAGCTAGCTTCTACCTTGCGCCGCAGCGACAGCCGGCTCCGGCCTCCGTGAAACCGCTCGCACCAGCTCAGAACACTGAGAAGCCAGCTGCACGATTCCGGTGTTCTTGGACCTTAGCTGTGCTTGCTTCGCTGCGCAGCGCACAGTGTCCAGCGCACCTCCGGAGCCTGTCAGCAGACGGCTGTGGGGGGCAGCTGCCGCAAGCCACCGCCGGCACTGTGCCCAATCCCGGGAGGATGCAGCGATACTAGCGGCAGCCACAAGTGCCTCTGCGGCGTGGTGCTGCGCCCGCGTGCCGTGCTGCTGTCCTGCGAAATGTGAAAGAAACGCCTGGGCCCACTCTGCGCAGGCTGACACGGAGTCTGCACCACGCGACCCCATGTCACCTTTGCCGCACTGTGCAATGAACTGAGCATGCGCTTGCAACGCCCCTGCGATAGCTTGGGCCAGTTGAGGGGGGGCTGTTCCCCGCTGAAGCCCCCCTTGAGTGCTGAGTCGAGCCAGCAGAGCCAGCTCACGCAGAGGCATACTCAGCACAGGCGCATCGGCGCCTTTGGAGCACAGCACTGCCATGACGCCTGCCCGTACCCTCACAGCTGTGGCAGCGGCGTGGCTGCGTGTGTGCATTCCCACAGACGGCGCCGCCGCCGCTGCAGCCGCTGGTGTGCGCTGCGGCCCACTCACACTGCAGTACGCTGCACTCATGAGCGCAGCGCCGCCCGCAGCACCATCGCAGGCACTGACTGCGCTGGGCTGTGCCAGGGGGGGCAGGGATTGTGACTCCAGGAGAAGTCGCAGGGTCTGTCGCCGTACGTCACTGGCTGCCTGCGCCACACCGCCCAGCAGGTATTCCAGGGCAGATGTACCGGCTACGTTTGCGTCGCCTGTGGCCGCACAATCAGCATCGTTATTGGCAGGGGTGTCAAGGGGGGGGTACACATCGGCAATTTGGAGCCCCTGCCGACCCTGCTGCATTCCTGCGTGCTGGTCGCACAGCGACCCCAAAGAGTTCAGCAGTGAAAGCGACAGTGCTTGTTCCGACACAGGTGTGCTGTGTTCCGCACCGCCCTTGATGCGTGCCACCCGCATATCATGCAGGGCATGCACAGCTTGTTGCACCAGCTCCGAATCCGCAACTTGCCCAGAGGACAGCTGCATCTGAAGCTGGGCAGAGAGCGCGTCGGCCGCCAGTGCAGCCAGGCTGGGCGCCACGCCTGAATCTTCCCATGCGTGGGTCTCGTGGGAAT
>Ga0307982_1001906_pt1 | contig 16996 bp, 14 predicted proteins | sample OrgLakmetagen989_FD_201847 | JGI IMG/M metagenome (GOLD analysis project Ga0307982, IMG submission 201847) | Saline water microbial communities from Organic Lake, Antarctica - #989 | ecosystem: Environmental > Aquatic > Non-marine Saline and Alkaline > Saline | place: Antarctica: Organic Lake... | reverse complement strand
AGAACATGTAGACAAGAAATCCACATGCAATACATAAAAGCCATTTAATAATTTTTTGAGAACCAGTGTAAAAACATGTCAGTATGGCCATAAGGGAGTAGAAATATCCCAGAGCTCTTGTAAATGAATCTATAAGTCCATTCATTTGACTCGAAGTGACGTACTCATTCCAAGTCATAGAAGTTAATGTGGTGATAACTTGTTCGAAAAAGTCTTGATTCCAAAAGAGCACTCGGTAGGGGCCATCCCAAAATAAGTGTTGCCACGCTCGTCCTAAGAAAAGACAAATCGTGGCAATTTTTAAAATGAGAATATATTTATTGTTTTTGGAAGCGTGCATTTATTTAGTGATTGTCATCACCTTTCCATGAACAGTTTCCCAAAGATCAATACCTGCTGGTTCTAAAAATCTGTCATTTAAATCAACAGATCCAACTTCAGCAGCGTTATCAACTTTAACTGTTCTTAGCTCGATCTTATCTTGATCAAAGAAAACCCACTTGAACTGATTAAATTTTCCACTCTCTCTTGTCCACGGTTTGATATCATCTGCATCTCTTATAGGTGCGCCCCAACAACCTTCTCCAACAAAAACCATACCGTTAACGTCATCTCTGATGAAACCTTCGAATGAACCCTCTTCAGTAGTTGGTCTAATTGGCCATGTACTTTTTACTGTGTGAGCGTCTGATTCAAAAATTAAATCCACTCTATTATCGTAGAAAGTATCGACCCAGTCATTGTACTGAGAAGTTCCTTCCTTCTTACTCTTAACATGTGGACGCATAGGCTTGTGGTATTGAACAATTTTCCAAAAAGCGTCTGTGTTGTTATCCATTTCATTTTGTAGCCACTCAAATTGAGTACCACCAGTTGAAATTTCAGAGTTAAGTGTATAAGCCTGAATGAGACCACCAGCGATTTTTAATGAATAATAATTTGATTTAGTTATGCCAAAAAGTTCAGATAATACAGTATTTCCATATTCATGATTTCCTCTAGCAGGAACTATTGGAGTTACGCGACCATCAGGGGCTATTGTTAATTGCCAATCATCAAACCACTGTGACCACTGCTTAGTTGTCCCAAGTGAAGTCATATCACCACCAAAGAAAACAAAGTGAGGCTTAAGCTTTGCAACAAGTGAATTTGCTGCTTGCCTCGGAACTCTATTGTTTCTTGAATCTCCACCGGAGATAACAGAGATTCTCTCATCTCTTGAATCCGGAAGAGTTTCAACATAATATCTCTTAGTTTGACCAAAGTTACTTACGATTAAGAAGTAGTATCTCGTATTAGGAACAAGATCCTCTAGTTTTACAAAAGCGGTTTTAAAACCAATGAAATCTGTATATTGATCAGGTGATTTAGAGAATTTATAAGAATCGATATCTGAGCCGTGATCTTGAGTATCAAAATATACTCTATCTTCATTTTGATCTGACTCATATCTATTCCAAGCAATCGTAACTGTAGTAGATGGGTCATCAGTGAACATAACTCTCATTTTATCAGGAGCATTTTTTTCAGGTAACTTTTCACACGATCCAGCTACAAATAGAACTGCAATCAGTGAGAGTAATTTAAGCTTTGTGATCATCCGTGACACCTTTTTAGTTTAGATTCTTATATAAATATTCTACATAAATTAACAAAAAATACACATTTTTTGAAGATCGGCAGAAAATTAATGCATTTTGACACTGACATATATACTCAAGTATTTTCTCTATATACCGATAAGCTAGTATGAATATAGGGAAACTCTATCTATTCACCTATTTATGGACATCTACAGCATTTGCTGCTGGGTTGATTGAATTGGCGAACAATCAAACATATATTAATGAGCAATTTCTCTACCAAGTTACTCAAGATGAAATTTTAAAGGATTCATTATCAGATGACACTCTAAAACTTATTAAAAATAATAAAATTTTGATCGACCAAGTCGAGCTTGCCGAAACTGAAAATATAAATAATCTTCCTTGTGGAAAACTAGAAGAATTAGCACAGCTGGCCCCCCCCAAAAAGAAGAAAAGAACAGTAAAAAACCACGGCTGGGTTATCATAAGTTCCACTGAAGTTTCCCAGGAAGTCAGAGAACCTCAATATGCAGTATTAGAACCATCACTTTCTCAAACAGCTTATAATGATTTTTATTCTCAACTTCGAAATGCTGAATCTGCAACAGATTTACAAAACCTTGTTAAAGCACAAACACAAGAAATGAACGAGGATGAGTATTTCAGCTACCTCTCTGAGATGACTGGAAGACTTCCTTATAATTATGCAAAAGCCGGTTTTGATCAGAGTGAACAAGGAGTCGATGACTTTTTCTCACAAATTTCAGAGGATCGTGCAAATGCCGAAGGAACCAGTGACAAAGATAATTGGGGTGGTATCTGCGGTGATATCCACTTTGCTACTGTTTTAATGGGAGAAGCTGCAAGACCCGGAAAATATGAATACTTCACTGCAAGTTATGTCATCAGTGGAGGACAACATGTGCACGCCTTTGCAGTTAGCAAAGACGACCCTAATAAAGCCTTCGTTGTGAATTACGATGAAGTAACTAAGGTCGATGACATCACAGGAGTAGACTCGCTCCTTCCAAGAAATAGTACAACCGGAAGTTTTGACAATATTGGTGCCGATGTTCGTATTTTTAAAAACTCATCAGATTCATCTTCAGGTCAAGCTGAACATGTTGCAACCCTGCCTACCGCTTTAGGTAGATATATTCAACAAGCACATACACGTGACCATCAAAGGGCCAATCTTCCCCAGCTTAATGCAGGAATCACAAACCAAATCGATTTTAGAAATGAAAGTACTATAACTAAAACTAAAGGCGAAAAGTCTAAAACAATTGAAATTGTTAAAGGGATTAAACTACTTCAAGGAACTCTTCAAAATGAAGATCAAACCCCTACGGATGTATTTTCTATAGCTGTTTATAAAGAGAGATCAAGTAATACAGATGGAATTGGGAATGTCATAGATTCTAAAAAGCTTGGACATGAAAGTAATCTTTCCCTTTCTTCAAGTTTAGTTTCATCTGACCTGGGAATTAAAGAAAATAAGTATATGTTTATGAGATTCAACTACTATAAAGGTATTCATGCAAATTTAATTTCAAGTGACAAAGTTAAAGTTCAAGCTAATACAGGATTAAATCTAAACGTTGACGTGGCCACAAGCCAAGGTTCGGCCACTGGAGATGCAAATATACAACCTAATATCGGTATTTCGAGTCGAATTAAAACGAGTAAGAGTTCAGCTATAAGTTCAAATATTAAGGCCACTGGAGCAATTGGATTAAAAGAAGAGCGTACCGTGTTCGATACATCTCAATTACCTAGTAATTTAAAAATGACAACAAATGTAATCGAAGCCAGAGCACGTTTTGATCAAAAGGTTGATAATGATACTTTCAGTATTGGAACAGGTTTGGTGTCAACTCAAGTGGGTGGTGTCTACAATGTATTTTCATCATACCAGATCTCAACTGCAAACAGTGGCACCGATCACTTCATTAATATTGACTACTCTAAACCTACACAAGGCTTCAATAGGGATATTACAGCGAATTTAATTCCAATTAATGAACAAACAAGTTTAATGTATGGAATTAAAACTGATGTTATAGAAGCGGGTGGAACCCTCACCTACGATATTGAAAGAACTAACTTTTATGTTGGTGGTAAATTGAAAATAAATATCTTAAATAATAAGAAAAGGTCTCCAAGTTCAAACTAGTCTGCTAAGTTCATTAAATTTTCAAGAAAGTAATCAGCTAATTCTGCGTCTATTTCTCCAGAAACCAGTCCTTTTTTTATAATATTTAATTGAGCTTCTCTAGCTGAAACATTATGTCTATTTGGTAGTGGAACACCCTGACAGATAAAGTCAAAGTTCTCTTGCATGGTCTTTATACCTTCAAAAAAGAAAAGTTCTAAGTCCTCATCGATATCACCATTTTCTACACCGGAGCGAACGAGACGAATTTGTTGATCAATTTTACTTTGACCTTCGTGCTTACAAAAAGGAGTTTTAGCGCTTTGTTGTTTAAATCAATTTTGTGAAAATGAAGACATACTTCCCATCAACACCATAGCAATGACTAACCTTTTCATGATCTTCTCCAATTGGTTCTATATTGATAAGCTTATTTTGACATCTAAAAAGGAGTTATTCATTCTAAGGATAATATTAATAGAGGCTGTCTAGAGTTTAGACATTAATGATAGATATAAATCGAGGTAGTCTAGAAGGGTTTATTGATGTCCGATAAAGTTAATTTTAGCACTATTGAAAGTTCCAGTGTTTCCCGCCTGGCCATCGATGACTTTTACAGTCCACGTACCGTTGAGGTTTTCACCATAAAAAGCGTGGCTTGTGAGTCTCATCTTTAAATTCTGATCATCGTCGAGGATAAAACTGTTATTAATATTTTGAAGAATACTTTTCGTATTTGCAGGTGAAGTTAATTCGATACCTACTTGTCCACTTTTTGTATGGGTTACATCTATTTCAAGTGTTAGAGATTCAAGCTTTAAATTACCGCTATAGTTAATAATCTTCGTCTTCTGCACTCCTGTTGCGCTGTTGTCTGGGATACTCTGTGGAGTTGTATCTGTGGCGAAAGCGGCATTGGTGAAGTTTGGATTCGTCTCAATTTGAGGTGTGTTCATCGGAAGCCACTCGAGTGGATCAAGAGCTATCTGATTAAAATTTTGTGCTAAAGATACAGCTGCGGCTGCATTAACCATTCCAAATCCATAAAAATTATTAAACCAAACATTTGCGTTATTCTCAATCCAACCTTGTTCATATTCATGACCTGCTAGATTTAAGTCTGAACAACCAAGGAATACATTTGATGGATGATCTTTTCCATATGAGTTATTATGAGTTGGATCAATTTTTGTACTGGTCATTGCCAGAATATGTTTAACTTCTCTGTAATTGAGACCTGGGTTAGCTTCTAGCACAAGTGCAATAACTCCACTAACCATAGGAGCTGATGCACTAGTTCCATTCATAACGGAGGTGTAATTACAGTTTATATTTTCATGATGTCCATATTCAAAATCATTCAACTGAAAACTTCCAGCAACAGAGTAACCTTTAAAACAAGTTGGTAGATCTGTAGTTAAAATAGCTGGATCAGTTTGACCGTAATCTCCACCGGGGGCAGTAACCCAAAGATTACTTCCAACATTTGAGTACTGGGCTTTTTCCCCATGGGCATCTACAGCACCAACAATAATCATATATGGGGATTCATTTTCAAAAGGTGCGTTCGCATTATGAGGAGCACAAAGATTATTATCACTCAGTGCGTATTCATTACCTGCTGCTTTTAGATAAAATTTTCTATTATTAATTGTTTGAAATTTGATATGATCGAGATAGTTTTCATCTGACTTTGTATCAAATAAAAGTGTGTCCCCATATGAGTAATTAAATATATCAAAGTCACCACTTGCTTGGTCAATTAGGATTGATGCCGACTGACTCGACTTTAGAAATTGAAAAAATCCCAACTTACCAAAAGGAGCAATCCCCGTTCCGCCTTTATTATTCCATCCTCTTGCAGCGATAATTCCACCTACGGCGGTTCCATGTGCATTAGTTGGAGTAGGCTTTCCAATATATGGTGAATTTAATGTATAGTCTCTGTGAACACCTTGAAGAACGTTTCCTACAAAGTCATCGTGATTAATTTCACCACCGCTGTCACTAACAGCAATTCTAACTCCACTTCCAGTTATCCCAGCTTTGTAAACATCAGCAAGATTTAAATCAACACCAGCTTCACCGTCACTAAGTGAATAAGTTTTTATAAACCCATCATTTTGAATATGCCACTGTTGGTAACGAAGTGGATCTCCATTAACAGCAATTGTTTTTAATGAGCTTTGAACTACTGTTGTTGAGTTTGAAGAGTCGAATGCTTCTACTTTAAAAGTTACAGGTGCTTGATTGGAAAGACTCTCGATTTCTATTTCACCCGTGTTTAAATCTACAGTTAACCAATCTGGCCCTGATACTTTTCTAAATCTTGGGTTTGGAGGAAGGGTTTGTCCTATAATTGATTCAGCTGAAGGAATGAGGTGTTGTTGATATTCGTTGATAACATAATCTGCCGAATAAATTATTGAAGCAGTAGGAGTATAAGAATCTGGATTCTTTTCAAAATCTGAAAGTTTACTTCCGCTATCAGTTTGACTGATACAAGATGCAAATAGAGTAATGAATAATAGTGACAAAATCGTCAAAGCAAATCCTTTTCCTTTAACTATTTTACGTCATAAATGGAGTGAAACTTGAGGACAAATACAACTTAAATAAAGTCAATAATTACATATACTTACACAGCAAAAAAAGGTTTAAAAAGAAGAGCAATAGATAGGTATTTTAAAAACGCCAATTATCTATGGAAACGAGAATACTCTAGAATCTCTAAACTCACTCTTTGCACATTTGGATGACTTTTTAGACCTTCATAGGTTGAGATCGCAAGCTCGCTAGAGTCAATTTTATAATGAACAACCTTAATATCGTCATAAACGTTAGAGATCGAAAAATTAGAGTGCTCAATTGTATTATGGTACTGAGCGAAATCGTATAGTTTTACAGTAAGAACACCTGTCATAATACCCAGTGCTCCAGAATCTTTATTTTGAGTTACGGCCAGTGAGTCTGCAGGTTTTAGTTCCCCTCTTACAATTAGATATCCTAATTTTGATTCAAACTTTGGAAATCTTTCTCTGTTATCTTTTGAGTCAATAACAGCAAAGTAATCCTCTAACAAAATATGATCACCAATGGATACTGATGAATTCATTTTAATTTTTTTTAGCTTAGAACTCGACGGAATTCGTCTATGAATAAGTTTTTGTTCATTTTTAAATCTAGAAATAGGCACAGTTGGCAATAGTTTCTTAACAACTCTATTAGAAGTATTTTTTTTGACTTTTACAGGTATAGAGCTCACTGTTCGATCAATTTGTTCAGTTTTTACTTTTGTAATCGAATTTTTTGAACTCTCGTCACCTGGTCTAAAAGAAAACCAAATGACTCCAGTAAAGAATATGAATAAGAAAATGTACTTTTTATTTTTACTCATGACTTCCTATCGACAAAAAGTAGTGCCGACATGAGTCAAAAGGAATGTTATGAGTGATTTTTCAAAGATTATGTCTCAGTTTATGAAAAACTAGGAAAATAAAAGATATTTTTATAATACTTCAGACCTATCTGTGAGTGGATGGTGTTTATTATTTTAGTATTTTAACCGTGTACCAAGATTTAAATAGCTTCGCTTTTTTAGGATCATTTGAAACTGGAAAATTTGTATCATGAACGATTGCTATTTTTTTCGAAGTTACCTTATTGCTAATCATTTTTTGAACAACATATGCTAAATCAAAACATCCGTAGTAACTTGTTGTTATAAATCCAGGACTCATTAGTGAGTCATCAAGTAAACATAACTGCCCAAGCTTAGCTCTTCTAATATATTTTTTTTCATCATCAGAGAGTGCATCATAACTTCTTCGTGTATCAATTGCGTAGTTTAGATCTTTAGTTTTCACCTTAAAATCAAGAAACAAGTTTTTCTTCTTTAAACTATTTCTATTGTTGGCTTTAAGTGGAAACTCGAGAAGTCTCCCATGTCCATTCAACATAATAATCATTTCAAAATCATTATCACCTAAGAAGAAAAGGTTATAATCATTTAAGTGTGGAGCAAGCTCTACATTCTTTAAAGTTACTTCAACTTGAGTCTCACTTGGTAGATATTTTTGATTAAATAAATGAGTCCCATCCGCATATAGAGAGCTAGAGAGAATTGAAGAAATAATAATCATTAATAAAGATTTCATTTAAAGATTATATCAAGTATTTGAACTACAAGCTCATAGATTGAAATAATTACTACGGGTGTCAAAATTATAGTCGATTTATTATTTTGGTCACTAAGAGATGCAATAATGTAAAAATCGTAAAATATGAAGCTAAATAGTGATTAGTTAGAGACCCATTTTCAAAATTTATTAAAGCACTGGTTTACTCTTTAATAATTAAAAAGAGATTGTTTTTTAGACTGATACTGATTCAAATTTTCTTACATTTTAGAAAGTAAAATAGGAACACTTATAGCACTTCTACATGCTGCAATTGTACCAAATCTCACAGATGGCATTTTATTTTGAGCGCAAGTTAGTTCCATCTCCAAAAAACTTACGAGTATTTCTTGAATAGCGACAGCTTCTTTAAACTTTTTGTTTTTGGCTAAGAAGTCAGCATATCGATGATAAGGTTCAAATCCAAATGACTCCCAAACTGGAGTGCTTAAAAATCTTTTATAAATATTTTTTTTGATTCAAAACTTTCAAAGATACCACTATCTAATTGCTTCAATACATTCCACTGCTTATCAATGTATTTTTCACCTGCGTTAACGAAAGACTTTTTTGGCCACCTCATCTTTACAAGTTTTATGGAATTTACTCTTTTGTTTTGAATATAGATTTCTAAATGAATATACGGAGTTACTGATTTAAAGCTTTTATTTGCACCTGTAGCAACTCCTATATTTTGACCATGATTTATTTGCTGATCAACTTTTAAGTCAGATTTAACACCAATGAGGCGTATACTTATTCCTTTATCCTCTCCCATGCCGTCGATGATAAGACCAGATAAGTCAGTATCAGTTAGTTCATCTTTAACTTTTGCTCGTACGCGTCCAGATATAATAGATGTTACTTTATCTCCAGGGTTAACTCCAATATCAAATCCGAGATGTTTTGGCCCGTGGTCTACACCAGAGAAGCCTGTGGGGGAGATTTGAGACGTACCTCCAAAAGTCAGTATAGGATAAAGGAATAAAGAAAATATTTTTATAAAATTCATTAAATTCCTAAGCGAGATAGTGTTGAATCACTGATTTATTTTTCTCAATAAATTTAAGTTTGAAGCTTTGATTTTTGGCTTTCTCGAAAGTTTCTTTATTGCTTCTAATGTATATTTTTATATCGATATTGGGGTTTTTCTTTGAAAGCTCAGACAATTGATAGAACTTTGAAAGAAATTGAGAGTCTTGCTTACTAGTGAGCTTAAAAGACTTATCTTTCTTGATCTTATTCCATAGCGCCCATGGATCGGTTCTATCAACTAAAATGCTATAAAGACAAAGATAGATAAATGAATCCGATTCAAAACCATCTCCGATCAGTACAAGTTCACTAGGAACACCAGTCATCAAAAGTACATTTACCAATTGATTCAGCTTATAGAATCCCTGGCTTTTCATATCTTTTGTTGTTAGTAATCCATCTCGAAGTGAGAAGATAGTTCTATAATCCTTAAGTAACAGGTTACCAGCATATATTTTATTTTGGTAAAACCAATCTCTCAAAGCTCCTTCATAAAAGTGAGGAGAAGCAGATAGTATGAAAGGCTGAAAACCATCGTCTGTATGTTGTTTTAATAAATCAATACTTCCTTCAATATTTGGAAATTCAGTCAATGGAGTTTTAAGAGAATAGTAAACTTCTTTGGCCGAAGAAAATTTTGTATCAACAAGTGTTTTATCAAAATCGCAAACAATAATTTTTTTAGGTTCATTTATTTGAAAAGGAAGGAATGATCCTAGAAGAAGTTGAATACCTTCGTAGTAAGATAGTTCATAGATTTGGATTGCTTTTATAGACTTTCCACCAATAGTGTTGGGTATTTTTATATCAAAGCTTCCATAGGAGTCAGATTCATAGTCTTTACTGAATATTTCATCATTGTCATCAGAGATGCCTACCACTTTCATGCGAAATTCAGAACTCTTCATAAAGCCAATACTTTGAATTGGGCTCGTAGCTTGAGGGTTCAGAGAATCCCTCTCAGGCCTTAAGGAGTCAGTAATCGTTGTCTTTATAGATATTTGTCCTATGGAGTCAATGGCCATAAAACTCATCACATATGGTCTTTTCATAACGCTATTGTATGATAAAATCGACGCTTGTGTCGAGATGGGCACGAGTTTAAAGGATATTTTTATGCTTGAGATGATTTTAATTATTCACGGAAGAGTTCAAGGTGTTGGCTATAGACATAGTATTATTACTCAAATTGAAAATGAGCAAAATATGGTAAGTGGCACAATTTGGAATAAACCCAATGGAAATGTTGAAATTATTGCTCAAGGAACTATCGAGCAGCTCAAAGATCTTCGACGTTATGCAAGAGAAGGCTCTAACAACTCAGAGGTCCGAGAAATTGAAGAAACCCTAGGTGAAGCTGGTGAAGAGAGATTTGATGGTTTTACAATTAAGTACTAGTAAAAAAGAACTTGAGGCGTGAAAAGAAGGATCATTCCAATAGATAAATACAGTCCTGTCTTATGAATTTTTTTTACAAATTCGCTAGGAAGCTTACGAGAAATGGGAAGTGAGCTAAAATCAAACTTTATTATCTCGAGATAAACTCTGATAGCTGACAGAATTAAGCAACTAATCAAAATTGTTCTATCATTTAAAAGTTCATCCATAAAACTCTCTCCTTATTGAGCTATCTCAATTGGGGAAAATGAGATAAAATACCAAATATGACAGATCAAAATAAAGAGCTGCCCCTCATAAAACTATTCGGTAACCCGGAGGAGAACTTTTACTCTTTAGGTAAAAAGGATGCAGAAGGGTACATTTTGATTCAAGACCAAATTACTAAACTATGCATGCGTAGTGAGTACACGGCAGAACTCATCAAGAAAGTGACTGAGATCTCTACAAATTATATCAAAAAAGGCTCTTTAAAACTCGAACCTGAGCTTAGAGCTTATGCTGAAGGATTAGAGAAGCCCTACTCTGACGTGCTCTTTACCTTTCTTTTGCCTGAGATGGTGGCTTCATTTAATAAATGGATGCCTCATCTTCTAAGTATTATTCCTGGTTGTTCATCACTATTTGTTTGGGATGGTAAAAATAAAAGTCCTATTCATGGAAGAATTTTAGATTATTCTTTAGCGGGACCGTTTGAAGAATATGAAAGGGCTGTTCACTACAACTTTAATCAAAGACTACAATCATTTTCATATTCGACAGTTGGTATGCCATTTCCTTCTCTGTCTACAATGAATGAAAAGGGTCTTACACTTGCTCTTCATTACAAACACGGTGACTATTTTGATATTACGGGACAATCAATTTTTTCTTTGATGTATCAACTCTCCTCATATTGTACAAATATTAGTGAAGTCAAAAAGTATCTAAAACAAAATCCTTCTATGTCTCATTGGGGTATAAATTGTAGTGATGCTAGTGGTATGGTAGCAAGTTTTGATATAAGAGGATCAGAAGTCTATTCAGAAAAGTTTAGTCTTCAAGAAAACAAATTTCTCTATTTTAACAACCGACCACTAATTACTTCTGTTGAAGACAAGAAACTTCAACCCTTTGGGAACAAAGATCAATGTTTGATGAGAAAAGATTTTGTTTTTAACAAAATGAAATCATTTGATTTTGATGCGAAAAATTTAAGTTTGGAAGTACTCAAGACACTTACCCAGGTTAAAAGTAAAAAAGGAAAGGATGCAAAAGGTTGGAAACTTAGTTCATTAACCCCAAGTTCAATTCAAGCCATCGTTTTTAATCCAAAAGACTTTTCAAGTTTATATATTCCAGGACCTAGCCCTAAGATATTTAAGAATGAGTATCTTCAATTTGAAAACATTATAAAAAGTCCTGCTCAGAAATTAATCACTGGAAAAAAATCAGAAGACACAAGTTACGTTCAAGGAATAGAATTAATTGCAAGTTCGCAAACAGCAATGGATTCAGGTCTTACAGAGAAAGCTTATCACTGTCTACAGATGGCCATCTTAAAGCTTGAAGGTTATCCAGAGGCTTATATCGCTAGATTTTATTTCAATGTCTGGCAGTATATGTACGAAGATTCTACAAAAGATATGTCTTATATTTATGAAAACTTTGTCTCGCTCAAAGGAAAGCTACCCTCTTACCTTGAAGACCACAGAATTTTATTTCTAGCAAGACTTTCAAAAATTTTAGATTTTGGAGAAGATAAAACTCTGAGAGGTTTAATTAAAAACGAAAATCTACTTGAAATATATAATAAAGAGTTAAAAATGAAGTCAGTAGCGATTAAGTTTGTCAGAAAATTGATCGTGCCAAGAATTGAGATCTTGGATATTGTTTATATCTACGCTTAGTAGGCGTAGCTGAGTGAAGCTGAAAAGTTTACTCCATTGAAGCTTGGATTGTATTCATTTATATTCGTTGATTCAGGTAAACTAAAAAAGAGCTTTTTATACCCATAACCACTATCAACATGAAAACCAAAACTATTTTGAAACTTGATCTCCATCTCTAGTCCTGCTCTCATGCCGCCTCCATATCCATTGACTGTAAAAAGATCATCATAAGAGTACTGAGCAAATGGAATGACTTCAAGACCTGCATAACCTCTAAAGACGTAATTCTCAAATTTAACTAGATCATATGCATAGTCCGCGCTAAGACCCAGGAAATAGAATTCATTTTTTAAGGTAGACGTAGAACTGCTCTCCAAACTTACTCGCCAAGTTGTACGAGAAGACTCTTTGCTCAGATATCCTCTAAGACCAAATCCATTAAAATAAAATAGATCATCTGAAAAAGTATCATTTGAGAAAGAGGCCTCTTGATCGATTCCAATAAACGAGGCGTAACCGGAATAAAAAACACCAACTCTCTTTTCATTTTTTAAAATATCCGAGTTTCTAACTCTTATGTTTGCCGACTGAAGATTTACAAGTTTATTACTAGTAGAAACACTGTCAACTTTGATGTAGGCAATTTTTTTCTTAATAACAAGTGGATAAAGTCGTCCACCACGTCTGGATTTACTTCCAACACGAATACGCTTTCCTTTCTTTATGAATCCAATTGGGGAGCTCATTTCTGTATCTGAATAGACCACGGCTTTATCCACAGTGACAGTGGCCCATTGAGCAGCTGACAAAGTACCTGACAATAATAATAGAATTAAGATTTTATTCAAATTAATTTTCCTCTGATATTAGTTTAACATCAGAGGGAAATATTTAAAGGTATTTTATTTGTTGAAATTTGGAAAGTTTGCATTCGATTCATCATTACTGTCCCATACAAATTTTTCCCACGGATTAAGTCCCCAGGATCCTCCACCTTGAAGACAAATTTCGGCAGTAGCTCCACCTGATCCACCAGTACATGTACCACAATTGATTCTATCTGTAATATTAACATCGCCACCTACGCATCGTGGTACGTTATCTTGACAGTCTTTTTTATTTTCATAGAAAGTATTATTTGTACAGACTCCAGCAGATGGAACCTTATCTAGTGTTCTACAATCATTAACAGGAAATAGCCCTTTGTCATCGTAAAAATCATCCCAGTCCAAAGCATCATTCCACTCTTGATCACCGTCATGTGTACCACTGTTATCCATATAACGATCTAATACAGTAGGTATATCAACGTCTGATACTTTATTTAAAAAACTAAACGTTTTTAAAAATGCTCTATCCCACTCTCTAATATGTACCCTAATTTGTGCTTTAACATCCCGAGACTGATCTAGACAATTAATCGCATAGTAAGGTTTTGTTGCATATCTTGGTCTACTTCCAGAGGACGCAACTGACATAAATGGATGATCACCATAGACAAGATAATCATCTGAGCCATTTTTATCTGAGTCAACCGACACAGCAGAGTATCTATCAAAAGTTGATAGTTCTTCTATTTCGTGTCCTTGGAATGGTACAGTGTTTGTTGCATAAGGATTTACCCCAGCCTTCGAAGAATCATTTACACATGTTCTTGAGTAACTTGCAGCATATCTGTTTGAGGGTCTACTTAAATCAAAAGGTGCTTTAACTTCTACTTCTTGTGAAAATGCAGAGACAGAATCATTATTCCATATTACTCCTGTAAACTCTTCACCGAATTCGGTGCCTGGACCTTCAAAACAAGAGTTGGGGTTACCACCACAACTATCAACAATTTTTTCTTTTTTAACAATTCTTGCCAAGTTATCTGTCAAACGACAATCAAGAGCCTTCCAACTTCCAGCTGCTGCACAATATGCTTCTGAACGACCACCGACGCTGCAAACAGCATCAACCCAGTTGCCTGGAGTATCAGCTTCACAAGTACCTTCAGTTTCAAACGTAGCATCAATACAATAGGCTTCATTCCAAGTACCAGCTGTTGTACAATCATTTTCAGAGTTTCTTCCACCCGGACCGCCATCTCTAAGATTTACTTCTCCGCCATCACACCAGCTATTGGAATAACTTGTAACTTCTAATGGCGTTGTGGTTATAGTTCCATCGTCACAATTTGGTCCTCCACCTGGAGTGTAATCAAACTGACAAGATTGTGGCTCAACAATGGGAACATCTACGATCCTAGAAGGTTCTGGAAGATATGAAATATAACGAGTTGCCCCACTATATTCTTTAAAATTTTTATCTTTTAAATTATCACAAAAATCAGTGTTCATTTCACCACAGACAGAGTCACATAAAACTGTGTATTGAGTCTTGGTAGATTGACCTGGTTGAAATTGAGCAAATCGAAGTGGAGTATAAGTTACGTATTCACAAAGACCAGCACCAGCATCAAACTTTAAACCCGCTCCGTTTCTGTGTAAATCTAGTTCCTCAACATCGAGAACACAATCAACAGCAAGGTCAGAATTTTTAAAATAATTTTCTGCTTTTGAATCTTTATTAAGCTTTGAAACTTCACAAGGCTTAGTAGTATCACCCTGTTTATGCAAGAAATGAGAAAAACCATCACCGTTCGTTGAGGTCACTCTAAAATAATCAGCTTTTAAAGTAACACTTGAACCAGAACTTGCCTCGTCGGCAGCCGCTTCCTTAAGCTTCTCTGAAATCTCTTCAGTACATGAACTGAAACAGATTACGAGTAGTGATAAAAGTAATAAGTGTAAATTTTTTCTACGCATAATTTCCAACCTTAAATTAAATCCCAATTACTTATCGTCATTTGATTAAAAGATTTTAATTTATTTTAATACTTAACAAGATTTGTAGGAATTATATGCAGAAAATTGAGCTAAAATACTAGAATTAGGTAGAAAAAGGTAAGTAGATGATAAGTATAGATTTTAAGATCGCCAATAATTGAAGGTGCTTTGGGCCTATAAGCTATAGACCCAAAGAAATTTATATGTGGAATTAGCTTTCCATGTAATCTTTCATTTCGTAATTTTTTGCCATATATGCAAAGAAGAATCCAAATCCGGTCATCAGTGCAGCAAAGAATAAGAAAAATCCTGGGCCATCAAAAACGTTTACCGCAGAAATATAAGCCGTAATCATGTTTCCAAAAAATACAGTCAAAAGGAACATACTCATAATTGTAGACTTCATACTTCTAGGTGCTTGTGTATAGGCAAACTCTAAACCGGTAATTGAAACCATAACTTCTGCCATCGTTATAATTAAAAATGGAATCACCTGCCAAAGAACAGAGATTTTTTGTCCATCATCTAAGAATGATTGATAAACTGCAACGAAAACAAAACTTGAAGCTGCAACAAACATCCCCCAACCCATTTTTCTAAGTGGAGTCATTTCATAGCCAAATACTTTTTGAATACCTGGGTAAATAACGAATGAGAAAAGTGGAATTAAGAACATAACCATAATTGGGTTAAGAGCTGGAATTTGAGAAGGAAGTAATGTTCCTTGCCAACCAAGAACATTAACATCCAGGTTCATCTCTTTTGCCTGAAGAACCCAACTCGACCCATGTTGATCAAATAGCGCCCAAAATACTGAGATACCTGCAAAGATTTTTATAACACCCATTGCGGCTTTCACATCGTTAACTGCTTCAACTGGATGATCCTTTATAGCACCACCTAGCAGTCCTTTGTCTCCTCTATCTGAGAAGTTTTTAAATGCACTAATTAAAACAGCAAGTGTTCCGTGAGCATTTTTTCCAGCTGGTGGAATATGAACAAAGTCATTTCTTCCGAGCCAAAAGATAAAAGTTGCTATTGCCATAAGTACTCCTGGTACACCGAAAGCTAATGCTGGTCCGTAGTGTTCAAGAGTCCAAGGAGTAATTAGAGTTGAAAAGAATGATCCAAAGTTGATCATAAAATAAAACAGATCAAATACCTTACGTAAAAGATGTTTCTGATCTGGCTTAAACTGATCACCAACGTGTGCTGATACACATGGCTTAATACCACCAGAACCAACAGCGATGAACATTAAACCAATATAGAAACCGTTATAACTGTGTTCAAAAACTGCGAGCAGTAAATGTCCGATACAGTAAACAATTGAAAGAAAAAGAATCGTTTTATATTTTCCAAGGAATCTGTCAGAGAGATATCCTCCAACAACAGGAAACAAGTAACATAAACCAGCAAATAAATGATAATCCGCAATTGCATCATTATCTTTAATCATTAAGTATTGAGTTAAAAAGATAACAAGAATTGATCTCATCCCATAATAACTATATCTTTCAGCGGCTTCGTTCCATACAATATATTTTATTCCGCTTGGATATTTATTGTTAACAGGTGCTGTTTCCATTTATTTACTCTCCAGTATAATTATAAATTTTTATGAATCTTCATCGTTTGAGAAATTGAATGGCTTAGGTTTCTTGCCGCCACCGAGTTTATGAACTTTTACTTTTCTTTTCTCAACTCCGGCCTCTCGTCTTTCAGCTAAGATTGTATCAGCCTCTTCGCGAGTTCGTCTGATAGCTTTTGTTTTTGTAATTTTGGGCTCGTCTTTATGTGCAGAGATATCAACTGTTACCGCACCTTTAACAAATGTCTGGCAAGAAAGTCGCTCTTTAGTGATGTGAAAAACATTTCCAATAAGTTGCTTTTCTTCAAAGCTTGGCTCATTAAGGTTTTCACCACCTGAGGTGATAACAACCTT
>Ga0307982_1001904_pt1 | contig 17002 bp, 21 predicted proteins | sample OrgLakmetagen989_FD_201847 | JGI IMG/M metagenome (GOLD analysis project Ga0307982, IMG submission 201847) | Saline water microbial communities from Organic Lake, Antarctica - #989 | ecosystem: Environmental > Aquatic > Non-marine Saline and Alkaline > Saline | place: Antarctica: Organic Lake... | reverse complement strand
TCACTTTACCAAAGCGGGCTTTTCGAGTTTTTGGAGGGCTTTTTCGCGTTTCTTTTCCAATTCTTGCAGTTGGTTCGCGATATTTCTCTTGGCGATGTCACTGTAGCCCCACAATAAGTCATGCAGGCCATCGAATGCCGACTCCACCAGAGGCAAGACTCCGGGCAGGTTGTGATCTAGGGCTAAGCATTGAAGCACTGCTGCTGGAGGGAGGAACGAAAACCGCGGAAAAACATCGATCTGTGGAACATAGAATAGAAAAAATGAATCACGAGGCAGAGAATGAGGTGAGACATTTAAAAAAACATCCTCAATTTTTCTTGTGGTGTGTCAATATCGCTCTCAACTGTTTGTTTCAAAACCCTTACACAACTGTTCAACTCTTCACCTTGGTCTCGACATAATGGTCTAGCGCCGCGGCACATCGCTCGAAATCGGTCACAAGTCGCCTCAGGGAGTAGACTCGCCCTTCACTCATGCTGAAAGTCACCACGGATGGCTTGATGGCTTCATTGAGCACTTCTTTCAGGCGCCGATCGGCATCTTTGTAGAGGACGATTATTTCATGCGATAGCTCAAGGTTCGAGGTGTCGCTGTCTTCGTCCATTAGCGTGGGAAAGAGCACCTCGAGCGCTGACCAATGCTTTGACGCTGATCCTAGAAGCTTCACTACCTCCTCAACAATGCCTAAAATGTGTTGCCACTTCTCCACCTGAATGAGGGGTGCGCGTTCAATGCACATTCAATTCACATGCACACAGAAATGGAGTGCGGTTACAGGATGAGAACGACGAAGTCCCCTCTCTTTCTTACCTCGCCCTTGAAGAAGTCGGTTGAAGTGGTGTTGACAGGTCCCGACACTGTCGCTGGTTTCATCGCTACATGCGTAGCTTGCAACTGCACCTGGTGCTCCTCTAGCTGCTCCACCGTCACATTCACTTCAACCGGAAGCCCCACCCCGGTTTCTCCCCATTCCTTGAACGCTAAGCGGTGGTGCTCCCAAGCTCCTTCAATCACATCCAAGCTTGCCTCAACCTTGGCCTCTGCCTCCGCTGCTGAGATCACGTCGCGAACACCCTCGACATAAAGGTGAGCCTGCATAGGAAAATAACATCACGGGGAAAAAAAAGAAGGTCGTGATGGCCGATGTTTGTACATTGTGACACTATTGGCAACAACGACATCAAAGCAGTGTATCCGTTTAATTAAATGGCTCACAACAAAAGTGCGCGTAAGATGTTTACTCATGTGCTCATGTGTACACTTGCTTACATGAAAGTCTAGGATAGCACTCAAGGGCACATGTGGAAAAGGAGGCGGCTTGTGCCCATCGGTGCCGTCAAAATGAATGCCACACGCAGCTCCGAGGGCGCGCCAGTGCCGATCTCGCATGGGGGCCTTGCGCACGGCTAAGGCGAGGGTCAGGGACACATGTAAGGCCTTGACTTCGGTGCAGGCACCTTGGTAGCAGGGCCAGCCTTTCACTAACTTTTTGGGCAATTTCTTGCTCATCTATTTTCATCACCGCATGTGTAGAGAGACAAGACGCCGGAGAGCAGAAAGGTAGAAACCAAAGTAGGAAGCGAGAGATGATTGAGTCGTTATTTGTAGGAAAAAGGAGACCCGTTCTCAAGACAACGAAAAGTTCAACGTGCATTTTAAAAAGAAAGGTTCACTTCGCATAGTTTCAAACAAGCAATCAACCACTCACATAACGATCAAGCTTGTGGGCACGATCAATGAGATCTTCCAGATTAACTTCTAGGAACCAGGCTCGTCGCCAGGCATCAATGCAGTGGCGTATGCGCGAGGTTGCGTCCCACACTTGCTTCAAATGCAAGATCTCAGCCCTCGTGTCCTTGAGAAGCTCTTTGAAAGGCTTGTACTTTTCCTTCTTCCTCGGGCTGCCGCTGTGAGGTGACCGAGGTGACATGGTACTGCTGCGAGCACTCAGCACATTCGGGCTGGATGGAGTTAGAGGCTCTTGATGAAGGAGGAGATTGCCAGATCCCACTGCTTGGGGAGAAGACGGCGACAGAGGCTCAATTATTTCGCCTCTTGAGTTGAGCCGTGACGGGCTGCGAGAGGAGTGGCGAGAAGTGTTGCGTGATCTACGTAGGGCAAACACACAAAAAAAGTATTCGGAGATGGGAAGTCAAGGAAGGAAAAGATGATAGAGCATACTAAAAGCCACTATCGAAGTACGCGTGAAGCGGCATGCAATCAATACACTACACTTACGGTTGGGCGAGTAAATTGGTGTCAATTTCAAACAAATCGCCCAATTCTTGCAGTTCTTGTGCTTCTTTTTCCAATATTTGCAAGCCTTCTTCAAGTTGCTCCAATGACAAATAAGAACTTCTGCAAAATGTGGTTGCACTCTTCGGAGGCTCCATCTTGTTCTTGTTCTCGAGTTTCGAGGAAGCCGAGGTGCCTTTCAATGTTGTTGGTGATCTCAACACTAGTGCATCAGGCCTACTCTCATCCTCGCGCGCTCTGCGAGCAGCTACACTCGCATTCGCCGCAGCCACGAGCACTTTGGTGTGCATGGCTGTGGTTGGATCGTGGTTGGCAGCGGTGTGGTGAGGGTTTAACCATAGCGCTTTAGGGGATTGACGAGGAGACTGTTGCTGCTGTTCCCTTGCTACTTTCTCTTCCGAGCCTTTGCCTTCTGGAGTAGCATGGTACTGGTAATTGAAGGGTGCCATTTTCTTGAAATGTTTCCCAAACTTGTAGCAGCGGTGGCCAAAGGTCGCGAGTTCGTTACGAATGTTGTCCAATAACGCGAGCTGCTCGGGCACAATGGCTTCTTTCACTTTAAAGCACAAGTTCAATACTTCGTCCCAGAGTAAGCCCGCGTTTGCGAGGAACTCCACAGCTTCCTCAGGCCCGTCCGGCGAATTCAACGGCTCTAATTCCACAGGGATGTGGTGGGTCTGCAGCAGCGCCACGCACTCGTTCAACGGATCAAAGGACGCGGCCATGAAGGCCATTTTCTGGCGCACTTTCTGCACGATTTGCATCAGCGCAATCAGTGAGGCTCGGTCACCTTCTTGCCGAGGCCGCGTCAGCTGCGCTAAGGCGTCGTACATGAAAGCGTGCATGTCCTGCACCCTTTTGTTTAAGTACTGCTGCAAGTAATCGGTGAAGAGGTAAGTCCACTTGGTAACCCATGTCGAGAGGCCCTGCTTGGCTGGTTGAGTGTTCACGCGCAAGAAGTCGCAATCCCAGGATGGCTTGAGAGAGGCCACCTCCTTTTGCACCTTCATCAATTCCCGTAATTTCAGGTCAAAGGACCGTAAATCGATCTCATCGGGCAACGGGTCGGCCATTACCACTCCGCTGCTCTTCATCAGAGCCTCTTTGCCGTGATCTTCGTCACTGTCGCCGTCTCCACCTCCTTGCTGCTGCTTGTTGCTGTTAGCCGCTTGAAGGGCTTCTTCTGAAGCGAGCACTTCGTCTCTGTCATGCTTGACCACTGCTTTTACGATGAATTCTTGGAACATTGCCGGCAAGTCCGTGGTCCATAGCCAACTAAGTGGGTAACATACACGAACGAGAGCACTCTTTGAGGCGACTCATTGAGAAGAAGAGAAGGCAGAAAAGGAAAAAAATGCAGCAAGTGTTTTTGAAAGAGTGTATTCTAAAATTTAAGTGAGCATTAACTCACGTGTACTTTTCGAAGTGTTTCAAATATTCTTTGGCCTTCTTCTCCGAGCCCAACAAGAGTGCATTCACGGAGGTCAACAGCATCGCGACATACGGGTCATCTTGCAACTCCTTCACGTAGCTCCCTTCGCCGCTGTCTAAACGAGGAAACTGCGAGCCCACCGCCAGGAAAGCGCCCAACCAGGCCTGCGTCACGTCTCGAATGCCCTGTTGGCCCGGGTCTCGCCCGCTTCCTGGCACATGCCCGATCACCGGCACGAACTGCACGCCGTTGGTGCCGATGAGGTCTAAACTGATGTCCAGCATCGGGTTGGAGTTGGTTTGAAGTATGGCGAGGGGGTCTAGTTGTTTCTCGACATACTCCAAGCTGACAATCACCACCTGCACGAGACCTCCTACCACCACGTTGTTCACGAAATCTACGTAGGCTCGCCAGTCAGGGTGACCGTGGCTGATGCCTAGCTGACCGCAAGTGACATCGAGCAGGGAAGCTATTTCCGCTCCTCCAGCCTTGATTAGTGCGTACCTGACAAGAACAGTGCATCATTGTTGTAGATTCAAAAGAAACAAGAAATAAAGACATTGAAATTGAGGGAGGAATGTAGTATGAGAAATGAAGCTAAACATGCAAAATGACCCTCCCCCCCCCACATCTCTCTTCACTTCTGAATAATTACCTTTGCGCGCGGAGCCCTCTCTGCAATTTATCGAAATCGCTGAGATTGGCTGATCGCTGGTACCTCGCAAACAAACCCGTGTTGCTCCAGGTGTCGAGCAACTGCTCGATCCTCCCCTGATTGGCTTTCACCGTCTTCAGAGTAACGTCCACATGACCCACCTAGTCATGCGCACACGCGGAGGAATGAGGATACAGTACACGTGCTTTAATACAGAGAAACAAAAGAAAGAAAGAAACACGGCAAGAAAGAGACCTTAACTTCACTACACGACTGGTTTCCAAAGATATAACTATAAAATAGCCATCAAAAGAGGGCGCTCATGCTACCCCCCTGTATTACACTCCCCCACCCTACCTCTGCGATGGCCTCAGCCACAAAGTGATCGATACCCGTCGACTTCCAAGTCATCAGAGGCACCGAGCCGTCGTTGGGCGTGGATGAAGATGAGGTTGAAGCTGACGCCGACTCACTGTCAATGGCCACTGATTGAGCGAGCAAACGATCTGCTTTATCGAGGGCATTGCGCATGAGAGGCCGCTCCACTGGTAGAAGCGAAGCCTGCACGTGATTGTACATGGTGCACACCAGCTGAAGGTTGCTGCTCAGCTTCCTCAGAAATTCGGCCTGGGCAAACAAGTCTTTCGCATGCAGCGGCAATTCCACGCCTAGCAACTCCATGTACTTGCATTCCCTCAGCAGAGACACGAGCAGCGGATCGAGGTTCACGAAGAGAGCCTGCACACCGTCATCTCCAAACGACGAGCGACGCAACAGTGGCTGCTTCAATTTCGCAGCCGACACCTGTAGTATTTAAAACGTCAGACTTGAAACGTCATATAATTCAAAATGCTTCAAACATATATGCCCTTCTTCGATGCAGTCTCATTTCGCCCAAGGGACGTCACCCTCCTCCTGTGATTACCTCTTTCACGGACTCCATCCAATCGAGGAGCACATCTTTGCGGTAGCCCTCCAAATACCCCACCAAGGAGGTGAAATCGGCGATGACCTCTCGCCCAATCGCCGAATCGAGCACCCGCTTGTCGAGGCGCTTCACTTTGAGCATGGGACCGCGCGCCCTCGCTTCGAGGCCAAAGGACCACGCCAGGGCCCCCGCACAGGGGGACACGTGGGAGGCTACAGGGGGATTATCACAGAGCCGCACGAACACGTCCTGCACCGCCCGCAAGTCCGCCGCGTACATGGCGATCACTTCCAAGTAACGGGTCTCAAGCCGCTCGTAGATCAAGGGGCGCTCCACTAGGCCCTGAAAGGAGTCAAAGAGTTTGAAGGACTGTGCCACTGTTGAGGCCTCCTCAAAGCCTTGATCGATTAGAGCGGCCAGACGGTGGTCCAACATCTTCATCTCGCGCCGGAAGGTGTACCTACATAGATAATTCCATCGGGAAGCACACATGAAATGCACACACAATTCAAAATCCAACGAGAGATGTGAAAATATAGTCGCATATACACGAAAAATATTGAAAGCATTCCGCCCTTTTTTCCTCTCCGCCCCCCCCCCCTTTACACACACCAGGCGGGTTCAAACTTCTTGTCGATGTCCAAAATGTCAAACCCGAGGTTCCGCACGTGATCCACGCTCTTGCAGAAGTCCTGGTACACCTGCATGATGCTAGTGGTGAGCGTGTGGCCTCGTGACCCGCCAATCTTCACCCCTTCCAGCCTCTGGTACTGCAGCACCGTTTGGGCGACATCCATGACATCGTGGCATCGCTCGAGAAACTAGAATGGGTTAGACAACATGAAAACACTGAGGAGGCAATAGAGCTACTATATAAAGATCACCTGAAGCAAGGTGAATTTAACATCGCGAGAAACAAAGCAAGTGTGAGCTCCATCCCTTGTCCATTTATTCCCTCTACATCCCCCCTCGTATACCTTGTCGAGCCGTTTGAAGCAGGCATTGTTGGACGCTGTCCACGGGTTCTCGGGCACTTCCACCACCGAGCGGGCCTTGTAGTCAAAATAAGACGCTTTGAAGCCTCCGAGTACCCGCAAAAGGGTGCGCAAACACTCCACCGCAGCCATCGACTCGCCCGAGTCCATCATCTCGAACAAACGGTCGCCGGTCACGAACGCCGTGGCCTTCTTGATCAAGCTGTTGCCCAGTTCCTGCATCAACACCACCAGGCGAGGCACCGTGTTGTAGTAAGGGCTGCCCTTCCAGATGAGGAGCACCATGTGCATGATCGGCGGAACGTGCTTGCCCAATCCTTCGAACGAGGGCTCGTTTTCAAACGCATCCACCCTGATTATATATATACGAAGAACACGCACGATGGGAGTCAAGTGTGAGTTAAGCACGTTCAAAGCGCACAGTCACACACGCACAACGAAGGTAAGCACAAGTGTCCGCAGATGAATGCCGTGTTCAATCCAACATGCAACGAATTACCAGGGCTTGAGAGCGCGGAGGAACTTTTGGTTGGAGCGCGCCTTGGATCGTGCGAGGAACATTTCCTTGCAAAGCTTGCCGAAGGGAGCCGTGTAAGTCGACTTGGCTCGATCCAAATAGCGCAGTACGCGCCGCACCTTTTCAGATTGCAGCTGCACGAAGACCGCGTCTAAATTCTTGGCCGTCGCCGCCCAAAACTCAATCTCTTCCGATGGCCCTGGGTTGCTCTTCGTGAGCTCTTCCACTGGATCCGCTGCCATCACCTAGATGAACACCGCCGACGCATGGCATCAAAATAGTAAAAATGAGGACGAATATGTTATTGAAACACCTGCTCAAACTATGCCTCGGCCAAGGGTTGCATGTCAGGAAGGATTGAGAATAATTATAACAACATGCATTCCAAGGGACCTTTCGGATTTGTTTGGTCCAGGTTATAATAGCGCCCTCCAGCACGTAAATACGGTCCCGGTTGGCGATGGCCTCTTCGCCCTCCGTGTCCATGAACACCCGATCTTCAAAGCTCAGGCTCGGCTCCTGCACTTCGAGCACCGCGGAGTCAGGCGGGAGCGGCAGCCGCGTTCGCCCTTCGACCTGTCCCTGAATGATCTGAATGTTGGCCACGTATCTACGGTGCGCAGTCAAGAGAAGGGCAGCAAATGCACAACAAGGAATGTGAGATACCGACAGCAGAAGACTCGAGAAGCACATTAGTAGAAGTAAAGAAGATGTAGAGCTAAGAGGATCTACTTACGAGTTTACGCCTTCTAGGACGTCCTTCACGACGAGCTCAGACCATTCTTCCCGGTGCCGAGGGTTGGACACCATAGGCAAGTAAATCTCAGAAGACACCCTAGCCATGTGTTCAAGAGCGTTTACGCCCGGCGGTAAGTCACCGACGAGAATCTGCTCCCCGATTGAATTGGCGGCGCTCACAGCACCAGCCTTTAACTTCAGGAAGTACAAGTAACCGCCCATGCTGCCTTGCTCTTTGGGCAAAGCTTTTGCTAGGTTGGGCGGTTTCACTGAGAGCGTAACGACGTTCTTGTGTTCGCTGAACCATAGCGCTGGAATTGCTGAGCCATCCAAAAAGTCACGCAACGAAGCTTCTTCTGCGGGCGCAAACGTCATGTTCGACAGATCCGAAGAGCGGTAGTGCAGCCGGATCTGTCGAAACACCCAAGCCAACCGAGGATCATTCGGAGATGCCTCGGTGGCCATAGCCCTAAGCCAAGCTTGACTAGCTTCTTCTAATGCTTACGCCCGAGGCTTTGTTCACAATGATTTCTACAAAGACTTCTCAATATCTAAATTTCAAACTTAACGAAACATTAGCCCCATTTTTTTTGTCAAGTGAATACAGCTGATGATGAAAGACGACTGAAGACGACGCTACGACAGTTACTCCCAAAATTATATTAGGGTAAAAATAAGCTGTAGTGATGCTGTGATTGGTGCATCTCTTACTTCAATTGCTATCTAATCTGTACAATTTGACTTCAGCCCCTGCCCTGCTGGAGTTGTCTATCTACAAACGCAAAACAACCTATCTTATGTATCTCGCCCCCTTCAGCCTGGCCCTAGTTAGTCGGTGTAGCTTAGGAAGTGTTCATACAATGTGGTGCCTTATTATGCATTGAAGCTTCAGCATAGTTTCTTGTACTCTTTTCGTCGCACATAATGCAGTAGGCCCGAGTTAACGAATCATGAGGTTCCGTGGCACGGATTAGGCATCCTTAGGGCATTCGAATTGAGTAGCCTGCGTGGCTGTATTAGCTATGAACTAATGAAGCGTGCTATTACACTGACATAAATAATAAGCTTATTGAACTTCGCATAGAATATGTCTATTTTCGGGTTCTGGTCAACCCCGCCTACTGCCAGGACATCCAAAGGAGCAGCAGCACCAGAGTCTTCAAAGCGTTCTAATAGCGGCGACGATGGTGCATTTCTGCTCAAACTGGTAGCCATGCTCCAAGCACAAAGTGATCGCGCGGATAACACACCTCTGGAGCTTAATGCAACCGCTATCGAGTATCTTTCGTCTTTCGTAACGAAGAGTCGTCTGCGCGACCAAGCTCCGCTGTCAATAGAGGTCCAGAAGGGAGTGCGGCAGCTGGAGAGACTTCTCTTGCAAGTGCGCCACCTCAAAATAACGCTGTCGCGTTCGAAGAGACGAGTCGATGTTAGCCCTTTTGCTGCCTTGCAAGTGCTCGAGGTAAACGGCGTGCCAGTGTCCTCGCTTGAGGGCCACACGGCACTTCGCATGCAGCTCAAGAGCCTGCGGTTCGAAGGAGCACCGCTTGAATCCGTCGCCGACCTGCTGGCTCCGGGCTTTGTCGCCGAAGAGAAGCGAGAAGCAATCCAAGCTCCTCAGGAGGGGCGCCTGCAGCAGAGGCGAGCTGCGAGCAACAATAATGGGTTGCAGAGACAAAGAAGCAGCGGCGACTCAGGGAGCGAAGACCACCTGTGGTTGACAGCGCGATGGGGGCAACTCACCACCTTGGTGTTGAACAATTGTGGGCTTGGCGAAGGGGCTGGGCCAGGTCTCAACGATGATACCTTAAGGCTCGCGTGGCAAGCGAAGGTGGGCGTCTGTGTATTCACCAAACGGCTTTACGACCAAGTTTGCCGAATAGAAAAACGAAAGCTTCCTGAAGTGTTATACCGTTGAAACATGAACTTTTCCATTACCATTTCTTTCTCAAGTGCATTCACCCACTTCTTTGTTCCTTTTCTCGATGTTTCACGGTTTTAGGTGATAATGTTGCGGAGCAACGGCATTCGCTCGATTGAGTCAGCCTTCTCGCATTGTTCTCAGCTTGAATCCTTGGATCTTTCCCGGAATCAGCTCACAATATTGCCCCCTTTACATCTTTCCTTGGGCAATGTTACGGTGCTGTGTCTCTCTCAAAATGAGATCGCGCACACTACCGGGCTTGAGCGGCTGTTTTGCCTCGTTGAACTCGACTTGCGAGACAATTTCATCCGCGATCTTCGCGAGGTGCGTGGTCTTCACAGGTTTATTGATGACACGTTATTTTTCTACAGAGAGGGACAGTGCTCCGCTAAATGAATAAACAGATACTTAAGGCAAATTGCGACTTCACGTCTGTGGCTGTAGGTGCACCATTTGGGATCTCTGCCTAATCTCGAGTCTTTATGGCTACGTGGGAACCCTCTGGAGACTTCCTTAGAAGAGTACAAAGGAGCGTATCGTCGGCGTGTCTTCGGAGTCTTCACTGAATATGTATGTGAAACCACGCTGCTTTTACAGCGGTTCTCCTCCCTTTTATTTTTGTGGTATTTGCTTATGTCTTCTCTTCTTCGACTATATTTCTAGGGGGAGCGTGGCGGCACAGTGGATTACCCTACTGTAGACGGGTTGCGAATGTCAGACCTCGAGCGGAGCCATCTCCTCAAAGAAGTGTTCGTAAAAGCTACAGGTTCTTTGGCAAGCACTTCCAACGCGCAAGCAGCACGCTCTGTGTCCGCAACTATGACGACGACGACGACGACAGTCGCAACGCTTTCTGCCACTCTCACTGCAGAGGATTGGGCAATTGCCACTGCGTCCAATAATCCAATGCCGTCGTTGGAGGCTTTGGGGACAGTGCCAGAGAGTGCTGAAGCGCCTCAATCTGTGCAGAGGTTTACTCGCACGGCAGTCATTGAAGACATGAGTGAAGAGCGGATGGAGGAGCGGCGGCAGCGTGAGATGGAAGCCCTGGATCATGGAGCTGATTCGGCACATGGACCAGGGGGTAAAACCCCCAGCACAATGTATTATGTGACCAAGTATGTCCCTCCTCCCAAGCCAGATCCTCCGCCACCTATGCCGGAGGAAACGGTCAATGACGAAGATGAGACGGGCAATGAAGAAACGCCAATACCATTAGAGACACTTGCAGAATTGATCTCAAAGACTCCTCATGAGATGTATCGCTCGGTTGCTAAGTGCCGTAAATGCGGGGAGTATTTACCGACTCAAGTAGACCAGATTCAAGAGCATTTAGAGCTATGCAAGGGTGATCTTCACCTCAAAGGCCTTGCCAGCAATGATGCTATAGGTCATGATAATCAAGAAGCCAATGAAGAGATGAAGGCAGAAAAAGATGACTTTGAAGAAGAAGATACAGATGAAGCAGCTAGAGATAATGGGAGCACAAGCGTATGGACTGAGCGCCTTACAAAGCTCGCCTTTGAGCTTGGGTCAACCGAAAGTGGCCTCGTATTGGATCGGCGGTTTGGAAAGCGTATTTTGCGGCGGGCTGTCGTCGGTCGCGACATGGTTGACTGGCTTCTCGGTAAATGATGCGCATCAAAATCTGTTGTGCATGCGCTTTTTTGCTTTGATTCTCAACATGACACCATCAAACTTCTTTCATTTTCAATTCTTTGGCCTCTCCATGTTCGGTTGTTTTTTTGCAGCCCAATGCCCCACAGCTTGTCGAGATGAGGAAGAAGCAGTTGTGATTGGCCAAACGCTCATGGATCGGCATTTTCTCGTGCCACTCTTCCACAGCGACACTTTCCGGTTCTCTGATCTCTTTTACCGGTTTCAATGGGATCATAAGGAGCTGAGTGGCCAAAACCGCAGTCGCCCACGTCTTGGGTCGTCAACTGCCCAAATCGCCTCTTTGGATGCTGAATCTGCAGCAGTGCGACCCACCGCAGCTGATTTTGGGCAGTTCGATCCGCAAGTACTACTGGATCTCGTCGACCGCATGCGGTAAGTCAAGCTTTCGCTTATGTGTGCACTTCTTCTCCTCCCCATGTGTTTCCCTTCAATTTCTCTTGACATTCATCGATCTCTTACGTCAATGGTGTACACCGCGAATCACAACAGGCTCGGCATCAATGTAAAAACGCGCGCACCCTATCGGAGTGTGTCCGCATCAAGTGGGCTCTTTCGCGAATGTTTTAAAGGCTCGGACGCCATTTCGTGGTTAATACAATCGTCTGAAGCTGCAGATGAAATTGAGGCCCTTGAGGTAAAAACAACCACTATAGAAATGGAAGTTATGGCCTATAAAGCTACGACTGTCTTTTTCTGCGTTACTTATTATTTAGAGTATGCGCACGCTGCTTTATATTCGTCTTCTGTCTCCGTTGTATGTTTCTCCAGTTGGGTGGCGCACTCCTGTGCTCTGGCATTGTCTTTCTAGTGACTACACGGCCGGATCCTCTAGATTCTATGCCGCCGCCGCGGTCTCACTTGTTACACACCTTTCAGAACAGTGCATCGGCTTTTTATCGTTTCAGTTCTGCGTGGGTTAAGCGACAACGGCGCGCGGGAACTGTGTACCAATCTCACTTGCTCTCACCCCACCAAGAAGCTCAGCATAGGGAGAACACGACAATTATTTCAAAACAATTGCCACTCACTGAGTCAACCTCTGAACAATCGAATCGAGGAGATCAATTGCTCTTGTCTGGAGGTTTAGCTTACTTCCGAAGCGGTGCGATGCTCGAACTAAAGTACGCCGTCAACGACAACGAAGAGTTTCATGCGGTTGAACATTTCAACCAATTGCTTGAAGCAACAGTCTCCAAGCAAGATGGCGAAGAAACGTCAAGGGTGGAACAATGCGAAGAAATTCTCACGCCGATTCTGATCTCAGCGCTGGCCGAGCGACTGCGCTTGGTTCCTAATATCGTACAAGACCGCCATGTTGACTCGAGAAGTGTGAAGTTGTCGAGTGCTTGGCTCATGGGAAGCAGCGATGGGAAAGACTGGAGGCGCAAAGACCAGGAAGACGAAGCGGCTGCTTATCCGTCGACTTTTCTCGGGTCTGAGGCAGTTGCATGGATGGTAAGAGGTTGGGTGAACTCCGCATAACGTTTATTTTGTTTCTCTTGTCTCAAATGCCATGGTTTTCTCTAATCGCAGGTTTCATCGTTGGCTTTATGCGACAACGACGACGCCCTTGTTCTGGGCGACCTCTTGTTGCACCTCGGCCTCGTAACTGAGGTTGAACCCATCAACCCGGAGTCTATACCTTCAATGTGGGCATCATCACCCTCCAAAGTGGAATACCGAGGCTTTCAGAACCGAAGATCCGTGCGCTATCGATTCGCCAAAGATGACATATTAGTGAGAGAGGCGGCGATGAAAGATTACATGCAATTTCAAAGCGCGCAGGCATCGCCACACCCTCCGCCGGTAGAAGAATCTCCAAGTGAAAGTCGTAGCAACATGGACGAGACTCGACAAAGGTCGCGTAATATCAAAGAGGACCACGGTGAAGGAGGAGAGGAAAACGAAGAAAGGAGGACCACGAATGAAGTATTCCCTACACTAACCAATGCGCTGAGCAATACGCCTACTTCACGAGAAAGGTGTGCTGCCCCAAAAGAAGATGACACCACGAGCAACAGCGCGAGCCCTGACAGGACCAAGACGGAGCTCATCAAAGTCCCAATGCCTGAAGGAGCCACCGAGGGCGATGTCGTTGAAGTAAGCATACTCTTTATGTACTACTTCTGCGCTCTCACCGACCACTCTCACTTTCGTGCGAAGGTTATTCACCTTGTCTAACCTTACAACGTGCTTGTGACATTTGTGCTGTCTAGGTGCGACTGGGAGGTGGCCTTCGCACAGCTCGTGTCACGATTCCTGCAGGCAGCAAACCGGGCGACCTCTTGTCAGTGCACGTGCCGAGACCACCACCACCACCGCCGAAACGATCTCCGTCCAAGCCTCCTCAAACAGGAGCTTCTTCTTCGTTGTCGTCTGCATCGCTCGCCATGGAGAGCTTTGTCTCCGCTGCCTCCTCTAGTAGCGCTTACCTCAACCCATTCGTATCGCCAGCTTCGCCCACATCCCCTGACGAGAAGGACGCGCACTATGTTGGGCCAACGGAGGTGTCGGAGTACGTTGGCGACGCAGAGGCTTCCGATTTTTTGGTTGGCGATAACTTTGTGCTCTATCTCCGCCTCCAGGTGAGTCTTGAGATAAAACATTTTGTACAGGTGATATTTGATTGGTTAATGTGCGTTCTTATCTTGACTATTTTTTAATCAAATCTGTGTTTCATTGTCAAATGTTTTACGGTTGGCTACGACCAATTCTATTAATTATATTCTAGGTCTTCGCGCCGCGTCAGTGCTCGACTGCTCGCCTCGCAGTCTCCTCCTCGAGCGGTTCTTCTTCTGCAGCAAACAAGGGCAATAATCGCACGCTTCTGCGCTTACCACCTCGGTAAGCATGAAAGAGGGGAATAGGTCAAAACCTACGGCTATCTTGTCTCATTAGGTCGGCTTTGTTCTCATCTACTCGATACATGCGCGTTTTCACCTTTTATTCCAATTTTTTGCGTTGGTGTTTGCGTGCATGGTCAGGTGGGTTGACGAAGAATTTCAGAGTGGCACTTTGCTTCCTTGCTTGCCATGGAAGAGTGCGCAGCCAGACGGCATGGCTCATTTGTTCAAGCTGGCGCCTCGTCTCTCGGAAGAGGGCACGGAAGAGAAGCGCAGCAGTGACGTCACCGAGTCCCCCGTATGGCTGGTCTTCACCAACCGCCACGTGTACTTCATCGACGATGCCTGCCTGGCCGGGAGCCGCCGCTTAAATCTACGGTTCTGTGACGCTCCTCGACCGGTGGTGCTCCGGCGCTACCCCCTGCACTGTTTGCAGCTTCTCAAGATTGGCTTCTCGTTCCAGTCCCTGATGTTTGCCTTTGCGGGCGCAGAGAAGGACGCTGATGGTCTGCACGCTGCTCCTTCTTCTGCCTCGAGTAGCATCAGCACGGGTGATAATGCTAGCAGAAGGCGCAGTGGATCAACCGACCATTCTAGTGGGGCTTTCGGCAGTAGTGGTGGTAGTTTCGTGCGTGGCGGATTACATGTGGGTCAAAGTAGCAATGGAGCAGCAGGAGCTTCTCGCGTGTTCGTGGTTGACGGTGTCAGTGGAGCTGTGAGCTTACTCTCGGACACGACAGCGCTGCCTTCTCTTCCGAGCACATTCGACCGCACGAGCAGTAGCGACGAGTCGGCGGCGTCGTCGTCTTCACATGTAGTGCAGGCTGGCGGGTTCGTGTTTTTAACGCGAGACAAAGCCGTGACCTCGGCGCTCTTGACTGAAGTCTCGGAACTTGCCACTCTTGGCCGAGCCAAACAGAAGCCCCCTGTATTGCCCGAGGAAGTGCCGGTGACCAACAACGACGACGAAGTCTTGGAAGCTCTCGGAATTCTCGGGGTAAAAACGCGCGCAGTATCAAGATAATCAGCTATCTGCTCTTATTGTTTTTTGAAATGTGCGTTCTACTCCTCAAACCCTTCTTGACTTGACCAATGAAGTTTTCCCTTCTTGTGTTTTCAGATCCACGACCAAGCGTCATCGTGCTTCTATCAACTGTGCCACCAGCGATGGAACTCTCGGCCAAAGCTCCTGTCGCCGCGCACTGTCGTCATTACCGCTACTTCTGTCTTTTTGTGCTTCGAAGACCACGGAGGATTGGGAAGAGGGGCGCCGAGGTTACATGTGATCGATCAAGCGCTGCTGGGAGAGGTTGCGAACGTGAGGCCGGAAAAGAGCCCCAATGAGGTCACTATATTAGTGCGACGCCCCCTCAAACACAAGCGGTGGCGCCTGTTGCTGAGCTCGAGAACCAATGCCGACCGGTTGATCACCGAAGTGCGGCGGTGCATCGGCGCTGAAGACCATGAGCTTGTAGATGACGACATGATGTCGAGGGGCTCGATTTTCAATGACGTCACTGCTAGAAGCTCTGTGTTTTCGGACTCCGTTCGCGCGTCCATGCCAAGTCGCCCGAGCCTTTTTGGGAGGTCGAAGTCCTGAGGAGCATATAAGCCATTTGTAGATCTACTGCAGAAGCGGCAGAGCAGTAATTTGCGCACTATTCCCCATTTATATGTGTGTCTGATATCTCCGTAATTCAAATACCTGGATGGGGAATGCTCTCCTCTATACATAGCTACTTTTTTATTTCTACTTCGATCTTCCCGATATTAGACCTCGAATATAATACCTAATACGGATTTCGCCATACGTATAAGGAGTCTAGGGCGATTTGGCGATGTAGTAAGATACCTAGGCGGCGAATGGCGACAAAGGTAACATAATAACCTCGCAGTTTACAAACCCATAAGCGTCTATAGCCCATACCATAGCTGGGTGCTCGCCACTCCTGGATGTATTTTTTAACCCTCATTTAATTCAGCTATGGATCCTCATGGGACATGGATCCATCGGAGCGTGCGTGGTCGAATCGCTTTTTCGCTTTCTAGCTCGCAGCCCTTACGCTTATCAGCGCGATCAGGCAATCTCAGCGCCACGCATAACTGGGCACAGCAATTTTGTCTCCCTCTTTTGAAGCTCTTTCTCTCCCTATCTCTGCCGCCAATCTTGATAGACACACCACGGCTTCGCGAAACTTGTCTAGAGTTGGAAGGCACAAAACGAAATGGAATGCGCCTCTTCTCAGCTGTGGCTACTCGCTTCTCTCTTTCACTTCTCTTTACACCGAATAATGATGGAAGGCTGACCCCACGATAGTTCGGCGCTTGTTCCCTGATTGGCTGCTCTCCGCGGTCACCATTTTCACCTCGGAAGAAGGCGTAGGTTTAGGCGCATTTGTCTGCGAGTCATCGTCATCCCCCGAGAACCACGCCGCCATCGCATTGAGACGGCCCACAATATGAGCTTGCCGCAGCCGCTGCACCTGTAGTTATGCACCAAGAAAGGAAGGGATACTCACGACTTGCTTTAAGGTGCAGCCTCACTCTTCACAATTAGGAGTAGAAGTGTAGAAGCATATGTAGTTCGATCCTGCTCGTAGTGTTGATGTTCACAAAAGAAGTAACGTTGGTGGGGGTACATGTATAACGCGTGCGCCCTAAAGAAGAAGGAAGTAAAACATCTTACACCATACCTTGATAGCATAGGCTTCTGTGGGATTGCGTGTGATGAAAAGCACGACAAGAGCGATACACCAAACCACTTCGGCTGCGACCATGTTATCCGAACGCCTGTTTGTGGTTTATGAGAGTAGACGACTTTAACGAAAGGCATGAAATAGGGAAACTTGAAAAAAACGGTGTGATTGATTATTAAACATACAAAAAAGTGTGCCGATTCGACCGTAGAGACGTACTTTAAGATTTGGTCAAAGAATACCCTATCCTGAGAGACTAGTACTCTAATTTCGTACCGGTTGTGAGCTTCCATCCCGTGCATCGTAACCAGCACTACTAGTCCATTCGTGACCAT
>Ga0307982_1001900_pt1 | contig 17022 bp, 13 predicted proteins | sample OrgLakmetagen989_FD_201847 | JGI IMG/M metagenome (GOLD analysis project Ga0307982, IMG submission 201847) | Saline water microbial communities from Organic Lake, Antarctica - #989 | ecosystem: Environmental > Aquatic > Non-marine Saline and Alkaline > Saline | place: Antarctica: Organic Lake... | reverse complement strand
ACCCAAATGGCACAGAAGCCAATGCTGCGGGCAGAAGTGTACGCGCATGCGATGCGCGCAAGTCAAAATCGTAAAAAGGAAGTGCGTAGAGAGAAGGAAGTATAGAGTATAGTACTTTCAACCCTCTCCAAAGTGGAAACTGCCCCCATCCATGCAACATGGCGACACGCATTCCTCTAGCCTTGACCATCAACTAGCCAGGCAGCAGTACTCGTGCTGAAAATTTGTACCGTTCTGGTTACCTGTTACTGTTACCCGCCTTTGTTCTATACTGTATCAGGAAGATCTAAGTGAAAAGAAGTCCGGGTTCAGAATAAAGGGCCACAGCCGGTTTTGGGATTAAGGAACTCGCAATGGAAAGGAGTTCAATCGGATCTCGTTCACTTTGACGTCCGAACGAGCTCAATCGCTTCGCAAGTGCCGACGCCTAACTAGCCAATCGCGTAATTAGTAATAAGTCCTTGTGTACTCTTTCTGTTTGGAGAACTCGAACTTGGGACGTGCCATCCTCGCCGCGATTGTACTCCTCAAAAAAAATCCGTAGAGCCCCGGTTACTTATTCTTCCTTCCCAAGCGCATTTTCTATGGAAGCCGTAAAAGCTCTGCGCTCTGTTTCATCCGCGAACACCAGCGCCCACCGCTGCCGGTTCGTGGTGCGTCCTTGCAGTCCCGCCGGCTCCGACGCAAACACCGCGGCAATGCAGCCGGCCGCGCAGCCAGCAGTGCGCAAATCGGACGGCGAAGGAGCAGTGACGCCGGCATGGCCGCGCAGCCGCAGGAAGGCGTCCGCTGGCTGCCCGCTTTCCAGTGCCGCTTCGGACTGCCACCACAACAGCCGCCGCCCTTGGAGCACAGCAAACCCACCCCGCAGCCACACGGCGTCACCCCCACCGCCGCTCCCGCCGCCGAGGCCTGTGCTGGTGCTGAGCCCCAAGGAATCCGCCGCCCCTACACCGAGGCTCCCGAGACCGCCATCACCACCTAACACACCACCGCTGCCACTGTTGCCGACACCGCTGCTACCGCCAGCGGCGCTAGCGCCGAGCAGGTTTCGCGCGCTCACGCCGGTGCGAATGGTGCCTTGCATGCCGACGCGCACCACCGCCCCATCCCAGGAAGCCCCACAGAGCACGCGCAAGCGCGCTCGCCGTCGTCTTGCCCGCCGCGCGTCTTCCTTCAGTGCGGCCAAGTACTGCAACATGAACGCGAACAACGACGACGATATGCAAAGATCGGAGTGATGACAAAAAGCAAAAAAAAAAAATTGTTAAGGAACAGCGGAACAGCGCAGTAAAAGAGCAGGAGTCAAGTGAAGAAGAAATATAATCATTAAGTAGCCTGCTCTGGTGCTGTGGTCTACAAAATTGATTAGCTCGACTAGGAAGGAGTTTCGCTTGACTTATAATTTTACCTTCGCCTCGTGAGCATACGACAGCCTGAGTGTTTCGTCGGACGGCAAAGTTGCAAGCATGTTGTCGAGCAGGAAACCTTTCTTTGGAGCTGGGGGCGGCGCAGGTGAAGTTGAGGCAGCAGAAGCGGCGGCGTTGGGGGCTTTTTTCCCGTCGGCATTTTCCTCGGGGTTTGTTGTGTCGTCTACAGACGAGCTGGCTTGCGGCACGGGCGACGGCGGAGGTTTCAACTTCGACCCTCCACTATCACCCCCACCTCCGTCTCCTAGCAGCCAAACTTTGGTGAACTCAAAGACACCGCCCGCGAGCAGCAAGTAGCGGAACGGGGCGACGACGAGCACCACCAGCACCAGGGTGGCCGCCGCCAGCACTAAGCGGGTGCGTTGCGGGTGGGTCCAGTTGAGCAAATTTTTGATGCGCTCGCACATCTCCACGGCGTCGCCTAAGCCGTTCTGCACCGAGGTTAGGGTCTCCCGCACGCCTAACAACGTTTGCAGAGTGCCGCCACCACCTGAGGCCGTGTCAAGGCCTGTCACGCTCCCAAAAGCACCTTCCACCCAATCGCTGTCCAAGCGGCCCGTTGGCAGCAGGGCCAGTGCGCGCCGGTGCACAGCTCCGCCTAATCCTGGCACCATGCTTCCGTTTGCTCGGCTGCTTCTGCCACTTCTGCGTGTCTTACTACTGCCGCTACCGCCACCTGTGCTATCGTCACTAGAAGAGCTGCTGTCGTCATCTTCAACGTCTTTATCATCATGACTGCTGTCACTCTCGACAGGTGCACCTTTCTCATTGGCCTCATTAGGGTAACCCTCGAAATTGTTTGCCCTTCCAGGTGATGACTCTGCGGTCTCCAAGTTCACAATAGTGCTAGTGGTTACCACCTGCCGCTGCTGTCTCTTCTGTTGTTCTTGCTTCTGGAATGGCTGATTTTTCTGCTTTTGGATCAGTTTCTGCTTCTGCTTTCGGGAGCGTTTGCTGGCCGCTCGGGCAGCGGTCACTACATGCTCATAGGCCTGCGCAGCAAGGGCGGTGTTGACAGCGCGCTCGACTGCGTGAGCAACTTCTCGATCGTCGGCAGTCTCAGTGGCAGCGGCGTTGTGTTCTCTGAGCACGAGCTGAAGTCGCACTTTCACCATGGCCGCTTCGGTCCTATTGTTCCTAAGATCTGATGAGCTCTCAGCAGTGCTGCCTGTGCCGTGACTACTAGAGTCGCTTCTTGGGCCGTAACCACCACCATGAGTCTCAGCAGCAGCCATCTGTTCAAATGCCGTTGCGCTGTCAGAAGTAGTGCCCTCAGCGGTGGTTCCGTAAGGTGAGGGCGCGCTAGTAGGGAGGTGCTGGGGTATAATTGGCAGAGAGCCTTGCGGAGGCGGCCACTGCGCCAGGAACCAGAGCTCAAGCTCTGGCTGGGCACCCGCTGGTGATGCATGACTACTGTTCACCAAGCGTGAAATGGGCACGATGCATTCGAACATTATTGCGTCATCCATGATGGGGCCCTGCACCGCGTATGCAGACAAGCGCAAGGACGCACGAGGGAGACCGTGATGGCAACAAGTGCAACAACAAGCTGAACTCCAAGTAAAAGACGGGGCTCGGCGAGTGCCCTCAATGTTTGACAGAAAGAGTCATGAAAATAATTTGAATGATTTCAGTACTTTTCGTTCCATTAAGCGCTCCTTTCGTTAGAGTGTCTATCCCATACCTGGTCCACCATAGCGTCTAAGCCGGATTCCGCCAGCACGCGAAGCCGCACAGCGCCCGGAGCTTCTGTCCACGGCACTAGGCTGCCCTTGCTGCTGCTAGCATTTATGCTTCGCTGGCTCTTCGTAACAATTGGCCGCCGGGGCTGCAAAATGTGGTAGAAAAATGATTCGTCTCCGTCGCCCAGGTAGCTGCTGTGCTGCTGTGAGCTCCCATTACTACTCTCGTCCAAATGTTCCTCTTTACCGTTACTAGACTTCGTCGTCCTCTGCAAGTGCGATGGAATGGACCGAGGCCAGCGTCTCTTGATTGAGTGCACCGTGCGACCGTCGGTCTCGTTGTCGGAACCATCCCCAAACTCGCCGCCGCCGCGGAGTCGTCCGTCCTCTGAAGGCAAGAGGGCGTCTAATAAAGTACCCAAAAGCGCTACTGACCCTCTTGCACTTCTCCTACTACTTCCACCTCCTCTCCGGCGATCGCCGCCGCCATGATGACTGCTGTTGCTCATATGCTCGCTGTTCTTGTCGCCGTCGTGGTCGTCGTTCCTGCCGCTGCTAAGATCCTCGTTTCGGTCTACCCAAATAGGATTGTGGGACCGAGCAGAGTATCGGGTGTGTCCAATGAACAATTCACCGCCGCCCGGAGGCGCAGCAGCACCACTAGTGGTGGTGGCGGCACTAGGACTGCTGCTAGCACTGGTTGTTGCGGTTCCTTTGTGAAGTGCTGCGAACTCACCTGGCATGTAACTGACGCGCACGTAATAGCGCGTGGGGCGGGCTACGTACGTGTTTTCACTTGGAGTTGCAAAATGAGTTGCACCGAAATTGCTGCTGCTGCTGCTGCTGTCCTTGAGATGGTTGCTGAGGTCGACATCTTCGGTTGAGTCAAGGCCACTGCTCGTGACGCTGCTAGGGTGAGTGCCGTGAGCGCTGTCGCTCCTGTTGCTGCCCTCGCTGCTGTCCTTCTTGGTTCGTAAAGTACCCTTGGTCTGGCTCTGTTTAGTGGCGAGTCGCTTTCGGCGAAGGCCGAGGTTTTTGCCCTGTAGGACCGCGACACGGAGCACTGCTAATGGTGTAAAGCCATCGTCAGAGTCAACTCTTCCACTAGGAGTGGCAGCAGAATGTTCATCTCGGCTGGTGGCGCCTGCATCAGAAGAAGGGTTACCCATCGAGTCCTGTCCTTCGATTGCTCGGGAGGAATTCACCGCAGCATCAGCGCTAGCGCCACTGCTGGCTGGAGGTAATGCAGGCGGCGTCGTGGCAGGGCCTAAAGCAAAAGCCCTCGCAGTGGAGGGGGCTTCCTCCAGCCAATACCCGCTGTAGCCGCCGGTCTGCCGGGACAAAAACCCCGAGCTCAAGTGCCACACGAGCAACAAAGCAGGCACGGCCGGCGCGCGCTCGGCGTCGACGCCCAAGCAGCCCGCAACGAAACACGCCAACGCCAACGCCGACTCGCCCTTGCGCTCCCAATTAATGAGGCGCTGGTACGCATCCCAGCCAGCGCCGAACCACCTGCCAAGGTCAATTAAATCAAAACGTCAGGAGATCGAAGAGCAGGAAGTGCAGCAACGACTAAATACACGGCAACGTAAACGCACCATATAAAGGCTACACAACAGCACACCAAGAGAAAGACCTTCACACCTCACCCCCCTCTCTCTTTCTCACACACACACACATACACGAGCGCGCGCGCGTACCCAATAATAGCATTGGCGCGCGCAATGTGGCGTTGGAACGTGGCCACACTGAAGTCTTCTGGGGGTGCGTTGGGGCACGGCCTCGGTGGGAACAAGTAATCCACGTCCCAGGGCGCGCTGTGCCCGTCCCAGAACAGGTCAGCTGCCTCGTGAAACCGCAACTTGCGCACGCGGACGAAGCCCACGACGTTGGCGACGAGGGCTTCTCGTGGGTTGGCTCCTGCTCGCGGGGCCGCTCCTCCTGTGCCCCCGCCACCGCCGGTCGCAGCAGCGGTTGGCGCAGCATTGCCACCATTCAGCTCGTCACCATCGCCATGACCGTCGCCGTTGTGTCGGTTGCTGTCCTGCGGAGGAGGAACAGGAGGCGGCGCGGCGGTGGCAGCAGAGGTTGCCGTAGCAGTGCCTGCCGGCCAAGGTTTGGGGTCGAGTGCGTTGGTGGAAAAGAGCGGCAAGTCGAGGGTGGCGTCGAGGGTGTGCGCCCAGCCTTCGGAGGCCGCGTCGCATTCGCGCTGCAAGAGTTTGAGCACGGGCACTTCAAACACCCCGACCTGAGATGAGGAAAGAGAGTGGAAGTAGTAATGGTGGACAAATGAAGGTGGTAGAAGTGATGGCTAAGAAAGTGAAATGAAGTGCAACCAAAAGAATGCCCATTTAAAAAGGTAGATGAATAAATGAGGAACATTGAAACTAAACTAAACTGAAATAGGGTAACATACACGAATTAAGATCGGAACAGAGAGAAACCTGAGAGAAACAAGATGTGGTGTGCTTGTCTCACGCACCGCTCGATCCGTCGCTGCGTCAATGAGGTGCACTGCAAAGGTAGCTCTTCCGTGAGGCGCGGCGAAATGCCGTTGCCGCTCGTTGCGCTGTGGCCGGCAGGTGCGTTTGCCATAGGTGGTCGCCGTTCGTCCTGCTTCTTCGCCTCCCATGTAAAACCGCAAGAACAAGTCGCTGCCCGGGCAAGGGCAACGGGTTGGAATGCCGTGCGCTAAATCCATCGCTGCAGCGGCTGCTGTTACTTCTGCTGCTGCTGCAGCCGCTCTTACGGCATCACTGCTGATGTTGTTGCTGTTTTCAGTAGCACTTACACCTGCAGCACTTAGGGCAGGTGCTGCAATACTACCACCACTGGTGGCAGTACCCACGAGGTCCCCTGCAGCCGCCGCCGCTGGTCTTTTGTGCCCATTGGGTTGAAGCAAGTTGCGCGCTGCCGCTGCTTGGGCTTCTTGCACCACTGCTTGGCAGCGACGAGGGCTCACGAAGGCCGAGGTAAGGCCCAAGTGGCGCGCGTGGCGGGCGCTGGCCAGCCACGAGAAAGGGGCGTCGCAGCGTGCCGAGCACTGGTGCGCGCACACGACTTCAAGCGAGACCTCGCCAATACCTGACCACGGATTACCCGATGGGGCTACACGCTTGTTATTCGTAGTGGCGTTACCACCTCCACCGCTGCTCCTGCTGCTCCTGCCGTTGCCGTCATCAGAAGCAGCAAACAGCTGACGGCGCGGCGATGTGTCGGATGACTGTTGATGGCTGCTCTGGTTGACAGTAGCGCTTGCATGGTCCGTAGGTATCGATGCGCCAGGAGAAGCTCCGCTTGTATGCGCCATGTTCGCAGAGCCCGAAGCCACATATTCGGTGCTATCGCTCTTTTGTGAGCCGTCATCATTGCCGCTCATGTTGATGATGGCAGAAGCGTCAGCCGTGCCCGCCGCCGCCGCCGTGCTCTGATGCGAGCCGCAGGGGAGGTCCAGGTGCGCCTGCTGCTGGCACGCGCGGTGGACCAGCAGCCCGCAGCGCTCGCAGGCGTGGCCCTGGCGCCACACCCCCACCAAAAGGCGGCGGCACAGGGCGCACCACCCGGGCTTCTTCAAGGTGGTGACGCGGAACCAGTGCGGCGCGTGGCCGCCTCCGGATTGGTGGCCGTAATGGTGGGGGTAACCAGACATGGGCGAGAAAGGCGGGGAGCCCGGCGCTTGTGCTTGTGCTTGCTCAAGGTACCTGATATCAGCTGCCAGCGAAGGTAGCGGTTTTTCACGCACTGGAGAAGACGCTGGTGGCAATGGTAGCACAGGAGGCTCGAGCGATGCAAGTTCGTTGCTACTCGGGGAAACAGCAGTATCAGCGACAACAGCATCATGAGCAGCAGCATCTACATCAGCAGGGCCTGGAGCGGAGACCAATGGGGCAGGTGGGGCAAGAGCACCTACAGCGGCCGTATTGATCTCAACAGAACCTACTGCGGAGGGAACAGTAGGTTCGAAGGATAAAAGCAATTGCACTTGCGTGCTGCCTTGGCCATCATAGTTCGCAAACCATCGACGAAGTTCATGGTTCGGGCATCCCAAGAGTGGCATTAAGGGCAAATCTATGGGTGCTCCCATCGGAGCCCATGCGTCATCTATAGTTGAAGCAGGCTGCGTTTCACCATTGTTAATATCGTCGCAAGAGGCAGTTGAGGAAGTAATGTGGCAGGCTTCGAGCACTACCCGTAAAGTCGGCTCTGGCAAAGCGACAGCAGAGCTATGGCTCGAGCCAGAAGCAGCTTTTGCAGTTGTAGGAATGCCGTGATTTAAGGTGCCTCTAGTTGCGCCTGCTAGATCGTTCGTCGAAGTCCACGACGCTCGTAACGTGCCATTCTCTGTGGCAGCTTCGGTCTCAGGGCTGACCCACTGTTCGCTCTCACCTTGCAGTGGAGCAGGCAGCAGTGTGGCGTTGGCGCGGACACGCAGTCGCCTTGTCGCCGCCGCTGACGCTCCCCCAGGAGTATGTGAAGCTTCCACTGTGGCAGCGAGCACTTGAATGCGTAAGCAACCCGGGCGATTAGCGCCCTCAGGTAGGGGCGGCGGTAGGCTCTCGTCGCACGTTGCATCGCAGGGTAGCACACGCGCTGCGAAGTCGCAGCAGGCGCGGTGACAGCGCCGGCGGCACGTTTGACACTTGAACAGCTTCGATGGGATAGCGGCCACTACAGTTGAAGCTGACGAAGAGGAAGTAGTGTTTGGTGCCATGTCAACAGCAACTCTACTGTTGACAGTGCTATCAGCAGGTGGCCATGCGTCGTAGCACACAGCACAACATTCCGCGAAGGACATGCCTGCATCAGAGCTGTCACTGGCCACCACTTCGGGAATCCAAACATGAGTAGCATTCGTTGGAGCTTCCAAACTATCCACGGTATCGACTGGCTCGGTGACCTTGTCTTCCGACTCCGAGCCTTGAAACGAAGCAGTTAATGCTGCATGTTCCGTTGCTGATAGACTAGTTGAATCTGCTGCTGTACTGTCAGCTAGGGCTCCTGAAGTATCTACTGGATCTTCCACAGCGTTGTCAACAGCAGCCTCGCTGCCTAAAGACCTAGCGATAGCCGCGTCAAGTCTGTTCAACCAAGCCATTTTTCATTAGTGTCGACGTGCAGGTCAGCTTTTTGCAATCGACTCCACAGGGGCAGTTGTTGATAAATCAACACAAACGCACTTTCTCCCCTGTAGTCCCTAGGCCACTGGCCCGCTGCTGGCCCGCTGCTGGCCCTCGAGGCCCTCTGGTTTGCTAGCCCCGTGATTCCCCTAGCTAGCTAGTCCGCGCTCATCTTGAGGGTAAGGTTGATGACCGACGCTGGAATTGAGAACTGAGATTGAGTTATGTGGGTATGAGATACTAATTCAGTTTTACGCATGGTCTAGTCTAGTCTAGTTAATACTCTCCCAATAACAAAGAAAAACAAGCACACAGTAGTCACAGAGGCACCAAAAAAAGTATATGTGCTGCTTTCGCGCTAGCAAATTTGCTCCAGAAGGCCAATTCAGGCTCCAGTTGGCGTCTTTCCTCCGAACAATTCGGCGGGACTGAGTGCTCGTTCGTGTATCACGTCCCAGGTCCACGAGGCATTTCTCCGGGCTATTTTTTTTTGCCCCAGCAGGGCATCGTCTCAATGTTTTTCTCAGGCGTCGGGCGCCAGCCGATCTCAGCATCGCCTGTCTTCTTTCTTGCTGATGTAGTATGGATCACGTAGCTGCAATGTTGTAGGCTGTGCGAACACGAATGGTCACAGGCCTACGAACACCAGGAATTGCTTCTCCGGTCCAGAAGCCGTACTTAACGAGGTCGAACAAAGATTCGATTGTGTTCAGGCTCAGACTCATATGTATCCGAGTTGGGTGATGGGTGATCTTTTAAATATGCTCTTGCCAGTGTAGTCATTTCCAAGGAATTTTAGGAGTGGATTGCCATTGCGAAGGACAGGCCGAAGTGGAGGCAGCAGACTCATTCCAAACCCAGAACTCTTGATTTCTGATGGCTGATGGACGAGATGAGAGTATATGGTCACAATTTGTTGATCAAAACCCACTGCTCACATATTGACACAATTGCTTTATGCAAAGAGGACTCTCAGCCCAGTCAGACTTGTTCTGAAGGTTACACTTTTCTGAGACCCCCCCCGATGGGGGACTGGATTTAGTAACCAGCAGACAAGGTGCCATCTACTTTTCTGCTACTGTATCGTAAACGGGTGTTTCTTTGCATTTGGGGACTATTAATCAGACTAGACTAGATCTCAAGTGCAAGTGCAAATCGGACCCGGACCTACCGCACAAGAGCCAACCCCCCATAATTCCCATTTCCAGAGGATTCAAAAGCAATCAATTTTACTTCGTGCCCCTTTTTATCCCCAAATATCTGTCTTTAAGGCTCCCAGGGCCCTTGAAAATCCTACTTTTTGTTTGGAGTAGTGCGTGTTGCGTATTCGTTCTACTAAATGTGCCGTTCTATTTGCCTCTACAGACCTCCGGCTTTTGGTAACCAAAGCACTTGAAGTCAACGTCTAAAATGTCGCACAGCTGCCTTGTGTCGTTGCTGGTGGGTTTGAAGGTGACCATGAGCCCTTTCTTGCAACGGTCATCCGTGGCTTTGTGGCCATGCGGTGGCAAGCGTCCGTGAGGGAAGAGCGCGCCCATATCCGCCGCCTGTTTACGAGTTCCACGAAATTTGCAGACGCGCATAAGATATTGCAAGCAAAGAATAAACACTCAGCTACGCACGTACGAGGGTGGCATCAGAACAGTGTCCTGTTTTATCCTACAAAAGTCAAAGCACTACAGACCAAATTTTCAGTGGTGCCGATGAAGTTGAACTTGCACCCAATGGGGAGGGCGTCGACTTTATGCGCTTGCGGCCAAACATGGCTCGCTGCAGGGCCCAACGACCGGTGCTGCCTGGAATAGGGGGTGTGCGCATCACATGTGGAAAGCGATCAATCAGCAGTGGGCTTCTTTTCATTCCACAAATACCAGAGAAAGGAGGCGAAGACCAAAAGGAATGGGCTTCTCTTGCATTCGACAAATACCAGAGAAAAGAGGCGAAGACCAAAAGGTATACGCCTCGCTAGTGCTCCATGCAATACAAAAAATAGGCACACCCACCTGAAGTCGTCCAAAAACGCGCGAAAGGCGCCGGTGGCGTCCTTCCACATGTGAGGAGGGCGTGGGTCGGTGGTTTGGCCGGACCACATGAGGGACTTGGAGCCCGTGGACTCCTTCGCCGCGTGCGACATTTGAGACCGCGCGAAGCAAATCGTCTGAGTAGCATACAAGGCATTTTCGAAACGTGCACACGCAAATCAGATCATAGAAATCATAACCAGATGATCATGTCGCGAGAGCTATAGAAAGATCCAACGCACCTGCATCCAGCCCGAAATGAAGGTGGCAATGGGGTCGCGAACGAAAGTGAAGAAGACGTTAGGGGCGCATTGCTTGGGGCTGCCTCCGTCGTGCCGAAACCGCAACCGAAGGTGCTCGCCCTGCAGAAAAGATTGAGACAGAGTGGTATGCTTGAAACCAATGCTCATGTATAAAAGAAGGTTGGAACTGACAGAGAAACTCGTACTCAACAAAATCTGTAGTAAGGGTAGCCTTAGTACAAGTGCTTCTTAATTTGTATTGCTGTCGATACCTTTGCCCCCGCATACTCGAGCGTTTGCTCATCGAGCATCGTCGAAGCGACTTTCTGGTTGCGCATGTACACGACTTGAGGTCTCCCAGACGGTGCGGTCCCGTGAGAAGCGTTCCGCAACCGTGCCATGCCGTCCGCTGCCAGCACAGGCGACAAAAACGGTGACGCAATCCACCGGCTCTCTTGTCCTGCCCACCTGCAGTGCACAATTTTCATGTCTTACTTCGGCGATATGAATGGTTTGAGCTTGAATTTGTGCCATACTCAATATCGATTGAAAGCTAGGCTTGAGTAATTGGTTTGGTTGTATTGTGTATACCTCATGACTCGCTTCAGTTCGCGGAACTGCTCTTCGCTTCGGGCTGCCAGGCATATTGGGCTATGGTAACGGGCTGCAAGGCTCCTACCCTGTGCTAAAGCTTCTTTGTGATCACTATGCGCATCAGGAGCGTTCTCTGTTTCTAAAGGTGGCTTTATTGTTTGGTGCTTGGCAGAGGATGGCCCATTGCTGTCTTCTACTGCCAGCAAATGATTGCTGGCCTCACTCACCGAGCTCTGTGGTGCTACGCTATGGACATTAGGTGTAGAAACAGTATTGTGGCTCTTTGATATTCGCTCTTCGCCAGCCTCGCATTGCATTTTATGTCGCCATGCGCTCCATGCACACGATAGGCGTCTTCGTCCATCATCGTGAACTGGAGGGGTCTCGCTTCGCAGTAATGCTAATAGCAGCAATACTACGAGTGCTAGCACTGTAAATAGCCGTATATTCCTCGCAAATTGAGTCATCAATGGAAAAATGATCATCCACTATCCGAGCGCCGAAACATTCAAAACGATCTCATGCAGGAGCTGGCTACTGGCCTTAGTTGGCCTGCTGTGACGAGCTTGTTAGTAGTAGCTCGTTAGAGGTATAGCTTGTTGTTGTTGGGAGATCTTTGAGCCGTTCTCTTCTGTTCTCTGTAAAAAAGGACTTGTACCGAGTTCTGATTGATGTTCTGATTTCTGTGTGGAGTCGTCTCGATCTGAAAAAGCAGTGGATGACTTTTTCGATAGAGAAGTCAAGAAGACAACACGTACTGCACGGGTCAGAGTTGTCGACACTTTCTCCACCTCAACGAGTTCCACGCAGGCGAGCATAGACAAGGGTCAAATCTGCAACAGTGTAATCGAACCGCGTGTGCACTATATCTCGCATGTGTTTCACCCCCGAGCCTGTGGTAGCCTCTCAGTCGGTAGATGGTATCTTGTCTGAGTTTTCAGCGGTGGAGGCAGTGCTGGTCTCAGCTTCTGCAGCAGGGGCCCTGTACTTCGCGCTGGAAGACAAGCGGTACTTGATGTCCGGCGTCATTTGGGCTGGCTTTGGTGCCTGCTTCGTGACGCTTTCCTTGCGGTACCGGCTGCGGCGCGCGGCGCTCCTCAAGGCAGGCGTCTTGCGCCCTTCGAGCAAGACCAGCGGGGAAGGCCCATCCAAAGGCCTAGGGGCAGCAGCGAATGCCATATTGAGCCCGTTAACCCCGCTTGCGGGGGACGAGTGCCTAGGCGAGGACTCTGACGACGGCGGGGACGACAGCAGCGCCGCGCCAAGTGCTAACTATTCGGAGGGCACGGGGCAGCAGGGGCAGCCAGACGGCCCCGTGGTGCCCCCCCAACGAGGCTATGAAGTGCCCCTGGGCTGCGCGCGGGTGCCGGAAGCGCGCCCCTGCGGGTCCTACGCCGAGTACTTCGTCGCCGTGCGCGTGCCGTCAGCTCAACAAAGTTCTTCCTCCAATCAGAGCTCAGCCAACAGTGGCCAGGTGGCCCAGTGGGAGGTGTGGCGGCGTTTCTCAGACTTTGGCAGGCTACGGGCCGCGCTCAAGGCGAAGGGAGCGCTTACGGCCAAAGGGGGTCCGCCTGGGTGGACGCCGCCTATGCTACCACCTAAGACGCTCCGGTATGACATGACTATGCACACGTGCTTTAGATGGTGACAGAGGTTGTGCGTGAATAGAGACAGAATCGCGTTGTCTAGGCTTGATTTGACGTGGTACTCGTTCCCAACCGATTTTATAACAATCTTTTGCGAGGTTTTGAAGGAGTGGTGTATTACCCTGCAAATTTCCGTCACCATATCCGCCATCCCTTATTTGTGTATTATCTCTCTCTCTCTCTTCAGGCGCAAGCTCGACGCGCGCTTTTTGGACAAGAGGCGCCACGAGCTCGAGCGCTTTTTGGCCGTGCTTTTGTGCCACCCCGTAGTGCGCAAGTCCCCTGACCTCCGGGCCTTCCTCAACTTCACCCCCACTCCGGTGACAGGGACGCGCAGTGAAGCTTCCACCATTGCCGCCTCTACTACCAGTAGCGCGAACAACAAAGCTTCCACCACAAGCAGCCGTACGGGTGGGGCGACCTCCCCTGGCCGTCGCAGCGGCGGCGGCGGCGGCAGCAGCAGTGGAGATTCGCCCAGCAGTTCTACTTCAACCACCTCCTCGGTGAGCCTGCGGAGCTTGGTGGACCCGTTTCTGGCGCCCTTTACCCAAGGGGACGAGGCCCGCAGCGGCGGCGACTCAACCAGCACCAGCAGCGTAGGCAAAGGTGCGCCACCAGGAGCGACCAACGGCAGCAGCAGCCAGGGCAGCCTCAGCAGCCTCAATGGCAGCAGCAACGGCGGCAGCACGGATAACGGCCATGGCGGCGAAGGTTGTCCAGGCAGCAGCAGTGGCGGCGGTGGCAAGGGCGCGGACAGCGGTCGAGACCGGGGCCAAGATGGCGGCAGTGGTGGCGGCGGTGTTGCGAGGTCTCCCGCGGAAGAAGGCGCGCGCATCGATGCCCAAGTGGACGCAGCGTGCGAAGAGGCGGCGTGGGAGCCGATCCGTGGCATGTGGAGAGATGTGGCGGAAGACAACGAATTTCAGGTGCGTGGATGTACTTCTGGCGGGCAGAGATGCGAGGGAGAGGAGAGACCGAAGAAGGAAAAATGGAGTTAAGATCGCGTGTAATTGATTGATGAAGAGATAGAGAGGACAGCCTGAAAGAAGCAGATTTAACGCTTGTTGCCGCAGTCAGTACGTAGAGATTGACTTGAAATCAGTTGTTTGGCTTTTGTCTTCATGCTTCTGTTTTCATGCTTCTTGATGTTCCACCCCCACAGGCGCGGGGCCCTTTCTACCTCGAGGACAAGGCCAAAGTCCCTGCTGGGCCAGCCTGTTTGCGCCTCGTCTCAGTGCTCATGTACGGGTGCCGGCACAGTGGAGTAGACGGGGATCGGATCGACCACGTGGCCAGCCGCGGGAAATGTGCTAAATTAGTGCAGAAAATCGGGGAGATCACGGCCAAAGGCGGCCGCCCCAAAAATGAGCCGTGCCTGTTCATCGTCAACATTCAGGTTGGCTGTGGCTGCGTTTTTATCATTGCCTCTGCTGGCCTCTCTCAAGTTTGGTTTTTGTCGAAAAATGCACCCTTTTTGCTCGTGACTGCTCGTTGACGCCACAATCAGTTTGGAACGTCGCCGTGGAATTACCAATTGATTTTTATTTAACTTTTATGTGGTTCTTGAACCGAATCCCAGGTGCCCGGAACGCCGGTGATCAATTTGGTGCAAATCTTCGCGTTGCCGGCGAAGACCGAGGAGCGAATGACTAGCCGCGACGAGAAGAAGTTTCTGTCGCTGTTCCACCGCTACTGCGAGGGTTTGCCGGTGAACCCGCCCAAGGAACCGCACCCGCCCTCCACGCAGTGCAACCCGGAGGTGGTGCTAGTAAGAGAAGAAAACTATTGTGGGGGGGGAACTAGAAGAAAGGGACTTTCTATTTTTGACAGATTCAGAAGGGATTGTAAAAACAATATTGATACGACGTTTTAGCTTAGTTCTTTGTGTTGAAATATACCTATATCGCACTTTCTTCTTCCTCGATTCTCTAGCTCCAGTGACCTTTGTTCCTCTGTGTCTGATGGTTTTGTCTTTCTTTTCGTTTTCCTTTCCCTTACTTTAACCATTCCTACCAAAAAGGTGGGCACCTTACCGCCGGACGATTTCCGCAACCAGCGCTTCAAGTTGATTCCTCGTATCGTGGACGGGCCTTGGGTGGTGAAAGCCTCTATTCCGCAGAAGCCTGCCTTGTTGGGGCAAAAACTCACGCAACGGTAAACGAGCATTTGCAAACGAAACGAGGCACGCCTCTGATGCACAGTGAATGAAAGGGTTGTGACCTGAAAATATGTGAAAGGATTTTCCCGGTGCAAAGAGTCGTGATTTTTTTCCCGATTTTATTTTTTCCCTGAACTCTTCCGTTTTTTTCGCGTGCTCGTGAATCTCGCATCCTCTTCTTCTGATTAACGCGCTCCACCCCCCCCACACACACACACTATTTCACCACCACCAACAGGTACTTTCGAGGGGAGTGCTACGTGGAAACCGACGTGCACGTGGGCTCGTCGATCGTGGCCAACAACGTGACGGGGATCGGGCGCTCGGCCTCCACCAAGCTGATCATGGACATGGGATTCGTGCTCGAAGGCCGCGCCGAAGCCGAACTTCCCGAAAAGGTATTGCATACTCGGTGTAACTTGGTTCGTAAGCTCGTTACAACTGTGTACAGAATGCAATGCTTTCGTCGAATTTCATCCTTTATTTCTTGTGTTCCTTAATTCATGCAGCTTTTCCTCGTGATCCGCTTGGAGTCAGTTTCATTCTTTCGCAAATCTTCCTCTCCTATTCCTTTATTCGTCCTCTCCCTCTCTCTCGTGCACAGCTTGTGGGAGCGGGGCGATTCTCCTGGCTGAGCGTCGATCATTGGGACACCATTGAAGACGAAGAATAGATGGAGTGCCCATTTAAGTTCGAGGGTAGGGAGGAGAAATAATTTGTTGTGATATTCAGCCCGAGTCAATGTCGTTAGCCGAAGGCGGTTAAAGTTTCTTGTCTGTTGATTTATTCGTGAAGGAGAGAAGTATATGATAGTACTAGTGGCGGTGTCAGCTGCTATACCTCGGCATAGTCTTTAACGATTCCGAGGGGCACTGTAGTCGATTTAAACTTAATGTACCTGCCAAGCTGGCTGCCATGTCCATGCAGTCCATACGACTAAAGTTTCCTGTAATTCCGCAGTCCCTATTGTAGAGCTACAGCAAGAATTGCCTGTGTTCAAATTACAATAGACTAATGGCGAGTAAGCAAAGAGAAGTGGCTGGGGGCATTGCCGCATTCAAAGGGCATAGCACGCTCAAACCCGGCCTGAGTCTACATAACAGCTGCTCCAGTCGATATTTCTAATTTCTTTGGTGTCTTTAGGTGCCAACTCGCTCTTACTGTCGCGTGGCTTGACCGCACTTGCTGCAAGGGACGTTTCTAATGAACCACCAGTAGGCTGCCTTGATGCAGGCTTGAACTTTTGGCAGAGCTCTTCTCTGGATTCCATCGCGGCCAAGTACTGCGACGCCCAACAAAAATTGCCGTCCACGTTCCCATTGCCATTCTGAATCCTTGCAAGGTAGCGTCGGAGCGGTAACGTTTCATGGACGGTGCGCCGAAGAACACGGACTTTTGGATTGGCAAGCCAAAGGGTGTTGGGCTCGAAGTATTGATAGTCCATGGCTAGAGGAGTGCCGCATATGTTGCAACTCGCACGCCGGCCAAGCACAGGGCTGTCCGTCCAAACGAAGGCACCAACAAACGTTGAATTGCTAGCATCGGGCAAACAGGTAGGCGGCTGTGGGGGCAAATCTTGTGCTTGCGTGCTGTCATCCACTTCAAGTCGACACGACGCGCGCTTGACTGCCGCAAATGAAATCGCCTCTGTACTATGTGAAGTGCCGAGGTCTCTGCACTCGATGCAATTGCACGTCGTCGTGAAGCGCGGGCCGCCGTAGGTAGAGACTATTTGGCAGGCTCCGCATGAACACTCAGTAAAAACCTCGATTCCTGAGCCGCGGGCACTAGAGGCTCGGCCTTCGATTGTATCGGCCGTATCAGTCCTTGTCTGCATATGCTGCACCATAACTGTGAGACATTGCCAAATCTCACGCATGTAGCGCCGTGGCGCTGCTAGGAAAAAAGGCAGAGACAGGTGCCTAGGATCTACTGTTCCCCTCATTGTTGAGAACCCTCAAATGAGTTAGGAGTTAGGAGTCAAATCATAATTCGAGGGAGGAATTATAAAACGTAGGTGTATTGTAGCTAGTGCATTGATTATGCCGTCGCTTAACAAGCTTCAATGAGAATCTTGAGCTCCTTAGTAGAGCTTCCTTTCGCTATACTGGCTTTGGTAGAAATCACACACC
>Ga0307982_1001897_pt1 | contig 17025 bp, 13 predicted proteins | sample OrgLakmetagen989_FD_201847 | JGI IMG/M metagenome (GOLD analysis project Ga0307982, IMG submission 201847) | Saline water microbial communities from Organic Lake, Antarctica - #989 | ecosystem: Environmental > Aquatic > Non-marine Saline and Alkaline > Saline | place: Antarctica: Organic Lake... | reverse complement strand
TTGTATTACAAAAAAAAAAACAAGATTTTCCTTGTGGGTTAATTAAGATTAGAATTTGGATTTTGGTCTAGAGTATAAAGAGATTAATAGATGGGGCTCTGAAACCGAAACCAAAAATTCACACGACACTTGGCATGAATGTTGAGCTACCAGCCCGAACTCCGCTGTAAGCGGTTCTTAATTCGAAGATCCTCGCTATTATCTAATATTTATGAAAACGACCGGCTTAATTCCTTCTCCTTCTCCTTGTCCCTCACATCACCATCTAAAGACCCCAGTTGGAGCCTGAATTGGCCTTCTGGAGAAAACTTGCCAGCGCAAAAGCAGCACATGTACTTTTTTTTGGTGCCTCTGTGACTACTGTGTGCTTGTTTTTGTTTGTTATTGGGGGAGTTTTAACTAGACTAGACTAGACATCCCCATCTATATCCGTGTTCTATTTAACCAAATGCCCAGGAGTTCCCCTTTGAACTCTTTCGTTACTTGGCCAAAACAAATACCAATGTCGACAGCCCGAAGCATATTACCAGCGCGCTGCTGGCTCTGGTGGTAGTTGCTTCGTTGATTTACTTGCGGTTGACCTTCCACACCATGATGGAGCGGTCTCCTTGCCCCACGGAGATCACGTGCTTGTCGTCGCAGGTAAACCGCAACCTCGGCACGTCAGCGGTGTGGCCTCGGAACACGCACGGCTCGGCCGACTTGTTCAAGCACGGGTAGCGCACGATCTGGCAGCGGCCGTCCTGATAGCCTACTGCTAGGAGGCCGCCTTCGTGGTTGCGGTGCACCGAGGTCGGCTCGGGCGCGATGCTTTTCATGCCGGTGCGGCCTTCTTCCGCCGCCTTTTCTAAAGCCTCGTCGAGCCTTTTTCCCGTTAGGACCTTGGGCCAGCAGCCTTGCACCGGCCACCCCATTTTGCAGGTCCAGGTGTGCCACTTCACGTTTTTCAGCTGCGACGGAAGCTTGAAGAAGGCCCCGTCTGAGGTGGAGTAGTACAAGTGCTCGTAGTCGTCGGCGTCCGACTGCAGGAAGGCGCCGTCGTCACTGAAATCGACGGAGGTGACTGCATCGTTGTGTTTGTCGCACTTCGCGCGGAGCACGTTTTGGTTCCCGTCGTAAATGTACAGCTTTTGGTCCTGGGACGCCACCACAAAAGTGTTTCCGTCGGGGCTGTACTTCGCGTCATGCAACCAGTGCCGCGAGTCCCGCCCCTCGTACAGCACGTCTAAGGTGTCGGCATCCAGTAGCACAAACGCCCCGTCTTTCTTTTGCCGCAAGCCCCTCGAGCTGCCCCCGAGCCCGACGAGCAACCGCCTCCCTGTAGGAGACCAGGTGAGGCACCGGCTGGGCGCGTCGAGCTGCACCTTGCGGAGGAGCCGCCCCTGCGAGATGGACCACACGCGCACCGTGCCGTCGTCCCCCGAAGTGGCGAAAATGTCCTCCTTGGTCGGGTGGGGCGCCAGGCCCCACAGCTCGCCCGAAGCACCCTCGGAAGGGGGGGAATAGTGCCCCTCCACCAGCAGGGTCCAGGACCCACTCCCCCTTGCCAACTCGTAGCATTCCGCCGACTCGGTGCTCACCAGCACCTTGGTGATTTGCGTCCCCTCCGGATTCACTCCTCCGCAGACCCCTTTGATCGCCCGCAGCAGTGGAGGGGCCGGAGCTTCGGTGACCCCATACGACCGCAAGTGCTCGAGGGTAGGGCTGTACAGCTTCACGAACCCGTCGCCACCACCCGACACAACCCCCGCGGGGCTCGCCCACAGGCTGGTGACCAGCGCTTCGTGGGCGCGAATCACGCGTTCGCATTTGCGCCCGCGCCACACGTACACGTGACCGCTGACGGCGCCCGTGAACAGCTTGTTGCCACAGCTCGCTGCGCACAGCAGCGGCTGCACTTTGCCTTCTAGACCCCACAAGCCCCGTTCCGGGGTCAGAGAGCGGCCTTCGTGGCACCAAAACTTCACGTGGTCCACGCCCCCGGTAGCCAGCGCATAACCCGGGTGCTTGGGCACGCCGCCTTGCCCCGTCTTGGGGCCTCCTGAAGACGACGACGACGAGGAGGGAATGCAGCCGGCGCCCCATTCGGACGGGTCTAAGAACTCGCAGAAGTACACCGGCTGGTGGTCGCCCGGAGCGTACGCGGTCCGTGTGGCGTCGTCCCATTGGCCCGAAGAAGAGTGCCACACCGCCACGGAGTGCTCCACGTCGGCCCCTACGGACACCACCGATTTCGCGTCATGCGACCAGGCTACGCACGCGACTGCCTGGCGGTGGAACGGGCCCAGGACTGCAATGGAGACGCAAGTTTGGGCGTCCCAGATCCGCACTACAGGGCGGTTCCCTTTTTCCCCGGAGGCCACCAGACGGCCGTCTTTGCTGACGCTGACGCAGCACACTTCGGCGCTGTGGCCGGTGAAGAACTTCTGGCTGTGGGACTGCTTGGAGTAGACCACGCAGGCAGACGCCGACGGCCAGATGGCTTCTCCTAAGCAATTGTACGCTAAGCTGTTTTTGGCAGAGGCCACCTGTGAATCAAAATAAAATAGTGAGATAGGGAAAGAAAAGTTATTGGCCAACCTAGTGTGCCACAATGAGGACAGGGAGAAAAAGTTCAGGAAAGGATGAAAAAAACCTTCCCCCCCGAAAGAAGACATGGAGGATGCAAGTGTGCATGCTCCATTTTTCATCCGTTGGTTCGTCACCTGAATGCCGAAGATGCGGGCCAGCGTCGGCGCGCAAGGTGGCTCCGAAGGGTCGGACGACGGCGCGTCGGTCGGCTCGACAATGGCGCTCAACCAAGGCTTGGCTGCCTGCGATTCTGACCCTAAGCCCTCGGCTGCCCCACTGGTATCGGCCACTTCCGCTAGCGCTAGCCCCGCTTGGTCGCCGAGCGCGGCTTCCACGAGGGCAGGGTCTAAATCCATGCTTTGAGCTTGGGTCAAGTCTACAGTCGCTGCGTCATCGGCGTCGTGGTGCCACTGCATGATGATTCGCTCCTTGGCCGAGACCGTCACCAAGTACTGGTCGCCGCTAACCCACCTAATATATACATATTAGTTGAATCGTACAAACAAATCGAGGAACGAACAGAGATCAGGACGAATAAGAGCGTGTCTCGAACAATTTCCATTTCATGGAGTAGAAAGCACAGCCACTCTATCACCGTGTTTATTCTTTCCTCTCTTTTTTTTTCCTTTCATTGCTTACAACGCCTATATCCTCAAGTATTCGCGCTCACCGGCACTTGCTGATGGGGCTGTTGCTACCGTGCGCTCGGTAGAGTTTCGACTGCGCTAGCGCCGAGTCACACGGGTACCGAAACAACTTCACGCGGCCAAAGTTGTCCCCCGTAGCCATCCCCATGGCTCCGTGTTCGTTCGCGAGATTCGCGTCGCACGCAGTCACGTCGGTGCGGTCGGCCTGCGGAGGCCAGCACCCTTGAGACGCCCACTGCATCGCGCAATTCGCCGTGTTCCAGCGCTGGTCCTTGAGTTTGCTGGCCGAGGCTACAAAGGACGCGGTGTCGCTTTCGAAGAAGCACAGCTCATACGCGGCGCAGTTGGACATGAAATAAGTCCCATTGGCAGAGAAATCCAAACTCCGAATCACGGCGTTGTGCTGGGTGGCGACTGCCGTCAAAGCGAAAGCGTTCTCGGTGTCGTAGACGTAAATGCGGGTGTCGAAACTGCCAAACGCCAGGAGGCCCCCCGAGGGGGACCACTTCACTTCGGTCATGTACTTCTGCGCGTCCCGGGCCTCGTGCAGCACGGCAAAGTCCGCCGAGTTCAAAATGACAAACTTCCCGTCGAACTGCATCGCCGACTTCTTTTCGGGCGCACCAAAGCCCACGGCAATTTGCTCCCCTTTGGGGGAGTAGGCCAGGCACCGGCTGGGCATTTCCAGGGGCGCCATGGCCACCATGGCATGAGTGTGCGCGTCCCACACTCGAAGAGTGGCGTCGTCGCTGGTGGTCGCGTAGCGTGGCTTGGAGGGGTGCGCGCTCAAACCCCACACCTCATCTCCGCCGTGGCTGTGGCCTTGCACCAAAGGTCCACCCCCGTCTTTCAAGTTCGCGCCGTCGCCGCCGCCCAGTTCGAAGATCTCCGCGCCCAAGGTGCCCACCACGATCTTGTTCTGTTCGTTGTCCCAGTGCACGCTTCGGACTGCGGGGCACACGCTTCCGTGCGTCGCCATATCCACGCTCATTTGCGACTCCAATATGGTATTCCACACTTTCACGCACCCGTCGAGCCCCCCGGTCGCGCATCCTTCGTTGGTCGAGCTCATGACGGTGATGGGGCCTTGGTGCGCAGACGCCACGGCTCTCTCTAAGGTGCTGCCGGCAAACAAGTACAGGGAGCCATCTTGGCAACCCACTACGGTGCGATTCCCCACAAACCCGACACACTCAAACGCTTGCCATTGGCCTAGCCCTGCTAACACCCCGGACTTCCAGGTCATGTTGTGGCCGTTGATCGTCCAAAACCGAATGAAGCCCACGCCGACCTGGCACAGAGCGTCGCTGCTGGTAGGGGGAAACGCCAGGTCCAAAGTCTTCTCTTTGGGGCTAGCGCGCTTGCAACGCACGGTTTGGTTCTGCCAGTCGTGCACGATCAACGAGTGCTGGTCGTCGCTGCCCACCGACGCCAGCCATTTCCCGCAGGGGGAAAAGCTCAAGTGCGTGACCCCGCGGCGGTGGAAGCCCCGCAGCGTGGCGACGGTGGGGTGCGATCCCCCCTTGGGGGCGCCTTCGTAGTCCCACACTAGAATGGCCGGGCTCTTGCCTTGGTCCGCCGTCGCGCACAGGCTCTGGGTAGGGTGCACCGCCGACGCCATAACGTCATCGCTGTGGCCCCGGTGGAAAGTCTGGGCATTGGCCCTGACGTCATACACGACATTAGTGGCGCCCCCAAAGAACAGCACGTCTCCCCCTAAGGTGTACCGCACCCCTTGCTTGACGTCCCCGCACCGGTGGCCATGGACCCACGCCAGCCTCAGCGCGTTCGTTGGTTCGCGTAAATCCTCGGGCGGGGGGCGGGTGGGGGCCACCACGGTACGCTGCCAGGGCCGCACTGGAGTGAAATCCTGTTCCTGCGCGCGCTCTTCCATGAGGAACACTTTGGTGCGGTCGTCGTTGGCGGCCGCTTCGGCCCACGGCCATTTCTCGAACTCCTTCAAGTCTTTCAAATCCAAGGCCGCGCGCCCCTGCATGGTTTCGGTGGTGGAAGGTTCGTCGGTGGGCGGGCCTTCTTGCGTGAAGCGCCACTGGAGCACGCAGCAGTCGTCCTGGCCTGCCGTCAGCACAAAGGCGTCGTCAATCGCAAAGACCACCGCTGCTGCGGCGCCTCCGTGGCCTCGGTACTCCGCAAAACCTGGCTGAGGGGCCGCTGCAGGGTAGCGCCACAGCCGCAGCCGGCCAAAAGTGTCGGTGGTGGCGAGCGCTGTGCCCCCACTGGAGCGAGCACAGCAGGTGATGTTGCCGCCGTCGGCATAGGGGCCCCAGCACCCCTGCAGCGGCCACCCGTACACGCAACTGTGCGACTCCCAGGCGGTGTCCTTCATCGCCCTTGCGGTGCGCTGCTCCCCTGTAGAGGCCTCCCACAGCAGCAATTCGCCGCAGTCGTCGCTCGATTGAATGGCCTTGGAGTCGGAGCTGAAGTCCAAATGGGTGACTCGCCCCTTGTGGCCGCGGCATTTCCCCGTGGAGGCCCAATCGCCAGAGTTGTACAAGTAAATGCTCCGGTCAAAGGAGCCCACGGCGAGGGTGGCTCCGTCGGGGGAAAACGCCACGCACGCAATCATTTGCTTCGAGTCGCGCCCCTCGTGGACCACCGTCAAGTCCTTTCGGCTCAGCACCACAAAGGCCCCGTCTTTGCGCTGTCGTTTCGCCGCGGGCCCAAACCCACCAGGACTGTAGCCTAACCCCACCACCAAGACTTCGCCGTCGGGGGACCACGCCACGCACCTCGCCATGGTGTCCAAAGTGGCCATGGCCTTGCAGCGGTGCAAACTCGCGTCCCAAATCCGAATCGTGCGGTCTTCCCCCACCGTAGCAAATTCGGTCGCGTCGGTAGGGTTGGTGCACAGCCCAAACACCCGGTGCTCGAAATGGCCTTGAACTAGGGGCCCATCGTTCATGTCGTAGCTACGTGTGTATACGCGGCAGCAGCAGGTTGGAGCGCGATTAGGAGTAGCGAATGTCAGAGAGAAAGCTCCCAAGCAACAACAAGAAGAAAAGATGGTTCAGAACCGGTAAAAATGAATTCGCAAGCTCACATTCGTCGTCTTCACATGTTTTTATCGTTGTGTTTATCGCTTACCCTTCCACGTCGTGCATCTCATAGACTTCCGCGGACCACGAGGCCACCAAAATCTTGTGGTTCTCGTCGTCCCAATGCACCGAATGCACCACTTTGGACACCCCCCCTAAACTGGTTAGATCAAACGCCGCCATGGCTTCTAGTGACGCGTTCCACAGCTGAATTTTGCCGTCGGTGCTCCCTGAGACCAAGCCGTGCGCCGAGCCGCTGGCCACCTCTTTTGCGTCCCTTCAAGGGGGTGGGTGGAAAAAAAGGGCGAATGAGAGGGCAAAGAGAGATCGCGGCACAAACACGCGAGTGTGAGAGAAGTGTTTGCAGGATGTGCGAACGTCCATGTATGCGTATCAGTTGAGTGCATCGCATGGCCTACATGTAAGCTGCCTATACCTTGCCACTCCTATTTTACCTAGCCCCGAGCACATGTAGCGCGGTCACGGCCCCCGAGTGGGCTTTGATGCTCCGAATGCAGTTGCGCCCTTCCCAAATCGCTAAGTGACCGCTGCTGCAGCCGGTAAGCAAGACGGAGCCAAAGGCCTTCGCGCACAGCAGAGGCTGCGGCTGGGCTTTCTTCCCAAACAAACCGCGCTGCCGACGGTAGGCGCGAGGCCCGTCTTGGGACCAAAAGTGGCAGTGGTTCACCCCTACGGTCACGAAGGTACCGATCCCTGTCCAAGAGCAGTCGAGCACCGGCTGCTGCGAGGCTTGAGCGCTGAACAAGAGCGCCGTCTTGCGCCAGTCGTACACCGCCACGCAGTGATAACCCGTAGCGCCCACCTTACGATGACCGTAAATGAACACACGCGCACATGTGTATCACAGACAGGGGCACAAGGAAATTAATCAATTAAATTATTAGAAGAAATCAACAACATAGGTACCACGAGAACAAATATAACTGCGCTACTTTACCCACACGCACACACGCATGTACCGTGAGCACGAGTTCGCCGTCCAGCGCCCACGCCACTTGCCCGACGCCGTCTTGATGGAACCCTTTCAAGCACGCCAGCACTTCCGGGCCCGTCTTGCTGTTGCGCGCGGCTCCCCCTGTAGACCACACCAGCACTTTCGGCTTCTTCCCCGCTTCCCCACTGCACACCAGAGTCTGGGAGTTGGCCAAGGTGTGCGCGCGCAGGCACAGAATCAGGTCGGTGTGCGCGTTCATGTAGGTCTGGGTTTTGACGGTCCCGTCGACGGTTAAGACCACTCCCAAAGCACCGCACGGGTATATCAGCTGCCCGCGGGCCGTGTAGGTCACCTGAATTCCCCCCACGCGATGAAAGTTGAGAAATATCCAACAAGAAAAACAGCAAGAAGAGGAGAATCAGGGCTAGAACATGAATGTTGTGCTTCCTCCTTTGCCTCTTGAGTAGGTCCTTCACTTTCGTGGTATTTCAAGAGCTACCCATCAGCGCGCACTCCTGCGAGCACATGCGTGCATCTTCTCTATGATCCCTTCCGCACCGTTTGCCGGCTGGCTTTCGCGTTGAACCCATAAGCCCACTCCAAATTCAGGTGCGTGTCAGGGGCTGCGTCCGAGACGCCTTCTTCCGGCAAGCCCGCTGGCTCCAGGAAGGGCACCACCGTCTGCCACGGTTGCGCCGCGCAGATGTCCTTGGCAAAGCCGCGGTCCTCGATGGCGATCGCTTCGAAGCTGGCGGAGTCCAAGTCCATCGCGGCGTAGCTGTGAAATGACAGGAGAGTTGAGGGAATACCAGGCGAAAGAGGGTGGTCATAGTAAAGAGTTGGTTGGTTTGAAGAGGTGGACTAGGAGAAGGGGGCGTGAATGGAAACACCACAAGAATAGAAAGCCGTTGAGTAGAACGAACATAATGAGTGACGAAGGAGGCAGATTTGCAAATAGAGTAGCCATTAGCACGAAAGAATCCTGCAAGGGTCTGAATGTGTACTCATTCTAAGGCCTCAGACTCACTCGAAAGCAGTGCGCGTCCACACGCGAGCCCCGTGGGTCACCAGCAAATCGCACAGCTTGTCGCCCGCGTGCAGCACCTGAGCTCCAAATTCGTCCATGTCCCCATAGTACTCCAACCACGAGGCCACTTCGGGCGACGACGCGCAGAACTCGAGAAACTGGTCACGGGTCACCGTGCTGCCTTCGATGCTGCGCACGTCCCCAAACGCTTGAATGGCTACGTGTTCGATGTCGGTCTCGAGGGGTGCGTCGATGGCAGAGAGCTTGCAGAGCCCACTCACGGTGGTCCGCAAGCACAAGATCATTTCGTCCACCGAGAGCACGCCGGACTCGTCGAAGTCGAAAATGCCAAAGACGTAGCTGGTGGTCGAAGGGTTAGATTGGTGGTGTCAGTGCGACATGAAAAGTGGAAGACGGAAAAGGAGGTAGGGGGGGGGTGCAGGACGGAGAAGGAGAGAAAGGAGGACGAAATGAGAAGTAGAACAAGAGATAAGCGCGAAGCTGAGTGAACCAATAAGCTGAATGATACAGTCTTCCGTATATTTAGCATGTACTAGCAAGTCATAATTGGGCACGCAAGAAGGGTGCATTGCAGCTCTGACAATAAAAACTGGCTTCTTTATGGTAATCACCGGATCTTTTCTCGGGTGTTCATGCCCGAAATGACGGCAAAAGCCGACAGGAATTCCAACGCATCCACCAAGTCATTCGCGTCGTCGTCTAGCGTCGTAAACACGGCTTTTGCAATTTGGTCTAGCTTCTTTTCGTCGTACTCTAGGTAGTCTTTCAAGCAAACGCGGAGAATTTCCAGGAACTCGTCCAGTGCTAACCCAAAGCCCTCCGCAATATCGTTGAAGGCCTCCCACAATTCGTAAATGCTTGACTTGGGCAAATTAGTGAAGTGCTGTGGCCCAGGCGTAAGCGGAGCACGACCAATGGTTTGGCCCATATTAACTCAAGGCGAAGCGCTTGAAGTGCGAAGTCGAAATGGCGAGAGGTTTCGACGGTTGTTGTCCTAAAGACAATAAGCCTGAATGCAGCTTTGGGAAGGTCGCGCTTCCAAGCTGGAGGTACAGTTAGACAACTTAAAAGCACTCGTAGCACAACGCAATATTTCTCTTCGATCACTTTGAGCTGCAGGTAAGCCCACTATTAATTGGGGAGCGCTGTTTGAAAGCCTCAACGCGGACCTGAACCAAAAACTGGTAGAAGTACTCTAATATAATATATTGTGAACAATGTCTTGTGTACATTTTTGAAATTATTATAATTATGTTCTGAAATATACTTCGTCGAGGAGTTGAGGAGTGCAGTATTCACGAGGTTGTCAGAAGGAGTCTGATTTCTTCCCACTTCATTTCAAATCATTGATACCTGAGCAACAAGATTGCGGACTCACAAGGTAATTTTCATCAAATAAAAGAAAGCAGTATTGCTTGCTGCGACTTCGTAATAACTTCAGTCGAAGTACCTGAACGATCTTGTACTCAACTACGACACCCTTCTTACAGGAGATTGATATTTTGTTTTTATGCACAGTCGAGGGTTAGAATTCAAGCATGCTCCACATAGAATTTGATAAGCAGTGGCTCAATTCACAAAGTATTCAAGATTTGAAGGCCATGTCAAGAGAGCGAGGCTTGAATGGTTCTGGTAACAAGACGGATATGGTGGTACGACTCCTCAAGGATGAGCATTCAACCGAAATTGAGATAACGGTGCGAACAATGAAGCCAGCTGCGGTGCGCAAAGAACTTGAAAGCATGAATGAATTTGCCGGAGGTCTTCTTGATGAGCAACGTCGACGTCTGATGCTGAAGCTCGCGGAATTGTCTCCGAGCTCGGTGATTAAAAAGAAGGAACAATGGGCACCATGCAACATTTCGGAAGTCTTAAACCTTACTCGACCCGAAATAGCTGAGCTCTTCAGCAATACAAGGGATTGCCGAAAGTCTGAAAAATTTGTAACACATGGAATTTGTGCATTCAGCAAAGATGAAATGGCTCAACAGATCATTGAGGCCAACTCAATGAAGAAGTTGAAACCGATGAACTCCCGACAATATCATAATTCTGTTCAATGTAAGTAAGCCTCAGACCTCAACAAACGGTACTAAAGATAGCCTGAGTCTACAATATAGTGAGATACATCTGGCTTTTGCTATCTCCAATTGAGAAACAGATGAAAAGAATCTCTAATCCCCTTTCAATGGAGCATTGTTATTTCAGCCACACTCCACATCTCTGATGGTCATGTCAAGTCAGAGAGAATCGCAATTATGGCAAGCAAGGAACACACATCTAAATATAAAAACTGCGCCCCGCCCCATTCAGCCCTCTTTCGCTTTATGTATTTATTAAGGAAGTGTTAATGTTCATAACACAACTCTATAGAGTAGAGAGAATCTAGTGCTTGCGCTTGCGCCCTCTTTAGTTCCAAGTTCCCTCTTTTGTCATCAACTAGTAATAGACATGAAAATCAGTACATTTGGGAAAACATCCCACGGCCAGGGATCAGTGGCCCCTTATCACTTAGGCAGGTGTAAGTCTAATTGTACCACATTATCCCAAAATGTGTGGAAATATAGCGTGCGCATGCTTGGAAAGAGTCCTTCATAATCTGACGTGGAATCATACCGAAAAGACAAGCTCAAGCGCGCAGTCCCTTAGTAGCTGCTGGCGCGCCAGCAAGGGGCGGCAGAGTGCGCGGTTGCCAAGGTCGGTTGGCCAGGAATGCTTCGGATCCAACCCAGCCGAGACCTACGCGAGATTCTTGTGGCTGGTCCGCATTTTCAGACGCCTCCTCGAAGTCAACAGTGGCAAAGGAGACAGCCGTGGCACTTGCCAAAGTCGACGAGGCATTTTCTGGTGGCTCGTCGTCATTGTCGTCTTCATCCTCGCTGAAATAATCTTCCTCCTGTTGCTGCTCCTTAGCATCGGTGGTGCTTGCTACGCTTTTTGCGTCAGCGGTGTGAGACAGACTGGGCTCATTATTATAGCGGTCCACATCGACTATGCCACCCATTTTGCTTTCTGCTGGAGCGGAGACGGTGTTCTCATTTGATAACGATGCTGTGCTGTTTTTGGCGCCGTAATTGCCAATGTTGCTGCTTTCTTTGCCTTCAGCAGTCGGAGCAGCCGAAGCGGCGAGCTTGGCTCCACCAGGACGAGCAGCTTTGGCTTCCTTGGCTTCAGGTGGGAAAAATGCAGGCAGTTGGCTTTGTATGGTGCTATTAGGTAAACTGCCGGCCGGTTGGCGATTATCGTCGCCGTTGCTGCGGCCTCGGTTGCGGTTCGCGTTGCGCTTTTTCTTCTTTTTCGACGACGTGGGTGCAGTGGCGCCTTGTAGCGTAGCCACAGGGCAGCACGCCGCCGCGTGATCGAAGAGCGGTTGAAGCGTAGCGTAAGCTCTAGACGAGCGGTACACCGGTAGAGCGTCCGCCCCCGCCAGGCAACGCGCCAAGCTTTTGAGCCCCGACGGCGCGAGCGCGTCTACGGCTTCGTACAGTAGGGCGGTTTGGGCTGCGTGCTGAGCTTCCCAAGTGGGCCCAAACCCGCCTTCCACGTTCACGTGCAGTTTCACCGCGGCCGCCACGCATTCGCCGCGCAGAGCAGCGCCAGGCCCACCGCCGCTCCCCAAGCTGCCGCTCCCAAACGCCGCCCTGGCTTCTGAGTCAGCGCCCCTGGAGGACGCCGCTTGAGCGGCAGCGGCAGTGCTGTCCACTCCATAGAGCGCGTCGAGGCGACCTGGCATAAGCAGGCGCCGAACGAGGCCGTCTTCGCACACTGAACGCCTGATGCATGCGCACATGTTAAATTTCGTATAGCCATTTCAAAGTAGAGACTTGAAACACAAATAGAAAGAACAACACGATGCAGATAGTACTACTCTATCAGCGCGTCTCATCATATGATGCTTTTCATTGTCTTTTGTTCCTATTCTGTATTTCTATTGCACAAGACAAGCGAAGGAAGAGCTGTGGAGCTTTCGAAGTCGCACTTACCGGTGAACTTTGAGCTTGAAGCAGGCCACTGCAAAGCAACGCAAACCCAAAAGAACAGCTCGGCCTGCTGCCTTCATGTCTGTTTCTTCTGCGGCTATTTCGCCTTCGTCTTCCTCGGATTCATCGTCGTCGTCGTCAGGAGCGCTGCGGCCATTTTCCCGAGCAGTCCGCGCTTCGCGCTTCATTTGAGCTCGGGCCGCGCGATCGAGCCGCAGGCGCACGAACGGCAGTGCCGTGCTCTTCAAGAAGCACGACTCAGCGGCCAAATGCTGCCGAAGCTGCGCGGTGCGCTGGGACGCGAAGAGCAGCAAATTGTGCGCGAGGCAGAGCGCTGAGAGCACGACCTGATCCAGCCCTTTCACTGCCAAGCGCCGCGCCTCTCGCTGAGCGGCTTCAGCAACTGCGGCAGCACGCTGCTCGGCCCGGCTCCAGCATTTCGGCTCTTGGCCTGCGGCTTCTGCAGTTGCCTCTTCGTCTTCGGCGAGTCGAGCCATCATGGCAGCTGCGTCGCAGTCTTCAACGATGCGCATTAAGCCCTGTGCAGCTGCTGCCACGGCATCAAAGGCCTTGCCCTGAATCACTTCCGCAATTAGCGCGCTCACACCACTTGAAAATGTGCTGTTCAAGCTCGATATGGCCACGTCATCGCCGTCAAAAACGTAACTGAGTTCGGCGCCATTGTTGCTTGCGCTAGTAGTCCCGTTTCCTCCTCCTGGCTTGGATGGAACAGAGGTCGCAGCGGCTTGGTTGAAAAAGGTGCCTGGCAGCGCGAGCTGAGAAAGAGTAGCGCTAGCAGCACCGTATAGCTTTGGCTCCAGCTCTTTCGTGCTGAGGAGCTTGCAAAGCGCCGCTGACGCAGAGGCAACCCCTCCATGCTCGCTTCCGGTGCTCGCACTATCGCTTTTGCCTTCGCGGCGATCGAGCTCTAGCAAGTCAGCTGGTTGAAGCTTGTAGTTTGCCAACCGGAAAAGTAGAATGAGAAGCGAACCGCGCAGCTTTTCTGGCGACATCGCGTGGTCGCCGGTAGGCGCGCCGTTGGTTTCGTTGCCAAGCCAAAGTCCTTCAAGCTCAGCTCCAAACATTTCGCAGGCCTCCAAAATAGTGTCTCGATTGGAAGGTTCGCGAGCCAAATACTGGAATGCAGGCGAATGTGAAAGAGAAGTATTAAAGCTTAAGTGAAATCTACAATTGTAGTCTATAAGATAATCAAGTACAGCACTGGGTGTAGACCAAAAGCTTGTTTGTTCTCACCCCAAGTGCCCTCAATGCATTATCTCGCTCGTCCATCGACGTTCCAGAGGTAGCCAGGGCAGATATGAAAGGTTTCATCATACGAAGAGCCGAAGGGCCAGAAGGAAGCGCCAGGTCTGTGCAGCGGCTCAATTGATTCATCATGTTTCGGCACTTTGCAGAGGGAGTTTCTCCCAAACCGCCCTCTTCAAGGATGCTCGTGGCGGCCGACATGACAACTTCGGTAGTAGACAGACCTCGAGAAATATTCGAAAATGATAAAGAGAGGAAGTTTCCTTCTGAATTCGTCGCGGGAGCTACCTAGCTAGGCTCCGTTCTAAGCTATTTACTTAGTCACGGCTAGCCAGTGGCGTAGAAGTAGTTTCGCAGTTACAATAGTTCACGGTTTAAGAATTTTTTTCAGTACACGTGGTGGTGAGGTGAAAAAAAATTCCGGTGTTCGGCTTTCGGTGTTTTGGTCAAGGTTTTGGTGTTGGAGGAAACACAGAGGAAAAAAATATCGTGATTTTCAAACTCTTCTGAATAGCCTAAATAGGGTTTTCCTCGGCAGTCAGCACGAGCTCGGTCAACTTAGACCAGCGAGCCGCGATGGCCTACTTGAGCAGATGGCTTAAACGAGGCTCTCCGTCGAAGGTGCCGACAGCTCTAGTCAAGTTTGCCGCAGTTTCCATAAAAATATTAAACGTGCACACTCTTTTTCCACTTACTTATATTTCTACTTACGACATCGAGTAAATTCTGATTCCCACAGATCGACAGTCAAGGGGCCGACTCGCAACTATCCACCCTCAGTATGCATAATTTTTCAGAAGTAGATCTACATCAATACTTACCTATCTGCTTATCTGAAATCAATCTCCTCCTTTGGACAGATGAAGACTTTTTCATGTTTGATTCTCAAATCGAAGAAGAGGCCAACAACGATGACAGTGCCATGATCGGTCTGCGCAGGTTGTAAGAAACCTGATCTCACTTTTTATTACGTTTCCGTAAATTTAAATTTAAATTTCGCTTATCACAGCTATATTTCCCACCTCGGAGGAGGTCCTAGTATCCTCGATGGCTGGCATGCAACGCGTGGCAATTTTGGTCGAAGCCGCGGATCAAGAGGTTTAACGTAAGTGCCCTCTCCATTTTGAATCAATTCAATTCAACTTACGTGAGTGCTGAGAAATTAACAAGAATACTACATCAGGTACATTTCTCCTGATGGGCGAATTTTCAAGAACAAGGCCGCAGTCGCTAGCGTCCTCAAGCTCGGAGCATTCAGTCAACCAGCGGTGAAACCAGTGAAAACTACCATTGAGCATAATGTTCCCACAGCGAAGAAGACGGAAGCAAACGAGAAAATAACTGCAGATGCCACAAGCTCGTTAGATGATCCCCTTGGGACCCCGACTAACACCGGTAATCTAGATTACAGCAAAACGGAGTCAGTTTGTTTTGCAGAGAAAGTGAGAAACAATGTCGCTGAAGATTCGGACAGTGACGAATTAATTGAAGGCATCGCATGCTCATCGCCGAATTGCTATGAAGAAGGGTCGAATAATTTTCTTCTAAGCCAATCAAGCGCACCTCATAGCGAGCAAGAACTTGATAGCTGCGAAGTTCATCGCGCGCTGATGAGCGTAGGCAGCGACGATGAAATGGATGACGACGATGATATTTGCTTTGCACAGTGTGTTTCGCCAAGTCGAGATGCTAGCATGAATCAGGCTTCTTCATCGGAAATATTATTGTCGTCACCGTGCCAATCTTTTCAAGATGGACTCGCTTCGAACTTGACTCCTGTGACTCCTTCAAAAGTGAAACATAAAAATTGCGAAGGAAATTACGATATCTTTCGGAATCGGAGGAAAAGTTGTGACCGGAAAGAGCCCAAGAACGATGAAGCAGACTTGGTTATGGCTTCCAGTGTATCATATTATTGTAGCAACAGCATAGATCAAGGTCTATCTTATGATAGCCGTGGTCAAGATGACGATGCGAATGACGACGATGATGATGACGGTGCATTTGAAACCTGTTCTTCGCCATCAGCTCTCGCGCCAACAGCATCACTGCCTGACGAAAGTTCCATGAGGACTTCAAAGTCCAAATCATTAGACAATAACAGCAGCATTTGTGACCTCTCTTATAATACAAACACCAAGGTCAAGACAAAAAGTGGTGTGCATTGCAGTCAACTCTCACAAACAGGAAAGAAGTCTCATGCACGCAAAAGGCGCGGTTATGAAAATGACTCGACAGGCGGTTTTCGCTCAACCCGTGCACGACGAACAATCAAAACGGAGTCAACCAGAGTTAGTGAAAAAGGAACTTCGATGACAGTAACAATTGAAACTGCGCGCTGGCTTCAAGATAAGGTCAAGTATGAAGATGTAAAATGCTTTGCTGAGCCCATTCTTGTGATTTGCTGACGCAAAATGATCAATACCTTCTCTTCAGGTTCTCCCTGCCATTGCTTCTGTAATTTCAATGGAATCTGAATTTGAAGCAATCCTTGATGCCCAACCAGAAATTCATGCACGACCCAAAGGCCGAGCACCAGCAGAGAAAGTGTGGGAAGCTTCGTTAGGAACGTGGGTTGATGTTCGCTGGGCGTATTGGCATGAAAGCGTGTACAAGAATACTGCGCATCACAATAATGATTGTGAAAGTGCAACTGAGGAGGAAAAGAGCAAACTTCAAAAAGCTCAAGAACGGTGGACAGCAAAACAAAACTTGGAAGCCAGACTTCACGCTGAAATTAGAGCACTCCACAAGAAGTTGATTGATCCACCGATGGGAAAACAACCCACTCAGGTTACTTCGATGCTCCAGGTATATCTAATCATTCATATCTATAGAAGTCTCGGCTCAATAAAAGGTCTCTCAGTTTTGCGGTATGGTGCTCGTCTCAACTACTTCTTTTTCTGTTTGTTCCAGAATGTTCGCTCTGCGTCACTCAAACAAAACTTGGCGAGTTTACAAGAAGCTGCAAGTGCGGTCAGCGACTACTGTCTCGCTGCAACCATTGAATTCGAGCTAGAATTGTGACGCTTAATTCTAGTAGCGTTAAATGCGTGAAATATGCGCTTGGCATCTGACGACCACGTGCCAGCTCTACGCGCATCGAAGAGTAAATGAATAAAAAAAACCTTTGAATGAGTTATGGTACACTGCGTACGCATTCCCCGGAAGTCTGAAGGACCAAGAGAATATGAATGTGATAAGTGATACGATTATTCCGCGCAGTTCGAGTGCTTTTGGATCTTAGTTAGGTGTAGTAATGTATTTAATTAAGTCGGAGGGTTATTGCTGATTGTTGTAGTGTACATTGGCCATTGGACAGCCAATAAGGACCAATAAGAAGGTTTAAATCTTGACTTAGTAATTATGTAGTAGGCAGCCGATAGCCAATAGGATGATGGGGGTCGGTCGTCAATCGCTGCCCTCACAGCCTTTGGCCTTTATATCTCAGTCGACAGCCGTGTTATCGACCTACGTACTAGGTACTGCGTAATAGACAGCC